>Ga0207667_10004394_pt1 | contig 17265 bp, 16 predicted proteins | sample KBSCornC52_FD_184301 | JGI IMG/M metagenome (GOLD analysis project Ga0207667, IMG submission 184301) | Corn rhizosphere microbial communities from Kellogg Biological Station, Michigan, USA - KBS Corn C5-2 (SPAdes) (version 2) | ecosystem: Host-associated > Plants > Roots > Rhizosphere > Soil ...
GACTCGCACGTCGGTAGCCGCGCAGTAGTTCCGGCCGTTGACGCTGCCGTCCTTTGCGTGCGTGCCGGCCGAAGCGGGTGCCGAGCCTATCGTCTGTCCAATGCGCGACGCAGGGATTCCCGCTCGTTGCCACGCGGCCCAGGCGTCGGGGTGCATTCCCGATGGTGTGTTCATGGTCTACTCCTGGCATGCGAAAGCCCCGCGGCGAAGGCGGGGCAAGTATCGGAATGTATCAATTTGCGGAAAGTTGATAGGCGGCGCTACCCGTGAACGTGCGGGCTCGGCGGCATCGACAGGCTGACCCCGAACACCTGCAATATTAGCAGGACGAGCCAGATAACGCAGACGATGTAAACGAGCGTCTTGAACCCGGCAGGGATCGGAGCCCACCGGTACACCGCGCCGACGATCAGGCCGATGATTACGATCCATATGATGAGTGTGGGCATGGTCTTAGCCTCCTGACGTCGTCGTCTCAGTGACGGTCATACTGTCCGTCTGCGTCCCCGGCGCGGGCGCAGATGGAACAACGGGCGGCACGGCGGCCGCTACGTCGGTTATCTTGTTGGCGTTGTTCGTGATGCGGTTGTCATGGGAATTGAGCCGCTCGCGAATGACCTTTACTTCGCCAAGTAGTTGCCCGATTGCCTTGATCACACCAAGCCCCACGAGTGTAATCGCGGTGACCCATGCGAGCCCCGCGGTTTGAAAATCTGACGGGTTTATCATGACGAATCCCTTTCTAATGCTTCCAATTTGCGAGGATGGCCACCACAAGCGCGGCAACGGCCATCAGGTAACCCCACGCCGACGTTAGGCCGCCTCCCCTGCCCGTCCCCCTGTCGATGGTGCCCTTGATCTCGTTTAGCTGTGACTGCAGGTCCTTGGCGAGCAGGTCGGTTTCATTCCTTGTGGAGAACGTCCCGGCCTGGTCCTTGAGCGTTTGGCGGAACTCGTTTTGACCCGCGTTGACCTTTTCCTGTGCCGTCTCCGCCTTGGATACGGCCTCCTTGGCGGCTGCGAACGCTGCGGCTGTCGCGGTCTGCTGAGCGGCGAACGCGGCCGATGTCGCCTTCTCCTGCGCGGTGAGTGCGGCAGCGACCGCCTTGTCGGCTTGGTCAAACCGCTGCCGGTTCAATTCCTGGTTGCCGTTGATGCGTTCGGCAAGGACGGCGATGTCGGCCGGTTCGGTGCTCAAATAGCGCCGCCTTTCAGGCATGAGAAAAGCCGCCCCGTGATCGGGAGCGGCTTCGTAGTTTGGTTCGGTTGGCACTTCGCTCTACGGCGGCGGCCTCACTGTTGCGTTTTTCGTTCGTGGGTGTCCTTGGTGATCGTCGTCACGTTCGTGGAAATCACCGGCTCAGTATCACTCGTGCTCTTACCGCGCGGTATGACGGTCGCTGTCGTCGTCGATATCACCTCGTGGGAAGAATTCGTCGTTGTGAAGAAGCCGGATAGCATCGAAATGGCGTGATTGAACGGCCCCATTGAGACGCCCGCGCCCTGCATCTTCGCAAGGTTTTCAACGAGCGAAGACACCTCGGCCGCCATAATGCCGGCGCAGACTGCCGCCATGAAGACCCAACTCTCGGCAAGGATCGTCGCCGCGAGACCGAGCGCAAAAAACATCGCGTACTGCATCGACTTGACGGCGAGCTTCTGGCGCATGTGCGTGCTGCGCAGTTCCCGGCAGGCGATCGCGCCGAGGACGCCCGTCACCGTGTCCACGATGACGAGAAAGAACACAATCGCGAGGTAGTTGCGGATGTTGTGAGGTATCGATGCGACGAATGCCACTATTCCGGCGACTGAGCCAACATAAAACACTTCTTTCATTGGTTCCTCGCGCATATGGATAGCCTCGCAACTTTTCGGCGCGGTACGGTACAAAGTAAAAGCATGGTCTTGTGCCCCTCCAGTGGGCGCGGACGTGTGAAAGCCGGAGGCTGGCGCGCAAACACCAGCCGATGGCTTTTCTTTTTGAAGGGGATTAGGTGGGATCGGCCTCTGACGGGCCTTTAAGCGCGCTTCATGAACGTGATCTGGATATACGAATCGTCCGGGTAGGTATATTGCTTGCCGTCTGCCAGCACGCCGAAGTCACCCAGCAGAATGTCCTCCGTGACGATGTCGCCGTTTGCCCATGCGTAATAGACCCGTCCGGGATGCGCCGTCTGGTCTGGCCATGCCGCTGCCGTTCCGCGCGGTTCGATCTCCGAGCCTGACACCGATCGCAGGCGGAAGGTGATCACGGCGTCCGTCAGGTCCGGTCGCACCCCGGCGCTATCCGCGAGATCGACGATCAGATCCGGCCCGGTGTCGCCTACCTTCCACGACGCGCCGGAAACCACCGTTGCTGACAGAGGGCCGATGAGCGGCGAGGTTACGACAGGGGCGAACGTGCCCCCCACCGCGTCCGGGAACTCCCATGGCGCGGCGTCGGGGAATTGTACAAACATGCCTCACCCCCTACGGTAAGTTGGAGAATGTCCAGGTCCGCGTCGTCGTCCCGCTCACGGTGGCCGCCACGGACACGGCCAGCAGTGTTGTTCCGTCCTGCGCGTAGTAGTTTGTCGTGGTCGTTCCGCTTGTGGTGGACGTCGTATATTTGCCGGTCATGATGGCCAGTTGAAGCGCCTGCGCCTGCAACAGTGTCACCGTGCCATCCACGGCGGCTGCCAGCACCGCAGAGGCGATGGCGGACGCGGTTGGAATAGCCGCAATCGCCGCCCCCACCGATCCGGATGCCGCATGAGCGGACAGGGAGGCGTCAAGCACGTCGTCCGCAATCGCCGTATGCTCGCCCGAGGTTAAGGTCACGTTGCCCGATCCGTCTACGGCGAATGTGCCGAAGTTAGAAGGGAATGTAATACCAGAGATACTGCCGACTGAACCGGCCACACTCCCCAGAACGTTGCCTCCCACATTTCCTGTAACACTCGAAACTGCACCGCCTGCGAAAGTGGACCGACTGGAAATTGTGGCGTCAACCCGCGTGTTTGTCGTCGCGCTGTTCGTTGCCAGCGCCGCCGTGTAGCCGTCGGCGACTTGTGCGGCCCTCCCCCCGTCGATAACAGACATAGGGAAATAGGTGAGTGCGCCGTTGCTCAGGGGGGAAGGCTCAACAAAGACCGGTAATTTGCTGGTATCAACCGCATACGGAGCCCAGTATGTCCCCGGGGTTGCGCTTTCCGCAAACGCTGTGCCTCCCGGCGCGTTCGATGCGGAAACAAGCGTATTATGGGCGTTGTCATAGATCGTAACCAGGATAGACGACGCCAGTCCTGTATTTGTCGATCCGGCAACCACGACGATGAGAGTATTGAAAGTGGACATGAAATGCTCCTATGGCGTCGTTAGAACTTGAACAGTCCGGGGTTGACGACGCCGGCGGTCCTGAGTGTCGCGTCCCCGTTCGGGTTTGACCCTGTACTGGGGTGAGTCCCGTCCGCCGTGTAGACCGGCCAGATTTGGACGCTGTCGCCGGTTGCCGGGGTTGTCCCCAGCGCGGGCGAGATCGTCAGCGCGGTTGTGCTGCAGGCGCTGATTGACGCGTATTGCCCGGCCGCCGCCCCCGACGTGATCTTCACCATATAGCCCTGGTACTGACCATTCGTGAACGTGCCCTTAATGCTTGTGGTCGTCGTTCCCGCGCCGGCCGTAATGGTCGCTGTGGCTGCCGTCGGGACGCGGTAGTATCCGCCGGATGATTGGCCCGTAGTCGGCGAGATCGTGATCAGATTGTTGCTGACATCCGTTTCTAGTAGCGCCGCCACGTCCACGCAGGGAAGCGTAACTCCGAGTTGTGCGGGCGTCTTGGTCCCCGCGCTCAGGGTAATCGAATACTTGCTGTTGAGTGTGGCGAGAGGCACGCCCCTCACCCAGTCGTTGTAGCAACGCCTGGCGGCGTCATTGCTTTGGGGCGTCTGCCCCGCCTGGTTATCGCACCACACGCCAAGGGCCGTGTTACCGGTCGGTGAGTTCGACGAAAACGGCGTAAGCGTCTGCAGAATGACCTTGACGTTGCTGGCGGTCGCCAGATGGATATCATAGGTGGCCAGGTTGATGAGTTCCTGTGCCGTCCGGGCCGTGATGCCCCGGAAATCGTTGATATTCATTTCCCTATAGAGGTGGGTTGTGAGCGGCAGCAGCGCGAACCGGCCGCTACCCGCGCGGGTCTGCATTTGAGTTGCGCTGTTACCGGAGCATCCGGCGTGCAACAGGGGCACGACGTTCGAGAGCGGCGTGAAGATATATCCGGGGATGGGCACGCTGATCGAATCGCCTTCGACGAACACGGACGGCGTGTTGACTGGGAGAATCCCCGCAATCCCGGTCGGGTAGAACGAATACGTGGAGTTCGCCGCGCCGGTCGATATAGTCGTGGGGTCGGAACTGGTTGTGTTGGTGGTCGTGTAGTCTCCGTTCGCCTGCACCGTCACACCGGTCACACTGAAGTCGGGTGCAAGGCTGGCCGTGCCGCCCGTTGAAGAAACCGTGCCCACAGCGCCGCTCAGCGTGGCCACCCCCGCCGTAACGGATGAAACCGTATAGCTTCCGACGGTGAAGCCCGTTCCGCCCGTCACACGGACGATCAGACCAACATCGGCCGACGTGAACGGGCGTGCGGACGATGACACCTTGTTATTGCTTGTGCCATCGATCACCAGGTCCGTGTAGGCGTAAATCTGGAGATTGATCCACGTCCGCGCCCAGACGTAGCCAGGGCCACCTTCCGACACAGGAGCGACGTAGATATTTACAGGGTCGCTGATGAGCGGTGACTGCCCGCCGTTCTGACTGAACGTGCCGCCCGCCGTGTTGCCGCCGAACGTGCAGGGGTAGATGTCCCCGGCCGCTGTCTCGATGGCGCAGATCGGCGTGAGCGGGCCGGTCCCGACGGTCTCACCGATCGTTGACATGGAGAAGTTTGTGAAGAAGAGCCTCGGGTTGGTCACTCCGTACGGGAGGCGGATCAGGACCCGCGAGTACATGTTGGTCGCGATGGTGCCGGTGTTGAACCCGGAGCCGAGTATGCTGAACCGATACGGGTTTAAGGCGGACATCTGAGACGATGCCACCAGTACCCGCTTCGAGTTGAGCGCGGACGGCAGTCCCGTGACGTTCGATACGGAGGGAAGAGCGGAGATGACAGTCATAAGAGCCTCCAATAGAAAAAGCCGCCCCGGATAACCGGGAGCGGCTGCGAATGCGAAAAAAGATGCGGCGCGGTCTACACCGGCACGAAACTGCCGCCCGAGTCATCGGCGCTAACCCACTCGGTCGGGGTTGTGTTGCCGACTTCGAGAACGGTCAAGATCCAGCGGCCGGCGGATTCGGCCATGTGCGCCAGGCCAAACGACCCCTTTTGCACAGCGATCGGCGTGACGCCGTCGGCCTTCATGAGCGTGAACACCGCAGACGGTGCAGGATCGCCGGGGGCCTGCCACTGCGCCTGTATTGTGCCCGTGTCCGTTCCCATGCCGTCATCGACGTAAGCAGCGCGGTAAAGCGAGCCGTCATGCCCTTCTTCGATTTCCGGATACAATCCGCCCGGGATCGTCATCAATGCGTCCTTCCATGTGTCGCCGTCGTCATCGGAAACGGTTTCCATGACGCGCGCGCCGTCAACAAGCACGTAGAGGAATAAGGTATTCCTGTGCCCGGCCGCGAAGTGAAACAGGCTGCCGTCCCGCCATCGATCGTACTGACAGATCAGCCGGCCGCGATGGTCGTAGGCGAGACTCGGATTGCAATCACCCTTCGCGTCCGTGATCACGACAGAGGACGCGTCCCACGCCGCGGCGTTGCAATTGTCCTTGCGCCAGTAGAGCAGCCCCTCCTGTACACCAGCGACCAGTCGCGGCGCCGCCCGGTGGAACGACCCGGACGATGGCGCGAGGTTGCAGATTCCGCCGACGCGCGTCGGCGCGATGAGCTTCCAGTCGTGATTGACATCCTCGATCGTGAGCGGAGGCGAGCCGCCCGTTGCCGGCAGTCCCACATAGACCGGCTGATGCAGATCCGGAGCGGCGAAGTACCCCTCGATATCCGTGGTCACCAGCCCCTCGTTCGTCGTTGCGGGCGTTCCGGTGCCCCCCGTGATTGCCGGTGGATATGTGATCTCGCCGCCGATGTCCGCAAACGCTACCGGCTTGCGCGTGTCGTAGTCCAGGACGATTCCCTCAAGTTGACCGCCAAGGTCCCAGCGCATGAGCGGCGCGCCGATCAGTTCCGTAAAGCCGGGGAGGATCGGGAATTCGACATTCGAACGCGCGACCGCCGACAGGGTGAACGACGTCGCCGTGGGTGTCCCCGTAAGGCAGAGCAGGTTCGCCGGCAATGTGTTCGCAAGCGTTGAGTTGTGGACCGTGATCGTCCAGATGCCCGCGCCCTGGTCCATGTAGTTGCGCCACGCCGTGACGAGGTCGCCGATCATGACCGTCGTCGGGACGCCGGAAACAAGCTCCTGGTTTGCCACCGGGAACACACAGGCGGGCCGTCCGTTGGCGAGCACGCGCAGGATGCACGCCGGCGCGGTTGTGCGCTGGCTGATATCGGCCGAGCTGCCCAGAGGGATCGGATCGCCCAGGACGCGCAGTGGCGTATATCCGGTCGTCGCGATGTCCTTCAGCCGGATCTCATCAATGCGGTACGTGATGCCCGGCGTGAGGTGCGCGATCTTCATCGACCATACGTCGTTATGTCTCCACTGGTCATCGGTGTCGGAAGCCAGTGGTGTGAGGTAACTGCGCAAAACGCATTCCCCCAGCGTATCGAACAACGTCGGCGTGTCCCCGTCGTTGCTCACCGTGCCCGTTGCGCCTAGTGTGGCCGCGCTCCAGTCGCCAAGAACATGGTCTGTCGGAAAGAGCGGGTTGTTTGAGCGGATACCAGCCGCGAGATCGATTACGGCGGTGTTGTCTCCGGCGGCGAGTGTCAGGTCCCACCACTCGTATTGCGTCTCCCACGCAAGGCCGCCGATCGTCCCGTCCCATGTGCGCAGGACGAAACGGACCGTGCACGCCTGGTCCACATTGATCTTGATCTGACAATACCGGTAGTTGCGGAATGACCGCCTGATGCTCGGAGAGAACCCCGTGCGCGCCACGTTGTAGTCGTTCCCTGGTATGCCAAACGCGGGATCGTAGCAAAACGTGGCCCCAAGCGCCGCCTGCGTGATTGTCCAGTGCCCGCTCGTGTCCGCCGCCGGCGCATCGAAGTAGGCCCCCGTCGCTCCAAACCAATGTGTCGCCTGCTGCCCGTCGTCCACGACGTACGAAGCCGCTTTTGTGACCGTGAGAATCGGGCCGGCCCAAGCGTAAAGATCCTTGTACGCCGCCATGTCGTTGCCGGTGTACGTAATGAAGTTGGCGACGATCGGCTGCCGGGGGTCGTAGCGGTTCTGGTAGAGCCAGCTTGTGAAGTCCGTATAGTCCCATCCGTAGGAATCGGTGGCGTGAGCGGCCGGACGAAGTTCCAAATGGCCACCGAACAGCGCCGGGTCGTCCTCTTGCCCGTCCTGGCGGCTCCAGTAGCTATAGGAGGCGTTGCCGCTGCCGTCCGTCGTGTCCGGACTGCCCGTGCGGGCGAACGCGTAGGCACTGGTCAGGTTGTCCGGGATCTGGTCGCCGAGTGAGGCATTGAAAAACTGGATCGACATGCCGCTGATCGCGCCGTTCCCCGGCCACGTCCGCGCGTGGGCGCTGACCGTGGGGGCGTTCTCAGCGTAGCAACGCAAAATAATGGTGATATAGTCATCGCCCAGTGCGGAGGTGCGCCCGCCAATCGGCGCAAGCCCGAACTGAGCAATCGTAACGTTTGATTCAGCGCCGCCAAATGCGTCGGCGCGGCCGGCCGCAGTATAGGTTTCTCCTGTTGCCGTAGGGTTTGGGTACGGAGTGAACGGATCATTCCAGGCGGGATAGGTAACCTGCGTCAACACCGCCGTTTTTCCGTCCGCGCTGCCGGTGTAGATCGCCTCGATCCCGGGATCATCGTACTGGTAGGAAAGCGGCGTCACTCCCACAGTCGGAACGGCGGTTGCGAGCGGACCAAAGTTCACCACGGACGCTGTAATGCTGGCCCCGGATGTGGCGAACTGGTAGACGTGTCCCCCATCGATCGGCGCAAGCGTTGCTTCCACCAGTGTCAACGCGCCGGACAGGGGCGAGCCAACGACCGCGACGGTCGCCGCCGAGCTATTGATCTTGTACGTGATATTGGTCCCGGGTGCTGGTCCTCGCTCATGTCCGATGATGGTTGATGTCGCATCGTCGTAGATGAGGTATTCCTGAACGCTCATATCCACCTGGAAGGTGAACGTGGGCGGTGCGGCCGTGTCCGCCTGGTCGATTGTAACCGTCAGGCCTCCAGGTCCTAACGCCCTGTATTGCCATTGGTTTGTCGGATAACCGAGCCCGAGGACATAGTAGTCAATGACATCGATCGAGAATCCTGCATCGCCAAGCAGAAAGCCGCAACGCGCCGACTTGGTGTGATTGGGGTAGTTCCCCGATGACGTGGAGAACTCCGGAATGCCCAATGATGCTGTAGCCTTGAACCGCCACGCCACCGGGGAGCCGAGTTTGATGTACGTCATGGATTACGATCCCCGGCAGGCTGACGTGACAAAGGCCGCCCCGTGAGTGGGAGCGGCCTTATTGAACATAAATCGACCAGGGCTATAAGCAGGAATTAAACCCACCACGCCCCTCTCGGAGCGCCGGGAATCACCGATCGCCCTGGTCTGTCAATTCCTGCGTTGTACACCCGCAGGTCTTGAGTTCGTAAAAGAGTTGAACGACACGAGGGATCGAATCTCACGGAGTTGCACCGCTTAACGGCCACTACGGCCAGCCTTTCGGCTACGCGTCACCATTCCGCGCCGATATCGTTCGGGGATAGTTTACCCTGACGCCCCCGTCTTCGTGATCCACCCGGCCATACTGAGCCATGTCCCGTCAGTGTTCTGTACAGCGTCGATCGGCCCCGCCTGGCTGAGTTTGTGATACTGCGAATGCTTGTGCGCCGGCACCGTGCGGCCGGAATGGGTGGAACTGTGGGGCATACCGGAGTTCTTCGCGATCGAAGTCCGGTGTGCCCGCTTCAGCGCCTCGTGTCCGTCGTGCCCGATGAAATACTGGCCGGGAAACGGCGCAATCAATTCGTAGGTACACTTCTGCGCCCGATCACTGGTCCAGTACGGGCGCACACCCTTCACAAGCCACTTCGCGACGCCCCTGTACATTACTGGGTCCTGGAACCGCAGCGGTCTCCAATTGCCCGACGAGCTCGCGCCGATATTCGACAGCGATGTATCCTGCACGAACACGAGCGGAGCATCTACAAACAATAGGATCTGCGCGTGTGCGTAGAAGTCGTAGAATCGGCGCGTCAGCCAGTTCACCGTCCCCTGCGAATTCGCTATGTCGCTGGTGCCGTCTGCGGCTATCGCGAGCTGCGGGGCGATTACCTCATATTCAACACAATGACCGATGTAGTCCGGGTGGTCCGGGTCGGCGCTTACGGTTGCGCCGGGCACGTCGTAGGACAGCGGGTTGACGGCGACCTGCTTCACTACCTGCTGTGTATCCGCGTCCGTGGCCGCTATCCCGGCTATGACCGTGATCTTGTTGAAATTCGGCGCGTTTTGCGTGCCGCGCACATGCCAGCAGAACGCCGTCGGAACGCCGTCCACAGGCGCGAACGACCCCGGAGCCGTAGGGCTGGCAAGTCCGGTCACTGTCGCGGGTTCAGGCGTGAAATTATAGAGCGGGCTCGCGAATGTGCCGCCCTCTTCTGGCTGCGTACCGAATAGAAGCGTCCAAACCCCGTTACTTGAGGCATTCGGTTCAAAATGGAGGTAGGCCCCCAAGTGCTCCCGAATCATTCGCACAAGCCATTCCGCGAGACTTGTGGTCGGCTCTATAATCAGGTCGCTGGCCGCGTCCGTGTAGCCGGGCCAGATGCGGTACGGCAAATCAGGAATGTCCTGGAACGATGCGTCGAAACCGCAGTCGTGCAGAACCTTCTTGATGATGTCCGTGCATTTCCAAGTTTGCTCCCAGCCTGCACCCGTCGCCGGCGCGTCCTTATCTACTGCGAATATTTCGGGGTAAGGTGGCTGCACCTTCTCGCCGAGGCGGTCCCACATTCCCGCAATAGTAATCGAGTAGCGATTCCAGTCAGGCGCGACATACTTCCCTGTCGGTAGTGTTCCTGGTCCTGGCCCGGTACCGCCAGGGTGCGCGAGGTCAGCTCCAACCTGTTCCCACTGCGGGGCGCGCGCGACGCCGTGAAACAGTGTGACTGTCTCGGTAGTGGTCGGGTCCGATAGATCCGGAGCGAACTGCACCACGATCTTTGCTGAGAACCGACCGCGCTTCGTCAGCCGCGTGTGCGACACACCAGGGTCAACCGCTTCGACGGTGGCAATCTCTGTTTGTGGGTCGCCCGCGTAGCCCTGGATATTCACATCGCGCAAATCAGGCGAGAACTCGCCGGGCGCTACAGCGATATGGGCAGCCTCCTGGACGTGATGGAACGCCCAGAGGGTCGGCGTTACTGTCGCGTCCGTGGTCGTCATCGTGAAGTGGGCCTGCGGGTATTTGTCAGTCCCTGGGACAAAAGTGACGCCCGTCTCGGCGTCCAATATTTCGCCGGTGCAAACGGTTCCCGATGGCACGATATAGCCGTAGTTCTGATGGATTGTGGACGAATTGCCAACAAAGTTACCGGACGGCACAAGAATAGGATCGTCGTAAAGACTTGCGACCACATCCGTCGGCCAGCCCAGCCGCGATACCTGCACTTCGATCCGGGAATCCCTGCGCGTGTCGATCCGGATATTATCGGCTGTCGTCACATGCCCCGGAGACTGGTCAACGTCAGTCCCCATCACGGCGCTGGAAATCCGGTAGGAATGCTCGCCTGTGACGGCGTGGGAGGTATCCACCTTTCGGCCTGCGTTTGCTTTCGGTCCCGCACCTTTGGAGAGGTTCGAGAAGTCGATGTAGCGATTCCCGTCACTGGCAACCTTCGGAGATATCGCCATGCAGTGAGCGTGGCCGGCACTGGCGTGCGCCTCCTGCGTGAATCGCCAGGCGTCCCGCTGTACCCAGTACGGCGTCGGTGATTCCCCCGCCGGAACGGCATATTCCCACAGTTGCGCGTCTCCGGAGCCCGTGAGCACAAGGCAGTATTGCCCGAAGTGAAAGCCGAGCAAATATCGGTGCGGGGCCATACCGTGACCAGGAACGCGCCATCGCAGGAAGAATCCCGCGTCTTCTGGGAAGGTGTCACCACTGTACCCTGTGCGATCCATCGGAATATCGGCGTTCGGGTAAGCCATCGCAGGCCGCGCACTGTCGAAACCGGTGTTCGCAGGCAGCGCAGCCGGATCAAACGACCCCGTGGCTGGAACACGCTTTCGGAAGAACATGTCGCCGGTGAGCGGAACAGATCCGCCGTAGCTTGCGCCCGTGGCGGTGGACTGTGCCCAGTTATTCACCGTCTGCATGATGTCCTGGTTTGCAGACACCCCCAGCGTCTGTATCCAATTCCAGCTTGTGATAATCAGGGCGAGCGCGGCGTCGGACTCGTGTAAGTTCGCCATGTCATGCTGAAGCGGCTCAATCGACCAGCACCCGGATTGCCAATATCGGCAATGTTGCCAGCTGCTTTTTGAGGCCGTTCCCTGCGCAGCGCGCCGTCCGATTTGAGCCCCGCGACGATGCAGGGCAATGCCGGGCTCTTGAAGGACACTGGCAAGCTCCACGTCAAGCAGGAGGGCAGATTCGCGGAGTGGTGTGAGTGCGCCTTGTGCGTCCATAGTTGTTCCAATAGAAAAAGCCGCCCCGGCTGCCGGGAGCGGCTAACTTGCAAGGTTGCTTACTGGTATGTTAGAATGCGGCCATGGAATCAGAAGACGAAAGCCGCCGGTCAAGCTGGATTGTTCAAGGGTGTGCAATTGCGATGATGATGCCGGTTTTAGCAGGTGTCATCGTGTTTGCTTTGTCGATAATAACACCAGCGCCGCAAGTACCCCCGCCTCCAGACTTAACCGCACAAGACAACACGAAGCACACGGTCAAGTTCATCCTTACAGGTACGGCCACAAATGCCGATATCACCTACCCGAGCGGCAGCGGCAACGTAGATACGCAAGTCAAGCTACCATGGCAAACCACTGAAACTTTCACTGGCGACCCGTATATTTTCTTCTATGCTACCAACCTAGGCTACTCCGGCACTATATCCATGGAGGTTGATAAGGACGGTGCAGTGTGGAAAAAGGTTAATGGTCCTGACCCTACAAACCACGTGAGTATCGGCGAAATGCTCCATCAGAACGCGGATAACTGAAGCGCTTTTGATGCCAAATAGCGATTCAACACGAATCCGGTGTCCAGAGCCCTAGGTATCGCCCCATCACGAGTCACTCGCCCGTATTGGCCGGGGTAAGCAATGGACATCGCGTCCTTTTGCAGTTGGCTTGTGTGCGCCTTCATCATCTGCACATTTGCTTTTTCCAGAAGTGCATGAGAGTGCAAAGATCGTTGATAGGCAGCCTTAGCGCGCTCACTTGCTTTGGCAAACGGGACCATGTTACCGTTTTCGTCCTTGTGTCTTGGACCTAAGTCACGATCTGGATGCATCCAATGATAGATAGCTGATGCACCGTTTAGAAGCGGGAACGGGGTCGCTCCCCGTCCTACTAGTGACCGTGCCGCACTGCCTGATCGACTAGTATCACCGGGTTTGTTTATGCCGTCGATCCAGTTCGCAAGCCGGTTCAATGCGCCGGCCAGAGAGTTTAATGCCTTGATTACGCCGTCCTGGCCCGTGATACTCGCTACTAGGTTGCCCCAGGCAGCTTGGACCTTCTCTTGTGATGACTGGAATCGAAGCGCCTGTATCATTCGCTGCGGACTTTGTTGCGTGTCCAATCCAGCTTGAATAGCAGAGTGCCAATCTTTTTGAGGCAGCGACATAGCTGGCAAAAGCGCCTCTTGCCCGAGCGACCGTGCAATTCGCAGGCTTTCGCCGTGGTTTGGCGACTTATCGGACTGGTAGAACTTCCGGAAACGCTCCACGAACTTGAGTTCCTGACCGGCGAGGTCCTGGTTTCCGAGCGGTCCCGGCATGTTCATGATGCCGAGTTTCGCCCCGTACATCATGCCGAATCCCGGTGTGCTGATAGCTGACTGGAGATTCTTCGCAAGCCCGCCCACATCTTCCGCGCTCAAACCGGACGCGATCCCCACCCCGCGCAGCCGGGCCGTCTCCGCAGCCGAGCCGCCGGTATAGGCTTGGAGGCGCACTTGAGACATAACGAAAGCGTTTGCCTCTTGGGTTAGGTGTATGATAGCCTTCCCAGCTTCGAGCGCCGCGTTGCCCAAAATCGCAACACCGAGCAAACCCTTTGCCAGTGGCGAGTTCCGGCCGCCTACCACGTCCAACGATTTGCCCACAAGCGGCATAGCACCACCCGAACCGAACCGCGACGTTGTGATCGCCTCCCAAAGCTTATCACCTGTCGATTTCGGCTGCATCCGGCGCTGCAATCGCATCGCCTGTTCTTGTATGTCCATAAGGGCCGCATGGTTGCCCTGTGCGGCGGCCATCGGTAGCATGTTCTGCAGTGCAATAAGCCGCTGTCGCGGACCAGAAGGGAATGACAAACCGCCGGAGCGACCCGCACCACCCACACTAGTCCCGCTCCCACCCCTTACGGCTACAACGATTGGCGCGAGCTTGATATTGATCATCAATCCCGTCGGCGATGCGTTGGCGCGAACGTTTTGCGATGGATTGGCGCTGACCTTGGCATGCTGCAGCGACGCCTTCGCCGTAGCCGATTGCAGGGACCGCATGCCCTGCGCGACGGACTGGGCATCCTTAACGAGTGATCGCGCAGTGGCCGCGGACTCCCGCCGTGCGTCCACAAAGGCCTGTAGCAAGTCTTTGACGTGCTGCACGGAGAAGTCTATTCCGAGTTGCTTACTGGCGCTCATGCCTATCTCCGTCGATCAAGTTCGCGCTGGATGCGTTCGGCCTCCAGCTCCATCTGCTCATTGCGGTACATGTGCAATTCGACGATATCGGCCAGCGCCTCGCCATCGAGATCTTCTACATCGCCAGGGATGCTATCGGCAGTGAGGCCGGATTCAGGCCCGGCGCTGTGGAGGGCGGCGAAGCATAGGAATCGGATTCCTCGCAAGATGCCGCAGTCAATGGCGTCGCGTCGGATGACCAGCGCAGGATGGCTTCCGAGGTTGAGATCGCAGGCGGCGGCGACGATTCCCCCGTAGCCGCCGCCGAGGCGTTTGGGACTTCACCGCGCTCTGTCTGTCCAATCAACCCCTGCGCCCACACGACAATATCCGCAAACGCGGTCGGCATCAGTTCGGCCATCTGCACCCAGTCCTCGAAGCTGTAGCGATCGCCGACCGGTGTCACGTCGAGTATCTGGATGGTTGCGATGACCGTGCAGAGTTCGGCCGTAATGCGCGCCTCCACACGGTCTTCAGGAGTGCCGATAAAAACACCGACTGACGCCGTATCAAGAAAACGTTCCTGGAGTTGCTGCGCGTGAGCGGCTATCGAAAGTTGCGTGACCGTGCCTGGCTTTGATTCGAGCGTCACCGTGACGGGGTCTTTCGGTCGTTCCGGATCAGTGAAGGTCTTTGTCTCGCGCACACCATGAAGCCGGCGCATGCTGGAGAAATCTACTTTAGGCATCGTGGCCGGCCTCCTGCGCCGGCATCCTGCGTATTATTGACCGCCTGCAACCGCAGGAGGATCACAGGTGGTCAGGGTTTACGACCAGGTGGGCGTCGTGGCTGATACCGCAATCGGCAGACCGCAACAACGCCCAGACATTGTCGTGGTGGTTGCGTTAGGTCCGTACGAATCGCGGAAAGCAGAGCGGACAAAGATACACTGGACGTAGTTCATAATCGTTCCATCAGGGCTCGACTTAATGGTCACAAGGAAGTGATCATAGGCTCCGTAGGCCGCCAAGCAAATATTCGATGCAATATTTGCCAGCTTCTTTTCCGTGACCGTGATCGAGAAGTCGTTTCGGATCAGGACGCTATTCTTGTTCGTCGCGTTGGTCGGTGTGATGTCCTCGATCTCGGTTTCGGAGTCGATCTCCACCGATTCGAGGACCTGCGATGCGACCAGGTCGCCTACAGTGCCCTTCGCGAAAGTGCCGTCGCTATTCTGGGTCAAGGGTAGTATCGTCGCCTGAAGGATGTTCTTGGGGCGGAGATATACAGGAAGCGGGGTTCCGCCGCCGGTCAGGTTTGCCATAGGATTGTTTCCTTATTGCCAGTCGTGAACCGGCGCGTTGTCTTTCACCTGAGTTGCGCCATCGGGAACCGCAGATCCATCGGGCAACTCTTCGACCTTCGTTTGGGTCACTGTTTTGACTGGCTCTTTGAAGCCACCAAAAAAGCCGCCTCTGGTATCCGGGGCGACTTCTCGCGTATATTGGATTTTCATACGTGTTCCTTATGCGTTCAGCGCGTCGTCAATGGCCTGTGAGTGGTATTGCTCGCGTTTAGGCTCTATTTCGTCGGCCACGGCGTCATCGATCCCTCGTTTGATCATTCGGGTTGTGCCGAACATGTACGCACTCTTGGGGTCCAAATTGATGACCGAACTTTGCATCGTCCCCGCGCCGTTCACCGTCGGCGGAAACGCCGTCCAATCACGCTTAAAGACACCTGTTTGTTCGTTTATGATGGTCGGATCGGCCGTGCCAGGCTGAGGCGCACGGGCGGCGTATGGATGCCCCATCTGGCGAAGTCGCTTCGTGCTGAGCGTCCCTGATGATCGCCTGACGAATGCGCGATGCGCCTCACGGACGGAGCGTTCCTCAGCGGCCCGAATGTTCTGCCGTAATGCCCGCTCGATACTCCCCACGGTTTTAGAAAACTCATTCAGGTTCATTGCGGGAGCACCGAAATTGTAATCGGGGCCGTGATTGACCCGGCCTGAAAGTCGATCTTTGCATCAAGGAATGATGCGTTGACAGGATTCGTGGCGGACACGTCAATGGGCATCATAGCGTCAACCGTCCCAATCGTCTGCGCCCGTAATAAGGCTATCTGCAGATCGACCAGCTTCGAGTTGATCCAATTCGCCGCCGTCCGGTTCTGCGCGGCCGCCGCTTTCAGCGACGTGATGTAGTAGATGGTCACGTCAACCTGATACGCGATGCTCGGCCCGTAGTCGTCCAGCGGTGTGTACGCGAGCACCACCACCACCCACGGCACCGACATCTCCCCTGTGTCCAGCAGGACATTCCAGTCACGGCGCTCAACGCTCACGTCCATGAAAAGCTGACCGGCCGGGATGTCCGGCCACGCCGTCGCGATCACATCCACCAGCGCCGCCCACCATTGATCGAACCAGTTCATGTCAGGCTCCAGGGATCAGGATTTCAGGCGAGCGCTTCGCGAACACCCATTGCGACTGAGTGTCGCGGCCAACCATGCTTGTGTTCGACGTAGGGTTCCCCTGGATCACACTCACAGCGCCGTAGTCGTGATGACGACTACCGTCCGGTAGGATGATCTTGTTAACAATCAACCAGCCATCGGCGAGTTCCTGCGACGAAAGGAAGTGCCATTTGTCCGATGTCACCAAGTTCACGGTTTTCGTGATGCCTTGCAATGACGGCTCGTCCAGTTCGGGCGTTGCCTGCCAGTACGTCAGTACACCCGTCGCCACCGGCGTCACCGTGTACGCCGCGTCCTGCGCCTCGATACTGCCTGAGACAGCCGCCAAGGGTTCGCGCCTATAAATATCGCACCGATGCTGCAGCAGCCTTTGCAGACGGTGAGGCAGTCGCGCCATCAGAAGGCCCTCCCATTGCGCGTCCTGGTCAGCACGTCCCCGCCGTAAGCCCGCGCGTTCGGGTCGAGACAATTCGCCCCGGCCATGACCGGAGCTGTCGCCGTGATCGTCCCCACCGCGCCCGGCCGGTTCGCCCTGGCGATGCCTTCCAGTCGCAGGATCTCGGAGTGCGCATTGCCTCGGAGTGTGGTCAGGTGATCGAATGCGCCCCCCGACTTCTCCGAGACGCCGGCCTGCTCCCAGTCCACCGCATACGCGGAATCGCCGGCGAGAATACGGTCGGCCACATGACGACGTGTATAGAGGTCCTGCAGCCTGGGGTACACGCTCGCCTTGTCGGCGTAGCTGTCCCACACGCCGGAAATCAGTTCCAGCATAGGCGTGTCGTTGTCA
>Ga0207667_10004399_pt1 | contig 17263 bp, 13 predicted proteins | sample KBSCornC52_FD_184301 | JGI IMG/M metagenome (GOLD analysis project Ga0207667, IMG submission 184301) | Corn rhizosphere microbial communities from Kellogg Biological Station, Michigan, USA - KBS Corn C5-2 (SPAdes) (version 2) | ecosystem: Host-associated > Plants > Roots > Rhizosphere > Soil ...
CGACGTGCCGATCGTCGATCGTCGGCCATGAGGCAATCGTCGATCGTCGGCGACGATCGTCATTCGTCGGCAAGGAGCCGGTATCCGACGCCCGTTTCCGTGATGAGATGCCGCGGCCGCAGCGGGTCGGTTTCGAGCTTGTCGCGAAGCTGCTTCATGTAGATGCGCAGGTAGTGCGTGTCGCGCGCATGCGCCGGTCCCCACACCTCGGTCAGCAACTGGCGATGCGTGACGACCATGCCGAGATGGCGCGCGAGCGTCGCGAGCAGGCGAAACTCGATCGGCGTAAGCCGGATGTCGTCCTCCCCGCGCCGCGCGGTGCGCCGCTCGAGGTCGACGCGCGCATCGCCGATCTGCAGCGTCGACGTCGCCGTGGCGCCTCGCGCCGCGTGGCGGAGTGCGACGCGCACGCGCGCCATCAGCTCGCCCACGGCGAACGGCTTCGTCACGTAATCGTCGGCACCTGCGTCGAGCGCGTCGATCTTCGCCCGTTCCTGCGTGCGCGCGGACAGCACGATGACGGGCATCGGCGACCATTCGCGAATATGCCTGATGACATCGATGCCGTCGATGTCGGGCAGGCCGAGATCGACGATGGCGAGATCGGCCTTGTGCGTGCCGGCGTCGATCTGCCCGCGGCGTCCGGTGGCCGACTCGACGACGCGATAATCGTTGGCCGCGAACGTCGCACGCAGGAAGCGGCGAATCTCCGGTTCATCCTCGACGACAAGCAGCGTGGGCCGCGGATCGGTCATCGCATTTCGCCGATCTCCGCGGGCGGCGCGGGCAATGGCTCGCGCGGCAGCGTGAAGCGGAAGGCGGTACCGCCGCCGGGGACGCGCTCGGCCCACGCCTTCCCATCGTGCAAACGCACGATCGCGCGGCAGATGGCGAGCCCCAGGCCGACGCCGCTGCCGGTGCCTTCGACGGCCGCATGATGGAACTTGGCGAACAGTTGCTCGAAGTCGTGATCGGACAGGCCGCCGCTGTAGTCCTCGACGGTGACGACGATGTCGGCTGCCCGCGCCTTGGCACGCACGCGCACCACCGTGTCGGCGGGCGTATGCCGGGCGCAATTGTCGAGCAGGTTGGCGAGCGCCTGCTCGATCAGCGTCGCGTCGACGCGCACGAGCGGAAGATCGTCCGCAATCTCGATGATCACGCGGTGGCGCGCCATCCGCTCGCCGAGCCGCAGCAGGACCGAACCGACGATCTCGCCGAGCGACGTCCAGTCGCGATCGAGGCGGATCACACCGGCTTCGAGTCGTGTCATCTGCAGCACTTTCTCGACATGCTCGGACATTTCGCGCGCCTGCCGCACGACGCTCGTCGCAAGCGCCTCGCGCTCGTCGGCACTGAGCCGATCACCGCCGCCCGCAAGGCTCGACGAGGCGCCCGCGAGCACGGCGAGCGGCGTGCGCAGATCGTGCGATATCGACGCCAGCAGCGTGCTGCGGATGCGCTCGGTCTCCGCCTCGACGGTGAGCGATGCCTGCCGCGCCGCCTGCCGGCGCACGCTGTCCACCAGGTGCGAGATGACGAGCGCGACTGCGAGCATGATCGCGAACGTCAGCAGGTACTGGATGTCCTCGACCGTGAACGTGCCGCGCGGCGGGACGAACAGGTAATCGAGCGCCGCCATGCAGAGGATCGACGCCGCGACGGCCGGCCCGCGCGAGAAGCGCAGCGAGACGATGACGACGGCGAGCAGGTACACCATCGCGATGTTCACGACGTCGAAGCGCGAACGCATCGCCCAGCCGGCCAGCGTGCCCGCCGCCGCCGCGGCCACCGCAGCGGCGTAGCCCATGAGATGCGCTCGCGCGCCCACCGTTCGCGAGCCGCTTGCGCGTCTCGCGCTTCGCCCGATGCTTCCGCTCGCCGGCTTCATGCTGCGACTGTAGCGCAGCCGGCATAAAGCGGCCGTAAAAATACGCGGCGACGCGACCGACACGCGTTGCGCACGGCTAAGCTCTGCACGATGGATACCATCCGTTGCGCAACGCCGGTCCCTGCCGTCGCCACTACATCGCGAACGCGCGAGAGCAGCACGGGGCTCGCGCTTCTTGCACTCGGCGTCGTGTACGGCGACATCGGCACGAGCCCGCTCTATGCCGCGAAGGAGACGTTCAATCCGCAGCACGGCATCGCGCTCACCCCGGAGAACATCATCGGCGGCGTTTCGGCGATCTTCTGGGCGCTGACCATCATCGTCTCGCTCAAGTACGTGACGCTCGTTCTGCGCGCGAGCAATCACGGCGAGGGCGGCATCATGGCGCTGCTCGCGCTCGCAACGTCGTCGGTGCGCGCGCATCCGAGGCTTCGCGGCGCGCTGCTCGTGACCGGCGTGTTCGGCGCGTCGCTCTTCTATGGCGACGCCGTCCTCACGCCGGCGATCTCGGTGCTGTCCGCCGTCGAGGGTCTCGAGATCGGCACCGACGCGCTCGCACCGTACGTCGTGCCGATCGCCACGGTGATCCTGATCGCGCTGTTCGCGATCCAGCGCTTCGGGACCGGCTTCGTCGGCCGGCTGTTCGGGCCCGTATGCGCGATCTGGTTCGCATCGCTCGCCTGCGTCGGCGCATGGAACATCGCAAAGGCGCCGGTGATCCTGGCCGCGCTCGATCCGGTGCACGCGTTGCGCTTCACCACGGGACACGGGTCGGCCTCGTTCATGGTGCTCGGTGCGGTCCTGCTCGCCGTCACCGGCGCGGAAGCGCTCTACGCCGACATGGGCCATTTCGGAAAGCGAGCAATCCGCCTGGCCTGGTTCGCCGTGGCAGCACCCGCGCTGGTTCTCAACTATTTCGGCCAGGGGGCGCTGCTGATCGCGAACCCGGGCGCGATCGCGAACCCGTTCTACCTGTCGTATCCGGCCTGGGCGCTCTATCCGATGATCGCCCTCGCCACCGCCGCGACCGTCATCGCGTCGCAGGCGACGATCTCCGGCGCGTATTCGATGACGAAGCAGGCCGTGCAGCTCGGCTACCTGCCGCGCTTGTCGATCCTGCACACATCTGCACGAACCATCGGCCAGATCTACGTTCCCGCGGTGAACTGGACGCTGCTCGTCATGGTGACGGCTGCCGTCGTCGGATTCGGCAGCTCGACGCGCCTCGCTTCGGCTTACGGTGTCGCCGTCATGGGCACGATGCTCGTGACGACGCTGCTCACGTTCTTCGTGCTGCGCTACGCGTGGCACTACCCGGTGTGGCTCTGTGCGCTCGCCACCGCGTTCTTCATGTTCATCGACATGGCGTTCTTCGCCGCCGCGATGAACAAGGTGCGCGACGGCGGGTGGTTCCCGCTCGCGCTCGGCGGCGTCGTCTTCTTCGTGATGCTCACCTGGCGGCGCGGACGCGCGCTGCTGCTCGAGCGCTTGCGCGGTGGATCACCGCCGCTGGCCGGCCTGCTCGCCGTGTTGTTCGCCGACCCGCCGCAGCGGGTTCCCGGCACGGCCGTGTTCCTGACGTCGAGTCCCGATGCAACGCCGAATGCGCTGCTGCACAGCCTCAAGCACTACAAGGTGCTGCACGCACAGAACGTGTTCCTGACCGTGGAGTTCGCCGACGTGCCGTGGGTGCCCGTCGGCGACGCGGTGCAGTGCGAGCCGATCGCCAACGATTGCTGGCGCGTCATCGCGCGCTACGGCTTCATGGAACGGCCCGATGTGGCGCTCGCCCTCGAGGTTTGCGCGCCACAGGGCCTCAACGTCGAACCGATGGAAGTAAGCTATTTCCTGTCGCGCGAGAAAATCGTGCCCGGCGCATCGGAGCGCGGCGTATCACGGCTGCGCGACCGGCTGTTCGCCGCGATGGCGCGCAACGCGGGCAGCATCACGGACTACTTCAATATCCCGCCCAATCGCGTGGTCGAGCTCGGAACGCGCGTCGAACTCTGAAAATCAGGCGCGCGCGGCGCGGGTTACCAGCCGCGCGAGATGCGGGCGTAGGCCGAGTGATTGTGGATCGACTCGAAGTTCTCGGCCTCGACGGTGAACGCCGTGAAGCGATCGTCGGCGGCGAGGCGCGATGCGACGCCGCGCACGAGATCCTCGACGAAGCGCGGGTTGTCGTAGGCGCGCTCGGTGACGTACTTCTCGTCGGCGCGCTTCAGAATCCCGTACAGCTCGCAGGAAGCCTCGTCCTCGGCGATGCGCAGCAGCTCGGCAATGCGCACCGGTTCGCACGGACGCACGGTGATCGTCACCAGCGAGCGCTGGTTGTGGGCACCGTAGTCGGAGATTTCCTTCGAGCAGGGACAAAGCGAGGTGACCGGCGCCGAGACGCCGATCGTGCTCGTGTAGTTCGCGCCGGCGAGCTCGGCACTCAGGCGCACATCGTAGTCCAGCAGGCTGGCAACGCCGGAAACCGGCGCGATCTTGCGCACGAAGAACGGAAACTCGATTTCGAGCCGGCCGCCCGGCGCGCCGAGCCGCGCGACCAACTCCTCGACGAAGCCGCGCAATCCGGCCACGGACAATGGCGCAGCACCCGGGGTTGCCCGCTCCTCGAGCAGCGACACGAGCCGGGACATGTGCGTTCCCTTCTGCTCCTCGGGCAGCGCGACGTATACGGCACAGGTCGCGATGGTCGTGCGCGGCTCGCCATCGCCGTCGGCGAACGGCAGCGGATAGCGCAGGCCCTTGATGCCGACGCGGTCGATCGCGAGGCGACGCTCGTCGCGACTCGACTGCACGTCGGGAATGGACATCAAATGGTTTGGCGTCTCAGGTCGGTTCATGGCGCTTCAAGTTTGCCATACTGGTCTCGCACGGCCGGACGCGGCCGCTCGCTCAACCCATTGGATGCCTGCAGCGGCGCCCGCGTTTCAGGCGGCGGGCTTCGCCCAGCTTCCCGGCGTGCGTTGCGCGAAGCGCGAGTGGATCGACGCCGCGATGCCCTTGGCGTCGAGGCCCACGTGCGCGAGCAGGAACGCAGGGTCGCCGTGATCGATGAAGCGATCGGGCAGGCCGAGGTGCAGGACCGGCAGCGCAAGCCTTTCGGTGGCGAGGAATTCGGCCACGGCGCTGCCCGCGCCGCCGGCGACGACGTTTTCCTCGACCGTCACGAGCGCGTCATGGTCGTGAGCCAGCGCGCGGATCAGCTCGGCGTCGAGCGGTTTCACGAAGCGCATGTTGGCGACGCTGGCATCGAGCTCCTCGGCGGCAGCAAGCGCCGGATACAGCAACGGACCGAACGCGAGGATGGCGATCCGGTTCGACCGGCGCTTCGCCGTGCGGCGCATTTCACCCTTGCCGATCGGCAGCGTGTTCAACGCGGCGGCGATCGGCACGCCGGGCCCGGTGCCGCGCGGATAGCGCACGGCCGACGGCGTGTTGAGATGAAACGCGGTGGTCAGCATCTGCCGGGTCTCGTTCTCGTCAGCGGGCGCCATCACCGTCGTGTTGGGCAGGCAGCGCAGATACGTGAGATCGAAGGCGCCGATGTGCGTCGGGCCGTCGGCGCCGACGATGCCGGCGCGGTCGATTGCGAACATCACCGGCAGATTCTGCAGCGCGACGTCGTGGATCAGCTGGTCGTACGCACGCTGCAGGAACGTCGAATAGATCGCGACGACCGGCTTCATGCCTTCGCATGCGAGTCCCGCAGCGAACGTCACCGCATGCTGCTCGGCGATGCCGACGTCGTAATAGCGCTCGGGAAAGCGCTGCGAGAATTCTACGAGCCCCGAGCCCTCGCGCATCGCCGGCGTGATGCCGACGAGCCGCCGATCGGCGCGCGCCATGTCGCACAGCCAATCGCCGAACACCTGCGTGTAGGTCGGCTTGCCGCCGGCTTTCGGCACGATGCCGACGGCCGGGTCGAATTTGGTGACGCCGTGATAGAGGATCGGGTCGTCCTCGGCACGCGCGTAGCCGTAGCCCTTGCGCGTGACGACGTGCAGGAATTGCGGGCCCCTGAGCTTGCGCACGTTCACGAGCGTGCGCACGAGCAGGTCGACATCGTGTCCGTCGATCGGGCCGATGTAGTTGAAGCCGAATTCCTCGAATAGCGTGCCAGGCAGCATCATGCCCTTGACGTGAACCTCGGCGCGGCGCGCAAGTTCGTGCACCGGCGGCAGCTTGGCGAGCACTTCCTTGCCGCCGCGGCGCACCGAGTTGTAGAAGCGCGAGGCGAGCACCTTCGCAAGGTAGTTGTTGAATGCGCCGACCGGCTCGGAGATCGACATGTCGTTGTCGTTGAGGATCACGAGCACATTGGCGCCTTCGGCGTTGTTCAGCGCCTCGAACGCCATGCCGGCGCTCATCGCGCCGTCGCCGATCACCGCGACGATGCTGCGCGGATCGCCGTTGAGCTTCGCCGCGGCCGCCATGCCGAGTGCCGCCGAGATGGACGTCGACGAATGCGCGGTGCCGAACGTGTCGTATTCGCTTTCATCGCGGCGCGGGAAGCCGCCGGGTCCGCCCCACTGGCGCAGCTTGTCCATGCGCCGGCGCCGCCCGGTGAGGATCTTGTGCGCGTACGTCTGGTGCCCCACGTCCCACACGATGCGATCGCGAGGCGTGTCGAACGCGTAATGCAGCGCGACGGTGAGCTCGATGGTGCCGAGATTCGACGACAGGTGGCCGCCGGTCTGCGACACCGAGCGCAGCAGGAACGCGCGCAATTCGCGCACGAGCTGCGGGAGGTCGGAACGATCGAGGCGGCGCAGGTCGGCCGGCGATTCGATGCGCTCGAGAAGCGGATAGGTGTCCATGTCAACCGTGAAGGGCCGCCCCCCGGGGAGCAGCGAGCGTGGGTGGGTTCATCGTGTGCAGCACGGGCGTGGGCGGATGCTGCATCAGCGATTGCGCAACACGATCCAGTCGGCGAGCTCGGCGAGGCGGCGCGCATCAGTGCCGAGCGGCGCGAGTGCGGCATGCGCCTCCTCGCGCAGCGACTCGGCGCGCGCCTTCGCGCCGTCGAGGCCGAGCAGCGTGACGAACGTCGCCTTGCGCTGCGCGGCGTCCTTGCCGGCCGTCTTGCCCAGCGTAGCGCTCGAGCCCTCGACGTCGAGCACATCGTCGACGACCTGGAACGCGAGACCCGCGGCGCTGGCGTAGCGGTCCAGCGCGTCTGCTTCGTCGCTCGTCATCTTGCGGCCGCAGTGCGCGCCGAGATGCACCGATGCGCGGATCAGCGCTCCCGTCTTCATCATGTGCAATTGGGCAAGCGAATCGGCGCCGAGTGCCGTTCCTGTCGCATCGAGGTCGAGCTGCTGGCCGCCGGCCATACCGAGCGGACCGGCCGCCTCGGCCAGCACGTGGCACGCGTGACCGTCGCTTCCCGGGCGAGCAGCGAGCACGGCGAACGCGAGCGACTGCAGCGCATCGCCGGCGAGGAGTGCGGTGGCAACGTCGTACGCGACATGGCAGGTCGGCTTGCCCCGGCGCAGCGAGTCGTCGTCCATGCACGGCAGATCGTCGTGGATCAGCGAATAGGCATGGATGAGCTCGACGGCGGCGGCGCAGGCGTCGGCGGCGGCCACCTCGGCGTGCGTCACTTCGGACGCGGCGTAAACGAGAAGCGGGCGCATCCGCTTGCCGCCACCCAGTGCTGCGTAGCGCATGGCGCTCGCCAGTCGCGCTGCGATCGCATCGGCTCCCGGGAGCACGCGCTCGAGCACACCTTCGATACGCTGCTGGCGCTCCCGCGACCAGGCGGCGAACGAAGCGTCAGGCATCGTCGGATTCGCCGGCCGCGAACGGCTGCAGCACGCCCTTTTCGAGCACCTCGACCTGTTGTTGCGCGTCCTTGAGCGCGGCCTGGCAGTGCGCAAGCAGCTCGGCGCCGCGCTTGTAAGCCGCCAGCGATTCGGCAAGCGGCAGCTCGCCGCTTTCCATTTGCGCGACCAGCGCCTCGAGCTCGGCGAGCGCGGCTTCGAAACTGGGGGGCGATTCGGCTGTCTCGGACATGGGTGCTGCGCTTTGCTGCCGATCAGGTTCTTGACCCGTGGCCGGGGAGCCCAATATACTAGCATGTTTTGGCGACGCGGCCTTTTTAGGGCGTGAGATCCTCACGTCCTACGCGAACCTTTCGCGCGGTCGACTTAGCAAAGCGGTCCGGGACATATCGGCGCAGGCCGGAGCGGCCCGGGTTGTTGGGTTGGGTTGGTATTCACGCATGAAAGGATGATCGATGTCCGATCTCGCCACCGCCGCGCGCTTGCGGCAAGCCACATCGCAGTTTCCCGCACACTGGTACTGCGATCCCCGCGTTTTCCACGCCGAGCGCACGCATCTTTTCGCCCGTGCCCCGGGATACGTCGGGCACGCGCTGATGACGCCCGAACCCGGCGATTATCACGTGCTGGCCGCGCGCGACAACGGGCAGGCGCTCGTCCATGGACCGCAGGGCATCGAGCTGCTGTCGAACATCTGCCGCCACCGCCAGGCCATCATGCTCACCGGCCGCGGCAATGCGCGCAACATCGTGTGCCCGATCCATCGCTGGACCTACGACCTCTCCGGCAAGCTGCTCGGCGCACCGCACTTCGACGATCAACCGTGCGCACAGCTTGGCCGCACGCCACTGCAAAACTGGCACGGGCTGCTCTTCGACGGTCCGCGCGATGTCGCGCGCGATCTTGCCGGCCTGACGCTGAAGGACATCGACTTCACCGGATACGTCCTGAACCGCGTCGATCTGCATCCGTGCAACTACAACTGGAAGACGTTCATCGAGGTCTACCTCGAGGATTACCACGTCGAACCGTTCCACCCGGGGCTCGGCCAGTTCGTCACGTGCAACGACCTGCGCTGGGAATTCGCCGAGCGCGCTTCGGTGCAGTCGGTCGGCGTCAACAGCGGGCTCGCCAAGCCCGGCACGCGCGCTTACGAGCGTTGGCACAAGGCGGTGCTCGACTACTACGGCGGGCAGCAGCCGGCACAGGGCGCCATCTGGCTCACGTACTACCCGAACATCATGGTCGAGTGGTACCCGCACGTGCTCGTGATCAGCACGCTGGTGCCGCAGGCGGTCGACCGCACGCTGAACGTCGTCGAGTTCTACTATCCCGAGGACATTGCGCTGTTCGAGCCGGAGTTCGTCGAGGCCGAGCAGGCGGCATATCACGAAACGGCGAAGGAGGACGACGAGATCGCCGAGCGGATGGATGCGGGCCGCAAGGCGCTGTACGCGCAGGGGCGCAGCGAGGTCGGGCCGTACCAGTCGCCGATGGAAGACGGCATGCAGCATTTCCACGAGTTCTACCGGCGCGAGATGGAAGTCCATCTTGCCGGTCTGTGACGTCGTGATGCCACGTCCGGCACGCACTTCATCGCGTCATGCCGTCCCGGCGGGGGCGAGCGGCGAACCCGCGCGGTACACGACGCTGATCGACACGACGGAGCTCGCGCGCCATGGCGGCGATCCGGCGTTCGTCGTCGTCGATGTGCGCCACGATCTCGCGCAGCCGGGGTACGGTGAAAACGCGTATGCGCAAGCGCATGTTCCCGGCGCCGTGTTTGCACACATCGACCGTGATCTGTCGGCACCGGCCACGGGCCGCAACGGGCGTCATCCGTTGCCGACGCCGGAGGCGGCGGCGGCGGTGTTCGGCCGCCTCGGGATCGATACGACGAAGCAGGTCGTCGCGTACGACCAGGGCAGCGGCGTTTACGCGGCACGCCTTTGGTGGATGCTGCGCTGGCTCGGTCACGACAACGTCGCGGTGCTCGACGGCGGCTTTGCCAAATGGTCGCGCGAGGGACGTCCGGTCGAAAGCGAGGCGCGTGCGGCGAAGCCGGCGACATTCTTGCCCGCTCGCGTGCGCCCGACGGTGAACGCCACGGGTGTCGCCGCGAGCCTGCCGCGTCACGACCTCGTGCTGCTCGACGCACGCGCCGCCGAGCGGTACCGCGGCGACGTCGAGCCCCTCGATCCGGTCGCAGGTCACATCCCCGGAGCACTCAATCGTCCGCACAGCCGCAATGTTGCGGCCGACGGCACGTTTCGGTCGGCGACCGAACTGCTCGGGGAATTCGAAGCGATGCTTCACGGCCGCTCGCCGGGCGACGTCGTGCATTACTGCGGCTCGGGCGTCAGCGCATGCCACAACATCCTCGCGATGACGATCGCCGGCTATCCGCTCACGCGGCTTTATCCCGGGTCGTGGAGCGAGTGGTGCGCCGATCCGAAGCGGCCGGTGGCCAAAGGCCAGGTCTAGCGCGCAGGCACTTCGTGCCGACGACGCCGTCGTCGGCCGACCTCACGCGAGCCGCCACTCGGCCACCGCCCGGTAGCGGGCGCCCTCGGCCCGTGTCTCGGATGCCATCAGGAAGAAGCGGTCGACTTCGATCGCGATGGGGTCGTGGCCACCGCGCGGATACGGGCCTCGACAGCGACGCGCGAGCGTGACGTGCGGGCGGAACGGCTGCGAAGCGTCGAACGGGACGCCGCCGCTCACCAACGCAGCCGCGAGCGAAGACTGGAACTGCATCAACGTGGCAGGCGGCGCCGATGAGCCAATCCATGCGATACCGGCGCGGCGAAACGCGCCGAATTCGTCGAGCACGATGTGCAGCGGTTCACCACGAACGGCGAGCGCCGCATCGCGCAATGCAGGCAATCGCGCAAGTGGCCACGCGCCGATGAATGCGAGCGTGACGTGCATGTTCTCGGCGGGAACCGGACGTCCGTGCGCACGTCGCGCGGTTTCGCGCGCGACGTCGCCGAGCGCGCGCTGCGCCGCCGGTGGCAGCAGCAGCGCGAAGAAGATGCGAGCGGTGGGTTCGGCAGAACGGGGCATGCGGGAATGCGTTCATTCTGCAGCACCTCGCTCGCGTCGTTGCGACGATCGCGTCAATTCAGCGTGAAAGTCGCAAGCTGCAGCGCCTTTCCGGTCCCATGTGAACGTTTGCACGGCCGGTGACGACGCCTTGTAGCCTTTCGGAATCGTTACGCTCACGCCGTATTGCGCGCCCATTTGAAGCGCCGTCGTGTCGAGGTAGTAGAAGCCGACAGCGTCCGTGCTCGCCGTGGCGACGACGCTCTTCCCGCTCAGCAGATTGACCATCCTTCCGGTCGTTCCGGCGTCGTTCGTGCTGTTGACGAAACCGACGATGGGAGCCGCCTTGACCGCCGTTCCAAGCATCGCCTGCAACGACTGCGCGTCGGCGATCAACGCCTGGCCCGGTGAAAACGCATTGCCGCCGACGGGGTCGGTGCAGCTCGTCACGATGTGCCGACCGATCTGCGACTGCACCTCGTACTGGAACGCAGCGAGCACGTTGGCCGCGCCCTGCACGTGGCCTCCGGCTGCCAGCGTCTGGTATGCGCCGATCTTCGCGATCAGCGACTGGGCGATTCCCGATTTGTCGATGCATCCCAGCGCCTGCTCCTGGTTGATGATCTTCACGAGGGCGTCGGCCGTGATCACGAACGTCACGCTGAGCTGTGCCGGATGAGAAAGCGCGCCGGAAAGACCAGTGGATTGGCCGGTGATGGTTTCCGTGAAGCTCTGCGGGATGGCCGATGGGCCGACCGCAATCGTCAGAGTGGAAGTGACCGGCGTGCCAGCCACCGGCTTCACCGGGTTGGCGCTGAGCGACGCGGCGACGCCCGACGGATGTCCCGTCGCGGCAAGCGTGATCGCGTCGCCGAAATCCCCCAGCGCAGTGGCCGTAACGTCACTGGTTGCCGTAGCGCCGCCCAACGGAAGCGTGAACGACGTCGGACTCGCCGATAACATGAAGTCGTGGAGCTGGAAATTGGCCACCACGCTTTGCGCCTGATCGATGATGACCGTCGTCGATGCGCTGCCCGGGGACGTGACATTGCCCGTCCACCCGTTGAAGTAGTAGCCGGCATTCGGCGTTGCAACCAGGGCAGTCACCGTATTCGCCGGCGCCTGATAGGTACCAGGAGCAGGACTCACACTGCCACCGCCGGCCGTGGCGTCGATCGTCAGCGGGAACGTCGCCGACCCCTTGAATCGCGTCTCGCCGCAAGGAAACGGCTCCACCAGTTGGAGCAACTGTTTGCGGCACACTTCATAAGCGCCGATGTCGAAGCCATTCGCCTGCGGTCGATCGGCGCCGCGCTGGTCGGTTGCGAGCGACGTCGCCCGGTCGGCCGCTCCCATGGCGATGCCATTGAACGGAATGGCCATCGTCGGCGTGAAGCCGCCGTTGTCCTGCGGCGGACCGAGCTGCGGGTCGGCGGTCAGCGCAACGCCGGGGCAGGCGCCGAATGTTCCCGAGCCCGAGCCGTTGCTCATGATCAGGTTGCCTGCGCCCGATGTTTGCACGTTGCCGATGACAAAGCACTCGTTGGCGCCGTTGTCGGCGAGGATCGTGTTATCGAGCGTGAGTAGTTTGAAGGCGTTGGGGTCGTCGGACACCATGTAGGCGACGACGCCGGCACCGGAACCCGTGCTCTGATTGCCGCTGAACGTCGAGTTTTGGACCGTGAGATCGCCGTTACGCGAGAAGATCGCGCCGCCTGCGTCGCTGCCATTTTCACCGTGTCCCAAGCCGTTGGAAGCACTGCCCCCTCGGAACACGAAGTTGCCGTAGAAGGTGCTGTTACGTACGGTGACGGTTCCGGCGTCGCTGAAGATGGCGCCTCCCAACGCGCCGCCGCCACCGCCGGATATGTAGTCGGCTCCGGCTCCTCCGAATCTGCCGCCCCCGCCGGAATTGCTCGAAAGGAATCCCAGGCCGACGCCGCCGCCGCCGCCGAATCCACCGTTACCGCCGTGGTCCGTCCCGCCACCGCCACCGCCACCAAAGCCGCCATTCCCGCCGTTCCCATCCTGGCCCGTGGATCCGCTGCCGACACCCCCGCCGCCACCGCCGCCATAGGTGCCACCGCCACCCTTCACCGACGAGAAATCGATGAGGATCGGATTCGTACCTTCGCCGCTCCCACCGCCGCCGCCTCCCGGGCACTTGCCGGAGTGACCGTCGTTGCCGTTATCGCTCACGTCGCCACCGTTGCCGCCGCAGATGTAGCCACCGGGGCCGCCAACGGCGCTGGTTGACGAGGAGGGCGCCCCCGCGAACACGGTGCCGCCGCCGCCACCACCTGAAGCGTTACCGTCCCCACCGTCTCCGCGCGCACCGCCGCCTCCCCCGCCGCCACCGTCGGTACTGTTGCCGCCGCTCCCTCCCAGGCCACCGCCACCACCGCCCGCACCATCCCACTCGCCACCGTTGCCGCCCGTTGCGCCGTTGTCTCCGAAGGTGCTGCCTTCGACGGTCAACGAGCCGTTCTGCAGATAGATGGCACCGCCTGCGCCCAGCCCGCCGCCGCCGCCGTTGCGGCCATCGCCACCTTTGACATGGAAGCCGGTCACGGTGACATTCCGCAGCGTCAGGCTCCCGATTCCGCTGGCGGTGCCGTTCGGCGTCTTGATCGACGCGCCGCCGATTGCGAACAGGCGCACGTTGCCTTTCGCCTGCGGATCCCATTGCAGCGTCGCGCCGTTGCCCTCGATCGTGATCGTCGAAGCGATGAGCGGCGTCGCCGTGGGACCGTAGGGGTTGTATGCGTCCCAGTCGACATCCTTGCTCAGCTTGATCACGCCGTCCGTCGGCAGCACGATCGTGTCGTCGCCATCGCCCATCACGCATCCGGTGGTGATGAAGTGGTCTTGGTCGGTAGCATCAATGGCAATGCCATGGGGATGGGCGCCGCCGTCGAGCGTGTCGTGCAGAACCGACGAGTAGATCGCCTCCGGCAGCGAGCAGGCGCCGCTGCCGATGATTTGCGGACCGGTCGCCGTCACGTAAATCCTCGCCGCGGACGCACTGCCGGCAAACGCAACGCAAAGCAAAGCGAAAAGCGAGGTCCGAATTGTCATGGCATCACCTCCGTCCGCGGAAACGCAGGGTCGATCGTCGATGGATGTGTATCGAGGCCGGTATCGCTCGGCACGTTCATGGCGGTGCCTCGCTGTCCGCGATGTCGGGCGACGCGCAATGCAACTGCTCGATCCTCGACGCAAGCTCGTCGTACAGGGGGATCGCGGATTCGACGAGCATCCGCCGATGAGCGCGGCGCGCCCACGGCGTGCCGCAGTTGAAGCGAAACCACGCCTCGGGCTCGATCAGCTCGCCGACGCCGTCGATGAAATCGGCGATCCAGACCTTGCCGTCGCGCAGGTAGATCGCGACTTCTCGCCGCTCGCTTCGACGCAGAAGCTGGCCCTGCATCGTCGGGCTTTCGTCAGCGCGGTCCATGATCCACTTCTTTCGAACGGTTCATCGGATGCATTGCGGCGTCCCCGGAAGTGGCCCGGACACGAGCGGAATCACCACGAACAGTGCGATCGACGGCGTTCGTTGCGCGGAAGCTCGTTGCGTGACGATGACGACCATGGCAGCTCCCCCCGGCGCCTTGGTCGAACTCTTCTCCCGTCCATCGGCCGCGTCTTTAAAATCCCGTTAAATCCCGCTTAAATCCGCGGCAGCGAGCGCCGTCCGGCTCGCACGGCACGGCCGTGTTGTTCGCTCTTCCGTGTTGGGAGGCGCATTGCGCAGGATCTACGACATCGGACCGTTCCGTCTGAACCCGAACGTCGGCGCACTGACACGTGCGGGAGCGCCGGTGATGCTGGGCGCGCGCGGCGTCGCCGTGCTGACGGTGCTGGTCGAGCACGCGCATCAGTTCCTGTCCAAGGATCGCCTCATCAATGCCGCCTGGCCGGGGGTGATCGTCGAAGAGAGCAACCTGCCGGTGCAGGTGCATGCCATTCGGCGCGTGCTCGCGCAGGCGAGCGGCGGCGAACGGTGGATCGAGACGCTCCCCAGGCGCGGCTATCGCTTCGTCGGACCGGTCAGCGTCTGCACCGAGGATGGGGATGACAGGCATGAAGCTACGCACTCGAATCTGCCCGAGCCGCCCTCCTCGTTCATCGGCCGCGAACGCGACCTCGTCGAGATCAAGCGGTTGCTGCCGGCGAAGCGCCTGATCACGATCGTCGGTGGCGGCGGCATCGGCAAAACGCGACTCGCCCTGCAAGCGGGATCCGAAGTGGTTGCGGCCTATCGCGACGGCGCATCGTTCGTCGATCTCGCATTACTGCAGGACGGCGCATCCGTGCCGGCCGCCATTGCTGAGGCGCTCGGCGTGCAGGAGCGTGCCGGCAAGCCGCTCGTCACCGTGCTCTGTGCGCATTTGCGCCCGTTGCAGGCGTTGCTGATCCTCGACAATTGCGAGCATCTGCTTGGCGCGTGCGCATCCGTCGTCGATACGCTGCTCAAGGGTGCCGCGGAGGTCACGATCGTCACGACCAGTCGTGAGCCGCTTCGCGTTGCCGGCGAGCAAATCCATGCGCTGCACCCGCTGTCGCTGCCGCAGTCGTGGGCAACGATTGATGCGCTGCAGCGTTCGGAAGCCGTGCAACTGCTGGTCGAACGCATACGACAGCAACTGCCCGATTTCGAATTGACGGCGGAGCGCGCACCGGTGATCGCCGAGCTGTGCATTCACCTGGACGGCATTCCTCTCGCACTTGAGCTGGCGGCGGCACGAGCGCGCTCGCTGTCGATCGAGCAGATCAATGCGCGGCTCGGCAATCGCTTTCGAGTATTGACGGGTGGTGCGCGTGCAGCACTGCCGCGCCAGCAAACGCTGCGGGCGACGTTCGACTGGAGCTATGACCTGCTGGGCGAGGACGAGCGGGTGGTGCTGCGCCGTCTTGCCGTCTTTCCCGGGAGCTTTACTCTCGAGGCCGCCGCTGGGGTTGCCTCGGATGCGCAAATCGACGAATTCGCGGTCATCGACCTCTTGTCGCAGCTTGTCGCACGCTCGCTCGTCAACGCCGATACCACTGGTGGCGCGACCCGCTATCGCCTGCTCGAAACGATGCGCGCCTATGCGCAGGAGAAGCTGATCGAGGCATGCGATGTCGCCGAAACGGCGCGCCGGCACGCGGTCCATTACCGCACGTTCTTCGAGCGCGCACCGGAGGACTTTCTGCGGCTGCCCGATGCCAGGTTGCGCGCGCTCTACGTGCCGGAGGTCGATCATCTGCGCGCGGCACTCGACTGGGCATTCGGGTCCGAAGGTGATGCGACGATCGGCATCCCGCTGGCCGGCGCTTCGGGACCGTTATGGGGCACGCTCGGGCTCTTCAGCGAGGGCGCCCGCCGGCTGGAAGCGGCGATCGCCCGCATCGATGTCGACACGCCGCAATCGCAACAAGCGATGCTGTGGCGTCAGTTCGGCCGGCTCGTGGACGAATCACCCGCTCGCGCACAGCCGGCGTTCGAGCGGGCCGCTTCGCTCTACCGAAGCATCGGCGATCGTCAAGGCCTTGCGCACACCCTTACGCAGCTGGGTCGCGCACTCGGTCAGCTTGGCCGATTGGACGCGGCCGAGGCGGCACTCAGGGAATGCAAATCGCTGCTCACCTGCATCGACGTGCCGTGGCTGCATGCGCTCTATTTTCACAACATGGGCCTGCTGGAGAACAGGCGGCGCGATTTCGCGGCCTCGCTCAGCTGCTATGAGCAGGCGCAGGCGCTCTTCCTCGGAGCGGGGGACGAGATCAGCGCCGCCTCGGCGAGCGGCAACCGCGCCAACATCACGTGGGCGCTCGGGGATCTCGAGGCGACGGAAAGCGCATTTCGGCAGATGATCGCGATAATGCGCAACTCACCGATGCGAACGCGGCGCATGCTCGGTTGGTCGCTCGCAAGTCTGGCCGGCGTGCTGACCGAACGCGGTAATCTCGACGAAGCGCTGGTAGCGGCCCGCGAAGGTCTTCCGCTGCTGCTCGAGGACGAGATCGCGTGGCTCTTCGTCAGCCATCTTGCGTTGCGCGCGGCGCTCGCAGGCAGGCTTTCCGATGCAGCGCGACTCGCAGGTTACTCGGATTGCGCTTGGACAAGTCAGCAGGCGACTCCCCACCCGGTCGACGCACGCACGAGCGATCGCCTGCGCTCGATATTCGCCGAGGCGTTTGCACCCGACGAACTTGAACGTCTTCGCGCCGAAGGTGCACAGTTGAGCGAATCACAAGCCTGCGAGCTCGCACTCGCGAGCTGAATCGTTGCTCGATCGGAGAGGAAAGCCGGAAACGACCTCCGGCGGGCTCCCGCGAGCAGCGCCGTGAAGCGAGCGTGTCGGGTGCGCCGGGGCTTCCAGCGAACAACCCGACACTTCCCGCCGTCGAGCGAGCTCAGCCGTTCGCGACCTGCAGCTTCGCCGCCGGCTTGTCGAAGAACTGCTCGTCCTCGGTCGAACCCTTCAGCGCGGTCGTCGATGCGTGGCTGCCCTGCACCGTCTGCGTGACCGCATCGAAATATCCG
>Ga0207667_10004400_pt1 | contig 17261 bp, 15 predicted proteins | sample KBSCornC52_FD_184301 | JGI IMG/M metagenome (GOLD analysis project Ga0207667, IMG submission 184301) | Corn rhizosphere microbial communities from Kellogg Biological Station, Michigan, USA - KBS Corn C5-2 (SPAdes) (version 2) | ecosystem: Host-associated > Plants > Roots > Rhizosphere > Soil ...
AGATGAAGACCGCCGAGACGACCGCAAGCAAGCGCATGATGCGCGCTTCCGCTTGCCAAGTCTCAGGCCTGCTTGAGCTCCGGTCGTTGGGTGCGCTTGTACTCGAGATAGTACGCGAGCTGCTGCGCCCGCTCGGCGCCGTAGTACCGTTCGTAGACGCGCAGCGGCAGATCCAGTCCCGACGTCAGGCCGCCCGCGCTCGAGATCTGCGCATTCTCGACGAAGCGTTTGCCGCGCACCAGCTTGACCTTCGGGAACTCGGCCGCGAACTTGTCGTAGAACAGATGGTGCGTGGTCGCGTAGAGCCCGTCGAGCAGACCGGTGCGCCCCATCTGGAACGCGCCGGTGCAGACCGACATCGCGACATCGGCCTTCGGCGAGACCTCGCGCAGCCACGCGACGCCTTCGGGCGCGCCCTTCTGGGCGCCGACCACCACGACGTGCGCGTGCGGCGCGCTCTCGAAGGTGTGGTTCGGGACGATCGTGAGGCCGGCCGAAAGGAGCGACGGCGTAGGCCATCCTACCTCGCTCGTATGAAGCGTTGGTTTTCGTTCGCCCTGGCCGTCGCGCTCGTCGGCGCGACGCCGCCCGTCAATCCTGCACTCTTCGGCGGCCTGCATTGGCGCATGGTCGGCCCGTTCCGCGGAGGCCGCGCGCTCGCGGTCTCGGGCGTCCCGGGGGAACCGAACCACTTCTACTTCGGCTCGGTCAACGGCGGGGTCTGGGAATCGACCAACGCCGGGCGCACCTGGCAGCCGATCTTCGACGGCCAGCCGATCGGATCGATCGGCGCGCTCGCGGTCGCGCCGAGCGACCCGCGCGTCATCTACGTCGGCACGGGCGAAGCCGACATGCGTTCCGACATCGCGGCCGGCATCGGGATGTTCAAGTCGAGCGACGCCGGCCGTACGTGGAGGCGCATCGGGCTCGACGACACCGCCCAGATCGGCAAGATCGTGGTCGATCCGCACGACGCCGACGTCGCGTACGTCGCGGCGCTCGGGCATCAGTACGGACCGAACGCGCAGCGCGGCGTGTTCAAGACGACCGACGGCGGCGCCACGTGGAGCAAGGTGCTCTACAAAGATGCCGACACGGGCGCGATCGACCTGGCGATGGATCCAAGCGATCCGAAGACCGTCTTCGCATCGCTCTGGCAGACGCGCCGTCCACCGTGGAACGTCTACCCGCCGAGCAACGGCCCCGGCAGCGGCGTCTACGTCACCCACGACGCCGGCGCGACCTGGACGCAGCTCACGAACGGCCTGCCGGCCAAGGTGGGTCACGTCGGCCTCGCCATCTCGGCCGCGAACCCGAAGCGCGTCTACGCGATGGTCGACACCGGCAGCGACGTCGACGCCGGCGGCCTCTATCGCTCCGACGACGGCGGCGCGACCTGGGCGTTCGAGGCCGGCAAGGGCGCGCAGGTCCGGCTGTGGCAGCGCGGCTGGTACTTCGGCGGCATCACCGCCGACCCGCACAACGCCGACATCCTCTACGCGATGAACACCTCGACGTACCGCTCGACCGACGGCGGCAAGACCTTCGACGCCATCAAAGGGTCGCCGGGCGGCGACGACTATCATACGCTCTGGATCGATCCGGACGACTCGAACCGGATGATCCTGGGTAGCGATCAGGGCGTGGTCGTCTCGGTCGACTTCGCCAAGACGTGGAGCAGTTGGCTCAACCAGCCGACGGCGCAGTTCTATCACGTCGCGCTCGACCGGCGCTATCCGTACTGGCTGTACGGCGCGCAGCAAGACTCGGGCGCGATCGCGATCCCGAGCCGCAGCAAGCACGCCGGCATCGGGCAGTTCGATTGGCAGCCGATCGACGTCGGCGGCGAGAGCGGCAGCATCGCACCGGATCCGCGCGAGCCGGGACGCCTCTTCGGCGGCACGGTGCTCGACGAGGATATCGACGACGGCGCCGAACGGACCGTCGATCCGACCATCGCGTATCCGGAGACGCTCTGGCGCAGCACCTGGACCTTGCCGATCGTGTGGTCGCCGGCCGATCCGAACGCGCTCTACGCGTCGCACCAGCAGGTCTTCCGCTCGCGCGACCGCGGCCGTTCGTGGCAGAAGATCAGCCCCGATCTCACCCGCCCCAACCCCGGCGTCCCGCCGAACCTCGACGCGCCGACGGCCGCCGACGATCTCGGCATCACGCGACGCGGCGTCGTCTACACCATCGCGCCGTCGCCGCTGGCCAAGAACACCATCTGGGCCGGCACCGACGACGGGCTGATCTGGCTCACCCGCGACGGCGGCGCGCACTGGCGCGACGTGACGCCGGCCGGCCTGACCGCCTGGAGCAAGGTCGGCATCATCGACGCGTCGCACGCGAACGCGAAGGTCGCGTATGCCGCGATCGACCGGCACCGCCTCGACGACTTCTCGCCGTACATCTATCGCACGCGCGACGGCGGCGCGCATTGGACCCGCATCACCTCGGGCATCCCCGCCGGGCAAGCCGTCAACGTCGTGCGCGAGGATCCGGCCAACCCGTCGGTGCTCTACGCCGGCACCGAGCGCGGCACGTTCGTCTCGTTCGACGCGGGCGATCGCTGGCAGTCGCTCCAGCTGGATCTCCCGGTCACGTCGGTCCGCGACATCGCGATCCGCGACGGCGACGTCGCGATCGCGACTCACGGCCGCGGCTTCTACATCCTCGACGCCGGCGCGACCAGGCTCGAGCAGGCGCGCGCCGCGACATCGGACGTCAAGCTCTTCGTCCCGGCCATGGCGGTCCGCGCGCGGCCCGGCAGCGACCAGGGAACGCCCGTGCAGAACGACGAGCCGACCGCCGCCAATCCGGCCGTCGGCGTGCCGATCGACTATTACTTGCGTCGCGCCGCAAGCCCGGTCGTGCTCACGATCCGCGACGCGAGCGGCGCGAAGATCCGCTCGTGGTCGAGCGCGGACAAGGTCACGCCGGTCGACATGAGCGCACAGACGATCGCGCCGCGTTGGGTCACGCAACCCTCCGTCCCGTCGGCGAGCGCCGGCGCGCATCGCTGGATCTGGACCTTCGAGAGCGCCGACGGCGGCCCGCTCGTGCCGCCCGGCCGGTACCGCATCACGCTCCAGGCGAACGGCACGACGCAGACCGCCCCGGTCACGATCGTGCGCGACCCGCGCCTGCGCGCGAGCGACGCCGACCTGCGCGCGCAGTACGCCCTCGCCAACGCGATCCTGGCCAAGGAAGCGATCGTGAACGCCGCGCTCAAGCGCGCGGACGCGGCCAAGCTGAGCGCCATCGTCGGTGCCGGTGCGCCGGATAACCCCGACGATTCCGAGGGCAAGCCGCTGCAGAACCTGCAAGGGCTCACGTATCTCTCGAACGCCTACGCGTATCTCGAGGCCGCGGTCGCAAGCAGCGACGCGGCGCCGACGCCCGACATGCGCGCCGGGTTCGCGAAGCTCAACGCGACGCTAGCGGCGACGCTCCGGCGGATGAAGCGGCTCCCGTAGCGCGTCAGACGATGAACGCGTCCGCGCCGATCGGGGCGTCTTCGGGCGTCTGCAGCGTCTCCTCGGCCGCGATCTCGTTGGGCACCAGCAGCGTGGTCTCGTGGCCGAGCGGACAACGCAGCTCGACGCTCATCTCTTCGGGGATCGCGCCCGGCTCGAAACCGAACGGTTCCCCGTCGTCGGAGACGATGAACGACCGCGCGCCGGCGACGGCCAGCGGCGCGCCGCACGGCTCGCACGCGAGATCGCGTAGATGCACGAGCGCCAGATAGATCACGAATAGAGTCTCCGCTTGAGCTGGCCGACCGCATTCTCGATGCTCTCGAGGTAGGGCCGCATCGACCCCTTGATCCGGTCGAGCCGTTCGAGCCCGGCGGGCGTGATCGAGTAGATCCGTCGCGACCGCTTGGTCGGGTGGTCCCAGGACGCGGAGAGAAAGCCGCGCTCCTCGAGCCGGCGCAGTAGCGGATAGATCTTGTTGGTGTTGACGGCGATCAGGTCGCCGCAGATCTCGTCGACCCGCTGCATCAGGCCGTAGCCGTGGTCGGGCTGTTCCTTGACCAGATGCATCACGAGGACGGGGAAGACCGTCTTGCTCTTGATCGGGCCCTTGAGGACCTCGTCGACCCGGTGGTGATGGGGGGCGGCGTTCATTCCCCAGACTTCGGGCTACTATTAAAATCGCCTAGTATCGCGATATATGGGTCAGACGTAGGCCCGGGCGTGGAGGTCGACCCCGTAGGCCGCCGCGATCCGGTCGCGGTAGCGGTCTTCGACCACCCGGCGCTTGATCTTGAACGAGGGCGAAAGCTCGCCGGACTCCACCGTGAACTCGTGCGGGATGACCAGCACCCGGCGGATCTGCTCGTAGGAGCCGAGGTCGGCCGTCTCTTTGACCACCTGCCCGGTGACGAACGCCCGCACGTCGTCGCGCTGCACCCAGGCCTCGGGGGTCCCTTCGCCCAGATCGATCTCGGTCCGCAACAGGTCCCAGTTCGGGGCCACCAGGGCGGCCGGGTGGGGGCGGCCGTCGCCGACCACCATCGCTTGGGCGACGTAGGAGGACCGTTTGATCGCGGCCTCGACCCGGGCCGGCGCCACGAACTTGCCGGTGTCGGTCTTGAAGACTTCTTTCTTGCGATCGGTGATGCGCAGCGCGCCGTCCGCATCGATCTCGCCGATGTCGCCGGTATGCAGCCAGCCGTCGACGATGGTGGCGGCGGTCGCCTCGTCGTCGTGGTAGTAACCGAGCATGACGTGCCGGCCGCGCGTCAGGATCTCGCCGTCCTCGGCGATCTTGATCTCGACGAAGTCGAGCGGCGGTCCGACCGTGCCGTAGTGATTGGCTTCGGGACGGTTGACCGTGATCACCGGCGAGGTCTCGGTCAGGCCGTAGCCTTGCACGATCGGCAGACCCATCCCGAGGTACGTCATCGCGACGTCGATGTGCAGCGCCGCGCTGCCGCTGGAGAAATATTTCAGCCGGTCGAGGCCGAGCACGTCGCGCAGCTTCTTGAAGACCAGCGCTTCGGCGATCCGGTACTGCAGCGCGAGGCCGATGCCGGGACCGCGACCGAACAGTTTGGCGTGCATGTACCGGCGGCCGGTCTCGAGCGCCCACGGCACCAGCCGCGCCTGCGCGCCGCCCGCTTTCGCGGACTTGGTGATGATGCCGGCGAGCACTTTGTCGAAGATGCGCGGCACGCAGGTCAGCGCTTCCGGGCGGATCGCCTGCAGGTCCTCGAGCAGCGCGTTCGGATCGTGGCAGATCGCGTAGCGGTACTTGCGCTCCAAGTAGATATAGATCATGGTGTGCTCGTAGATGTGCGAGAACGGCAGCACCGAGAGGACCGACGAGCCGGCCGAGAGCGACCCGGAATGCGCGCCCGCTTCGGCCGCATCGAACACCAGGTTGTCGTGGGAGAGCATCACGCCTTTCGGATTGCCGGTCGTGCCCGAGGTGTAGATGAGGACCGCCAGATCGTCCGGCCGGGCGGTCTGGTAGGCCGACGGCAGTTCCGGATGGGCCGCACGCACGGCCGCGCCCCGCGCCTCGAACGCGCCCAAGCCGTCGGCGCCGGACGACGCCATCACGACCGTCGGCGGGAGGGTCATCGCTCCGGCCAGACGCGCGTGCGTCGCGGCCGAGTCGACGAAGAGCAATTTCGCCGCGGAGTGCTCGAGGATGTACTTGGTGTTGTCGAGCGCTTGCGTCGGGAAGACCGGGACGACCACGCAGCCCGCGAAGAGCGTCGCGAAATCGCAGACGATCCAATCGACACAATCGTGCGCGATCAGGCCGACGCGATCGCCGCCCTGCAGACCGGCGTCCCGGATCGCGCAGGCGATGTCTTCGACCCGTCGCAGCAGTTCGGTCGAGGAGGTCGGCGCGAAGACGCCATCGACGCGTTCGAGGAGCGCCTCATCGCGCGGCTCGTCGAGCGCGCGGCGGATGAGATGCGGGAGCGTTTCGAGCGGCGGAGGCGTCGACACCATGGGGCCTGCGTTTCGCCGCGAGGGAGCCGGGTCATCCATCCGCGCTTCTCAGGGTAGCGACGATAGCTGGAGAAACGGCGCCGCCCGGTCCAGCCGCGCGGGCGTCATGCCGTTCACGTCGAGCAGTTCGTCGAGGTTCGCGAACGCGCCGTTGGTCGCGCGAAAGGCGACGATGCGCGCGGCCAGCGCCGGTCCCAGGCCGGGAACGCGCGCCAGCGCGTCGACGCCCGCGTCGTTGAGCTCGACCGAGGCGGGCGCGGGCGTCGGCGCCCGCCTCGGTCGTGGGGAGCGTCCGCGCGGATGGGGCGTGGCCTCCCCGATCAGCGGGACGACGATCTCGTCGCCATCGGCGACCCGAGCGGCCAGATTGACCGCGACCGGGTCCGCGCCCGCACGCATGCCGCCGGCCAGGCGGACGGCGTCGTCGGCCCGGGCGCCGGCCGCAAGCCGGTAGAGGCCCGGGCGCGCGACCGCGCCGGCGACGTAGACCACCGCGCCCGGCCAGGCGCTCGGGAGCGGGTGCGGCGACGCGTGGCGATGCGCCGCCGGCCCGCCCGGCCCGGCCGCGAACCCGGGCGCGGCGGCGCGGGGCGGATGCCGGAGCGCGAGCGCCGCGACCGCGATCCCGATGCCGATGGCGAGATAGCGTTTCATTCCGCCGGTCCTATCCCACCGGAAATGCGACGTGAAAGGGTGACGAACGGCCCGCGAATCGGTACGATAAGGCACCTATGGCCGAAGCGTACGATTTCCGCGCCGTCGAGCGCGCCTGGCAAGAGCGATGGGAGCGCGACGGGATCTACCGCGCCGCCGATCCGTCCTCGCCGTCGGACAAGAAGTACTACGTGCTCGAGATGCTCCCGTATCCGTCGGGCGATCTGCACGTCGGCCACGCCAAGAACTACACGCTCGGCGACGCGATCGCGCGGACCATGCGGATGCAGGGCTACGACGTGCTCCACCCGATGGGCTGGGACGCCTTCGGGCTGCCGGCCGAGAATGCGGCCATCCAGCGCGGCATCGATCCGAACGTCTGGACCGCCTCGAACATCGCCAACATGCAGCGCCAGGTCCGGCTGATGGGCACGTCCTACGACTGGACGCGCGAGATCGCGACGTGCAGGCCGGACTATTACCGCTGGAATCAGTGGCTGTTCTTGCGTCTCTACGAAGCCGGCCTGGCCTACAAGCGCGAAGCGCCGGTCAACTGGTGTCCGCACGACGCGACCGTGCTCGCCAACGAGCAGGTGGTCGACGGCAAATGCTGGCGCTGCGGCCACGCGGTCGAGCGCCGCAATCTCTCGCAGTGGTTCCTCAAGATCACCGACTACGCCGATCGGCTGTTGAACGACATCGAGACGCTGGACGGCTGGCCGGAGCGGACCCGCGTGATGCAGCGCAACTGGATCGGCCGCAGCGAGGGCGTCCAGTTCTCGTTCGGGATCGAACGGTCCGACGCGCGCATCGACGTCTTCACCACCCGCGTCGACACGGTCTACGGCGTCACGTTCCTGGCGATCGCCCCCGAGCATCCGGCGGTCGCGACCATCTCCGAGCTGGTCCCGAGCAAGAACGCCGCCGCGATCGCCGCGTTCGCGGAGTCGCTGCGTTCGAAGTCGGAGCTCGAGCGGACCTCGCTGATGGAGAAGACCGGGCTGTTCACCGGCGCGTACGCGATCAACCCGCTCTCGCACGAGAAGGTGCCGATCTGGGTGACCAACTACGTGCTGGCCGAATACGGCACCGGCGCGGTGATGGGCGTCCCCGCGCACGACGAGCGCGATTTCGACTTCGCCCACAAGCACGGTCTGCCGATCGCGCAGGTGATCGTGCCCAAGGGCGCCGACACCGAAGCGCCGCTCGACGCGGCCTTCTGCGACGACGGCAAGCTGATCGCGTCCGGCGACTTCTCGGGGATGTCGAGCGCACGCGCCCGCGCGGCGATCGCCGAACGCCTGCAGACGATGGGCCTGGGCGGCACCAAGGTGAACTTCAAACTGCGCGATTGGCTGGTCTCGCGCCAGCGCTATTGGGGAACGCCGATCCCGATCGTCTACTGCGCGGCGTGCGGCGAACGGGCCGTGCCCGACGACCAGCTGCCGGTCGTGCTGCCCAAGGACGTACCGATCACGGGCGAAGGCTCGCCGCTCGCGCGCGATGCGGCCTTCATCGACACGACCTGCCCGTCGTGCGGAGGACCGGCCCGCCGCGAGAGCGACACGATGGACACGTTCTTCGAGTCGTCGTGGTACTATCTGCGCTACCTCGATCCGAAGAACGAGAGCGCTCCGTGGGCGGTCGACAAGGCCGACGCCTGGATGAACGTCGACCAGTACGTCGGCGGCGCGGAGCACGCCGTGCTCCACCTGCTCTACTCGCGCTTCTTCTACAAGTTCTTCCACGACCGCGGCTGGGTCGGCGGACGCGACGAGCCGTTCGAGCGGCTCTTCCACCAGGGCATGGTGCTCTACAACGGCGAGAAGATGTCGAAGTCGCGCGGCAACGTGATCGGCATCGACGAGACCGCCGAGCGGTTCGGCGTCGACGCGATGCGTCTGCTGCTGCTCTACGTGACGCCGCCCGAAGACACCAGCGACTGGACCGACGAGGGCATCATCGGGCGCGTCCGGATGCTCAACCGGCTGTGGCGCGCCTGCGAGCCGCATTTCGCGCGCGCCGCGGAGGCGTCGCTGCGCGAGCTGCCGGCCTGCACGGACGGCGCCGAGAAGGCGCTGGTCCGCGCCGTGCACGTCGCCGCGAAGTCCGCGCTCGACGAGACGCTGTCGCGCCGCTTCCATTACAACGCCACCATCGCGAAGTTCGACGAGTACTTGAACGCGCTCACGACGCTCGGCAAAGAGCGGCCGGATTCCGCGGCGGTGCGCTACGCCGTGCACGCCCTTCCGGTCCTGATCGCGCCGTTCGCGCCGCACGTCGCCGAAGAGCTCTGGGCGAAGATGGGACACACCGCCTCCGTCCATCTCGAACGCTACCTCGAGGTCGACCCGCGCGCGCTCGAACTGGACGAGATGACGCTGGTCGTCCAGGTGAACGGCAAGTTGCGCGCCCGCATCGGGCTGCCGTCGGGAACCGACGAAGCGACCGCCGTCGCGGCGGCGATGGCGGATCCCGGCGTGCGGCAGCACATCGACGGGAAAGAGATCCGCAAGCAGATCTACGTGCCGGGGAAATTGCTCAACATCGTCGTCTAGCGAGGTTCGCGTGAAGGTTCTCATCGCCGGCGGCGGCCCCGCCGGCATGATGCTCGGGTACCTGCTGGCGCGGGGCGGCATCGAAGCGACCGTGCTCGAGAAGCACGCCGACTTCTTCCGCGACTTCCGCGGCGACACGATCCATCCGTCGACCCTGCAGCTGATGTACGAGCTCGGGATCCAGGACGATTTCCTACGCCTCCCGCACGACGAGATCCGCACGCTCCGAGGGCGGATCGGCACGAGCGAGATCACCCTCGCGGACTTCACCCATCTGCCGACGCACACGCACTTCATGGCGCTGATGCCGCAGTGGGATTTCCTCAACTTCATCGCGGAGAAGGCCAAGGCGTTCCCGGCCTTCTCGCTGCGCGTGAAGACCGCGGCGACCGGCCTGCTGCGCGACGGCGACCGGGTGGTCGGCCTTCGCGTCACGACCGAGACGGGCGAGGAAGAGCTGCGCGCCGACCTGGTGGTCGGATGCGACGGCCGGTCGTCCACGGTCCGCGAGGCCGCCGCGCTCCCGGTCGAGGATCTCGGCGCGCCGATGGACGTGATCTGGCTGCGCGTCTCGAAATCGCCCGACGATCCGTCGCAGACCTTCGGCAACATCGAGAACGGCCGCATCCTGGTGACGCTCAATCGCACGACGTATTGGCAGGTCGCCTACGTGATCCCGAAGGGGACGTTCGCGGATATCCAAGCCGCCGGCATCGAGGCGTTCCGCCGGAACGTCGCGGAGGTCGCACCCTATCTGGCCGAACGGGTCGGCGAGATCGACGGGTGGGACAAGGTCAGCCTCCTCACCGTCCGCGTCGACCGGCTGACGCGCTGGTACGCGCCCGGCCTGCTCTGCATCGGCGACGCGGCCCACGCGATGTCGCCGATCGGCGGCGTCGGCATCAACTTGGCGATCCAGGACGCGGTCGCCACCGCGAATCTGCTCTACGCTCCGCTGCGCGACGGCACGCTGACGATCGCCGATCTCGCGCGCGTCCAAGCGCGCCGCACGTTCCCGACCAAGGTCACGCAGCGGATGCAAGTCGTCGTCCAGAACAACATCATCAAGCGCGTGCTCGGATCCGCGACGGTCGCGCGCGCTCCGTGGTTCCTCGACCTCTTCAATCGCATTCCGTATCTGCAACGCTTCCCCGCCCGCCTCGTCGGCCTCGGCGCCCGCCCCGAACACATCCGAACGCCGGAAGTGACGCCGACGTGAACGATTTCGCCTTGGCCCCGGTTTCGCTGGCGCGCGAAGAGTTGGGAGGCGGCGCGCGGAGCGCGGTCGAGTTCTTCGACTTCATCGTTGATGGAACGTCGCTGCGAGATCAACTCCGCACGCCTAACATCGGCGTCCTGAGCGGCAAATACCCGAGTGTCGAGTTTGCGCGCCGCCTCGTACGTGGCGACATCGATCCGCTCCTGGATGGACTTTCGGCGATATATGGCTGCCGCGAATGTCTCGACACGCTGTGCGGAGGTCAAGCCACCACGGTCGAGATCATCGGCGACCGAGTGCGCTGGTCGGAGATCCAGACCTATTGGATCGACCGCGCACAACATGGAAGCGCTATCGAACCGTTCTTGTCATCCCGAGCGTAGCGCGAAGCGCGTAGTCGAGGGACGCGTCGAGGGCAATGCGGCGTGGCGGTCCCTCGACTTCGCTTCGCTACGCTCGGGATGACAAAAGAGCGATCCAGCTGTCGCCCGCCATTTCGGGCTCTAGGCTTTCGCTTGCAAGACTCCGGCGAAGTAGTCGTAGGTCTGGCGCATGCCGTCGAGCAGGGTGGTGGTCGCGCTCCAGCCGAGTTCTTTCTTCGCGAGCGACGAGTCGAACTCGGCGTCGCGGGCGTCGCCGGCGCGTTTGGGACCGTGCGTGACGGGGGCCTCGAAACCGCTGATCTCCACCAGCGCGCGATAGATCTCGTTGACGCTGGTGCGCTTGCCGGTGCCGATCGCGTAGCGCCCGCCGCCGCCCCGCTCGAGCGCGATCAGATTGAGACCGGCGATGTCCTTGACGAACACGTAGTCGCGGGTCTGCTCGCCGTCCCAGTCGATCCGAACGCCCTGCTTCTGCAGGAACTTCGCACAGAAGATCGCGATCACGCCGGCTTCGCCGTTGGGGTCCTGGCGCGGCCCGTAGACGTTGCCGTAGCGCAACGCCGTGTACTCGAGCCCGTGCTCGGCGCGGAAGAACTTGAGGTAGTGTTCGGCGACCATCTTGGTGATGCCGTACGGCGACGTGGGGTTCTGCGGGGTCGACTCGTCGCCCGGCAGGCGCTCGAGGTCGCCGTAGGTAGCCCCGCTGGACGCGAAGATCACCTTCTTCACGCCCGCCTTGACGCTGTTGTCGAGGACGTTGAGCAGGCCCCTGACGTTGACGTCCGCATCGTAGAGCGGATCGCGCGTCGAGATCGCGACCGAATGCTGGGCCGCGTGATGGCTGACGATCTCGGGCTTGAACTCGGTGAAGATGCGCTTGACGTTCTCATCGCGAACGTCCATATGCACGAACGATGCGCGCTCGGGCACGTTCTGCCTGCGGCCGCCGCCGTGCTCCCACAGAGAATCGAGCACGAGGACGTCGTGCCCGGCCGCCACGTAGGCGTCGGAAATATGGGAGCCGATAAAGCCGGCGCCGCCGGTAACGATGATACGCACGCTTGGCGCTTCTCCCGGGCCGGCGCATCGACCTTGAGACCTTTGGAGTGCTAACCGTGACCGAACGAAAAAATGACTGGGAATCGCGCGTGGCCGCGTGCTGGGCCGAGGCGCCGGAGATGGACGAGGAGCGCCTCTTCGCCGCGATCGAGGCGCTTGCGGCGGAACGCCCGGCCGGCGACCCGGTCGCAGCCTACGAGCGCGGCTCCGTCCGCGATTCGACCGGACGGACCGCCGAGGCCGAGCCGTTCTATCGCGAGGCGCTCGCGTCCGAGCATCTGGACGCGGCGCGCCGTCCGCAGGCGGTCATCCAGCTCGCGAGCACGCTGCGGATCCTGGGAGAACTCGACGAGAGCGAACGGCTACTGCGAGCCGAACTCGAGCGCATCGATGTCGCTCCCGACGAACACGCACTGCCGGATCAGACGCGCGCGTTTCTCGCCCTGACGCTGGTCGCCAAGGGCGAGGCCTCCGAAGGCGCCGGACATGCGTTGCTCGCGCTCGCGCGGCACGTGAGTCGCTACCGCCGGTCGATCGTCGCGAACGCCGAGGAATTGCTCTCGCCCTAGGGCTTGCGGGCGGCGCCTTCTTGCGCAGATGCGCTGCGAGTGGACTCATATCGCCTGCCCGCGATCGCCGCCGGCGCGGTGATCGGCGCCGCCCTGGTCGTATCGCCGGCCGCAGACGCGCGGATGGTGGCCGTCGCCGCGATCGTCGCGCTCCTCGCGTGGATCGCGCGGCGACGCGACGCGACGCTGGGAACGTTGGTCGTGCTGGCGCTCGCGACCGGGGCCGCCGACGCGCGCATCCAGCTGCAGCGCCAGCCGCAGGTCGTCGCCGGCCGGACCGCGCGCTACAGCGGGACCGTGCTCGGCGACGTGCGCACCGGCGACGGGCTCTCGAGCACCTTCGCATTCGGGCTGGACGGCGGCCCGGCGATGCTGGCACAAGCCGGCGGCCCTGCGCCGCAGACCGGCGCCCACCTGCGGCTGCGCGCGCGGCTCGAGCCGTTCGACGACGCCCGGAACCCGGGCGAGCCGCGCGAGATCGACCTCGAGCGCGAACGCGGGCTGACCGGGCGTCTGGCCTCGGGGCAGATCCTGGCCGTGCTGCCTCCGGCAGACGATCCGCGCGCCCTGTTGGCACGCGCGCGCGGCTGGGCCTTGAGCACCGTGCGCGAGCGTCTGCCCGAGCCGGACGCCTCGCTGATCGCAGGCGCCTTGTGGGGCGAACGGGCGGCCTTGCCGCCCGACCTGCGGGCCGAGTTCCAAGAGACCGGCACGGTGCACGTGCTCGTGACCGCCGGCCTGCACTTGGGCGTCGTGGTCGCGCTGGTGCTGGGTCTGCTGGCCGCGCTGCGGGCGCCGCGCGTCGCGACCTGCGGGATCGCGATCGGCGCGGCCTGGACCTACGCCCTGGTCGCGGGCGCGCACATCCCGTCGGTGCGGGCCGCGACGATGCTCTCCTTCGCTTTGCTCGCGCGCGCGTGGGGACGCAAGGCGCTCGGCTGGCACGCGTACGCCGGTGCCGCACTGCTGCTGACGCTGGCGCGGCCGCTCGACGTGGGCGGCGCGTCGTTCGCGCTCTCGTTCGCGTGCGTCGGCGCGATCCTGGCGTTGGCCGGTCCGCTCGATCGCGCGCTGGCCACCCGTTGGGCGCTGCCCGATCGGGTGCGCGAGGCGCTGGCGATGGCCGTCGCGACGCAGGCCGGGACGTGGCCGGTCGGCGCCGCCGTCTTCCTGCAGTTCTCGCCGTATGCGGTGTTGGCGAACGTCGCGGTCGTGCCGGTGGTCGGCGGCGCGATGCTATTCGCGCTCGCCCAGCTCGCGTTCGGGCGGCTGCCGCCGCTCGCGCAGGCGTGCGCGAACCTGTGCGATTGGTGCGTGATCTGGATGCTCGCGGTCGTACGATCGGTGTCGTCGCTCCCGTACGCGCGATTGCCGATGACGCCGGCGCCGGCCTGGTGCATCGCGCTCTACCTCGTCGCTCTCCTGGCGCTGCCGCTGGGGCTGCGGCGCGGCCGGGCCGGACTCGCGTTCGCCGCCCTGGCGGGCGCGGCCGCGCTCGTGCTCTGGCCGCCGCGCGTGCCGGATGCGCGCCTGCGCGTCACCGTGCTCGACGTCGGCCAGGCCGACGCGATCGTCGTCCAGACGCCGGGCGGGCATACGCTGCTCATCGATGCGGGCGGGCAGCTCGAGCGGGGCGTCCAGACGAGCGGCGATTCGAGCGCCGAACGGGTCGGCGAACGCATCGTCGTGCCGTTCCTCTTGCGCAACGGCATCCACGCGGTCGACGCATTGATCCTCTCGCACCCGCACGGCGACCACGCAGGCGGAATGGCGCCGGCGCTGCGAGCGCTGCGCGTGGGCGAACTGGCCGACTCCGGCCAGATCTACGGCGGGAGCGCCTATCGCGATGCGCTCGCGACCGCGCGCGCAGACGGCGTGCCGGTCGTCTACCCACGCGCGGGCGCCGTCTGGCACGACGACGACGGGGTCGTCCTCAGCTTCATCGGTCCGGAGCTTCCGTTCCTGGCGCACACCGGCAACGACATCAACGACAACTCGATCGCTTTCGTCTTGGAATACCGGTCGTTTCGGATGCTGTTCACCGGCGACGCCGGCGTCGCGGCCGAGCGACGGTTCCTGGCCGGCGATACCGACCTTCGTGCGACCGTGTTGAAAGTGGGCCACCACGGTTCGGCCTACAGCACGAGCGACGCATTCCTGGCGGCGGTACGTCCGCGCTACGCGATCGTCTCCGTCGGCCGTCACAATCACTTCGGTCATCCGGCGCCGCGGACGCTCGCCGCGCTGCACCGCATCGGGGCGATCGTCTATCGGACCGACCGGGACGGAGCGATCACCGTGAGCACCGATGGGGCCGCGACGACGCTCTCGGCGATGGAGCCGCTACCGCGAAGCGAGCGTCACGACGACCCGCGAGAAGTCGACCTCACGAACGATCGCCGGGCCTTCGTAGCCGAGCAAACGGACCGGGAGGTGGGTGGTCTTCGAGAGATCGACGACTTCGAGCGTCAGCCCGGTATTGATCACCGAATTCGCCGGGACCAGGCTCACCTCGTCGGTGCGGACGCCGTCGATCGTCGGCCCCGGCGTCTGGGCGACGGCGCCCACCGTGCCGGTGCCGTGCAGCAGAATCGCGCCGAAGCTGAGTTGATCGATCGACGATCCGCGCAGGGTCGTCGTCTGGGCATCGTGGAGCGAGAACGTCTTCTTGAACATCGCCATGAAGCCCTTACCGCGATGCGCGACCACCGTCGGACCGCCGCTCCAGTCGACCGTCACGCCGGAGTTGGGGCCTTCTACGACATACATGCTCGCGTTCGACGGCCGCCGGAAACCGTAGTCGAAGACGAGCCGCTGCGTCGCCGTCCCCTTCCGCTCGAGCATCGTCACTCTCGCGGTGTACGACGAGACGTCCGACCAGGCGAGGACGAACGCCACCCAGGCTGGTGGAAATCGAGGCGGCGTCTTGGGCTGCGCCGCTCCGGTCGCGACGACCGCGAGAAATGCTGCGAGCATCGCCGCACGACACATGCCCACACCATACCATCGGGGTCCGATCCGGGCAATCGCGACGGCGCAGACGATTCCCCGGTTCTTCACAACCGGCGCATACACTGGAAGCGACGGATCGACGCGATCCGCCCGATTTCCGGAGGCCGCCACGTATCATGATCGCGCAGCCGTCGACCCTGCCGTTTTTGACCGATCTGCTCGGGCTCGAGGGGCGGGTGGCGATCGTCACGGGTGCCGGTTCGGGAATCGGTCACGGGATCGCCAGCTACTTCGCGCGCGCCGGGGCGGACGTGGTGATCGCCGATCGCGATGCGGCGGCCGGACGCCGCGTGGCCGAAGAACTCGTCGCCGCCGGCCGCCGGAGCATGTCGGTCGAGACGGACGTGAGCGACGAGGCGAGCGTCGGCGCGATGATGCGCGCCGCCATCGAGCGGTTCGGGCACGTCGATATCCTGGTCAACGACGCGGGCATCTTCCCGGCCAAGCTCATCGCCGAGATGACGCTCGCCGAATGGGAGCGGGTACAGGACGTGAATCTGCGCGGCACGTTCCTCTGCTTGCGGGAAGCGGCGCTGCACATGCGCGCCCGGGGCGAGGGCGGACGGATCATCAATATCTCGTCGATCGATTCGCTTCATCCGTCGATGGCCGGACTCGCGCACTACGATGCGAGCAAGGGCGGCGTCAATATGCTCACGCGCAGCGCGGCGCTGGAATTCGGCCGCGACAAGATCACCGTGAATGCGGTGCTGCCCGGGATGATCGCCACGGAGGGCGCCGCGGCAGCATCCAAGGGCGTCGCGGGCGCCGCCGCCGAGGTGTTCGGCAAGCGTACCGTGTTGGGACGCGTGGGCACGCCCGAAGATGTCGCCGGCTGCGTGCTCTTCCTCGCGAGCAAGGCCGCGAGCTACATCACCGGCCAGACGCTCGTGGTCGACGGCGGATTCCTGATCGGCTGAGCCTTCACGGTCGCTTGCGCGTCCGGGATACTTTGTGATACAAAGCATATACTTTGCGAAACAAAGTTTCGGTCCCGATCGGGCTGTTGGCCGCGCTGGCGCTCGGGGGCTGTGCGCTGAGCCCGGACCTGGATGATCCGGTGCGCTGCACGGTCGGCCTAAGCACCGTCTCGGTGCGGTGGGAGCGCAGCGTCGTGCGCAACGGGGCGGGCGCGACCGTCGCGATCCATGCCGAGGACTGCGCCGATCGGCTGCACCTCGAGCCCGAATCGACGACCTACTTCCTCTTCCTACGCCGCGCGGGCGAAGACGACGACGCCGCTCACTTGGTCTTCCGCTACGTCGCGCGCAGCCCGCATATCGTCGACGGGCCGAAGGTCCGCTGGATCGATGCATCCCACCTGCGGATCGCAACCCGGGATATCCGCAGGATCACCAAACAGCGGTGGACCGCCGACAATGTCGCGATCAGCTACGATCTGCCCGAGCGGTGACCGCGAAGCGGCGCGTCGAGCGTTCCTTGGCCTTGGCCGCCTCGGTCGCCCGATCGCGCGGAGGTGCGTTGGTGACGAGCGAGCCGAGCAGTTCGCGGGCGACCTCGGTGACGCGGTCGACCGCGCGTTCGAAGGCCGGCTCGTTCGCCTTCGAGGGGTGCGTGAAGCCGCTCAACTTGCGCACGAACTGGATCGCGGACGCGCGGATCTCGTCCTCGGTGGCGGGCGGCGCGAAGTTGTAGAGCGTCTTGATGTTACGGCACATGGCTGCCTCCGCCGGGGCCTTTTAGCCCCGGCGGGCCGGCGTTCCCGCGCCGGTCTAGGTGTAGAGACCACACGCATTATTGACAGGTGCTGACCCCGAAGGGAGTGGGTGTTCAAAAGCTCACTTCCTCGGAGGCAGCACCCGCGTGTATAT
>Ga0207667_10004402_pt1 | contig 17256 bp, 14 predicted proteins | sample KBSCornC52_FD_184301 | JGI IMG/M metagenome (GOLD analysis project Ga0207667, IMG submission 184301) | Corn rhizosphere microbial communities from Kellogg Biological Station, Michigan, USA - KBS Corn C5-2 (SPAdes) (version 2) | ecosystem: Host-associated > Plants > Roots > Rhizosphere > Soil ...
CCGAATGTCCCGAACAATACCCAGGTCCAGTATGGATAATACGGGTACTTCCGGGTCGTGGACCTCTCCCAACAATTTCCGAATTTCGACAATATCTGTATTTTTATTTGTCATCACCATTCACATCCGGGATAAGCTCTTTGTAAAAATTGCATCTCCGCCAGGACATACCCTAATTGTTCCGTATGCCGCCCTTCCTTACCGCCTGTCTGCATCCATACGGCGGACGGATAGGAGATCCCCGCCTCGTCAAATACTTCTTTTACTTTTTCTTCCCAAAAGGGACGCAGTGTGGAAAGATCGGGGCTGATGCCTTTGGCAGCTGTTTCCAGCTCATAGGGGGCTGCCGTATGCAATTCACCCGTGAATTTCCAAAGATCGTCCAGGGCAGCATTCATTCTTGCATGACTCTCCTCTGTGCCATCGCCCAGCCGGATGACCCACTCGCTGCTCCAGCGAAGGTGGTATATTCCTTCTTTATGAGATTTGGCGGCGATGGCGGCCAGGGTCTTATCTCTGTGTTGCGCGAGTCGTTCATAAAGGGCTGTCTGATAGGCGCTGAAAAAGAATTGCCGGAGGATGGTCTTTGCCCAATCGCCATTGCTCTGTTCCACCAGGAGACAATTTCTAAAATCCCAGCCGTCGCGGAGGTAGGCCAGCTGGTCTTCCGTCACCTGACCGGACGTGGCGCCTGGGGAGGAGGGAGCTGCCTGGGGATGGAAAGTTCCTGTCCAGGAAGCGGAGGCCTGGGGAAGGGACTGGGAGGAATGGCCCGCATTGATCAGCTCTGCTGCGTATTGATAAAAATTTCTGGCCTGCCCTATCAGGTCCAGCGCAATGTTGGAGAGTGCGATGTCCTGTTCAAGGATGGGTCCATGCCCTGTCCACTCGCTGTTGCGATGACCCAGGATCAGGCTATCGTCCGCCAGGTGCAGAGTATATTGAATAAGGGCTGCTGTCATTACATATGCTTTAATTCGTCCGGCAGATCATAGAAGGTCGGATGCCTGTACACTTTATCATTGGCAGGCTCGTAAAAGGCGGTTGCATCATCGGGACTGGAGGCGTGAATATACTTGCTTTCCACCACCCAGATGCTCACTCCTTCCATCCGGCGGGTATAGACATCCCGGGCATTCTCGATAGCCATCTGTGCGTCTGCCGCATGGAGGCTGCCCGCATGTTTGTGATCCAGGCCCTGTTTGCTGCGGATAAATACTTCCCATAGGGGCCATTGATGTTCTCCCATAACTTCGTATGCACCGGGTATGGTTTTTTTCCGAAATGTAACCCATCCCCGGTGCACTTGGCTAATGATGGGCCTTCGGCCAGCGGACCTGTGGTCCGCTTATGCGCGGTCTTTTTTTTGTTTGATCCTTTTTTCTGCATGCGCCAGCGCGGCCTCTCTCACCCAGGCACCTTCCTCGTGGGCTCGCACCCTGGCCGCCAGCCTTTCCTTATTGCAAGGCCCATTGCCCTTTACCACATTCCAAAACTCGTCCCAGTTGATCGTGCCAAAGTCATAGTGCTGTCGCTGCTCATTCCATTTCAGATCCGGGTCGGGCAGGGTCATACCTAATATTTTCACCTGCTCCGCACATACATCTATAAAGCGCTGACGCAGCTCGTCATTGGAGAATCGCTTGATCTTCCATTGCATGCTCTGCGCCGAATGGGGAGATGCATCGTCATTGGGGCCGAACATCATGACGGAGGGCCACCACCACCTGTCGATGGCGTCCTGGCACATCCTACGCTGCCCCTCGCTGCCCTTGCTGAGGGTGAGCAATATCTCGAATCCCTGTCGCTGATGAAAGCTTTCCTCCTTGCAGATACGTACCATTGCGCGTGCATAAGGGCCGTAAGATGCTCTGCACAGGGGCACCTGGTTCATGATCGCCGCTCCATCCACCAGCCAGCCGATGGCGCCCATGTCCGCCCAGGTCAGGGTAGGATAATTGAAGATGGAAGAATATTTGGCTTTGCCGGTGTGCAGCTGGTCCAGCAGCTCGTCCCGGCCGATGCCAAGGGTCTCGGTGGCCGAGTATAGGTAGAGCCCATGCCCTGCCTCATCCTGCACCTTGGCGATCAGGGTTGCCTTGCGGCGAAGGGTAGGGGCCCGTGTGATCCAGTTGGCCTCGGGCAGCATACCCACAATCTCGCTATGAGCGTGCTGGGACATCTGCCGGATAAGGGTCTTGCGATAGGCATCCGGCATCCAATCCTTTGGCTCGATACGGATGTCCGCATCTATCTTATCCTGGAATATCTTTTCAAAGTCCTGCACAGACATGTGATGAATATTTATCCGCAAGGTACCTTTTTTTAGCGAAAAAAGCTAACAGGCGTTAGTTGACGGCGCATGCCGGAAAAGAGCTATTTCCTGGTCAGAGTACATGCTTGAAAGAAATATTTCTTTTGGCTGGGACGCTGGCGGTGACGGGGGCAATTCGCCCGATGATACTACTTCGAGTCAAAGTCAATAACGACCTTGTCTGTACGCGGATGTGACTGGCAGGTGAGGATAAAACCTGCTTTTAGCTCTTCTTCTTCCAGGGCATAATTCACTTCCATTTCCACCTCCCCTTCGAGGAGCTTTGCCCGGCAGGTACAGCAAACGCCTCCTTTACAGGCGAAGGGAAGGTCGGCTCCCTGCATCAGCGCACCGTCCAGGATCGAGTCGCCATCGAATGGCAATTCAAAGTCGAAGCTGTTGCCATCCAGCCGTATGGTAACCTGGCTGGTCCGGCCTTTCAGGGGAGCTTTGAGGGCGACGTCTTCTGTTGTTGCGCTTCGGGCATTTGCATGACTTTCCTGGGTGTGGAAGAGCTCGAAGTGGATCTTTTTTGGGTCAATGCCTTTTTCTTCCAGCCAGCCTTTTATGGTGAAGATCATTTCCGATGGGCCGCAGAGAAATATTTCGTCCGTCCCTGCCAGGTCAATGAGCTTACCGCACAGCTCGCCGCATTTGGCGGCATCAATGCGGCCCTGGTGGAGGGCAATATCAACTTTCTCCCGGCTGAGGATATGATGTAATGCCAGACGGTGCATATAGCGGTTCTTCAGGGCTTCCAGCTCTTCCCTGAATATGATGGAAGGCCGGTGTCTGTTGCCATATACCAGGGTAAAATGGCTTTCCGGCTCCGTGGCCAGCGTGGTCTTGATCAAAGACAGGATGGGGGTAATGCCGCTGCCTGCTGCAAAGGCGAGGTAGTGTTTGGGTCTGGCCGGGTCCAGCTGGGTGTAGAATTTTCCGGTGGGAGGGAGCACATCCAGCTCGTCGCCTATGTGCAGCTGATCATTGGCGTAGGTGGAGAAAAGCCCGCCCGCCACTTTTTTTACGGCGATGCGAAGCTCCTTGTCGAAGGGGCTGCTGCAGATGGAATAGCTGCGGCGTATTTCCTCTCCTTCTATTCGGGTCCGTATGGTAATGTTCTGGCCCTGGATGAAACGGAAGGTTTCTTGTAGCTGATCAGGTACGGTAAAGGCTATGGAGACACAATCTTCCGTCTCCCGTCGAATGTCCGCTATCTGTAGTTTGCAGAAATGACTGGCCATGTTGGGTGCTATTTCTTTAGTCCTTCGATAAGATATTTTACCATGTTGGATTCCAGCGCTTCGGCGCTGGTGCTTTTACGGCTGCGTTGCCAGGAGTCTATGCCACTGATCGCGGAAAGTATCGTCAGTACGGCCACGTAGGGGTCGATATGTTTCATTTCGCCCCGGGCAATGCCGTCTTCTATGATATCCGCCAGCCGCTTGCGATAGCTACGCCGCTGGTTGAGGAAGTTGGAGAGATAGGGTTCCGGCAGGTGCCGCCATTCGTGGTCGGCGATATAGATGTGCTCGTACTGGTCGAGCATCATGCGTATATGCAGCCGGATGATGGCTTCCATTTTTTTGAGCGTGGACTGGCTGCTGGATTCCACCTGCTCGAGGTTGGTCATGAATTCATTGGCGACCTTGAAACAGATGGTCTGGAGTATTTCCGCCTTGGATTGAATATGGTTATACAGGCTGGCGGCCTCTACTCCTACATGTTCGGCCAGATCGCGCATAGAGGCGGCTCCGAACCCTTTTTCGCGGAAGAGCTTGGAAGCCTTTTCAATGATGACCTCTTTTTTAGTGCTGTTCTTTTTACTTTGGATCTTTGCCATGGCGGCATAAAGATATTAATTACTAACAAGTGTTAGTGAAAAAAATGCGTAGGTTTGCACCGCCCAAAACGCATAATAAAACACTATGTCTTTAATTGTTGTAGGTTCAATGGCGTACGACGCCATCGAGACGCCCTTCGGGAAAACAGATTGGATCGTAGGTGGTGCGGCTACGTATGCTGCCTATGCCGCCAGCAATTTCATCAAGCCTATCAACCAGGTATCCATTGTGGGCTATGATTTTGCCAAAGAGGAAATGGACGAATTGAAAAAGAGGGGCGTGAATCTGGAAGGGGTCGAGGTGGTGAAAGACAAAAAATCGTTTTTTTGGAGTGGGCGCTATCACCTGGATATGAATTCCCGGGATACCCTGGTAACGGATCTCAATGTGCTGACTGATTTCAACCCTGTCATTCCGGACAGCTACCAGGGCAGTGAATTTGTGATGCTGGGCAATGTAATGCCGAGCCTGCAGATCAGCGTCGTACAGCAATTGAAGAGCCGTCCCCGCCTGATCGCCATGGATACCATGAATTTCTGGATGGACAGTGCGCTGGATGATCTGAAAAAGCTGCTGACCATGGTAGATGTTCTTCTGGTAAACGACAGTGAAGCCCGTCAGCTCAGCGGTCAGTTCTCGCTGGTGAAGGCGGCAAAAGAAATACAGAAGATGGGACCCCAGTACCTTGTCATCAAGAAGGGCGAGCATGGAGCCCTGCTCTTCCATAAGGACCAGGTATTCTTTGCGCCGGCGCTGCCGCTGGAAGAGGTGTTTGATCCTACCGGAGCGGGAGATACTTTTGCGGGCGGCTTTATGGGTCATATTGCACAGACGCGGGATGTGTCTTTCGAGAATATGAAGACGGCGATCATCGTGGGTTCTGCCATGGCGTCCTTCTGCGTGGAAAAGTTCGGGCCTACTCGTCTGAAAGAGATCACCAAGGCGGACATCGATGGGAGGATACGGCAGTTTGTGGACCTGGTGAATTTTGACATTGAGCTGGTATAATGGGTGGCTCCGGCGTCCGGGGCTGACACACCGGCGACCGGGATATTGCAGTCAAAAAAATTTGGATATTCCTGGTTTCGTACCTAATTTTGGCGGCGTTATGAAAATGACAATGAAACATACAAAGAAGCAGACCAAGAAGATGTTCCCACAGCGGGAAGGGGTTTGATTGTTTTGTATGACAAGATAACGAGAGCCTTCCCGGATTGGGGAGGCTCTTTTTTTAACGGACCGGAGGTTCGTTGTCTGTAACCGAGAGTCCGAAGGTTACGGCCGAGGAGGAGCGTGTCGAAGCAGCTCCGACAAAGGACACAGACATTAGTGGTTTGCGGGAATTGGGCTAATTTTTGTCGAAGACCAATTCCCGCACATTTTAAATAAAAAACAAAAAAATGAAAGTTGCAGTCGTAGGCGCCACTGGTTTGGTGGGCACCAAAATGTTAGACGTACTGGCGGAAAGGAATTTCCCCGTCACGGAATTGATCCCCGTAGCCTCGGAAAAGTCGGTTGGTAAGGAAGTGGAATTCAAGGGGAAGAAGTACAAGGTGGTGAGCGCTACCGATGCGATTGCAGCGAAGCCTGCCGTAGCCATTTTCTCTGCCGGGGGCAGTACTTCCCTGGAATGGGCCCCGAAGTTTGCGGCGGCCGGCATTACGGTGATCGACAATTCCTCTGCCTGGAGAATGGATCCTACCAAAAAGCTGGTGGTGCCTGAGCTGAATGCGGATGCCCTGACAAAGGATGACAAGATCATCGCCAATCCCAATTGTTCTACCATACAGATGGTGGTAGCGCTGAACCCACTGCATAAGAGGTACAAGGTGAAGAGGATCGTAGTGTCTACTTACCAGAGTGTTACGGGTACCGGGGTGAAGGCTGTAACGCAGCTGATGAATGAAAGGAAGGGTGTGCAGGGGGAGATGGCCTATAAATACCCCATTGACCTGAATGTCATTCCCCAGATAGATGTGTTCCTGGATAATGGATATACGAAGGAAGAGATGAAGATGGTCAATGAGACCAGGAAGATCATGCGCGATGATTCCATCCGGGTGACGGCAACGACTGTTCGTATCCCTGTAATGGGTGGTCACAGCGAGGCGGTGAATGTGGAGTTTGAAAAGGATTTTGATCTGGCGGAAGTGAAACAGCTGCTGTCCAGGGCGCCGGGTGTGGTGGTAGTGGATGATCCTTCTTCCCAGCAATATCCCATGCCAAAGGACGCGCACGACAAGGACGATGTCTTTGTGGGCAGGCTGAGGAGGGATGAGACACAGCCGAATACCCTGAATATGTGGGTAGTAAGCGATAATCTGAGGAAAGGGGCGGCCACCAATGCGGTGCAGATAGCGGAATATCTGGTGGAACGAAAATTGATATAAAAAAAGGGGGCGAGTAGCCCCTTTTTTAACCGATATTCTATAAGAAGCTCATCTTCAACCGTTTGATATGAGAGCTTTTTATATTTTTTCAATTATTGCTATCTGTGTACTGGCATGCAGGAAAGAATCGTCCATTGAACTCCCCGTACAACCGGGGAATCCACCCACAAAACCGGTCGATTCTACTAAAAAACCAATCGATACCACTAAGAAACCGATCGATTCTACCAAGAAACCAATCGATACAGGATTTATAGAAACGAAACCGCCATTGCTTATACCGGTGCACGACTCGATCAATTCGGACATCGGTGGGTATTATGTTGGCCTTCCCACCCATTATGATTCTTTCCCTGCAAAAAAATATCCGTTGCTTCTCTTTTTGTGTGGAGCAGGCGTATATGGGAATGGCAGTGATACTTCTCTTCCCAAAATGCTAAAAGAGGCGATACCGTTGTTGTTGAAGCAAAAGGTTTTTCCTCCCGACTTTTTGGTGGGTGGCAAGCATTATTCCTTTATCGTCATGATGCCTCAATTCAAGGAGTATCCAGACAATCCCAGCATAGCAATGGACGCTCTTAATGTGGCAAAAGCCAAATACCGTATAGATGAGAGCAGGATATATGTCACCGGGATCAGCCTGGGATCCGTCGCTGCCGGCTATTTATGCGCTGCCAACCCTTCCATGTATGCAGCTATGGTTCCCATTGCGGGGATCCAGCTCGATACTCCGGAAGTCCAAAATATGGTAAATGGCAATTTGCCTGTCTGGGCATTCCACAATAACGATGATCACAAGATAGACGTCAATACCACGAAAGATTTTGTCTCGTTGTACAATTCGCTGAATCCAGCTATCCCGGCCAGGCTGACATTATTTCCTCCATACGGGACCTTGAATCATGATGCATGGACAAAGGCGATGAATCCTTCCTATAAAGAAAATGGGATGAATATATACGAATGGATGTTGCAGTATTCGCGATGATTGGGGAACGTCTGGGGAACAAGAATTGCTAAAGTAATTGTTATGCGACGCTTGCTTATTTTTTCTGCTTATGTTACCTGCCTGCTGGCATGTAAGAAAGAACTTTCTCCTGGACCTTCCTCTACCACCATTGGCAGGACCGTCACCCAAATTGTGGAAACGCAACCGAATTTGCTTTATGCGGTGATCGACTCGACGATCAATTCTTATATTGGTGGGTACTATATCGCTGTCCCGGCCCACTATTGGACGTCAGGACAAAGATATCCGTTAATCTTCTATAACTGTGGGGATGGAGTATATGGAAATGGCACTACTGATCTTTATAAAGTTCTAACGGAGGCGCTCCCTCTTCTGTTGAAGCAAAAGGTTTTCCCGCCCAATTTTTATGTAAACGGCCAGAATTTTTCCTTCATCGTTGCGATGCCTCAATTTAAGCGGTATCCAGACAATCCTCACGCGATACAGGCGGTTGTTGACAGGGTAAAGAAGTTTTTTCGTATAGATACGACTAGAATGTATCTCACCGGGATCAGTCTCGGGTCGATAGCTAACGGCTATCTGGCTACGACGTATCCAAAAAAGTATGCGGCATTTGTTCCCATTGCAGGGATCACGCTCAATTCGTATTACACCCAATGTATAGTACAGGGTAATTTGCCCGTCTGGGCGTTCACCAACATCGATGATTGGGCAGTAGGCTCCAGCAATACGATAAATTTTGTTTCGCTGTACAACTCCATGCACCCTGCTATCCCGGCCAAGTTAACCTTACTCCCTAATTACGGATGGCATAATCATGATGCCTGGACGACGGCCATGAATCCCAACTATAAAGAAAATGGGATGAATATATATCAATGGATGCTGCAGTATAGGAGATGAGGCCGGCTGCGCCTGTAAATGATCTTAGGATCATTCCATACTCCGGTTGAGGAAATCCACAAACTCCCTCATCGTTGCAAAGGTCTTCAATGTCTCTTTTAATAAGGATTTGGAAGTGAGGTCGGCATCCGTAAGATCACGGGTGACAATATAGCATTTCATCTTGAGGTATTCGATGGCCGGGTTTTGGTCGTCGTATCCTTTGGGAGGCCTGGACAGCACTTCGATACCTTCCACGCCTTTGGGAAATATCTTTTTAAAATTCCTGTGGCCGGTGATCCTTTTCCATTCGTCGAAGCTATAGTCTATCTCCTGCCGGACTTTGGCGAGGTGCGGCGGCATCGGCATCCATAGTCCGCCGCCCACCATACTTTGTCCGCCCGGCTCGCAGTGAAAATAATAGCCTGCCGTAGGGACTTTTTTGCCGCCCCTGTTAAAGCTGGCGCCCATATTCGTTTTATAGGGTGTTTTGTCTTTGGAGAATCTAACGTCGCGGTAGATCCGGAAAATGCAGTCTTTCGGCTGGAGCGTGGCGATATCGGGATCAATTTTTCCCAGCCCTTCGATCACTTGTTGCACAAATTGCTCTACATCCTCTTTGGCATTCTGATAAGCAGTTTTGTTTTTTTCGAACCAGGGCTTGTTGTTATTCTTCTTAAGGTCTTTTAGAAATTTGATCGTTGCAGGCTGTAGCATAATATTTTTTCCTGTCTGGTGTCTCAATTCCTTCAGGTAGCCGGGACTGTTGATACTATCTGATCCTGCCCCAGTTCTCACCGCTCTTGATACGGTACATGGTCATTTCGCTGACGTTGTATTTCTCGGCCAGCTTTTTGATCGTCAGCTGGCGGTTCTTGCTGCTCAATGTTTTCTTGATCGTCTTCACCTGACCCGCTGTCAGCTTCAATCCCACGGTGCGATTGGCCTGTACTTTTTTGTAAGCAATCTTGGCGGGACTCTTTTGCTGATGATCGATCATTTCTTCGAGCGTAGCCCATTTCAGGTTCTTCGCTGCATTGTCCAGCTTGTTGTGATTCACATGGATCACATACTTATGTTTGGGAGAAGCTTTCGCCAGGAAGAGGCGCGCGATCTCGCGGTGGATATACAGCGTACCATTATTGCCGGGGCGGTGAAGGTTCAGCGTTTTATAGCCTGTAGTGAGGCTACCGTTGAGCAGCTTGCCATCCTCAACCACATCCTCCGAGTAGCTGGCAACGCGACCCATGGAGGACAGTGCATATTTTTTTCGGAGTTGTTTCCAGCCGGGAAACTGCAGAGGTTTCCACTGTTCGCCGGAGAGTTTTCTAATCATGCCTACAATTTTCTTAAAGTTACGAAAAAGATTTTCGAATTACCAGTGACGTAAGAAAATATTCTTATATGTTAACCAGCCGCGGGAGCGCCTGGAAGGAGCTCGTCCGAAGGACAGACATTAACGGTTTGCGGTATTTGAGCTACATTTTAGACCAGCGCTCAAATACCGCACATTTTCATAAACTCGTCTTCTGTGAGTATTTGGATGGACGGTATCTTTTTGGCTTTTTCCAATTTGCTACCGGCGTCCTCACCTACGATGAGGTAGTTCAATTTACTGCTGACCCCGCTGAGGAGCTTGCCTCCATTCTTTTCCACTATCTCTTCGGCATCGCTGCGCTTGAGCCGGTGAAGGGTGCCCGTGAATAAGAACGTTTGCCCGTTCAGGTTGCCTTCTGTGGATGGCGCCGATTTATGGCTCTTCAGATTCAATCCCAATGACTCCAGCTTTTCCAGCAAGGCCTTATTGTCCTTATTGTGGAAGAATTGGTACACACTTGTGGCTACTTTTGGACCTACGTCTTCCAAATTTTGCAGGTCTTCCAGGGAGTATTCCGTAAAGTCGGATAAATGGCTGACGGCAGCGGCCAGGGTCTTGGCAGTGGTTTCCCCAACATAACGGATACCCAGTCCGAAGATCAGCCGGTGCAGGGGTTGCTGTTTCGATGTCTCGATGGCGGCCTGCAGGTTGTTAACGCTCTTTTCCCCAAATCCTTCCAGCGCCCTTATCCTGTCATAAGGCAGGTGATAGATACCGGGGACGTCTTTCAGGAATCCCAGCTCATAGAATTTGCGGACATTGGCGTCGCCAAAGCTGCGGATATCCATGGCATCCTTGCTGGCAAAGTGTATGATCCTTTCCACCACCTGCGCCGGACAGTTGATATTCACGCAACGCCATACGGCTTCACCCTCCGGCTTCACCAGCTTGTCGCCGCAGACGGGGCAGTGGGTGGGGAAAATGATGGCGGTTTCCTTACCGGTGCGGACATCTGCCAGGGGCTTTACGATATATGGGATTACGTCCCCGGCCCGTTCGACCAATACCTGGTCCCCGATCTTCAGGTCCTTCTCCCGCACCACCTCCTCATTAAAAAGACTGACGGAGCTAACGGTGACACCTCCGAGCGGTACGGGGTCGAGCTTGGCCACAGGTGTAATGCTGCCGGTGCGCCCCACCTGAAACTCTACTTTTCTCAGCGTACTGGTCGCCTGCCTGGCCTTGAATTTGAAAGCAATGGCCCAGCGGGGGTGATGCGTGGTCATTCCCATTTTATCCTGCAGTGCAATAGAGTTCACCTTTATAACCATGCCGTCTATCTCATAGGGAAGTTCATCCCTTTGTTTTTCAAATTCATGACAATAATCCACTACAGCCTGGATACCTTTTACCACTTTCTTCTCCTTTTGCGGGCTTCTAAAACCAAGGTCCCATAACAATTGCAGACAGCCGCTATGGGTCTTCAGGGCAGGGTGTACGGGCAGGTCCTGCGACCGTATCTCCCCCACTTCCTCGCCTTCGGGGTTAGCCAGGTGTCCATCCGTCATCTGCCAGCCTTCGAGCGTTGTAAAGTAGCTGATGTGGTAGAGAAAGGCTTCAAGGTTCCGCCGGCTGACTTCCTTAGGATCCTTGATACGCAAAGATCCGGCCGCCGCATTGCGGGGGTTGGCCAGTGGCGCCAGGTTCTGTTCGGCCAGCTGCTCGTTGTATTTCTTAAAGTTATTTTTGTTCATCAGCACCTCCCCCCGTATCTCCACCACCTGAAGACCGTATTTGGAAAAACTGGCGCGGAGCGGTACGGAACGGATCTGCCGGATGTTGGTGGTGATCTCGTCCCCCGCCACGCCGTCCCCACGGGTGACGCCACGTAAAAGCATATCATTCTCATAGGTAAGAGAAATGCTGGCCCCGTCAAATTTGGGTTCCACGCAATATTCCAGCACATCCAATCCCGTGAGCTCCCGGGCGCGGCGATCCCAATCCAACAGGTCCTGTTCGTTGTAGGAGTTTTCCAGGGACAACATGGGCACGAGGTGCTGCGTGGTGGGGAATTCCTTTGTCAGTCCTTTGGCTACCCGTTGTGTGGGAGAGTCGGCAGTCACCAGTTCCGGGTGCGCTGCCTCGATATGTTCCAGCTGCTTGTACAGCCCATCGTATTCGAAATCCGAGATAAGGGGGTCGTTCATGATGGCATACCGGTATTCATGGAAACGCAGCACATCTTTCAGCTCTTCTAATTTGTTCTTTTCTATATGATGGGTCTTGCTGGCTGCCAATAAGTTGTTCGTCTGTTGCTGTAATTTTTTAGTCTGTTCGGGAGAATACATACAAAGGTTTTGATGGGATAAAGTTACAGGAATCGGCCCGGCCCGGGATACAAATGCGAGGTGAAAAAGAAGTGAAAGAGAGCCTATATCAGAAAAGGAATTAAATTCGTAGTTCTATGAGCCTTAAAATACCATCCGATACAGTCCCTGAAACGTCCGGCAGCGCTGGTGCGCATAAGAATATCACGACCATTCTCAAACAGCTGGAGTCAGATGGGATCATTGGCATTTCAGTGGACTGTGTCATATTTGGATTTGACGACAATGAGCTGAAGGTGCTCCTTATCAAGTCCGATCTGGAAAAATATGATAACAAGTGGTCCCTGCTGGGCGATCTCGTCAACAATCATGAGGATCTGGATCAGGCGGCCTATCGTATCCTGAAGGAACGTACAGGGCTGGACGATGTATATCTCGAGCAGGTGAAGGCTTTTGGCGCAGTGGGCAGACACCCGGCCGCACGCGTAGTCACCATTGCCTATTGCTCACTCATCAATATCGAACATCATAAATTAAAGATCCTGGATAACGAGCTGCACTGGCATCGGGTAACGACCCTCTCCGAGATGGCCTTCGACCACCGGCAGATACTGGATGTATGCTATGAATGGCTGCAGAAAAGGATCCAGGAACATCCTCTGGGATTCAGCCTGCTGCCCAAGCAGTTCTCCCTCCGCGAGCTCCAAAATCTTTACGAAGCTATTCTGGATGTAAAGCTGGATCGCCGCAATTTCCGTAAGAAGTTCTTTTCCATGGGCTTACTGGAAGATACGGGGGAACTGGAGTCGGATGTCCCCCACCGGCCCGGCAAGCTTTACAAGTTCAACTACGACAAGTACCAGAAAAAAGAAAGGAAGAAGTGGTTCGGCATCGACTTTTAAGATCCGCCCGACCGTGACCAGCCGGAGGCAAAGTGCCTATTGCCGGGAGTGTGTCCAATGCCGGGTCCGTCCGGGGTCTCCAATGATTTCATAAAGAATTTCCTTCCTAAAGTTGGCGAAATGAGTTTTTTTATTAAATATTGTGTATTGTTTACACATTAAAGTGTGTACTTTTTACACGATATGCGGGTGGGTAACCTCCCGGGTGTAAGTAACCAACTAATTAAATAACACGACAGTTTATGAGAAAGAAACGATTGCTTGTGAGGACTCCTGTCCTATTATCCCTGCTATTAGCAACGCTATTCTCCTACGCACAGAACAGAACGATCACGGGTAAGGTCACGGACGCAAAGGATGGTTCTCCCCTGGCGAATGTCTCCATTGTCCCGAAAGGTTCCAGCAAAGGCGTCACCTCCGGTGCGGATGGGAGCTTTCGTATTACAGTAAACGCCACTTCGGGCACGCTGATCTTTTCCTCGGTGGGGTTTGGAACCAGGAGCGTCCGGGTCACGGGTGATGTGCTGAACATTCAGCTCAGCGCTACCAATACAGCGTTGAATGAGGTCATTGTGATCGGCTATGGCACTCAGCGGAAGAGGGAGGTCACGGGCGCTATTGCCAGGGTGGGTGGAGAAAAGATCAGCGAGATGCCGGTGCCCAGCTTTGAAGCGGCTTTGGAAGGTCGTGCGCCGGGTGTACAGGTGATATCGGGCAACGGGCTTGCGGGCTCGGGCTCGGTTATCCGCATCCGTGGCATAGGTTCCATCTCTGCGTCGGGCGATCCGCTGTATGTGGTGGATGGGATACCCATCATATCCGATCCTTTTATCCGCGGCAATGGCGGCGCGATGAACCAAAACCCTCTTTCCTCGATCAATCCCAACGATATCGAATCTATAGAGATATTGAAAGATGCGGGTGCAACGGGTATATACGGGTCAAGAGGCGCCAACGGCGTTGTATTGATCACGACTAAGCGAGGCAAGACGGGCGGGCTCCAGTTCTCCTACTCCAACAAGCTGGGGGGAGCCACCTATACGAAAAAGCAGGACTTTGTCAATGGTCCCCAGTGGCTGCAATTGCGCCAGGAGGCGTGGATGAATGATGGCCATACGGGCTATGCGACGCTGCCGGGTACGCTGACCTGGGCGCAGGCAAGTCAGACCAGTACCGACTGGTGGGATCTCCTGACGCAGACGGGATTTATCGATGATCACAGTCTGTCGATGACAGCGGGTACTCAAAAGCTGAAAACTTTCGCCAATCTCACCTATAGCAACGACGAGGGCTATCTGAAAAAGAACGCTTACACGCGGATGGATGCCCGTCTGAATATGGATTACAACGTACTGCCTAACCTAAAGCTGTCGCTGACATCTTCCTATGGCCGCGGTATCAACAAGCGGGTCAAGGCGGCCTGGGATGGCGGCATCGGCGAGGCAATGTCCAGCGCGCTGCCAATATTCCCCGTATATAATTCCACGCACAGTGATTTTTACAGGGGGCTTACCAATCCGGCGCTTGAGCTGGCGGGGTTGCAACGCAGACAGACGGATACCCGGGCGCTCGCGGGTCTGTCGGTGGAATATCAGCCGATACATAACCTGTTCGTCCGTGCGAATTATTCCCTGGAATACACCTGGTCCAACGATGACCAGTACACGGCGCTGGTGTGGGATACGACACAAAAGACGGGTTTTGCGCAACGCAGTCCCAACTGGGGCGTTAATCAGACGGCCAATATTACGGCCAACTATCTGTGGAATCCCGGCGAGCATCATAAGTTCAACTTTATGGTGGGTGGGGAGCTGCAGGATTACAGGCGTGACCATTATTCCACGGATCCTATCCAAAGATATCAGGATAAGCCTTTCTGGGAAGATGGCGGGGCTTATCGTACGCTCAGGGACTCGCTGCTTCACGCACCCGCGCATATGACGGAGGTGGCGTTGGAGCAGTTCACGTTCAATAGCATTTTTGCGCGTATCAATTACACCTTCCATGACAAATATTCCTTCCAGCTGATCGGCAGGACGGATGGCAGCAGCAAGTTTGGACCCAACCACAAGCATGGGTTCTTCCCTGCTGTATCGGCTGCCTGGAATATCAGCGATGAAGATTTCATGAAGGAAATACATCAGATCAGCTACCTGAAGTTGCGCGCCAGCTATGGGATCGTGGGAAATGCGAATTTCCCGGCCGGAAGCTATTACGACGCGTACAACCAGGGTGGCAATCCTTATAATGGCAATCCAACTATTTACTACAATGGAGTGGGCAATCCGGACCTGCGGTGGGAAACGCTTCACAATGTGGATGCGGCGGCTGAGTTTGGGCTTTTCAACAACAGGCTCACCGGCGAAGTAGCATATTACCGCAAGACGAGCACCAATATTTTACTCGACCCCGGTGTGTCGCCCTCCATTGGAGTTTCCACTATCTGGCGTAACCTGCCGAACAGCAAGATCCTTAACCAGGGTCTGGAAGTGAGCGCCAATCTGAGGGTCATCGACGACAAGGACCTGAAATGGTCTGTAGGCGGCAATATTGCGCGTAATCAGAATAAAGTGCTGGAATATGAGCTGGGGCCGGATGCGGTGAGTGGGGGGACTAACGATACCCGTATCGTGAAGGGCCTTCCGGTGGGTGTGAATTACCTGGTGCGTTATCATGGGGTCGATCCTGTCGACGGATTGCCCATCTGGCTGGACAAGAACGGAAAGGAGACCAAGACCTTCTCTTTGGACAATCGTACTTATGTAGGTACTATTCAGCCTGACTATTTCGGAGGATTCAATACGACCATTCAATACAAGGGGCTCGAGCTCTCGAGCCTCTTTACTTATGTCATCGGGGGCAACATTTATGAGAACTCGGGTAAATACCAGTTCCTGGGCGTCTCCAAAAAGTTCTGGAATTTCCGTAAGGATTTTCTGGATCGCTGGACCAAGCCGGGCGACCACAGTATGTATCCCAGGCTGGTGTCTGATGCCGCCAATTACCCCGGAGTACCCAGCGAAGACCAATTCAACTCCACGATGTTCCTGCGTAGCGCCAGCTATCTGCGCATGCGGGAGCTGACCATTGCCTATCGTGTGCCGCCTGCGGCGCTTCGCAAGCTATTCTTTAAGAGTTTCCGCCTATTCGTTACGGGCACGAACCTGCTGACGTTCACGAAATATCCCGGGGGCGATCCCGAGATCACGCGTGATTTTGAAAATGCACAGGACAGGAACCTTAGTCCGAATATTACCTACCTGACGGCGCCGACACAAAAGACATTTGTGTTTGGCATCAATGCAAATTTTTAAACTCACGGTCAAAAAAGAATCATATGAAAATTTATAAGATAATCTTACTACTACTTATTATCACCATAGCCGTCGGCGCCTGCACTAAATTCCTCGACCGGCCGCCGGCAGGGCAGCAGAGCGATAAGCAGGTATTCAGCGCCGACAGCAGCACGATGGCGCTGGCCAATGGGCTATACACCTATTTTGGAGATGCGCAGTTCACCGGAGGCAGGGTGCAGGAGCTAAGCGATATGCTGGCCGACCAGCTCAACGGTTCAAAATTGACGGGCGACTTTTCGGAGATCTATAAACGGCAGAATTCCATTTTCGGCGGCACCCGCGATGATATGTACAAGGACGGATACAAGGCGGTCCTTTCCGCCAACAAATTGCTGGAGCAGATTAGCAGCGCATCCGCCGACCACCAGGCGTATATCACGGGTCTGGCCTGCTTTGTCAGAGGGGTGGTGCATTTCGAGTTCGTACGTCTTTTTGCGCAACCTTACGGGTCTACTTCCGACAATTCACAGCCAGGCGTTCCTTTACGGCTGAGCACGGCTGCCGTATCCCTCCCGAGATCCACCGTAAAGCAGGTATATGATCAGGTGATCGCGGACCTTAAAAAAGCGGACAGTCTGCTGCCTGACGATGCGAATGATGGCGGCAAGTTTTATACCGCGACAAAATGGATCGCGGAGGCCTATCTTGCCAAAGTATATTTCCAGCAGAACGATTTTACCAATGCCTACCTGTATGCGGATCAGGTCATCAGGAGCGGCAAGTTCCAGCTGGATGCAGACTACGTCAGCCGGTATTCTCTCGGACTGACCAAGGAGGCTATACTTCGTCTGCCCAACCAGGTGGGCCATTTTCAGCCGGGCAGTGATTTTATCAACAACTGGCGGTCGGACACCCATCCACCTACACTGTTTTTTACGGACCAGTTCTATAATTATGCTACGGGCGATCCCGCGGACAAGCGGCTGGTGTGGTACAGCAATACGATACAGGCG
>Ga0207667_10004404_pt1 | contig 17251 bp, 17 predicted proteins | sample KBSCornC52_FD_184301 | JGI IMG/M metagenome (GOLD analysis project Ga0207667, IMG submission 184301) | Corn rhizosphere microbial communities from Kellogg Biological Station, Michigan, USA - KBS Corn C5-2 (SPAdes) (version 2) | ecosystem: Host-associated > Plants > Roots > Rhizosphere > Soil ...
GAACCTCGAGCGCGACAACGTCGGCGTCGTGATCTTCGGCGAAGACCGCGCGATCTCGGAAGGCGACGAAGTCCGCCGCCTGGGCGAGATCGTGGACGTGCCGGTGGGCAAGGGCCTGCTGGGCCGCGTGGTCAACCCGCTGGGCGAACCGATCGACGGCAAGGGCCCGCTGACCAATGTCGCCGAGCGCCGCCGGGTGGACGTGAAGGCGCCGGGCATCATTCCGCGCAAGTCCGTGCACGAGCCGGTGCAGACAGGCCTCAAGGCCATCGACACCCTGATCCCCGTCGGCCGCGGCCAGCGCGAGCTGATCATCGGCGACCGCCAGACCGGCAAGACCGCCGTGGCGATCGACACCATCCTGAACCAGAAGTCGATCAACGCCGGGACCGACGAGAGCGCCAAGCTCTATTGCATCTATGTCGCCATCGGCCAGAAGCGCTCGACCGTCGCCCAGATCGTCAAGACGCTCGAGGAGCGTGGCGCGCTCGACTACACGATCGTAGTTTCCGCGACGGCGTCCGAGCCGGCGCCGCTGCAGTTCCTGGCGCCCTTCTCCGGCTGCGCGATGGGCGAGTGGTTCCGCGACAACGGCATGCACGCCGTCATCATCTACGACGACCTTTCCAAGCAGGCGGTCGCCTATCGCCAGATGTCGCTGCTGCTGCGCCGCCCGCCGGGCCGCGAAGCCTATCCGGGCGACGTCTTCTACCTGCATAGCCGCCTGCTGGAGCGCGCGGCCAAGCTGAATGAAGACAACGGTTCGGGCTCGCTGACGGCGCTGCCGCTGATCGAGACCCAGGCCAACGACGTCTCGGCCTACATCCCGACCAACGTGATCTCAATCACCGATGGCCAGATCTTCCTCGAGACGGACCTCTTCTTCCAGGGCATCCGCCCAGCCGTGAACGTCGGCATCAGCGTCAGCCGCGTGGGCTCCTCCGCCCAGATCAAGGCGATGAAGGCCGCTGCGGGCCCGATCAAGGGCGAACTCGCCCAGTACCGGGAAATGGCGGCCTTCGCGAAGTTCGGCTCCGACCTCGACGCCACGACCCAGCGGCAGTTGGCGCGCGGCGAGCGCCTGACCGAGCTGCTGAAGCAGCCGCAATACTCGCCGCTTGCCGTCGAGGAGCAGGTGGCGGTGATCTACGCCGGCACCCGCGGCTATCTCGACCGCGTGCCGGTGAACCAGGTCCGCCGTTTCGAAAGCGAGCTGCTGGCGCATCTGCACGCCAAGCATCAGGGCATGCTCGACAAGATCCGTACGGAGAAGGACATCAAGAACGTCGAAGGCGACCTGAAGTCCGTCCTGGCCGCTTTCGCCGAAACCTTCGCCTGAAGCGCTGGCTTAAGGGAGCAGGATCCAGGCGATGGCCAGCCTAAAGGAGATGCGCAATCGGATCGGAAGCGTGAAAGCCACGCAGAAGATCACGAAGGCGCTGCAGATGGTGGCGGCGGCGAAGCTGCGCCGCAGCCAAGACGCCGCCCAGAACGCGCGGCCTTACGCCGAGCGCATGGCTGCGGTGATCGCAAACCTGGCGGCCGGCGTGGCCGGCGAGGGCGCGCCGAAGCTGTTGGTCGGCACAGGTTCAGACCAGCGCCACCTGATCGTCGTGGCGACCTCGGACCGCGGCCTGGCGGGCGGCTTCAACTCGTCGATCGTCCGCGCCGCGCGCGAGCGGATCACCCGGCTGTTGTCTGAAGGCAAGGACGTCCGCATCCTGACCGTGGGCCGCAAGGCGCGCGACCAGCTCAAGCGCCTCGACCGTTCGGTCGGCGCCTTCGAGGCGGGGGGCAACCCCTCGCTGGCGGTCGCTGAAGAGGTCTCCGCCAAGATCCGCGAACTGTTCGAGGCCGGCGACGTCGACGTCGTCACCCTGTTCTTCTCGAAGTTCAAATCGGTGGTCACCCAGACGCCGACGGCGCTGCAGCTGATCCCGGCGGACGTGCAGTCGGGCGCGCGGCCCATCGACCTGAAGGGCGCCATCTACGAATACGAGCCGGACGAGGAGACCATCCTCGAGACCCTGCTGCCCCGCAACATCACCACCCAGATCTTCTCCGCGACGCTGGAGAACCAGGCCGGCTTCTACGCGGCGCAGATGACCGCGATGGACAACGCCACCCGCAACGCCGGCGACATGATCTCGGCCCTCACCCTGAAGTACAACCGCTCACGCCAGGCGCAGATCACCAAGGAGCTGATCGAGATCATCTCCGGCGCCGAAGCGCTCTAGACCGAAAGAACTGGATCCCATGGCTACGACCACCGCCGCCAAGAAGCCCGCCGCGAAGAAGCCGGCCGTGAAGGCCCCCGCAAAGGCCGCCGCCAAGACTCCCGCCATCGCCGCAAAGGGCGTCGCCACCGGCCGCTTGGTGCAGATCATCGGCGCCGTCGTCGACGTCGAATTCGACGGCCACCTGCCGGCGATCCAGAGCGCGCTGGAGACCACCAACACCGACCAGCGGACCGGCGCGCCCTTCCGCCTGGTGTTCGAAGTCGCCCAGCACCTCGGCGAGAACACCGTGCGCGCCATCGCCATGGACACCACCGAGGGCCTGACGCGTGGCCAGCCGGTCATCGACACCGGCGGCCCGATCACCGTGCCGGTGGGCCCGGCGACGTTGGGCCGCATCATGAACGTCATCGGCGACCCGATCGACGAAGCCGGTCCCATCGCCCGGACCTTCACCTCCTCGATCCACCGCGAAGCGCCGTCATTCGCCGAGCAGTCGACGTCCGCCGAAGTGCTGGTCACCGGCATCAAGGTGATCGACCTGCTCTGCCCCTACACCAAGGGCGGCAAGATCGGCCTGTTCGGCGGCGCGGGCGTGGGCAAGACCGTGACCATGCAGGAGTTGATCAACAACATCGCCAAGGCCTACGGCGGCTACTCGGTGCTGGCGGGCGTCGGCGAGCGGACCCGCGAGGGCAACGACCTCTATCACGAGATGATCGAGTCCAACGTCAACGTGGACCCGAAGGAGAACAACGGCTCGACGGAAGGCTCCAAGTGCGCCCTGGTCTACGGCCAGATGAACGAGCCGCCCGGCGCCCGCGCGCGCGTGGCGCTGACGGGCCTGGCCCAGGCGGAGTACTTCCGTGACCAGGAGGGCAAGGACGTCCTGCTGTTCATCGACAACATCTTCCGCTTCACCCAGGCTGGCGCCGAGGTTTCGGCGCTGCTGGGCCGCATCCCCTCGGCCGTGGGCTACCAGCCGACGCTGGCCACCGAGATGGGCGGCCTGCAGGAGCGCATCACCTCGACCAACAAGGGCTCGATCACCTCGGTGCAGGCGATCTACGTGCCTGCCGACGACCCGACCGACCCGGCGCCGGCGACCTCGTTCGCCCACCTGGACGCGACCACCATGCTGAGCCGCGACATTGCCGCCCAGGCGATCTTCCCCGCCGTCGACCCGCTGGATTCCACCTCGCGGATCATGGACCCGCTGGTGATCGGCGAGGAGCACTACACGGTGGCGCGCCGGGTTCAGGAGACCCTGCAGGCCTACAAATCGCTGAAGGACATCATCGCCATCCTCGGCATGGACGAACTGTCCGAAGAGGACAAGCTGACCGTGGCCCGCGCCCGCAAGATCAGCCGCTTCCTGTCGCAGCCGTTCCACGTGGCCGAGCAGTTCACCAACATGCCGGGCATCTTCGTCAGCCTTGAGGACACCATCCGCTCATTCAAGGCGGTGGTGGACGGCGAATACGACCACCTGCCGGAAGCCGCCTTCTACAACGTCGGCACCATCGAGGACGCCGTCCGCAAGGCTGAGCAACTGGCGGCGGAAGCATAGGACCGATGGCCGAAAAGCTGCAATTTTCGCTGGTCTCTCCCGAGCGCGAGCTCTTTTCCGGGCTCGTCGACCAGGTGGACGCACCGGGCTCGGAGGGCGGTTTCGGGGTCCTGGCCGGGCACGCCCCCTTCATGACGGCGCTGAAGGAAGGCCCCGTCACCGTCCACAACGACGGGCAAATCAGGGTCTTCGAGGTGCGTGGCGGCTTTGCGGACGTCACGCCGGACGGATTTACCGTCCTGGCCGAACATGCGATTGAAGCGAGCTAAATTATAGTTGTAATTTCGCCATCTCGGGGCCTTGCGTCCGCCGCTATGGTCCCGTTTTATGGCCCGCTGATAAGTCAGGGATTATTAAGATGCGCATCGCCCTCGCCAGCTTGATCCTAGCCGCGGCTTTCGTGCCCGTGGCCGAGGCGCAGACGCCCGCCGCGGCCGCCCAGCCGCCGGCCGCACCCGCCGCGACGCCTCCCGAGGCGCCGGCCGCCACACCCCCGGCCGCGCCCGGCGCCGCCGCCACGCCTTCGGCTGGAACCACAGCGGCTCCCGCAGCCCCCACGACGGCTCCGCCCGCGGCGACGCCCGAGGCCAGCGCTCCGGCGGCGGCGGCCGAACCCGCGCCGACCTTGCCCACGACCGGCGACGGCGCGGTGATCCTGAACATCATCGACAAGGTCTGCGTGCCGCTGGTGCGGGGCGGCAAGCTTGACGACCTGGCGAAGGCCAACGGCTTCAAGTTCAATCGCCGGGAAGGCACCTGGGTCAAACCGCTGGGCGGCGACAAGAACTACAACGTCACCATGTTCCCGGTGGGCATCAACAAGGATGTCTGCCGCGGCGAAGTCCATTACGCCATCGGCCAGGAGAAGCCGATCGTCAGTGCGATCAACGTCTGGGCCTTCCTGCACCAGCCCGAGCTGATCCTGCAGGCCAACTATGTCTCGGTGAACGCTGACGGCGTGAAGCGCGTCCAGAAGTCCTGGGAGCATCTCGACTCGACCTCGTCGACTGCGGTGAACTTCACCACGGCCACCAAGCCCGACGACACGCCGCTGAACCCCAAGTTCGCGACCGGCGAGATCTACTACCAGGAACGTAAGCTCGGATGAGCTGGACGGACGTCGCGGGTCTCGCGGGCGTCTTGATGATCCTTGTGGCGTACGGCGGCGCAGCGCTCGGCCGGCTGGATCCGAAGCGCGCCGGGTCGCTGCTCGCCAATCTGATCGGCGCGGGGCTGATCCTGGTTTCCCTGCTGGTCGCCGATTTCAATCTCTCCTCGACGGTCATGGAAGGGGCGTGGGCGCTGGTCGCCTTCGCAGGCCTCGTCCGGCTCGCGTTCAAGCGGCGAGGCTGACCTTCTCTTCGAGCCAGCGCAGCGCGGCCTTGGCCACGCGTTCCCAGCCTGGTTCGCCGACCAGCCAGTGGCTCATGTGGGGCATGGCCTCGAAGCTCGCGCCCAGGCGATCGGCGACGGCCCGTGCGGTGCCGGGCGAGTGGACCACGTCGCCTTCGCCGCTGATCACCAGCGCCGGAACCCCCAGAGCGCCTGGCCCGATGCTCGTGGTCATGAAGGGGTCCAGCCACCAGTTCAGGGTCTCGCGCACCGCCAGCGCGCTTTCGGGGCGAAGACGGGCGACCACGGCTTCACGCTCGGCCTTCGGCATGCGGTCCAGGCTGTAGGCGCGCATCAGGCTGCGCTCCGGCTGCAGGGCGCCAGAGGAAAACGGTCCGAGCATCTGAACGCCGAACGCGGTCGCCGCCTCTTCCAGGCTGGTGACGCCCACGCCCCAGGGCGGCGAGGGCGCCAGCAGCACCAGCGCCTTGAGGTTCGCTTTGCGCGCAGCCAACTGGGCCACAAGCCCGCCCATTGAGTGCCCCAGCAGCACCGGCGGCTCCGGAAGCGCCGCGCAGAGCCGCGCGACGTCGGCCGCATAGTCGGCCATGGAGACCCCGATGACCGCCGCCTCGGCCTGGTCCGCGCCGTGGCCGCGCAGGTCCGGGGCGATCACCTCGACGCCGGAAGCCTCGAACGGCGCGCGAAAGCGCTCAAAGGCCCAGCCGCCGCAGAAGGCGCCGTGCACCATCACAATGGCGGTCATTCGGACGCTCGCTCGGCGCGGCTGGGATTGACCGCAAAGCTGCCGAAGGCGTCGACGACGCGCTCATAGGCCGCGCGCTTGAAGGGCACGATCAGTTCGGCCGCCTCGGCCATGATGGCCCAGCGCCAGGCGTCGAATTCCGCGGGCGGATGGGCCTCGAGATTGAAGTCTGAGTCGCGTCCGTCGAAGCGGAAGGCGAACCAGACCTGTTTCTGGCCCTTCCAGCCGCGCAAGGCCTTGGCGCTCTTGTGGCCGGCCGGGAAGTCGTAGGCGACCCAGCCCTCGGTGCGCCCGAGATAGGTCGCCTGCGTCGCCCCGGTCTCCTCGGCGAGCTCTCGCCGCGCGGCGGTTTCCAGATCTTCGCCGGGGTCGATGCCGCCTTGCGGGAATTGCCAATTGTGCGGCCCGGGGGTCGCGACGCGGCGGCCCAGCCAAACCCGCCCGTCCGGATGAAACAGGACCACGCCGACATTCGGCCGATAAAGCGACAGGTCCTGGGTCATAAGCCCCAGCTTTATCCTATTGCCGCGTCAGAGCCGAGGCCGGCGCGAGCTGGAATCCGCGCTGGTCGAGCGAGTGCGCCCATTGCGCCACCTTCTCCAGGGTCACAGGATAGGCGAAACCGGACCCGAGAGCCTGGCCGCGCTGCAGGGCGCCAGCCTCCAGCGCCAGAAGCTGCTGGTCGATGGCGGTCTGGTTGAGCTGGTCGTCGATCACCCGCTCGGCCGAGCCGCGGACCAGGCCGTCGCCCGAACGCCGCGCCGCGGACCCGTCGTCGATGAAGGCCAACCCGCGGCCGCGGACCGCGTTCGCGAAGGTCTGGTAGGCGCCGTCCGAAGCCAGGAAACGCGAGCCGAGGTAGTTGGTGACGCCGCAATAGCCGGTGGCGCGCGACAGGATCCATTCGAGCTTCCGCACCGTCTCAGGCCCCTGGGCGCCCGACATTAGCGTGTAGGGGCCGGGATCGTTGTCCGGATAGTCGATGGGCTCCATCGGGGTCTCGAGCAGCACCTCGTGGCCATGGGCGCGGGCCATGTCGATCCAGCCCTGGAGTCCCTCCGCATAGGGGGTGAACGAGAGCGTGATCTCCGGCGGCAGGGTCTCGATCGCCGCCGTGGTCGCCCGCTCGTTCAAGCCGAGGCCGCCGATCACCAGCGCGATCTTGGGCCGCCCGTTGCCGAGGAAGGGACGGCGATAGGCTTCGAACGGCGTGCGGCCGTCCTGTGCGATGATCGGAAGCGGACCGGCGGGGCCGGGCGCGAAAAAGCCTGCGATCGGCGCTGCGGGCAAGGGCGCGCCGGGCGCCGGCGGCGCAAGCGCGACGCCGCGACGCCAGTTCACGGTTCCCATGGGGGGCAGCGGCCGCTCGGAAAGGCGGACCACGTCCTGGCCCACCTGCAGCGGACCCTTGAACGGGCTCAGGGTCTCGCGCCAGCCCTGCGGGGCGTGCGCCAGCGCCGCGCGGAGGGAGACCCGAACGCGGTTGGGATCGTGCCCGGCGGGCGACAGCAGCTTCAGGAGGATCGCCATGGCCGCCGCCAGCACCAGGGCCGCCGCGCCCGCGCCCGCATAGCGGCTGGAGAGCAGCCCCCTGATCCGCCCGAGATCGAAATGCGGAACGGAAATGCGCGGAAGGGCGATCGTGGCCACGGCTCTGGGTGCTCCTCGAAGCGCAGAGTCCCAAAACAGGGTTAACGAGGACTTCCCGTCCGGCCGCGCGGCGTGCGTTTTTCAGCCCGCCGCGCCCGCTGCGCGGATTTGCCGCCCGCCTTGTACGGCGAAATCTACTTCGGAGCCGGCGCCGCGACCTTGGCCTCGGCGACCTTGGCCTTGGAATAGATCTCCGCGAGCTTCGCCGTGGGCTTCGGCAGCTTCGGGGTCAGGGCCACCGAGCCGTAGTGCAGGACGTCCTCGGCGCGAGCCAGCTGGAAGTCCTTCTTGGGGTCGAAGTTGTCGGGCGGCGCCTCGGCGGGGGCGTGCGGCGCTTTGCGGACCTTGCCCTCTTCAGCGTTCAGGGCGTTTTTGAACGAGGCTTCCGAGAACTGGTAGGCGTGGTTGGCGATGGTCTGCGCCTCGTCCTTGGTCGCGGCGACCTCCAGGTCCGGCTCGATGCCGGTCCTCTGGATGGAGCGGCCCGATGGCGTGTAGTAGCGCGCCGTGGTCAGCTTCAGCGCGCCGTCCATGCCGCCGCGCAGCGGGATCACAGTCTGCACCGAGCCCTTGCCGAAGCTGGTCAGGCCGACGATCTCGGCGCGCTTGCGGTCCTGCAGGGCGCCGGCGACGATCTCGGCGGCGGAGGCCGTGCCGCTATCGATCAGCACCACCATGGGAAGGCCGTTGGTCATGTCACCCGGCCGGGCGTTGTAGCGCTCCACGTCGCGCGGATCGCGGCCGCGCTGGCTGACGATCTCGCCGCCTTCGAGGAACAGGTCGGAGACGCCGACCGCCTGGTCGAGCAGGCCGCCCGGATTGCGGCGCAGGTCGAGGATCAGGCCCTTCATCTTCGGGTTCTTGGCATGGATCTCGGCGAACGCGGCCTGGGCCTCGTCGGTGGTCTTCTCGTCGAAGCCGGAGATCCGCAGGACGCCGTAGTCGCCTTCAAGGCGGGCGGTGGCGGTCTTCTGCTTGATGATCTCGCGGACGATCTTCACGTCAAAGGGATCGGACTTCTCGCGGGCGATGGTCAGGGTCACCGTCTCGCCAGGCTTGCCGCGCATCTGCTTGACCGCGTCGCTCACCGAAAGGCCCAGGACGCTGTCCCCGTTGACCGCGGTGATGTAGTCGCCCGGCTTGATGCCGGCCTTGGCGGCGGGGGTGTCGTCGATCGGCGAGATCACCTTGACCACGCCGTCCTCGCTGGTGACTTCCAGGCCGAGGCCGCCGTATTCGCCGCGCGTCTGGTCGCGCATGTCGTCGAAGCCTTCGGGGTCCAGATAGCCCGAGTGCGGGTCGAGCGAGGTCAACATGCCGTCGAGGGCGGCGTGGATCAGCTTGGTGTCGTCGACCGGCGCCACGTACTGCCGCTCGACGGTGTCGAGCACGTCGCCGAACAGGCCGAGCATGCGATAGGTGTTGGCCTTGGGCGTGGCCGCCGCCATCGCGTGCTGGCTGACATAGGCCATCGAGCCCGCGCCGAGCACGAAGGCCGAAACGCCGATCAGGAGGTACTTCTTCATCGCCTGCCGTAGGCTCCTCTGCGGGGCCCGGTTGGACGCCGCTTAGTGAAACGAGCCCCTCTCGAACGCTAAAGCGCGCTCAGCCCGCTTTGTTCAGCCAGCGCCCCGGGTCGACTGGCGCGCCTTGTTCCCGGACCTCCAGGTAGAGTTCCCTGGAGGCTTTTTCATCGTCCCCGTCGCCCGGCGACTGTCGACGATCTGGCATCCATCCGACAGCCTGGCCCGCCGCGACAGATTGCCCGACCGAAACCGAGGCCCTGTCCAACCCAGCAAGCACCAGATGGTATCCGCCTGCCAGTCTTAATATCAAGATGACGCCCCATCCCTTTACGGGGCCTACATATTGAACGGACCCCGAGCCGGGGCTGGCGACCTTGGCTCCGCCGGGGGCGGCGAAGGTCAGGCCGTTGGAGCGGCCGCCGCTCGAAAGCGCTTCGCCGAAACGCTTCACGATGGGACCCGGCGTAGGACTAGTCAGGGTTTGCGGCGGGCTGATGGCCGTGTAGCTGAGCGCCGGTGCGGCGGGGCCGCGCAGCGCCGGCGGCGGGCTCGCGTCGGCCAGCTCGCTCTCGTTGGTGAACAGGGCCTCGCTCTCGACCGCGGCGAGGCGGCGCTGGCGCATCATCTCGCCGGCCTCCTGCGCGTAGCCCATGGCGCGGGCCTGCAACTCCGGCGTTATGGCCTTGACCAGGATCGCCGCTCGCACCGCATCCTTGGCGTCCTTCGAGGACACCAGCAGGGCCGGCGGCGGGTCACGGCGCAACTGTTCCAGCACCGTCAGCAGGCGGGCGAGCTGGCTCATGTTGTGGGCCTTCTCGGCGGAAAGCTCCGTCTCCTCGATGTTCAGCCGCGCCAGGCGCTGGCCGGTGGCGGCGACCGCGACCGCGCCCACAGTGAGGGCCATCAGGCTTGCGGGGAGGATCAGCGCTGTCTTCATTCAGTCCCGATGATAGGGCGAACCGGCCAGGATTGTGACCGCTCGATAGACCTGTTCGGACAACATGACGCGCGCGAGCGCATGCGGCCAGGTCTGCGGCCCAAACGCCAGCCTGCCATTCGCACGCGCCAGCAGTTCGGGGTCGAGCCCGTCCGCCCCGCCGACCAGGAAGACGAGCCGGCGCACGCCGCGGTCACGCAGGGTCGCGATCTCCTGGGCGAAGGCGCGGCTCGGCCGGGCCTGACCATGCTCGTCGCAGGCGATGACATGCGCGTCGGCCAGATGCGGCCGCAGCGCCTCGGCTTCCGCCGCCTTGCCCAATTTGCGGCTCTCGACCTCGATGATGTCAACCGGGCCGAGCCCGAGCGCGCGGCCCGCCGCGCCCGCCCGCTCGACATAGGTCTTCACCAGCGTGGTCTCCGGCGAACGCGGGAGCCTTCCGATGGCGGCGATCGAGATCTTCACGGCGGCGTCCTGGCTGCGGCTCGCAACAGGAAACGTCTATCGCCGCTTGGCCCGCTTGTCCCGTTGCGCCGGCTTCGGCTTGGCCTTGGGCGCGGCGGTCTGCAGCGGCGGCAGGGCGGCCTCGGCGTCCCAGGCCTGCATCAGGCCGATCACCACCTGGCTGATCGACTTCGCCGCGATCGCTGAACGGCCTGGATCGTCGTGGCAGACGACGCGCAGGCTTGCCGCCTCCTCGCTGCCGTCCGGCGCCGGGGTCCAGGTCTCGTCCTCGTTGTCCTTCTGCATGACCAGCGCTCCGAAGCGCGAATAGACCGAGAAGGTCCGCCAGCGGACGCGCCGCTGGCCGCAATCGTAATCGCTTTGCATTCGCACATAGCCGGGCTGGGCCGGACCGTCGGCCACCAGGCTGCGCTTGACGTTGACGTTCCAGGCGCGCCGCACCAGGGGTTGGCCCTCCACTCGCTCGACGGTGCTGGGGTCGATCACGGTCACCGCGTCCGGGCCGGCCGGAATGAGCGCATAGATCGCCGCGTGCGCCCCTGGAGCGGCGAGCAGCCCGACGCCGGCGGCGATCAGGATCCCTCGTGCGCGCCCATGAGAAGCCATGTCAGTTCACGTCCCGCTTGCCACGGAAAGCTAGGCCATAACCTTCAAGTCGAGGTTACCGGGCTAAGGCGCCTTCGCAAGCGGCTCCTCGTGCGTCCAGCTTCCGGCGCCGCCGGGGAACACCACCGGGCTCTCCCACCCGTCGGCCCCTATGGCGCTCACCCCGAAGAACCAGTCATCGATGTTCACGTCCTTGAGCGCGGCCGTGCCGGTCGGGGGCGCCTCGCGGCTGTGGCGCCATTGCGGGTCGGTCGTGGACCGCCACCAGACGTGGTAGCGCGCGGCGTCGGCGGCCGGCGTCCAGCTGACGGTGGTGTCGGCCGAGAGGGCGCCGGCGATGCCGACGTGCGTCGGCGGCGCCGGGGCCGAAGCGAGCGCGGCCATGGTGATGGCGTTCAGGCGGGTGACGTTGGCCAGGTAGGCGAAATCCACGCCTTCGATCACGTCGCCGTACCGGATTGCGCCTTCGGTCCGCAGGTCCTGGTGCTGGCGGGTATAGTTCTCGTTGGCTTCGGTGACGCGCACGGACGGGAAGCCCGCCTTCAGCATCTCCACCTGGTCGCCGCCGCGGCTGAAGCGGTCGGTGCGATAGACCATGGTGACCTTGAAGTTGCCCAGGTAGCGCCCGGCCAGGCCGTCCATGAAGCGCGCGAGCTGCCGTGACGGGCTGTCGATCTCGCCGCCGTTGTAGCGCCGCTTGTCCCCCTCGGCCGGCGTCTCGACGGTCTTGGTCCCTTCGGAGAACACCCGCACGCGGGTGGTTTCGCGCACGCCGTTGATGCCCTCGGAATTGCCGACGATGTCGTTGTTGAGGTCGGCCTCGACCCGCCAGCCCTTGGCCTTGGCGTAGTCCGCCAGCACCTTGCCGCCGTAAAGGCCCTGCTCTTCCCCGGAGAGGGCGGCGAACACCAGGGTGGCGGGGAACCTGTGCCTGGAGAGCACCCGCGCGGCCTCCATCACCGCCGCGACGCCCGAGGCGTCGTCGTTGGCGCCGGGCGCATCGGCGGTGGCGTTCATCACGTCGGTGACGCGGCTGTCCAGATGACCGGAGATCACGATCACCCGATCGGGATCGGTGGTCCCGCGCTGGATCGCCAGCACGTCCATCACCTCGGTGGGCTTGGGAATGCGCCGGCCGGTGAACACCTGTGAAGGTGTCTCGACGGTGAGGCAGCCGCCGCAATCCTTGGACATGGCGGTGAACTGGCCGGCGACCCAGCGCCGCGCCGCGCCGATGCCGCGGGTGTCGGACCTGGTGTCCGACAGGGTGTGGCGCGTGCCGAACGCGACCAGCCTGGCGATGACGGCGTGCTGGCGCTCGGCCGAGACCTCGCTGGCGATCTGATGCAGCAAGGCATGCTCGGTGGGCTGCGGCTGAGCGTGGGCAACCCCCGCGGCCAGGATCACGGTCAGGGCGGCGAGGGCGGCTAAGCGGCGCACGGGGAACTCCGGAACTGAAGATCCGCGACCTTCGCCGTAGGGCCGGCGCGACGCAAGCGGCGCTGCGGTCAACGCGGGTAGTATGGCCGATAGTAGCCCCAGGGCGCGGGTTCCGCCGGCGGCGGCTGGCGGTCGCCGTAGTACGACGAGTAGTACTGCTGCTGCGCGGCGACCGCCCGCTGGCGGTTCTGCTCGGCAAGCTGGCGTTCCTGTTCCGCCTGCGCCATGGCCCGCTGCTGCTCCGCGCGGGCGGCCAGTTCCTCGGCTTCCGCCGCCGCGCGCTGACGCACCGCCTCTGCGGCGGCGGTCTGCGCGCGGGCGGCGGCGAGTTGCTCGTCGGCCAGCGCCCTGGCGCGCGCGTCGGCCGCCGCGCGGGCGCGCTGCGCCTCCAGTTCCGCCTCCCGCGCCCTGTGCTGGCTGGCCACCTGCGCGCCGCAGGTCTTGAGGTCGGCAATGCCCTGCGCCGCGCCGGAAAGGGATGCGCTGACCGCCTCGTCGGCCAGCCAGGCGATCTGCAGGATCTTGCCATGCCGCATCGCCGAGAGCGTCTCGTCGCTGAGGCCCATGACCGCGAGCCCTTCCTCGCCGGTGCGCTGCACCAGGTTGGCATAGGGCTTCCGGTCGACGCGGATCGGCAGGAAGGCCTGGCTCGGCACGCCGTCCCGGGTGAACCGCAAGGCGACGTGCTCTCCGTCGGAGACCAAGGTCACCGGCGCGATCGCGCCCGAGTGTGCGACCAGTTCGAGGTCAGTGTGGCACTGAGCCTCGTCGGGCGTGATCGCCCAAACCGAGGCTTCCAGGTTTGCCGCGGCCGACGGTCCCGCAACCGCCGCCATGGCCAGGGTGACTAGAAGCGCCCCCAGACGTCGCATTGTGACAGCTCCTTAGCCGTCCCTCGCCGTCAAGCTACGCCGACCGTGGCCATGCGCCTAGAGATCAGATGTCGCGGTGGGCTCTCAAGCCGCGTAGCTCAACGGGTGCGGCTCGCCCAATCCGGCTTCGAAGTCCTGCAGGATTTCCAGGAGTTCGGCCATGGGCGCCATCAACGGTTTGCCCTCAGGGAACCTGTAGCGCCAGAAGCTTGCCACGTGGCTGACGATGCCGGCGCCTTCACCCAGCGCCATGAACATCTCCGGCGACTTCAACAGGAAGTCGCGGAAAGCGACCGCGTTGCCGTCGGTCAGCTGTTGGAAGACCCCGTCATAGGTCTTCAGGTAGCCCATGACGGCCTTGACCTGCGCCTCCATGGAGGCGCGAAGGCGCACCTTGGTTTCGTCGATCACGGTCATCAATTCCCGGTCACGCGGGCCGATGACCTTCACGCGCGCAACCTCCGACAGCACCTCCTTCAACCGGGGCCAAAGGGTGTTCAGCACCCATTTGTAGTAGAGGAAGCCCTTCCAGCTGAAGATGCCCTCGCGGTAGCTTTCGCCTTCCAGCTGCAGCGTCAGCCTGAGGGGTTCGAGGCGCTCGTCGGTCTTCGAGGAGAGCAGGGCTTCCACCAGGCGGGCCGTGGCGCCGCCGCAGCCGGCCCCGCCATAGGCGAGCTCGATCAGCCGCGCGATCTCGCTGCCGACGAAACGCTGCATCCGCTCGGCGTCGCCCGGCGAGATGTCGAAGTAGCTGGGGCTGATAGCGAAGCCCAGGCGCTTCAGGTGCTCACGCAACAGGAACGGGTCGAGCGACGGCAGGTGATCGAAGGCTTCCAGGATCTCCACGTCGCGCATCATGTCGTCGGGACCGCCACGCAGTTCGCGCAGGACCGGCAGCCAGCCCTTCTCGTTCACGAAGACCGCGCGGCCGCCAAGCGACAGGTCGCTGCGGTCGAAGGGCACGATCAGCTTTGTGGCGGTTCGCGCCAGCCCGTCGAACAGCTCGGCCTCATCCGATCTCAGGCGATGCTTCAGGATGACCGCGCCGTTCAGGACAGGGCTTTTGAACAGCGGCCGCTCGGCGTGTTCGGCGTTTCCGGCGTTGCGGACGGCAAGCGCGGCAAGATTGAGGACGCGGCTCGTCGAGGCCGTCTTTTCCAGGCCTCGGAGGCTCCGATAAATGCGCTCTTGGGACCCCGCCACGTGAGACCATCCGATGTGGTGCGGACCGCCGAAAAACAGCCCTTGAAGCTGTGAATCTCACGCAATCCACAAAGGAGGGTTAAGCCGCCGGCATCGGAGCGATGCAGCCGCGGAACCGATGCCTCCGTTCAGCGATTGGGCGCTCGTCAAAGTTCGGGGATTCGTCCGGCTGGGTTTGGTCGATGTCCACGATGGCTTTGTCGGCGGCGAAGCGCCTTCGGGTCTGGTCCGACGCAGGTTTTACAGCACCCCCTCGAGCAGGCGCCTTCGCCGTCGCAACCCTCGCGGCGGTTTTGACGTCCGGCACGCCGGCGCTCGCCGGGCCGGCCGCGGGCATGGAGGGGCTCGGCGCCCCGTCCGACGACTGTTTCGACAACGTCGCCGTCGTGCTGAACGACAAGCCGTCACGAACCCAGGTCCCGCCCGCGGCGTCAAAGGCGGGACCGGCCGCCGACCCGGGCGATGGACTTCCACCGCCCGACGACGCCCATCCGGTGCTGACCCTTTTCCTCAGGCAGCCGCGCCCTTGCGCCGCCTATCCGGACATCGCCGCGCTCGTCACGGGCGCCGACTCCGCCGCCGTTCTCGCGCCGACCGATCCGTGGGCCACGGCCGCGCGCCGTCCGGTGGTCACGCCAGCATCCAGCAGTGCGTGGGCTACGGCGGACGGCCTGCGCTTCCCGCCCTCTCATTCGCGACCGCCCGCCGAAGCTTTGGGCTATCCTGCCGACCTGGAGCCCGCGCATGGCCTGGCGTTCGCAGGTTTCGCGTCGCGGGCCCCGAGAGCCCAGGCCGGACAGCGCGGATCGCCGCCGTCCTTCGCCTCCGACGCGGCGGAGGGGCTCGGACATAGCCCTTTGCAGGACAGGCCCGGCGCCGATCCGCCGGTGGCGCCGCCGGAGCTTACCGGCCCAGCTCCGCCGTCCGGCCCGCTCGGCCCCGCGCCGGGGGTCCCGGAGCCTTCGACGTGGCTGTTGCTGATCGCGGGCGTCTTTGGAATCGGAGCGTCGCTACGGCGCCGCACCCTGCATTTGGCTGTCTAGGAAGATCGGCGGGCGCAACCGACGGCTGCGGCCGATGCGCGCGGTCCGAGCGTCTGGATCGAAGGCTTCTCCTCGAAAGCTTCGCGGTTTTTCCCCTCTCACGATCAAGCGCTGGAACTTTTCAACCGGCAGGCCCATTCATATTCCGTTAAGCTTGAGTAAGCTGGTTTCGGCTTCGTTAAGGAAACACCAGGGTGCTCTGGTGGCTGGGGATCGGTCCAAATGGACGGGCTTGTGGCCGTGAAAGTGACGGCCAAACAGTGACGCGTAAATTCGTTCCGAGCGTGCGTGGCTTGCGCCTTGCCGTTCTCTCGGCCCTGGCGGCTGTTGTCGGGTTCGGCCCCTCGCCGGCCGCCGCAAACCCCCTGACCGACTGCTTCGAGCGAATCGCCGTCGCGACGCATCATGTTCCGCGTCCGCACCGCGCCAAGCCGCACACTGCGGCGCACAAGGCCCGCCATGTGGTTCCGAAGCGGCGGCACAAGGTGCGCAAGGTCGCCGTGGCGAATGCGGCGAAGGCTTACGAGCATCGCACGCGGTACATCCTGCGGCCGAAGGCCTGCGGAACCCATGAGGCGATGGCGACGCCGGTTCCGGGCGCTCCTGTCCCGGACGCGCCGCAGGTCATGCTGGCGGCCCTGGCCGGCCCTGAGGAAACGCCCGACATTGGGGCGCCGGACGTGGGGCCGATGGTCTCGACGCTGCCGCCCGTGGTGGGAGACAGCTTCACGCCCGGGGATTTCGTGCCCGGCGGCGGCCCAGGCGTCACGCCGGTGGGCGGCTTCGTGTTTCCCGGCGGCGGGCCGGGCGGCCCTGGCGGCCCTGGCGGCCCTGGGCAGCCTCCCGTCGGACCGCCGACACAGCCGCCGGTCGTTCCGCCGGACCAGCCGCCGGTGGTTCCCCCAGATCAACCCCCGCCCGTGATCCCGCCTGTGATCCCGCCGCCACCAGTGGTTCCGCCCGTGGTCCCACCTGTGGTTCCGCCTGTGGTCACGCCGCCCGGCGGGATTCCGGAGCCGGCGACCTGGGCGATGATGATCACCGGCTTCTTCGGCGTCGGCCTGGCGCTTCGCCGCCGCAAACCTTCGGTGGCCTAGATACGGCGAGGCGGCCCGGCCTCGGCGTGTTGACAGCCGTGGCCATATCGCGAGCTTCTGGCGCACCTGCGAAGCTGGAGCCTCGATTCTTGTCCGACGATCTCGCCGCTCCGAAATCAGTCGCGACGCGCGGCCCGCAGTCGGCTGCGGACTTCCGCGCGGTCTTCGATGCCTCGCCGCGCCCGCTGCTGCTGATTGCAGCCGACCCGCCGAAATTCACGATGCTTGCGGTCAACACCGCGCACGCGTTCGCCTTCCAGACGACGCCCGCCGCCTTGGAGGGCTGGGGCGTGCTCGAGGTGTTCCCGACAGACGCGCCCCCCGACGTCGCCGAATTCGCCGACGCGATCCGCGCGTCCCTGCAGGCGGTGGTCGCCACTAGGCGGTGGGACCAGATGCCCGTCCGCCCCTATGCCATCCAGACCCCGAGCGGCGCGGAAGAACGCTACTGGTCGGCGATCAATTCGCCGGTCATCGGTCCCGATGAGGAGGTCACGCATATCGTCA
>Ga0207667_10004406_pt1 | contig 17249 bp, 18 predicted proteins | sample KBSCornC52_FD_184301 | JGI IMG/M metagenome (GOLD analysis project Ga0207667, IMG submission 184301) | Corn rhizosphere microbial communities from Kellogg Biological Station, Michigan, USA - KBS Corn C5-2 (SPAdes) (version 2) | ecosystem: Host-associated > Plants > Roots > Rhizosphere > Soil ...
GCGGGGGAGCACCGGCGTCGCGCCCCAGACCCAGGCCGCCGTGCCGAGCTCGGCCATCAGGCGCTCGGAACGCAGCCCTCGCACGGCGCGGGCACGGTGCGCAGGCGTCTCGAGCACGTCGATCGGGCACCAGCCGTCCGCGAGCTGATACACCTCGCCGTCGAGCCGCATGCCGCCCAATTCGGCCGCCGGCAGGTCGAGCGCGGTCAGGACGGTGGCGAGAGGCATCCTGCCATGGTCGCGCCCGCGCACGAGCCGCGACGGGGCGACGCCTCGATCGGTGGATGCCCTGGTGCTGTGGAGAAGCTCAGGAGCCGAGCGCGTCGAGCCAGATCTTGCGGGCTGCGAGCGCCTCTTCGGCATCCTTGATCTTGCGCGCGTCACCCGCGGACTTCGCGGCGGCGAGCTCCTTCTCGAGCTTGTCGATGGCGGCCGTGAGCTGTGAGGCCAGTCCGTCGGATCGCGCCTGCTTCTCGGGATTCGAGCGGTTCCAGTGCTCCTCGTCGAGCTTGCGGACGGCTGCCTCGACCTTGCGCAGGCGGTCCTCCACCGACTTCAGCGACTCGCGCGGAACCTTGCCGATGGCGTCCCACTTGCGCTGGATCGTCAACAGCTTGTCTTTGGCGACGGTGCGGTCGGTCTCGGTGAGCAGCTTCTCGGCCTCGGTCAGCAACTCGAGCTTCTGCTCGAGGTTTCCGCTGAACTCGGCGCTCTCCTGGGCGTCGATCTCGGCCTTGGCTGCGTACAGCACGTCGCCCGCCGCCTTGAAGCGCGCCCAGAGCGCGTCGTCGACCTTCTTGCCCGCGCGTCCCGCGGCCTTCCAGTCATCGAGCAGCTTGCGGTAGTCCGGGATGCCGGCGGTGCCCTTGCTCGCGAGCGCTTCGGCCTTCTCGGCCAGCTCCTGCTTGCGCGTCCGCGCCTCGCGGTGCGTGCCGTCGAGCTCGGCGAAGAACGCTTTGCGGTGACCCTCGATGGTGGTGCGTGCCGCCCGGAACCTCCGCCACAGCTCGTCGCCCTCCGACTTGGGCAGCCGCGGGCCGTCCTGCTGGTGGGTCTGCCAGCGGGCGAACAGCTGGTCGAGCTGGCTGGTGACCTGCTTCCACTGCGCCTTCGCGGGATCCTGTGCGGCGAGCGCCTCGACCTCGGCCACGAGCTTCTCGCGCTCGGCGATCGCGTCGGCGACCGCCGCCTTCGCCTCCGCGGTCTGCTTCTCGGTGAGCTCGCCGACGCTGCCGCCGAGCTTCTCCAGGCGCTCGGTGAGGGATGCCAGGTCTCCGACCGCGTTGGCGCCGACCACGGCGGTCTTCAGGTTCGCGATCGCCTTGGCGACGTCGCGGGCCGGAGCGCCACCGCGCACCCGCTGCTCGAGCAGGCCGACCTGGCCGGCGAGTTCGACGTACTTGCGCTCGAAGTAGGCGATGGCCTCAGCGGCCGTCGCATCGGGATACTGCCCGACCGCCCGTTCACCGTCGCCCTCGCGCACATATACGGTGCCGTCGTCGTCGACGCGACCCCACGGGGTCTGATCGTCTGTCGCCACTTCTGCCAACCTCGGGATTCAGTCCGACGGCCTCTCGCCGAACGGCCACCAGCCTATTGCACCGCTTCGCGACTACTTGAGGGTGAACGCCGTGATCGTCGTCGGAATCACCGGCGCGCCATCTGTCGGGCCGCGGGCGCCGGGAGTGATGCCGCCCGAGACGATCTGGCTCTTCAGCTGGTCGAGTCCGCTGGTGACCGTGCCGACCACCGAGTAGCCGCCGGCCGAGTCGGTCGGCAGCGTGGTGTCCTGGAAGCAGATGAAGAACTGGTGGCCGTTGCTGTACCCGTCGTTGCCGGCCCGCGCCATCGCGATGGTCCCCGCCTTGTAGACGTTGTCGGCGGGCGCGTTCTCCACCGGTCCGTAGGAGAAAGCGGGGTCGGCGCCTCCCTTGCCGTCGATCGAGCCGCATTGGATGATGCCGAAACCGGTGCTCTGGGCGAGGCGATGGCAGGTCTTCCCGGTGTAGTAGCCGTTCTGGACGTCGCGGATGATGCCTGAGACGGCCTGCGGCGCCTTCGCCCCGTCGAGAGAGACCCCCATCGCGACGGAGTTCAGGGTGAGCGTGCCGGTCCAGGTGCGCGCGGCGGCGAGGCTCGGATCCGGAGCGCCGACGTTCTTGCCGGCGGCAGCCGACGGCGAGGCCGATGACGAGGGCGTGGCCACCGGAGTGCCCGGACCGGCGGTGAAGTAGAAGATCATCGTCGCGGTGGAGAGCGCGGCGATGACCACGACGCCGATGATCGCCACCACATTGTCGCGGAAGCGCCGTTTGGTCGAGTGCTCGTGGACGGCCTGACGCGCCTGGTACGCCTTCAAGCGCTCGCGTGCTTCGCGCGCGGCGCGGTCCTGGTTCTTCGATGCCAAGGCGGTACTCCCGTTGCAAGGTCTGGTGCGGCGCAGTCGGTTGCCGCCACGAGAACATTAGTCGGACGACCCGCATACTCTGGTCAGCATGACCCCCCACGCCGCGCCCCCCGGGCTGCACAGCGGGGCGACGCCGCTCGCGGTGCGGATGCGCCCGCTGTCACTGGATGAGGTCGCGGGTCAGGCGCACCTGCTGAAGCCGGGGTCGCCGCTGGTGAACCTGGCGAACGATGCGAGCGGCGCATCCGGATCGGTCTCGGTGATTCTCTGGGGGCCACCTGGCACGGGCAAGACCACGTTGGCGCAGGCGATCGCCCACAGCTCCGGCCGGCGCTTCGTCGAACTGTCCGCGGTGACGGCAGGGGTCAAGGACGTGCGGGAGGTGATGGAGGCCGCGCGCGCCAACAGTGACCTCTACGGCGTGTCGACGGTGCTCTTCCTCGACGAGATCCACCGCTTCACCAAGGCGCAACAGGACGCGCTGCTGCCCGGCGTCGAGAACGGCTGGGTCATCCTGGTCGCCGCGACGACCGAGAACCCGTCGTTCTCGGTGATCGCGCCGCTGCTGTCGCGCTCGTTGCTGCTGACCCTCGAGACCCTGAGCGACGACGACCTGGGGATGCTGGTGGACCGCGCGGTCGCGGATCCCCGCGGGCTGCGCGGCACCGTGATCCTCGATGACGACGCTCGGGCGATGATCGTGCGCCTGGCCTCCGGGGATGCCCGGCGCGCCCTGACCGCGCTCGAAGCGGCCGCCATCGCGGCATCCGCCGGCACAGACCCTGACGGCGCCGAGCTCGACATCGACGAAGAGACCTCCGGGCTGCCGGTGATCACCGCCGACATCGTCGCGACCACGGTCGACCGCGCCCTGCTGCGCTACGACCGGCAGGGTGACGAGCACTATGACGTGATCAGCGCGTTCATCAAGTCGATCCGCGGCTCCGACGTGGATGCTGCGCTGCACTACCTGGCGCGCATGATCGAGGCCGGCGAGGATCCGCGCTTCATCGCCCGCCGGGTCATGATCAGCGCGGCCGAAGACATCGGGATGGCAGACCCGCACGCCCTGCCGATCGCGGTCGCGGCCGCCGAGGGGGTGCAGCTGATCGGAATGCCCGAGGGTCGCATCCTGCTCGCCGAGGCCGTGGTCTACCTGGCCACCGCGCCCAAGTCGAACGCGGCCTACCTGGCCCTGGATGCCGCGATCGCCGACGTGCGCGCCGGCAAGATCGGGCGCATTCCGAAGCCGTTGCGCGACGCGCACTACCCGGGCGCTGCCCGCCTCGGCCACGGCACGGGCTACCAGTACTCGCATGACGCCGAGTTCGGCGTGGCGGCGCAGCAGTATCTGCCCGACGAGCTGGTCGGCACCCGGTACTACGAGCCGACCGGGTACGGCAACGAGCGGGATGTCGCCGCGCGGCTCGAGAAGATCCGCGCGATCCTGCGCGGTGACGCGGGCTCAGCGAATAGCTAGGCCCGACTCTGCCGCGCGCTCTGACCGAGCTGTGACCGCGCTCTGACAGTCCTCGAACATTGCGGGCGTTTGCTGACGGCATGACGAAGAAGAAGATGGATGAGCCTGCCGACCTTCCCGGCGAGCCGGTCTCGGCGCTCGACCACCGCGCTCTCGACCACGACGCGGTCGACCACAGCGCGGTCGCCGAGGAGCAGCAGGCATCGGCCGGGGATGCGCGCGGCCGTCGCATCCGGCTGACCGCGGCGGTCATCGTGGGCGCGTTGGTCATCGCGGGCGGCTCGGCCGCCATCACGGCCTCCGCCCTCGGCGGCGGATCGGGTTCGGGGCCGATGGGCAGTATGCCCGGGATGGCCGGCGCGCCCACGACGAGCCCTCCGGCCGAGCCGGGCCCGACCGTGAACACGGCGGGATTCCCGACCGGCGGCCCCGGCATCTTCACGGACACCTGCGCTCACACCACCACGGCGGCGAACGACCCGATCCTGATGCCCGGGATGACCGGGATGGCGATGCAGCACGACTTCTTCGGTAACACGACCACGACCGCCCAGACGGTCGCCAGCCAGCTGGTCGGTGGATCGACCAGCTGCAGCACGACGGCGGACGCCTCCGCCTATTGGACCCCGGTGCTGTTTCAGAACGGGACGCCGCTCACTCCGAGATCGGCTCTGATCTACTGGCGAGCACCGGCGGGTGCCCAGCACGAGGTGCAGACCGTTCCGGCCGGGCTCACCATGATCGCCGGCGACGAGAGCGCGCTCGAGCCCCAGGGCAGGCAGACGATCGGCTGGACCTGCAGCGGAATGGCTCAGGTGCGTCTGGCGGACACGCCTCAGGACTGCGCCGCGGGTACCTTCCTGCGCCTGGTGATCACCTTTCCGAACTGCTGGGACGGCCACACCCTCGATGGCGCGAAGCAGGCCAATGTGGTGATGATGAGCGGCTCCTCCTGCCCCAGCTCACATCCGGTGCAGATCCCGCAGATCGTCTTCCACGTGAACTACCCGACGTCATCGGCGGCGGGCCTCACGTTGTCCATCAGTCCGGATGCTCAGGGACCGATCACCACGGAACATGCGGACTTCATGAACGGCTGGAACGAGCCGGTGCTGACCTCGGACGTCAAGGCCTGTGTCGTCACGGGCACGCGCTGCGGGCCGGTCAGCGGTCCGGATGCGGTGCCGAAGGGCGGCAAGCAGCGCTGAGGTGCGGGCATCCATCGCTCTGCTAAGCTTTGTCGGTTCGCCTTCGAGGCGGATACCTCCCACTCCAGACAACCCTCGGGCTCCGCGACGTGCGCCCGGATCGATGGGGGAGCGGGCTGGTACGTCCATGAGCAGCGACAGCCGCTGCCATGTCATCCGGAAGGAATTACGTGTCGACCAAGTCGCGCACCCGCAGCAAGACCCGCCTCTCCCGTGCCCTGGGCATCCCGCTCACGCCGAAGGCGGCCAAGTACCTCGAGAAGCGCCCGTACGCTCCCGGTGAGCACGGCCGCACCAAGCGCAAGGCCGACAGCGACTACGCCGTCCGGCTGCGCGAGAAGCAGCGCCTGCGTGCCCAGTACGGCATCCGCGAGGCTCAGCTCAAGATCGTCTTCGCCGAGGCGCGTCGCGCCGCCGGCCTGACCGGTGAGAACCTGGTCGAGCTGCTCGAGATGCGCCTCGACGCGCTCGTGCTGCGCGCCGGCTTCGCCCGCACCACGGCGCAGGCGCGCCAGATGGTCGTGCACCGCCACATCCTGGTCGACGGCAAGCTGGTCGACCGCCCGTCGTTCCGCGTGAAGCCGGGCCAGCTCATCCACGTCAAGGAGCGCTCGGAGGGGCTGGAGCCCTTCCAGGTCGCCGCGGCCGGCGGCCACGTCGACGTGCTGCCCAAGGTGCCCGGCTACCTCGAGGTCGAGCTCGACAAGCTGCACGCCCGCCTGATCCGCCGCCCCAAGCGCGCCGAGGTGCCGGTGACGGCCGAGGTGCAGCTCGTGGTGGAGTACTACGCCGCGCGCTAGTCACGTGAGCGTCGAAGGGCCCCGGAATCTTCCGGGGCCTTTCGCGTATTGTTGAACCAGAATTCCGATCCGAACCGAGGAGAACACGATGAAGGGTGCACTGCTCCTGGCCGTGGGAGTCGCCGTAGGTTTCGTGGCGGCCCACCAGTTGGCCAAGACCCCCCAGGGCAAGCAGTTCTTCGACGATGTCGACGCCAAGGCCAAGGACTTCGGCAGTGCCGTGGTCGACGGCTACAAGGCTCGCGAGGCCGAGCTTCGCGCCGCGGCCGACGGGATCGTCTCCGATTTCCAGGCGCGAGCCCGCTAGTCCGGCGCCGGTTCTCAGTCCCTGCTGTCGTCAGCGCACTGGGCCGGCGTACCGGACGTCGCTCCATCCATCCAGGTACCGCCGTGCCCGCCCGGGCACCCGCTAGGAACAGAAACCCGTGCAGACCGCTGAAATCCAACGCCGCTGGCTCTCGTACTTCGGCGACCGTGGCCACACCATCGTGCCCTCGGCGTCGCTGGTCAGTGACGACCCGTCGATCCTGTTCACGATCGCGGGCATGGTCCCGTTCATCCCGTATCTGACCGGTGTGGTGCCGGCGCCGTACCCGCGCGCCGCGGATGTGCAGAAGTGCATCCGCACCAACGACATCGAAGAGGTCGGCAAGACCGCTCGTCACGGCACCTTCTTCCAAATGGCCGGCAACTGGTCGTTCGGCGACTACTTCAAAGAGGGAGCGATCCAGTACGCCTGGGAGCTCCTCACGATGTCCGAGAGCGATGGCGGCTACGGCTTCGACGAGAAGGACCTCTGGGTCACGGTCTACCAGGACGACGACGAGGCCGTCGCATTGTGGAAAAAGGTCGCAGGCCTGTCGGAGACCCGCATTCAGCGCCTCGGCAAAGACGACAACTATTGGTCGACGGGCCAGCCCGGCCCGGCCGGTCCGTGCTCGGAGATCTACTTCGACCGTGGCCCGGCATACGGTCGCGACGGCGGGCCCGCTGTGGATGACACCAGGTTCACCGAGATCTGGAACCTGGTCTTCATGCAGGACCTGATCACCAACGTGCGGTCGAAGACGGAGTTCGACATCGTCGGTGAGCTCCCGAAGAAGAACATCGACACCGGGCTGGGCGTCGAGCGCGTCGCGTTCATCAAGCAGGGCGTCGAGAACATGTACGAGATCGACCAGGTGCGCCCGGTGCTCGACCTCGCGTCGTCGTTGTCGGGCCGGCGCTACGGAGCGGAGCACGCCGACGATGTGCGCATGCGGATCATCGCTGACCACGTGCGCTCGTCGTTGATGCTGATGACGGATGGCGTGACGCCCAGCAACGAGGGCCGCGGCTACATCCTGCGTCGCTTGCTGCGCCGCTCGGTCCGCTCGATGCGCCTGCTGGGCGTGGACGCGCCGACCTTCCCCGAGTTGTTCAATGCCTCCCGCGTCGCAATGCGCGACGCCTACCCCGAGGTCGAGGAGCAGTGGGAGCGCACCTCCCGGCTCGCGATCGCCGAGGAGGAGACCTTCAGCAGCACGCTGGCCAGCGGCACGACGATCCTCGACCTTGCGGTCGAGGACACGCAGAAGAAGGGCGAATCGGCCCTGCCAGGCGACACCGCGTTCCTGCTGCACGACACCTTCGGCTTCCCGATCGACATGACGCTCGAGATCGCCGAAGAAGCGGGCCTCACGGTCGATCGCGCCGCGTTCGATCAACTGATGACCGAGCAGCGCACCCGCGCCAAGGCGGATGCCAAGGCGAAGAAGCGCGCGCTGGCCGACCTCTCGGTGTATTCCGAGATGCGCGCGGCCGGAGAGACGGTGTTCACCGGCTACGACTACCTGCAGACCGACTCGCGGGTGCTCGGCATCCTCGTCGACGGGCAGCCGGTGACCAGCGCGTCGGTCGGCGACATCGCCGAGGTGATCCTGGCCGAGACGGCGCTCTATCCGGAGTCGGGCGGTCAGGCCGCTGACGCCGGAGCGATCGTCGGCAACGGCTTCGATCTCGAGGTGCTCGATGTGCAGCGCCCGGTGAAGGGGCTGATCAGCCACACCGTCCAGGTGCGCTCCGGCGAGGTATCGGTGGGCGCCGCGGCGACGAGCGTCGTGGACCCGGTGTATCGGCACTCGGCGGCGCAGGCGCATTCCGCGACCCATCTTGTGCACGCCGCGCTGCGGCAGACGCTCGGTTCCGAGGCGCACCAGTCCGGCTCGTACAACAAGGCCGGGTATATGCGGCTCGACTTCGCGTGGAACCAGGCGCTCTCGCCCGAGACCCGCAGCGAGCTCGAAGAGATCGCCAACAACGCGGTGCGCGACAACCTCGAGGTGACCACGCGCATCCTGCCGATCGCCGAGGCCAAGGCGGCCGGGGCGATGGCGCTGTTCGGCGAGAAGTACGGCGACACCGTGCGCATGGTCGACATCGGCGGTCCCTGGTCGCGCGAGCTGTGCGCAGGCACGCACGTGCGCACCTCGGCCGAGGTCGGCCTGGTGAACCTGGTGAGCGAGTCGTCGGTGGGCTCGGCCAACCGGCGCGTGGAGGCGCTGGTCGGGCTCGAAGCGTTCCGCGATCTGGCCGCCGAGCGCGCCCTGGTGTCGACGCTCACCTCGTCGCTGAAGGTGCCGCGTGATCAGCTCCCGCAGCGCATCGAGTCGCTGGTGGCCGAGTTGAAGGCGGCCGAGAAGAAGATCGCCTCGTACGAGTCCGCCGCGCTGTCGAGCCGCGTGCCCTCTTTGGTGAAGTCGTCGTCGCGGTTGGGCAAGTACCTGACCGTCATCGAGGATGTCGGCGCGCTGTCATCGGCCGACGAACTCCGCTCGCTCGCGACCTCGGTGCGCGAGCGCCTGGGCAGCGAGCCCTCTGTGGTGGCCCTGGCCGCCCACGTGGATGGCAAACCGGCCGTGATCGTGGCGACCTCGCCCGCGGCACGCGAGCTCGGCGCCAAGGCCGGCGTGCTGGCGAAGCAGGCGGCGGGCGTGCTCGGGGGCGGTGGCGGCGGCAAGGACGACCTCGCGCAGGGCGGCGGCAGCGACATCCAAGCGATCGGTGCGGCGCTGTCGGGCATCGCGACGTCGCTCGACGGCTGAGCAGGACGATGCGCGGCGGCGTGCGGATCGGCGTCGACGCCGGCAAGGCGCGGGTCGGGGTGTCGACGTGCGACCGGGACGGGCTGCTGGCAACGCCGGTGGTCACCCTGAGCCGTGGTGACGACACCATCGACGAGCTGCGCCGGCTGGTCGAGGAGCACGGTGCGATGGAGGTCGTGGTGGGCCTGCCGCTGTCGTTGCGGGGCGACGACACAGCCTCGACGGTCGACGCCCGCTCACTCGCCGCCGACTTGGCCGAGCAGCTCGACGTGCCGGTCCGGCTGGTCGACGAGCGGCTGTCGACCGTGTCTGCACAGCGCGCGCTGCATCAGTCGGGGCGCACCGTGAAGGCGTCGCGCCCCGTGATCGATCAGGTGGCCGCTGTTATCATCCTGCAGAACGCACTCGACTTCGAGCGCTCGGCGGGACGTCCGCCCGGCACGATCGTCGACCGGCACGGAGGACGCTGACGGTGGCTGAAGAACCGAGCTGGGACGACATCTTCCGGCCAGCAGGCGCGGAGCCGACCCGCCCGGTCACCCCCGCAGCGCCGGCCGGCCCCGAGCCAGTGTCGACCGCCTTTCCGACGGCGCGGTTGTCCGATCCCTTCGCGGTGGCGGCGGCCGAAGCGCAGGCGGCGCAGAGCGCTCCCGCCGACCCGAACCAGCCGGCCTCGCGTCGCGCAGCCCGGGAAGCCGAGGCGAACGCCAACGCGGCGGGGCAGCGGGGCGGCCCGCGCGGCGGTGCGCCGCGCGGGCGCACGAGCGGATCCGGCCGCGGCTCCCAGCCCCCCAGAAAGAAGCGCCGCCTGGGCTGGCTGTGGGCGCTGCTCATCGTCGTCGTCCTGATCGCGGGAGGCGGCATCGCGGGCTGGGTCATGTTCGAGCCCCAGATCCGGCACGTTCTCGGCTGGGAAGCCCCGATCGACTACACGACGACCGGGAACGGGACCAAGGTGACCGTCGTCATCCAGTCCGGTGATATCGGCTCGGACGTCGCGAAGACGCTCCAGCAGGCGGGCGTCACCAAGACCTTCACCGCCTTCTACCAACTGCTGCTCAAGAAGCCGGACGTGACCTTCGAGCCGGGCAGCTATTCCCTGCAGAAGCAAATGAGTGCGGCATCGGCACTTGCCGCGCTGCAGGACCCCAAGAACAAGATCGTGCATGTCGCGGTGATCAAGGAGGGCGTCTCGGCGCAGAGCGCGTATGTGCAGCTCGCCGCCGCCACCGGGCTGCCGGTCGCCGACTTCCAGGCCGCCGCCAAGGACTACCTGGCGCTGGGTGTGCCCGCGGGCGCCCCCAGTATCGAGGGCTTCCTGTTCCCGGCCACTTACACCTTCGACCCGGGTGTCACGGCGCCGCAGGTGCTGAAACAGCTGGTGACGACCATGATCCAGCACCTCGACAAGGCGGGCGTCGCACCGGCTGATCGGCTGAAGGTCGTGACGCTGGCCTCGATCGTGCAGCGCGAGTCGGGCCCGAGCGTCGCCGACATGCACAAGATCGCCCGGGTGTTCCAGAATCGGCTTGACCAGGGGATGCGGCTGCAGTCGGACGCGACCGTCGCCTACGGCACCGGCCACACCGACCGCGTCACCACCACGGATGCCGAGCGAGCCGATGCGGGCAATCCGTACAACACCTACGCGCACGACGGGCTGCCGGTCGGGCCGATCGGCCTTCCGGGGGATGCCGCGATCGACTCGGCGCTGCATCCGACCGCCGGCCCGTGGTTGTACTTCGTCGCGGTCAACCTCAAGACCGGCGAGACGGTGTTCTCGACCACGATCGCCGAGCACGACGCCGCCGTGAAGCAGTGGCAGGCCTGGTGCCGCGCGAGCGCGGAGAACGCCGCGTACTGCAAGTGAGCGGCGCCGGGGGCGAGGCCGCGGGCTCGAACAGCGCCGCCCGAACCCTGGCCGTGCTCGGATCGCCCATCGCCCACTCGAAGTCGCCGCGCTTGCACGCCGCTGCGTACCGCGTGCTCGGGCTGCCCTGGACCTACACCGCAGTCGAGGTGGTCGAGGGCAGCCTCGGCGCGTTCGTCAACACCTGCGACTCTCGCTGGCGCGGGCTCTCGTTGACTATGCCGCTCAAGCGCGAAGTGCTGCCGATGCTGGCATCCCGTTCCGCGTTGGTCGAGACGGTCGGCGCCGCCAACACGGTGCTGTTCGACGACGAGCTGGGGATGCACGGCTTCAACACGGATGTCGCGGGTATCGTCGCCGCCTTCGCCGACCACGGGGTGTCGGCCCTCGACCGCGTACGGATCCTGGGCGGCGGCGCGACCGCGGCGTCGGTGCTGGCTGCGGTCGCGCAGCTGGGGGCGACCCGGGCGCTGGTCGAGGCGCGTGATCCCGGTCGAGCGGCGGCCCTTGCGCCCCTGGCCGCGCTCCTCGGCATCGACCTCAGGATCGCCCGCCTCGGTGACCAGATCGGCGAGGCGGACGACAGCAGCAGCGCCGTGATCTCGACCCTGCCGGGCGGCGCCGAGCACGGTCTGACCTTCTCTGAGCAGGTGCGTCGGCGAGCCGTGCTGCTCGACGTGGCCTACGAGCCGTGGCCGAGCCAACTGGCCCGCTCGTGGTCGGCCGTGGGCGGCACCGTGGTGAGCGGGCTCGAGATGCTCCTGCACCAGGCCATCGGGCAGGTGCGGATCTTCGTCACCGGTGCCGAGCACGGGGCGCTTGCCGACGAAAAGCGGGTGGTCCAGGCCATGCGGGAGTCCGTCGGCCTCTAGACGGTCTTGGCGCGACCGGCTCTCTGAAAGAATGGCTCCATGCTGCGTTGGTTGACCGCCGGAGAGTCGCACGGCCCCGAGTTGGTTGCCGTGCTCGAGGGCCTTCCCGCCGGCGTGCCGATCAGCCGCGAGGCGATCCAGGCCGACCTCGAGCGCCGCAAGCTCGGTTACGGCCGCGGTGCGCGCATGAAGTTCGAGCAGGACGAACTGAACTTCTCCGGCGGCGTGCGGCACGGGCTCTCGATGGGCAGTCCGATCGCGCTGCGCATCGGCAACACCGAGTGGCCCAAGTGGGTCGACGTGATGAGCGCCGATCCGGTGGATGCCACGGCGCTCGAGTCCGGCCGAGGTGCCGCCCTCACCCGCCCGCGCCCCGGTCACGCCGATCTGGTCGGCATGCAGAAGTACGGATTCGACGACGCTCGGCCCGTGCTCGAACGGGCGAGCGCTCGGGAGACCGCGGCGCGCGTCGCCCTGGGAGCCGTGGCGCGCGCCTTCCTCGGCGAGCTGGGCGTGACTCTGGTGAGCCACACGCTGTCCATCGGTCCGGTGCGGGTACCCGAGGGGGCTCCGCTGCCGACGGCCGCCGACGTGAGTGCGCTCGACGCCGACCCGTTGCGCTGCTTCGACCCCGCAACATCCACGCGCATGGTCGCCGAGGTCGACGACGCGCACGACACCGGCGACACCTTGGGCGGCGTGGTCGAGGTGCTCGCCTATGGGCTGCCGCCTGGGCTGGGCAGCTACGTGCAGTGGGACCGCAAGCTGGATGCCCGCCTCGCCTCGGCGCTGATGAGCATCCAGGCGATCAAGGGCGTCGAACTCGGCGACGGCTTCGAGACCACGCGGCGTCGCGGTTCGCAGGCTCACGACGAACTGGTGGTGCTGCCGGACGGCTCGGAGGACGGGCTGATCACTCGGCTCAGCGACAAGGCGGGCGGAACCGAGGGCGGCATGAGCACCGGGACTCTGTTGCGGGTGCGGGCCGGCATGAAGCCGATCGCCACCGTGCCCCATGCGCTGCGCACGGTCGACGTCGCCACCGGGACCGCCGCTGCGGCCCATCACCAGCGGTCCGACGTCTGCGCGGTGCCCGCGGCCGGCGTGGTGGCCGAGGCGATGGTGGCGCTGGTGTTGGCCGACGCGATGCTCGAGAAGTTCGGCGGAGACTCGGTGGCCGAGACGAAGCGCAACCTCGACGGGTATCTCGCGGCCATTCCGGATTCGCTGCGCACCGCATCGAGCTCGGCCCCGGAATGAACGCCGGGCCGCCCGTGGTGCTGATCGGGCCGATGGGCGCGGGCAAGACCCGGATCGGCAAGCGCGTCGCGCGCATCCTGGGCACCGGATTCGTGGACACCGACAAGGTGATCGTCGCCTCGCACGGCGCGATCCCGGCGATCTTCGCATCGCAGGGCGAGGCGCATTTCCGCGCGCTGGAGCGGGCGGCCGTCGTCGACGCCCTGGCCGGCGACGACGTGGTCGCCCTCGGCGGAGGCGCGGTGCTCGACGACCAGACCCGTGCCGATCTCACCGCGCACCGGGTGGTGCTGGTGACCGTGACGCCCGAAGCGGTCGCACCGCGCATCGCCAACGCGCGGCGGCCGCTGCTTCGCGACGGGCTGACCGACTGGGAGCGCATCTACGCCGAGCGCCGGCACCTGTACGAACAGCTGGCCAAGCTGACGGTCGACACCTCGCACCGTCCGATCGATGCGGTGGCGAAGGAGGTGGCGACGTGGGCGACGACGGCGTGACCGAGATCGCGGTCGCCGGCACACCGGGATACTCGGTGTTCGTCGGACGGGGGCTGCAGCAGCGGTTGGCGGACTACCTGGGACCGCGCGTTCGCAAGGTGCTGATCGTGCACGCGCCCTCACTGGGTGCACGTGCCGAAGTCTTGCGCGAGCAGCTGACGCCGGAGTACGAAGTGCTGCTCGCCGAGGTCCCGGATGCGGAAGCGGCTAAGCGGGTCGAGGTCGCCGCGTTCTGCTGGCAGGTGATGGGGCAGACCGACTTCACCCGCTCCGACGCCGTGGTCGGACTCGGCGGGGGAGCCACCACCGACCTGGCCGGATTCGTGGCGGCGACCTGGCTGCGCGGAGTCGATCTGATCCAGTTGCCCACCACCGTGCTCGGCATGGTGGATGCCGCGGTGGGCGGCAAGACCGGGATCAACACCGCGGAGGGCAAGAACCTGGTGGGCGCGTTCTGGGCGCCGCGCGCCGTGCTGTGCGACCTGGACGCGCTCGACACACTGCCGCGCAACGAGATCCTGGCCGGATACGCCGAGATCGCCAAAGCCGGTTTCATCGCCCAGCCCGAGATCCTCGACACCATCGAGGCCGATGTGGATGCCGCCACCGACCCGCATTCGCCGCAATTCCGGCGCAATCTCGAGCTGGCCATCGCGATGAAGGCTCGCGTCGTCGGCGAGGACTTCACCGAGCAGGGGCTGCGCGAGATCCTGAACTACGGCCACACGCTCGGGCACGCCATCGAGCACGCCGAGCGCTACCAGTGGCGGCACGGCGCGGCGATCTCGATCGGGATGGTCTTCGCCGCCGAGCTGTCGCGTCTCACCCGCTCGCTGTCCGACGAGGCCGTCGATCGGCACCGGCGTGTGCTCGGGCTGCTGTCGCTGCCGACGACTTACCCGGCCGGTCGTTGGCCGACCCTTCTGGCGACGATGAAGCGCGACAAGAAAGCCAGGGGAGACCTGCTGCGGTTCATCGTGCTCGACGACATCGGCCGTCCGACCACGCTCACCGGCCCCGAGGAGCAACTGCTGTTCGCCGCCTACCAAGAACTCGCCGAACCCGCCGGTTGAGTAGCGGCGAAGCCGCGTGTCGAAACCGCGTTGGTTGAGTAGCGGCGAAGCCGCGTGTCGAAACCGCGTGTGAGCAACTGGAGATGCCTGGGCGCTCGGAATGCCAGCATCGCGCCATGCCCCACGTCTACATCCTGGAGTGCTCAGATGGGTCGTACTACGTCGGCAGCACGCGGGACCTCGAGCGTCGGTTTGTCGAGCACGCATCCGGAATCGGCGCCATCTACACCCGCACCAGGTTGCCGGTCGTTCTCGTCTTCGCCGAGGAGTACGCGCGCGTCGACGAGGCCTACGCGCGTGAGAAACAACTCCAGGGCTGGTCACGGGCCAAGCGGCAAGCACTGATCTCTGATGCCGCCGAACGGCTTCCTGACTTCAGCCGAAGTGGTTACCGCCGTCGAGCTGATTTCGACACGCGCCCGTAGGGCGCTACTCAATCAGCGGATACGCTCACTCCTATGGCTCGCGTGCTTGTTCTCAACGGACCGAACCTCGGGCGGCTCGGCAGCCGCGAGCCGGATGTCTACGGGGACCAGGACCTGAGCGCGCTGCGTGTCCTGCTGGCCGAGCAGGCCGGCGCCGATGTCGAGATCGACCTGCGCCAGACCGACGACGAAGCCGAGTTGATCGGCTGGCTCCATGAGGCGGTGGATGCCGGCGTGCCCGTCATCCTCAATCCCGCCGCCTTCACGCACTACAGCTACGCACTGCGCGACGCCGCCGCCCTGGTCACGAAGGCGGGGCTGCCGCTGGTCGAGGTGCACATCAGCAACCCGCACGCCCGCGAGGAGTTCCGGCACACCAGTGTGATCTCGGCGGTCGCCACCGGGGTGATCGCCGGATTCGGGTTCGACTCGTACCTGCTGGCGCTGCGGGCGGTCGCGGCGACGGCCTGACGGCTCCCGTACACTCGTGGGGGCGCTTTCGGCGCTGGGATCTCGATACGCGGCTTCGCCGCTACTCGATCACCAAGAACACGAATGGAATGCGAACGACATGGCCTCCGACACCAGCGACATCAAGAACGGCGCGGTCCTCAACATCGACGGACAGCTGTGGACCATCATCGAGTTCCAGCACGTCAAGCCGGGCAAGGGCGGTGCCTTCGTGCGCACCAAGGCGAAGAACATCATGAGCGGCAAGGTCGTCGACCGCACGTTCAACGCCGGCACCAAGCTCGAGTTCGCCACGGTCGACCGCCGCGATTTCACCTACCTCTACCGCGACGGCGACGGCTTCGTCTTCATGGACACGACCGACTACGACCAGACGACCGTCCCCGCCAAGATCGTCGGCGACGCCGCGAACTACATGCTCGAGAACCAGACCGTCACGATCGCCATGAACGACGGCCAGCCGCTGTACGTCGAGCTCCCGGCCTCGGTGATCCTGGAGGTCACCTACACCGAGCCCGGGCTGCAGGGTGATCGCAGCAGCGCGGGCACCAAGCCGGCGACCCTCGAGACCGGAGCCGAGATCCAAGTGCCGTTGTTCCTCGAGACCGGCACCAAGATCAAGGTCGACACCCGCACGGGCGACTATCTCGGTCGCGTCTAGGCGCTGCCGACGATGAGTGCCCGCAGCAAGTCGCGCAAGCGCGCCATCGACATCCTGTTCGGCGCGGACCTGCGTGAACTGCCCATCGCCGCCCTGCTCGACGAAGAGGCAGGGCGAGCCGAGGCGAACCCGCAGCGCGAATCGTCCTGGCCCTATGCACGCGACATCGTGGAGGGTGTCGACTCGCACCTGAACGAGTTGGATGCCGCCATCCGCGAACATGCGCAGGGCTGGCCGCTCGAGCGCATGCCGGTGCTCGACCGGGCGATCGCCCGCATCGGCGCGTGGGAGATCCTGTACAACGATGACGTCCCCGACGGGGTGGCGATCGCCGAGGCCGTCGAGTCGGCCTCCGTGCTGAGCACCGAGGACTCCGCGGGCTTCCTCAACGGGGTGCTGGGGGCCATCGCGCGCGACAAGGCGCACCCCGCGGCGACCGCCTAGGGCTGCGGGTCCGCTCCGATCGTGGCGAGCCGCTCGAGGGCAGGCAGCGCATCGCGCAGGGTCGCGACCTGGTCGGCATCCAGCTGAGCCAGCAGATCGGCCAGCAGCTCGGCGCGCGTCGAGCGGGCGCGCAATACCTCGTGCTCGCCCTCGGCAGTGACACTGACCAGGATCGAGCGGCCGTCCCGGCTGTCCGGCTGCCGGCTGACCAGCCCGAGCTTCTCGAGGTCCCGCAGCGTGCGGGTCATCGTCGGGGCGCTCACGAACTCGCGCTGCGCCAGGTCACCGGGACGGATCGGCCCGGAACGGAAGATGGTGGCCAGCGCGTTCAGGTGCCCCTGGCCGAGCCCTTGGCCGGCCGCCAGCATGCGGCGGTTGGCACGCCCGATGGCGAATGACAGCCCACGCGACAGCTCGGCGAGCGAGGACGGGTGAGTATCGGGCATGGGACGAGGATACGAGTCCGCCCGGCGCCCCTGTTAGGCTCAACGAAATCGACATCCTTTAAGTCCGTCCGGAGAGGCGGGGAAGGAGGTCAGAATGGCTGCACGAACCGTGCTGCACCAGGCTGACATCGCCCGGGCGCTGACCCGCATCTCGCACGAGATCCTCGAATCCGATCGCGGATCCGGTCTCGTCATCCTCGGCATCCCCACGCGCGGCGTCGCCCTTGCCCAGCGGATCGGGGCCATCCTCGA
>Ga0207667_10004410_pt1 | contig 17234 bp, 22 predicted proteins | sample KBSCornC52_FD_184301 | JGI IMG/M metagenome (GOLD analysis project Ga0207667, IMG submission 184301) | Corn rhizosphere microbial communities from Kellogg Biological Station, Michigan, USA - KBS Corn C5-2 (SPAdes) (version 2) | ecosystem: Host-associated > Plants > Roots > Rhizosphere > Soil ...
GCGCCCGTAGCTCAGTCTGGATAGAGCGTTTGCCTCCGGAGCAAAAGGCCGTAGGTTCGAATCCTACCGGGCGCACCACACAACTCTTTCCCTTTCATCGGAGTACCGCCTCTTTTGCGCTCTGCGCTGAATTGGTCGTTTCGGCGGTGGATTCCAGGTTTGGGTGCACGTAGCAGCGTGTGGTGCTGAAGTCGCTGTGCCCTGCGAAGTAAGCCAACGTATAAGGATCCATGCATTGCGACCATCTGGTGAGGCATGTATGCCGGAACGTATAGAACGGAAAATGATTGAGTCCGGCAACCGTGCAAGCCTTTTCGTGCTGCCCTCTCAGCGTCGATTGTTGGATGTGACCGCACTTGGTGGGAGCAGGGAAGACCCACTCTGAGGTCGCAACCAGTCTCCTCATTTCGAGCAAACCGTCAGTCCGCTTCGATAACGGGATTGAGCGGTGGCTACGTCGCGGAGGAGATATGGATCTTCCGGTTTGATGGGCTGTTGACCCCAGTCTTTCGTGCGGATGCCCTCGAGGCCAAGCGGCGGATGGGCCTTACCAACAAGACCGACAAGCTGGATGCCAGAGGACTGGCGATCCTACTACGCAATGGCACTTTGCCGGAAGTGTGGATTCCGCCGAGCGAGTTGCGTGATCAACGCGAGTTGCTGCGCCTCCGCATTTTTCTGGTGAGGCTGCGCACGCGGGTGAAGAATCGCATTCACGGCACGCTGGGGCGTCACAATGTGCAAGTGCCGGGAGCAGATCTCTTCGGCATCGGAGCGCGTTTGCAACTCTGCACGCGGTTGCCCGAACTGCCGGTGCACAGCCGTGAAGCTATCGATCAAGAACTGGCGACGCTCGATTTTCTAGAAATGCAGATCGAATCAGCGGAGCGTCGGTTGGAATCGATCATGAAGGTGAGTGTGGAGGCGGATCTACTGATGACACTGCCCTGCGTCGGGAAAATCCTCAGCATGGTTCTCATGCTGGAAATCGGCCGAGTAGATCGGTTTCCAACAGCCCCACACCTGGCTAGCTATGCCGGACTGGTGCCACGCATACATTCCAGCGGCGGTCACACGCGCATGGGCCAAGTCTGCGGCAACGTGAACCGGAATCTGAAATGGGCGTTTGTAGAAACCGGCAGTCTGGTGGTGCTCAATCAGCGCGGACTGGCAGGAACCCACGTCGTGCGGCTGTATCAACGAATTAAACGCAGTAAGAATCATCAAAAGGCCGTGGTCGCTTTGGCGCGCCACCTGGCCGAAGCAGCTTGGTGGGTGCTCACCAAGCAGGAGGTTTATCGCGAGCCGCCCGGCCCGCGGCAACAAGCTCTTTCGTCGACGCACGGGTAAGCGCGTTTATGGGGCTAGCCCATTGAGGCTGAATAATGATTGTGACACCCGGTCAGCGGAATAGGCTCATGCAGAAGTTGAGGGCGGAGACATGTATGCGACGAAAGAGCGGAATCTCAAAATGAGCGGAACGGACGAAGCGAGTCGATGAAAAAGGAGATCGTTTCTCTGGGGACGCCGTCCCCAGGCCCCTGGGATTTTTCGCATGGATGCCAATCCCAGTGAATCAAGTTCGCTGAGGCCCAGCTTTCACCGAGCCCCAGCCTGGTCTTGGCCCCGGAGTCGGCGCTCCGCTTGCTTCCCAGCAGAGGCTTATCCTCCGCTCCGGCCGCTGGTAGTGTATCCACGAGAGCAGTTTTGGCGCAACGGTGGAATGAAAAAACAGTTGATTCTCGCAGCGCTTTCAGACATGCCCCATAATGGTCACCTCTCAAGAGCGTGCGGTCCCGAACCGGAAAGATAGCGACGCCGGTCTTATCCGCCAGACGACTGCGACCACTCTCTGAAACTTCAACCTCCTAGAACCCGACTTCGACCTTCCGCGTTTAAGTGACGGGGGGGTGGCATGGTTGTCTCTGGATTGTCGGCCACTCTCCAAATACTTTCCCAGAGGAACCCTCGGATACGCCTTAAGCGGAGGGGGCGATGTACATCGTTGGAATTGATCAGGGCAGTTGGAACACCCACACCGCCGGAGAACGGTCCAGGTTCTGGATTTCCGGCGTCAGCGCCGCGAACCCGGTCGCCTGCGCGCCGCCGTTGCCGACGCCGATCGCGATGTACTGCTTCCCGTTCACCGTGTACGCAATCGGCGCGTTGCTCGGCACATCGCTCAGACGCGTTTCCCAGAGGAGTTTGCCCGTCTGATCGTCGTAAGCGCGAAAATACCGGTCGATTGATCCGTTGAAGATCACTCCGCCGGCCGTATCCAGCGCGCCGCTCGACACCGGCGCGCGATGACGCTCCGTCCACACCACTTCGCGCGTCGCCATGTTAATGGCTTCCACCCGGCCGTACTTGCCATCCGAATCCGGACGAGGCCGGAGAGCGGGACGGCCGCCGGCGGACAAGAGACCACGGCCGCCATCGGTGACCGGCGTCAAATCCATACACGCCTCGATAAGCGGTACGTACATAATCTTCGTGTCCGGGTTGAACGAACCCGGAATCCAGCTTTTGGCGCCGTTCACATTGGGACAGACCATCTTCGATTGCCCGTCGCCCGGCATCGTTTGCGGATTGATGGTCTTCTTGCCTGTGACGGGATCGATGGAGGAAACGATGTTTTGCAGGCCCAGGTCCTTCGAGTAGATCCACTTTCCCGTTTCCGCGTCGAGCACGTCATAAGTCGCTTGCTTACCCGAAGTCATGATCACCGGGCGAACCACGCCGTTGACCGGCATGCGTACGATCTGGCGTTCAAACACCCAATCGAGGTCCCACTGATCGTTCGGCAAATGTTGGTAATACCAGACCAGCTTGCCGGTGTCCGGATTGATGGCCAGGGTACAGTCCGTATACAGACCGTCGGTCTTGACGCCCGGCCTCACGGGCTTCACCAGCAAAGCGGTGTCATAGGTCTGTGCGACACCGAAGAACGCGAGGTTGAGCGCCGAGTCGTAGCTTCCCGCGGTCCAGACGGAGCCGCCGTTGCGCTCCTCAGCCGTATGATCGTTCCAGGTATCGCCGCCGGGTTCGCCGGGCTGCGCAATGGTGTTGAATTTCCATGCGAAGTTGCCGGTCTCGGCGTCAAGCGCGACGATGTAGTTCTTTCCGCCAACCCGGCCGCTGGTTCCGATCATCACCTTGCCTTTCGCGACCAGCGGACCGCCGCTGACGTTGAAGCCCCTTTCCTCGACCAGCGGCTGGTCCCAGACCACCCGGCCGGTCTTCACATCCAGCGCCACCGCATGCACGTCGGAAGTCGCCATGTAGACTTTATTCCCGTAAATCGAGATGGCGCGCTTGTTGCCCGCGTTCACGCCCGGAGGCAAGATTCGCGCGTACTGCCACAGCAGGTCGCCTGTGGCGGCGTCGAGTGCCTGGAGCTTGTCGCCGGGGCTATGCAGGAACATCACGCCGTCATGAACCAGGGGCGTGGCTTCATTGGCGCCGGGGGAAAGCGTCCAGCTCCACGCGACCCGAAGATTGTTCACATTCGATTTCGTAATCTGCTTCAGCGGGCTGAATCCCTGATCGTCGAAACGCGACCCGAAGATTGTTCACATTCGATTTCGTAATCTGCTTCAGCGGGCTGAATCCCTGATCGTCGAAACCGCGGCGCCAGGTGAGCCACTCGCCGGGGGGCGGGTTCTGCAGCAAGGCGTCGGTGACGGGAGTGATTTTATCGAGAGGGTTCGCCTTCTTCGGCGCCGGAGGCAGCTTCACCCCGGCCGATAAGCCGCCGCCCGTACGGCCGCGGCCTCCCGGCGGAGCGGGAATCGTCACGGAAGCGAGCGCTGCCGGATCCGATGAGAACTCGCGTCGTCCGGTCGCGAAACCGTTCTGCTGGAGCACGTAGGCCATGATCCGCGCGTACTCTGGGCCGTCGAGACTTCCGGGATTACCCTGCGGCATCTTTGTGCTGACGTAAGTGAACAATTCAGCCGCCGGTTTCCCTGCGTATTTGCTAAGGAATGTAGCGCCGCGGAGCGGAGGAGCCGTGCTGCCGTCATCTACGTTCGCGCCGTGGCAGCCGGCGCAGTTCTGCTGGTATGCCGCCCTCCCCGCGACTGCTTGTGCCGATGTGAATAACGCCTCGGCCGCCTGAACTGCCGACTGACCCGCGCCGCGCCCGCCACCTGCGACTGGACCCGCGGGTGCCTGAGCGTACAGCTTTGGGGGGGATCCAACCGTGATCAGAACTGAGATTGCTCCACACAAAGCTGTAGACAGCGCCGCTCGCCATCTGTTTTGAAGATTTGTGGATGTCATGGCCGTTCCCTCCATAGCGGACAGCTAACTGCAGATTGTACTACTGAATAGCGACGACGACCCCTGAGCCGACAAGCCGCGGCTGTGGTCCGCACGGCAGATCGGGGCGCCGAAAAGATGTCGACCTCGCGCCCGACCGGAAGCGCGTTGTCGCTACTTTTCAGCGAACCTGCTATTTAATCGGTCACAAGAGTACTTTGTCGGTAGTCAGAACCGTTTTCCGATAATGGTGGCCCGTACGAAATCCTGGCGACTATCGGGTAAGGCGGCATGGGCGAGGTGTATCGCCCACGACGAACGCCTGCGGCGCGATGTCGCGATCAAGGTCAGCAACGATCAGTTTTGACTGCTCTGGGCCAAGCCAAGGTTCCCGAAGCCGTATTTAAAGCCATGGCGGCGCGGGCCAACAGAATAGCGCAGCCATCACCCGCAGCCGCACAGGCACCCGCAAAAACACTGCCTCCAGCGCCAGTCTCCGTTGCCGCGCCCGCTCCGCAGCCCAGGATTCGCCCCGATAGATCGAGCGAATATCAGGGCCGAGGAATGTGGGACGTGAAGTTCGAGGGAAGCGCATTGGTGCCTCACTCCGATCCGTCCTTCTACTCTGGCGTCGTGTCAGGCGCGTTGGGGTATTTAGTGGCCCGGAAATCGGAAGTCGGCTTCCTGAGGTCGATCAGCCTTTGGGCAACAGGATCATAGCGGTAGAAGACCTCGTCATATTGAGGCGTAGGTAACGCAACATCCTGCGCCCATAGGGCGATAGCAACGAGGTACGTGGCAGCCATTGGGAGACGCCCGCACACCTTCCGATGTGTTTCATGATGTTTCTCCTATATAGAGATCGCGCGCGGTACTCAAGGCTCTACGGGCCGTGTGCTGGCTACGGATCTAGCAACTGGGCTCGGCCGTCGAGCGATGGGCCGTTCGATTCTGGATGGTCGACTTTCTAAAAAGCCTTGGAGCATGTAACTGTTCCAGCTCGTTTCAGCTACACTCACGGGTTGTAGTTCGGATTCGACTAACCAAGGAGATTAGATGGCCAGATTCGTCCTCGTGCATGGTGCGTTCTCTGGGGCATGGATCTGGGGGCCCCTGACCGATCGTCTAAGAGCCGCTGGCCATTCGGTGGAAGTGTTCGATTTGCCGGGGTCAGGCGACGACCACAGGCCAGCGAGCGAGGTCACCTTGGATGCCTGCGCTACCCGGCTGTGTGAAGTGCTAGCCTCGGGATCCGAACCGGCCGTCGTGGCCGGCAATAGTATGGGTGGCATTGTCGCGACCCAGGGAGCGGCACGCTGTCCCAGCCGTGTCAGGGCGCTCGTCTACGTCACGGCGTTCCTGCCAAAGGACGGCCAGAGTTTGCTCGACCTTACACAACTGCCGGAAGGTGCCGGTGATCAGGTACAGGCCAATATCACCATCGAAGGAGAACCTCCGGTTGCTACCATGCCGGCAGCGGCATCGCGTCAAGCGTTGTATGGCGCCTGCACGGAGGAGGTCGCGGCGTGGGCCATCGCTCGGCAGTGCCCGCAGCCCGTCGCGCCATTTGTGACACCAGTGTCCATCCCGCCCGGTGCGCTTGATGGTATCAACCGGTATTACGTGGTATGTACTCGCGATCGAGCTATTCCGCCGCCGCTTCAGCGGAGAATGATTGCGGAGAATTTGTGCGCCGATGTCATTGAGCTGGATACGGATCACACTCCGCACCTTTCCAGGACGGATGAACTGGCCAAAGCCCTCCATCGATTCGCGACGCATTCATCCCGGCCGGAATCTAAACCGTGATCTCAACGACCGGTGGCGAATCCCTCGATGGTGCGCGCCCCTGACGTCCGGGCTACCGACAATACGTGTGTTATCGGGCCCGACGCACCGACACCCGGGCTTCTATCAGCCATTAGCTCGGCAATGGCATGCTGCTCGCTATACTTATCGCTCACATAGCGCGACATGCGATCCGCTGAAACGATCACCTCCGGTGATTCCGGCCTGGATGATTGCTCTTGCACATTCAATGCACGGCATTAGCTCCACGTTAGGAGTTATGCCGGAACCCCAAATGCGCCCGAAGTGGTTGACTCTCCGAAAAACCGACCCATCATCAATCTCAGCCGCTGCAATCCATTCCTCCACCACGCGCTTCGTCCACAGGGGTACAGGCACAGTGCGAATATGTTTCCCTTTGCCGACGAGGTCTGCCACGATCCAGTGTTCTTCGCGCATCTGAAAATCCTTCTTCTTAAGACCGACGAGTTCGGCTCTCCGAAGGCCGCAGCCGATGAGCAGCGCGAGGATGGCCCAATCGCGCTTCGCACGAATCGTTCCGGTATCGCTGGATCGCAGAAGACCCTTCGCCTGCTCTAGAGCCAGCCAGTTCCCGATGCGGACATTTAATCGCTTCGCGCCCTTCACTCGCCGAATGCCCGCCGCGAGTTCAGGACTCAGCAGCCCGGTGTCAGCCGCTTCGTAGGCTAAACGTCGCACGGCAGCCAATCGAACGTTGATTGTAGACGGCACGAGGTTCTTTGCTCCAGAAAGAAGCGATACCTCAGAACGACAGTCCGATTGAATGACAGTCGGGGCTCTGAACAATACCATTCGATGAACTCGTCAATGGCATGCTCATACGAATCCTGCGAGCTTGGTGACGCCAGCGAGTTAAGAACCGATCGTTTCGAGTGCTCTAGGTCGGTAAGCTTGAGCATTCTTGGCTTTACTATTCTTGGCTTCCTTTGAGGCGCGAGCCATGATCGCGGCCTCCTCTGCCACGATCCAGGATCGGCAGGTGCGCGCAGATTGCCCAGAACGCCGTCTATGGCAGACTTCCGAAAGGCTGATCATCCGGACTCTAGATCAGCAACCCACCTCAAAATGATTTTTTGTTGAAAGTAGCGCCATGAGCAGTGCGGCCCTAGGCGTTAGTGTCCACAAGCGGCGCACCAGGGCACGACTCGGGCGAACCGGGCCAATTCGAGCCACGGTATTTGCCCAAGATGCGCCCTATAAAGAGAACGACGGGGAAAACGATCCGCTGAATGGCTGGCGGCGGGACCGCAAGCAACTGTGTGTCCCGATGGCGCCAGAGCACGTGCGCGAGATAGAAGATCGGTGGCCGACCGTTGGAGCTGGCGTTGAGAACGGCAAACACTGCCTGGAGGTAGCGATCCAGGTCTACCGCTGGAACTACGTGACCGCTAAACTCCAACAGATCGTCGCCCGCGTTCCACCAGCGATGAGGAACGCCTGCGGGCAAGACTGCAGTGCCCCCAGTCGGCACAACGATCTTTTCCCCTCCGACTTGGGCGCCGAGAGTTCCCGCTTTCACAGTGCCCTCTTCCCGTTCACGAAAGTGCACGTGCAAAGGCGGGCCGTCCGCTTTGGGAGGCAGCGTGCCATCCAGGAATAGGACGATTCGTCCCTCCGCGTCATGCCTGCGGTACATCCGCAAGATTTCTCCGCTATGGCGGTTCTCCAACCTCAGAAAGTTATCCACGATTCATCCCACTTGTGGCCTAAGCGCTCCGAAAACAAGTTCTTACGAATCTTATCACTGGGCCCGCCAACTCGCAGCCAACCGTTCGCAGAAGCGATCTGGCGTTATTATCCTGGTTACTCGCCATTCGGAAGTTGGCGAGCCAGAAGTCGGCTTCTCGGAAGTTTGGGATTTGTTAGCTTTCTGCTGGCATCTCGACCAAGGCGCCGATACGCTGACCGCCGGCGGCTCTTCTAAAGAATGGCGTTACGCAACATTATCGCTAGCAACCCGCGACCAGTCCTCTTGTTCCATCCGAGGATCTTGACGAGGGGCATGCGGCGCTAGTTCGCGGGGTCGATGCGGAGCAGCGCGCCGTCGGCTTCGTCGGTGAGCAGGTAGAGCAAGCCGTCGGGGCCCTGGCGGATGTCGCGGATGCGGTTGTGGAGGTCGCGGAGGATACCTTCGCGGTGGAGTTCTTCCCACTGGTCGTTGAAATCGATGCGCTCCAGGTGACCGGAACGCGGGACTTCGCCTTCGCGCATGCCGCCGATGAACAAATTGTTCTTCCAGTTGGGATAGCGGTCGCCGGTATAGAAGTGCAAGCCCGAGACGGCGATGGCGGGGACCCAGTAGATGACGGGCGGCTCCATACCTTCTTTATAAGGATCGAGGGCGACGCGCGGGCCGGAGTAGATGCGTCCGTTGTTGACGACGGGCCAGCCGTAGTTCTTGCCCGCCGCGAGGATGTTCACTTCGTCCCCGCCGTTGGGCCCATCTTCGCAGGACCAAATCTCGCCAGTGACGGGATTGACGTCCATACCGAGGATGTTGCGATGGCCGATGGTGAAGACTTCGGGTTTCGCTCCGGGCCGATTGACGAAGGGGTTGTCAGGCGGTATGGTGCCGTCGTCGCGGAGGCGGAGCACTTTGCCTTGGAGGCTGCCGGGATCCTGGGCGCTCATGGACGCGGGCGTGGGCGGGTCGCCACCGGCGCTGACATTCATATAGACCATGCCGTCGCGGCCGAAGACGATGCGCGAGCCGCCGCCGCCGCCGGAGACGCCCGTCGAATAGAGGTCCTGCCAGTCGCTGATGGCGGTGCCGTTCCAGCGGAAGCGGGCGAGGGTGAGGCCGTAGGCTTTGCCGTCGTCACCGGCGGGCTTGTTGTAGCAGATGTAAATGAGCGAGTTTTGCGCGAAATTCGGATGGAGCGCCATGTCCATGAGGCCGGTGAGTCCGGTGGCCTGGATGGGCGGGAGGCCGGCGACGGGTGTGGGACTGAGGACGCCATTGCGGACGATGCGGAGTTTGCCCCCGCGTTCCGTGATGAGGATGGTGTTGGCGTCGGGGAACACCATGCTAAAGGGCGTCTTGAGGCCTTTGGTGATGGTGAGGGTGAGGTTGCGTTCGACGCCGGTGTCGAATTTGTAGGGGGAGTCGGGAAGCGGGGGCGAGGGCCAGTTGATGCCTTTGGGGGCACCGCCGCCCTTGGCTTTCGCTTTGTCCTTGCCGGGAGCGGCGCCGGGCGCAGCGGCGGGTTGCTGGGCTTGTGCGAGAAGGGTGATGAGCGCAGCGAAGGCGGCGACGAACACGGGCGCGGTACGGAGTTTCATGACAGACGATTGTACTCGGAATGGCGGGCGATTGCTTCGGGGCAGGTTCAGCGTTTGAGTGTCGCTTCCCAATTCGTCACGATGGTGATGGGAATCTTCGCGCCCTGGTCGACGCGTGAAGCGCTCGGTAAACTGATCGTTGCTGACCTCGATCGCGACATCGCGCCGCAGGCGTTCGGCGTGGGCGATACACCTCGCCGATGCCGCCTTACCCGATAGGCCCGAGGATTTCGTACTGGCCAATCTTTGTTGAGGAGGAAATAGCAGGCTGCTCTGGTCTCATCCTAGTTCTTCTTTTACAAGATCACCGCCTCTGTCGCCATCCTTCCATCCGAATTGTTGAACGAGCCATTTAGGCTCCATGCCAGTTGGGCGTTCTCGTTTCAGTGCGTGCTGCCATCTGAGTGTCGACCTCGATCTCCCCAGATGCCAGGGAGTCCGATCTTGGCAGAACCGCAGTCACCCGAACTCGGCCGATGGATCTTGTCAAACTTCTTTGGCCGCCGCGGCTATTACGCCGCCTCGCGTTTGTCCTCGCGATGATTCCGCAGCGGTTCGTAGACCTCTCCGCTCACCCATAGCTTGTGCAGCAACACCGCCAGCTTTCGGGCCACGCCACCAGAGCGCGCTTCTTGGCATTGCGGCCGCCCCGCTGGGCCAGCTTCAGCCCCCACCGCCGATCGCTATCTTTCCCAAACGGGCCCAGGATATAGTGTGCGCCTTGCACCATCAGCGTCCCGAGATAGTGGGTTCCTTCCTTGCTGATGTGGAGCTGCGGTTGACTGTTGCCGGAGTTCCTTCGTCCGGGACGCAATCCTATATAACAGCCCAGGTCCCGACTCCGCCCGAATCGATGCGGATCGTCCACCGTCAGCACGTACGTCAATGCAATCAGCGTTCCGACACCATTGACCTGTTGCAGTTGGGCTACCTCTGGATAGTACTGCTTGGCGATCTTTTCGATCTCACGGTCGTAGTGCTTGGTGCGCCCGGTCAGCGACTGTACTTCCTGAAACAGCGGCTCCAGGGCGGTTCGCAGCTCGGAACTAAATTCCGCGGCCAGTTCCTTCCAGATCTGTTCGGGATGGCACTTCCGCAACCGTTCTCCGTAGGCTTTGGTCAACCTTCGGATCGCATTCACCAGCGCCGTGCGCGCCCCGACCAACACCGCTCGGGCCCGAATCCTCGTCAGGGCACCTGAGCATCTGCGCCGGATCAATCCGCGCTAATCGTGCCAGCGTCTTGGCGTCCAGCCGATCATCCTTGCGCGTGCTTCGACGCTTGCTCGGCGGGGAAGGCGTTCAGTAGATCTGCGGGGGACCGTTCCGATAATGTTGGTTATCGGGCGAGTTCCCACAGCCGGGCCTTAGCCCGGTCCAGGTAAGGTCGCCCCCGTCCAAGCCTGTCCCAACGCGTCTGTGGGCAGCAAAAGCTACTGGGGTGTACCGATTGGAGCTTGGTCCCGCATATGCGTAGAGTCTCGCTCATTCTCCAAGCAGTAATAATCGAGGAGTTCGCTGTCGAGCACCAGAGGCTCGTTCAACTTCACAGTCCAAGGTGCAGTGTAGGCTTTCGGATCATCGATCGTGATCTCGATTTCTAGATTCCCGTAGTTCGGCCGCCGGATTCTTTCTGTCATCTTGCCTTGCTCGGTTAATGGATTCCCGCTGGCATCCAACCAAAGATCATCGCGAAAACCGGTGGTCTCCACTACTAGCGTGTCGCCTTCCCAATGGGCAGTCGAGTTCCCGTTCCAAGTCGGATTCGGATCCTTCGGGAGCGCCCGTCCATCGGTAAAGATCTGGCGGTATTGCATATTGCGCTCGGTAAGGATGATTACGCGGCCCGGTAGCTGGAAGATTCGCTTGTAATAATCATCGGTCCAGATTCTCGGAGCGCCGCGCGGCATGCAATGAACGTTCGGGTCGAGTCCCTGCTGGACCCTACGTTTCTTGACGAGTTCAGCAGCCCAGGGTTGATACGGCAAAGGATCCTTCAGCGTCGCGGCGATATTGATAAACTCCCGGGAAATTTGGGTGTCTCCACACTCGGCCCCGCATGGCTTTCCGATGTTGACCCATCCCCACATTCCCGAAAGATCGGGTTTCCCATCGGCGGCGCGCGGAGCCGGAGCTGCGAGGTTAGGCTTTCCGTCTGGGGTGCGTGGTACTCCAGCACTCGGAAAGCCCAGAAACTGGGCGAAGAGTGCCATCGGACTAGCGGCCAAAACCATGGGGAGCGCGTAACGCAAACTCGATCGCATACGTGCACCTTATCACATGCCAGGATTTGCGTGGCTAACAGGCAGGAAAGGAGGCGATAATGCTGATCGGGAAAGCTCTTTAGGAGCGCCTTGATCTGCCGCGCCTCAGCCAGTAGTGACTCGCGTTCGCCACCACCGAGGCTTTTCATGCGCTTAATCGCGACTTCCCGACCTGCCTGCTTATCGGTTGCCTGCCAAACAATTCCGAAACCGCCATCGCCCAACAACTGGGAGACTATGAAGCGGTCTTTTAATTCGGTTCCAACCCTCACCTCTTTTTGGCATTCGGCTCCTCTAGAGAATATGGATCTGGAGATTACGACTTTTCCAGGAACAAAACCGAGTCTACCTGATCCGGGTAAAGGTGCAGTAAGAGTCATTTCGCGGAACTCCACCGGCATTTACTGTTGATACAAAAGGGCAGCGTGAGGTAATGTCCACATGGAGGACGTTGCCGATAGTGCCCAATAGCGGAAGCTATAGGGGCCTGCGATCCAAGGCCCTGATCCGGCGAACCTGGAAATTGGTGGCGACGCTGAGAAAAACGAAATAGAATAGCTTGATCCACAGCTTTCGAGGAACTGAAGATATGCCATTCACAAAGTTTGCAATTTTGACGGTCGCGACGGCAGCCTTTTCGATGAGTGCCTTCGCGCAGCTGCCCCAATCGAGGGTACTCACCCTTGACGTAGCTCAGACCATCGCAACGGAAGCAATGGCCAAGTGCCGTGCCGATGGGTACAAGGTCACCGTGCTGGTGGTCGACGGACTCAATGCACCCAAGGCGATGCTGCGTGACGACGGCGCATCCGCATCAACGACTGAAGCGGCAAAAATGAAAGCCACATCGACAATGCTCTATAACCGGCCATCTGGCCCAGCTCGACCTCCTGCCCCCGGCACCACGGCTCCGCCCGCGACAATTCCAGGCACTATCAACTCCCAGGGCGCCGTTCCGATCAAGTTTGGCGAGGTAACGATCGGTGCAGTGGCAGTCAGTGGTGCTCCCGGTGGCGACAAGGACGCTGCGTGTGCGATCGCGGCCCTGGCGAAGGTCGCTGACAAACTGAGATAGGCTTCGCGGACGAACGAAATTAGCCAAGAGGCCCGGCACTTCCGGTTGCACAGGACCTGCTGGACCGACGCGATCATGTTCCGCATAGTTCTCACTCTTGTCCTGATAGTTTCCGCGCTCTCCATGGCTTTTACAACCCCGCGGATCGGCTGAGCTCGGATCCGGTCGGCCAGTGTTCGTGGCGGCTCTAATCGTACTTGGACACAATGGCCCCGAAGTGTTTGATAACTAGCATATTGCGCAATTGCAATTGTGGCAAATCCTTGCAGCCAGTGCTAAGTTGCTGACTCTTCGTTGCTGCCTGCCTCGGGAGCAAAAGGCCGTAGGCTCGAATCCTACCGGGCGCACCGCACTTGTCCTCTGGCTCTGCGCCAACAATGTCCCCACCTGCTGATGATTTTTCCTTCCGCGCAGGAGAATTTCTTGTGAAACAGCAGCGGCCCTCTGCGCCAACAATGTCCCCACCTGCTGATGATTTTTCCTTCCGCGCAGGAGAATTTCTTGTGAAACAGCAGCGGCCAACACCCGACACTTAATTCGTTGACTTGGCACCAAGCCAGGTGTACGATTTCCACGGAAGTAGTCGCCGCTGGCTTGCTCCTAGTGAAGTGGAGGACGACCATGCTCTGCAAGGAATGGTGGGAACTGGTAGAGCGATACCGCGCTGCGGTCAACGTCTACAATGATGCGGCGAACGCTCTGAGTGATTCGCCGGGGATGACCTTCACCGACAAATGGCAGAGAGCGGAGCGGGCGCGGACCAAGTGCAGCCGGGACAGGGCGGATTTATTAGACCACGAGCACGCCCACGGCTGCCTGGAGAGCCAACAGCCTTCCAGGAACCGACAAACCAATCGCTCTATCGTCGTGGATCAATAGATGCTCCTGCAAAAGTTGGTCTTGATTGCGCTCACTGCGTCCGCCGTATGGGCGGCTGACGCCAGCATCGGGACTTGGAAGCTCAATGTCGCAAAATCAAAATTCAAACCGGGTCCCCCGCCTGTAGCGGAGACACGGGTGTACAAAGCGCAGGCCAAGGGAGTAAAGACGACGGTGACGACCACGTGGGCCGATAGGTTGTCGACCAGCGTTGAGTATCCGGCGAACTACGATGGCAAGGATTACCCCGTCTCGGGATCACGTGATGTGGATGCGGTAGCCCTGTCCCGAATGGATGACTTCACTTCCGCGGCCATCCTCAAGCACGCCGGCAAGGAAATAGGAGTGGCCCGGCGCGTGGTCTCCGCGGACCGTAAAACGATGACTATCAGTTATAAGGGCATCAACACCAGAGGCGACCAAGTCGATAATGTGGCGGTCTACGACCGGCAATAGTCATCCGCCGTTGGCCATAAAGTCCTATCAGTACTGCTTCTTGACCGGCCCGGCTTGACCGTTTAACATTACTGGACTGAGTGCTTTAAAGGACTCGCTACGCCGTGACCTGGGACAAAATCGAAAGTTACTCCTACTGGGTGGTGTTCGCGGCTACTTTCCTGGGAGTCGCGGTCTGGGAATCCTTTCGTCCGAAACGGACGCTTTCCGTCGGCCCGGAGCGGCGCTGGGGCAGGCATGGGCTGGTTCTGATTGTTTGCACCGTGATTTCCGTGGGTCTGTACCGGGTCAGTCCGGTCGTGGTCGCGATGATCTTCGCGGACAACCGCTATGGTTTGCTGAACAAGCCCTGGATCCCGTTTTTAGGGCGATGCGTTCTCGCAATCCTGTTGCTGGATCTGGCGAAATACGCCGTCCACCGGGCCTTCCACTCCGTGGCGTTTCTATGGCGCGTGCATCGGGTTCACCACTCCGACCCGGACTTCGACGTGTCGACCTCCGCGCGGGTGCATCCGATTGAAGTTGTGCTCACTCAGGGTGCGTATTTCGCCGTGATCGCGATTTTTGCCCCACCGATAATCGGAGTTTTGACCGCAGAAATCCTGAGCGCTTTTGAGAGCTTTTTCGGCCACGCCAATGCGTCGCTTCCAGAGTGGGTGGAGAAGCCGCTGCGCCGTTTATTCGTCACTCCGGATATGCATCGCATCCATCATTCCGAGGAGATCGGCGAGCAATGCACGAACTACGGAGACTGCTTTCCGTGGTGGGACCGCCTTTTTCGAACGTATCTGGCCGATCCAGCGGCAGGTCGCGACCGGATGGTGGTCGGACTCAAGGGATACCAGAACGATGCCAGCCTGGGTGTGGCTTTTATGCTGACGCAGCCGTTTCTGGCGGAGAAGAAAGCGCAGGCTTCCTCGATCGCGGCGGCAGAGCGTTAGCGCTTGCGCCGGCCGCGGATCACGAGCAGTGCGCCGGAGACCAGCGTGATGGCAGCAACTCCCGAAGCTGCACTGATTTCAGGGACAGCAGGGGTCCCGGCGAACGCGAAGCTCGATACACCCAACAGCAGCACCAACACTCCAGCGATTTTCATAAGGAACTCCTCCGAGAGCCAAGTATCACCAGCTGCAAAAGTATCCCACGCGAAGAGCAAACTGGCAAGTCAATTTAACGAAAATATGCGTACCAGTACCAACAGTCAGCTGCCATCACGTTAGCGCGTTGCGCCGCCCGGGCCTTGCGCCGGACCGGAGATGTGCTGCAAGTCGTAGTTATCTTCCTGGCAGATGTACTCCAGTAGCTCGGTGCCCGCCATGAGGCGAGCCCGGCCCACGGTGGTGAACGGCTTGGCATACGCCCCCGGGTCGTCGATGGTCACTTCTATCGACATGTTTCCCATATCGGTTCGGGTGTAGCGCTCGATGGTGTGGAGCTTCTCGGTATGCGGGTGCCCCACATAATCGAACCAGAACTTGTCCTTGAATCCGACCGTGTCCACCACCCAGGTCGATCCGTCCCAGCGCCCGATAGAGTTTCCGTACCAGGCCGGATCGGGATCCTCGGGATGCTTGCGGCCGTCCATGAAAATCTGCCGCCAGCTATGAATGTTCCCCTCAAACACGATGAAGTAGATGCCGGGTGTTTGCGCGATCCGCCAGGGATAGGGCGATCCGCGCGGAATGCCCGACGGCAGGCAGTTGGATTCCGGATCGTCCTTCGATTGCCGTGTCTTTACCAGCGCCTCCGCCCAGGGCAGCATCACCACGGAATCACCGGGCTTCAGCGCCCGTGAAATGTCCGCGTCGCTGGCGCCGCCTCAGGAGTCCCGTCCGCGAGTTTCGGCGCAGGACCGGTGGGCGGGGGAGGCTGCCGTTGATACAACCCGACACCGCCGCCTTTCGCTTTGCCTTTCCCGTTTCCTTTGGCTGCGTCGCCTTGCGGTTGGGCGAGCAGCGAAATCGCGGCGAGTGACGCGGCCGCTATGGCGATCCCGATGATCCACCGTGCTCTCACTTGCCGTCCTCATACGCCGACAGGAAGTTCAGTTTGCGCCCGTCCGGAAATACGATGGTCTGCGCGATGCCGAAATTCGAGTTATCCCGGGCGCGCGAGCCAGTGACCGTGACGATGTCGCCTTCCTTGACAGAATGCCGCGTCCAGCCGTTTCGCACCAGAATGCTGGGGCTTGCCAGCTCCAGGTTCCAGTTGGTCACCTTGCCGGTGCTGTCCTTCACATCGATGTAGAAATGCGCGTGCGGGTTGACCCATTCCATCTTGGTGACCACGCCTGTTAGGTCGATCTTCTTGGTGTTATCGAATACCGCCGCACCGGAGTGGTGGGCCATAACCGGGAGTCCCAACGCCAGTACAGCCGTCGCTAGCGTGATATTGAAGCCGATTCGCATCGAAAGACCCCCAGCCCGAAATTTTGTCATAGCCGTGCATCCGGCGCAAGGAGTTGTTGTTAACCTAAGAAACAGGAGCGGCATCCTAATATGAAGATGCTCCGTTGTATTTTCGTCTTCTTTGTGGCGGCCATCGCGGCTCCGTGCCAAATTCCAGGGCAGTATCCGGGTCAATATCCGCCGGGACAATATCCGCCGGGGCAGGGACGCATTCCCGGCCAGACGGGTCCCACGATTCCTGGCACCGGCCGCCCCCGCAACGGACAACCGCAGTCGCAACCAGAAAGCCGCGGAAAGAAATCCAGCCCCGATGCGAAACTGCTCACCACTACGTCCGGGATTCTGCGCCGAGTTGGCCCAAATCAACTGGTGATCGAGCCCGACGATCATCGCGTGGTCTGGTACCGGCTGGCCCCGCAGCTCACCGTTCATAAAGACGGCAAGGACGCCGATCTGAAGGATTTCGCGCTGGGCGATTATCTGACGGTCGATTCCAGCGCGGACGACGACAGCATCAACACCGCTGTTTCGGTGACCTGGAAGAAAGCCGGTACGCCCGAGGATCGCGCCGAAGCCTCGAAGACCTGGGACCTCCCGCGGCCGGAAACCGCGTCACGCGGTAGCGCGACGTCGGCATCGTCTTCCCATTCCAACTCGTCGGCATCCTCACCGCCTCACGAGGCTGGCGATGACCGGCCTGTGCTGCGGCGCAAAGATCCCGAGCCTGCTGCCGCGCCCGATGCGGTATCCGGTCCTGACCAGCCGAAGGAAGTCGCGG
>Ga0207667_10004411_pt1 | contig 17229 bp, 16 predicted proteins | sample KBSCornC52_FD_184301 | JGI IMG/M metagenome (GOLD analysis project Ga0207667, IMG submission 184301) | Corn rhizosphere microbial communities from Kellogg Biological Station, Michigan, USA - KBS Corn C5-2 (SPAdes) (version 2) | ecosystem: Host-associated > Plants > Roots > Rhizosphere > Soil ...
GTCCGATGATCAAGAGCGCGCCGAGCACGAGCTCTATTCCGCCCGCCGTCATGATCAGGGGTGGCGGGCTCGCGAAATAAGGCAGCACGGGAAATTTCAGGATCTTGGCGACGCCGTACTGAAACAGCAGCAGCGCGGTGATGATCCGGAACAGCCCGAGAACCATCGGTTCGCCGCTCGCAAGCAGCTTGTTGAATTTGTCCATGTTCGCCCCCTCAAGCCCGGTTGTTCTTGGCGTCGACGCTCCACGGGCCGGCACCCGCGGTCGACAGATAGAGGCAGGTGAAGCAGTACAGGATCGCCAAGGTGCCGCCATTGATCAGCGGCAGGAATCCCTTGGGAAAGTGCCCGATGAAATAGGCAAAGGCCATTTCGCCGGCCAGGATGAAGGCAACGGGACGCGTGAACAGGCCGAGGATCAGAAGCGCGCCGCCGATCAGTTCGATGAAACCTGCCGCGCCGATCAAGGAGAACGGCTGGACGTTGGCGTAGGCCGGAAATACCGGAAAGCCGATGATCTTGGCCATGCCGTGCTGGATGATCAGCAAGCCGGTGATGATGCGTAAGATACTCAATGCACGCGGCGTCCACGCCGCGAGTGCTTCTGTCATGATGTCCCCCTCGAGTTTGATAGCAGACACAATTCGTAACGCGTCGTGGCCTCGAGGAAAAGCACGCCGCCGCAAGAATCCGATGACGTTTCGCGGAGCAGCAACGGAATAATGCGCGGTGTCGAGTGTTTGCCGCAGTTACCCTGGGTGACTTCGCGCTGCAGCACTCTGCCGCTTATTGCGACAGGCACCGGATCGCCTTGGGCTGACAGGCAAAGCCGATGTTGGAGCAGACCGGTGTTTCGCCTGATGTAGCGCCCCGCGCGCAATTGACGCATTCGTCGGTCCATCGCGCGCAGTTCGGTGGACCCTTTTGCATGGAGAAGTCGACGGGCGGCGGCTTGCGCGGTGGGATCGCGAGTTCGGCGGCCGTTGCCACCGCAGCGATCGTCATCAGAGCAACCGTCGTTGACGCTGTCATCAAGAGGTTGCGCCGCATCGGTCCGCCCCGATTCAATCAGGCGTCGCCCGGCAATGCCGGGCTAGCGCCACTCGACCTTGGTGATCTCGTAGGCCTTGGCACCGCCGGGCGCCATCACTTCGACGGTTGTGCCCTTTTTCTTCCCGATCAAAGCGCGGGCCAGCGGCGAGGTGATGGAGATGCGGCCCTTCTTGGCGTCGGCTTCCGTTTCACCCACAAGCTGCCACACGGCTTTCTTCTCGGTATCTTCATCCACCAGGGTCACGGTCGCGCCGAACTTGACGGTGTCGCCGGAGAGCTTGCTGATGTCGATGATATCGGCGCGCGCAAGCTTGTCCTCGAGTTCGGAGATGCGGCCTTCGTTGTGCGACTGTTCTTCCTTGGCGGCGTGATATTCAGCGTTCTCCGAGAGGTCGCCATGCGCGCGCGCTTCCGCGATCGCCGCGACGATGCGCGGACGGTCTTCCGATTGGCGCTTTTTCAACTCGACGCCCAGCGCGGCATAGCCGCTAGCGGTCATCGGAACTTTTTCAATCATCGCTTTCGTCCTTCGATCGTGCGAGCGGCCGTCAGACGGCACGCACGAGCCACTCTTTCGATTTCGATTCCAGGCTTGATGGCTCGCTTGGTGAGCCGGTTGGCCTATTAACTTTCGGCCCCGTCAGGGGCCATAGAACATCCAAACGGGCGGTGGGTTCCAGCCATACCGGCTTTATTACCAATCGTTTAGCGGGCGTCTTCGCCCGGCGAACGGTCAGTTTTCGGAAAAATAGCTCTGCAGGGTGCGGACCTCAAGGTCCCCGCCCAGATAGGCGCGGATGCCCTGCGCGGCCGCCACAGCACCCGAAAGAGTGGTGTAATATGGCACTTTATGCAAGAGGGCAGCGCGCCGCAACGAACGGCTGTCGGCCAGCGCCTGCGGCCCCTCGGTGGTGTTGAAAACGAGCTGGATCTCGCCATTGGTGATGGCATCGACGATGTGTGGCCGTCCTTCCAGCACCTTGTTGACCTTCTCGGTCGGCACGCCGAAGTCGGTGAGGAAGCGCTGGGTGCCCGAGGTTGCCATCACCTTGAAGCCCAGCGAATGCAGCAGCTGCACCGCGTCCGCGATCCGGGTCTTGTCGCTCTCGCGCACCGACACGAACACCGTGCCCTTGCGCGGCACCCGGGTGCCGCCGCCGAGCTGGCTCTTGGCAAAGGCGATCTCGAACGAGCGGTCGATGCCCATCACCTCGCCGGTCGACTTCATCTCGGGGCCGAGCACGGTATCGACACCGGGGAAGCGCGCGAACGGGAATACCGATTCCTTGACGCCGACATGGCCGAGCTTGTGCTTCTTCAAATTGAAATCCGCGAGCTTCTCGCCGGCCATGATCCTGGCCGCGATCTTGGCCACCGGCGTGCCCACCACCTTGGCGACGAACGGCACGGTGCGCGACGCCCGCGGGTTGACTTCGAGCACGTAGATCTCGCCGTCCTTGATGGCGTATTGCACGTTCATCAGCCCGACGACGTCGAGGCCGAGCGCCAGTTCACGCGTCTGCCGTTCGAGTTCGACGATCATCGCAGCATCCAGCGAATGCGGCGGCAGCGAGCAGGCGGAATCGCCGGAGTGAATGCCGGCCTCCTCGATATGCTCCATGATGCCGACGATGAAAGTATCCTTGCCGTCACTCAGGCAGTCGACGTCGATCTCGGTGGCGTCGGACAAATAGCGGTCGAACAGCAGCGGGTTCTTGCCGAGTACGGTGTTGATCTGCCCGGTCTTGTCATTGGGATAGCGCGCCTTGACGTCGGCGGGCACGAGCTCGGGCAGGGTGCCGAGCAGGTAGTCGTTGAGCTGGGTTTCCTCGCGGATGATCTGCATCGCGCGGCCGCCGAGCACGTAGGACGGACGCACCACCAGCGGCAGGCCGAGATCGGCGGCCACCAGCCGCGCCTGCTCGACCGAATAGGCGATGCCGTTCTTCGGCTGCTTGAGGCGCAGCTTGTCGAGCACGCGCTTGAAGCGGTCGCGGTCCTCGGCGAGATCGATCGCGTCGGGCGAGGTGCCGAGGATCGGCACGTCGGCGGCCTCAAGTGCGCGGGCGAGCTTGAGCGGGGTCTGGCCGCCGAACTGCACGATCACGCCGTGCAGCGTGCCGTTCTGCCGTTCGGTGGCGATGATCTCCAGCACGTCTTCGGCGGTCAGCGGCTCGAAGTAGAGCCTGTCGGCGGTGTCGTAGTCGGTCGACACGGTTTCCGGATTGCAGTTGACCATGATGGTCTCGTAGCCGGCGTCGTGCAGCGCGAAGCAGGCGTGGCAGCAGCAGTAGTCGAACTCGATGCCCTGGCCGATCCGGTTCGGTCCGCCGCCCAGAATGATGACCTTCTTCTTGTCCGACGGCGCGCTCTCGTCGGCGGGAAGGCCTGCGAACGGCGCTTCATAGGTCGAATACATATAGGCGGTCGGCGAAGCGAACTCGGCTGCGCAGGTGTCGATACGCTTGAATACCGGACGAACGTCAAGCGCGTGGCGCTTTGCCGTGATCTCGGCTTCGGTCGTCTCGGCGAGAACCGCGAGCCGTGCGTCCGAAAAGCCCATCGCTTTCAGGGTACGCATGCCGAACGCATTCTGCGGCAATCCGCTGGCCTTGACCTTGGATTCCATGTCGACGATGGCGCGCATCTCGGCGAGGAACCACGGGTCGATCTTGCAGGAGTTGAAGATCTCTTCGTTAGTCCAGCCGAGCCGCATCGCCTGCGCGACCTGCAGGATACGGTTCGGGGTCGGCGTACCCAGGGCGGCGCGGATCGCGTTCTTGTCGTCGCCGCGGCCGAGTCCATCGATCTCGATTTCGTCGAGGCCGGTCAGTCCGGTCTCAAGGCCGCGCAGCGCCTTCTGCAGGCTCTCCTGGAAGGTGCGGCCGATCGCCATCACCTCGCCGACCGACTTCATCGAGGTCGTCAGCGTGTGGGAGGCGCCGGGGAATTTCTCGAACGCAAAACGCGGAATCTTGGTGACGACGTAGTCGATGGTCGGCTCGAACGAAGCCGGCGTCGCGCCGCCGGTGATGTCGTTGGCGATTTCGTCGAGCGTGTAGCCGACCGCGAGCTTGGCGGCGACCTTGGCGATCGGAAAGCCGGTGGCCTTGGAGGCCAGCGCCGAGGAGCGCGACACCCGCGGGTTCATTTCGATCACGACCATGCGGCCGTCGACCGGGTTGAGGCCGAACTGGACGTTGGAGCCGCCGGTTTCGACGCCGATCTCGCGCAGCACCGCCAGCGAGGCGTCGCGCATGATCTGGTACTCTTTGTCCGTCAGCGTCAGCGCCGGCGCGATGGTGATGGAATCGCCGGTATGCACGCCCATCGGATCGAGGTTCTCGATCGAGCAGATGATGATGCAGTTGTCCTTTTTGTCGCGCACCACCTCCATCTCGTACTCTTTCCAGCCGAGCACGGATTCCTCGATCAGCACCTCGTTGGTCGGCGAGGCGTCGAGGCCGCGCTCGATGATGTCGAGAAACTCTTCCCTGTTGTAGGCGATGCCGCCGCCAGTGCCGCCCATGGTGAAGGAGGGCCGGATGATCGCGGGCAGGCCGATCTCGGACAGCGCCATCAGCGCCTCGCCGAGCGCGTGCTCCTGATAGCGCTTGCGGCGATCGTTCTCGCCGAGCGTCCACTGCCGTTCGAGTTCTTCAAGTGCTGCGCCGGAGAGTTTCGCCCGTTCGGCCTGGTGTTTGTCGCGAAACGACTTCTTCAGCGCCGAGGCGTTGGCGAGCCGCGATTTCGGCGTCTCCAGCCCGATCTTGGTCATGCACTCGCGGAACAGCTGACGGTCTTCGGCCTTGTCGATGGCATCGGCGGTGGCGCCGATCATCTCGACGTCGAACTTGTCGAGCGTGCCCTGACGGCGCAGCGACAGCGCGCAGTTCAGCGCAGTCTGGCCGCCCATTGTCGGCAGCAGCGCGAAGCCGCCCGGGAGGACGTGGCGCTCTTTTTCGATGATCTTGGCGACGATTTCAGGGGTGATTGGCTCGATATAGGTGGCGTCGGCCAGGTCCGGATCGGTCATGATGGTGGCCGGATTGGAATTGACCAAGACGACCCGGTAGCCCTCTTCCTTCAGCGCCTTCACCGCCTGCGTGCCGGAATAGTCGAATTCGCAGGCCTGGCCGATCACGATGGGACCGGCGCCGATGATCAGGATGGTGGAAATATCTGTTCTTTTGGGCATCAGGTCTCGCGGACTGGATTTTGGGCACAAAAAAAGGGCGCGCGTGCTGCGCGTCCCCTAAGCCAAGAGCGCGGGTTACCCTCGCGCGCGGGACGGTCTTTAGACCAGATTCCACACCCGCGTAACCCCCAAAAAGGCCCCATCCCGCCTTCGCTCTTCGAGCTACGGCGCGGCAAGCCCGCTTTTGTCTCAATTGGCTTGCTTTTAAGGGTTTGGGAGCCCGTCCGCCCTCTGGCTGGGGTGGGGAAAACTGGCTTGCCTAGCCGAAGCTGGCGAAGCCAGCGAAGGCTGGAGGCCCGGCCTGGACTTGAACCAGGATAAAGAGCGATGCATCGCCCCCGCGTAGACACTTCCGCCACCGGGCCGCGGCGATCATTGCCGATCACGGGACGGTGAGCCATGTTTACCCTTTATTAGGGTTAACGGCGGGTTAAGTGCCTGAAAACGTTGCCGCGAACCCGACGTGGTCAGAAAGCGTGCCGCGCCACGAAGGTCATCCGCCATGGATTATGGCCGATATTGACGTGGGCCCGCGAGGCGGAGAAGCCCGCTGCCGCGAGCTTGGCGATCATGTCGTCCTCGCTGTAACGCTGCAGTCCGACCCGGCTGCGCAATTGCCGGTAGTCCGACAGCGCCGTGCTGGCGAGGCCGTAGCAGGCGTCTTTCAGAAAGCCGTGGCGGCCGGCGAACTTCAACAGCGCCACGACGTCCTTGGCCATGCCGACCTCGGGCCGCAAGATGTCGCCCACGACCAGCCGTCCGGTAGGTCTCAACAGCCGGCGAACGACGGCGAAGGCGGAATCCAGTTCCTCCGTCGTCATATATTGCGCGACCGAGTTCATGACGACGAGATCGATCGACTTCTCTTCCATCTTGCGGAGATCATCGAGCGAACGGACGCGGATTTTGGTGTTCGGTGCAAAGCGCGCGATCAGCCGGCCGCGAACGCCGGGCGCGGGCTCGGCGAGATAAAGTTTGCCGCAGGCGTCCGCCACCTTGGCCGCCGACAGCGCTTCGCCACAGGCATAGTCAAGCACCACCCCGTCGGGAGAGGAGATGTAGCCGATGATATCCCGCGCGATGACCTGGAAATGCAGGTCGCGATGAAGCTTGCTCGCATAGATCGTATGCGTGGAATCGTAATAGTCGATCCATTCGTCCATCGGGCGTCGTCCGGCAAAACAGGGGTTCCAGCGGGGAACCGGCGGTCTGGTGATGCGTTAGGTGGTTCGGTGGCCAATGTCCAATGCCGCCGATACCCGGTGTCCTAACAGGAAGGTCCGTCGTGAGCAAAGCCAACAACAAGTCCGCAAAAATATCCCCCGATCTCGATACCCCGACGGACCTGCCGCAGGCCGCCGTGGACAAGATCTCGGCGTCGCTCAATACGCTTTTGGCCGACGCCTTCGCGCTTTATCTGAAGACCAAGAATTTTCACTGGCACGTCTCGGGCCGGCATTTCCGCGACTATCACCTGATGCTGGACGAACAGTCGGACGCGATCTTCGCCACGACCGACCAGCTTGCGGAGCGGGTGCGCAAGCTCGGCGGCACGACCGTGCGGTCGATCGGCCAGATTTCCAAGCTGCAGACCATCCAGGACAACAACGAGGATTATGTCCCGCCGCGCGAAATGCTGCGCGAACTGATGGAAGACAACAAGCATGTGGCGGCGGCAATGCGCAAAGCCCACAAGCTCGCCGACGATCATGAGGACTCCGGCACCGCCGGTCTGCTCGAGACCTTCATCGACGAGACCGAGCGGCGCACCTGGTTCCTGTTCGAAGCCAGCCGTCAGGAAGGCGCCAACGCGGCGTGAGGCAAGTCTACGGCGAGCCGAAACGGTCTACGGCGAACCGAAGCGGTAGTTGACGCCGAACATGGCGGTGTCGATCCGGTGGTTCACCACGATCGGTGCCGTGGCGCCCGCGGTGCCGCCGTAACCCTGCAACGTCAGCGTTTTCGATCCGAAGTCCATATAGTTGTATTCGGCGAATACCGACCAGTTCGGCGCAATCAAAAATTCCACGCCGCCACCTGCTGTCCATCCGGTGCGCGTATCCGATCCGGTAAAGGGAAAGGTGAAGGCGCCCATGCCGGTGATCGTGTAGTCGACTTGGGATCGCATCCAGGCGGCACCGCCTTTGGCATAGATCAGGACTTGCGGCTGGACGGCATAGCCGACGCGGGCGGTCGCGGTCGCCAGCGCTGACGTCCGCGAGCGCATATCCAGGACGTTTGGAGATTGCGGATCAGCCGGGCCTGGTACGAAGTGGCTGGTGCCGTTCAGATTGGCAGTCTCGATCATGCCTTGAAGGCCGAAGACCCAGTTTCCGGCCTGATAGTCGCAGCCGATCTGGCCGCCACCGAGAGCGCCGGTGCCGCGCGCAACGCCGTGGTCGAGACCGGTCGGACGCGGCGGAGTCGCGTCGAAAAAGGCCGCGCGATCCGAACCGCCGCCGACATTGGCGCCGAGATAGCAGCCGGTCCAGCGATAGGCGAGGGCGACGACAGGCGCCTTGGTCACCAGCGCGCCTTGCGGCAGGTCCGCCGCATAGGCGCGTGGTTGAGCGCCGGCGATGCCGGCCAGTGCCAGCGCTGCGACCAGCCATCGGTTCGTTGTCATGCCCCAAGTCCCTTCGCCCAATCGATACCGCCGACCTTAAGGGCATCGGCCGGCACCTGGCTTGGACTGGACGGACCTGCGCGGACGGACCGGAGGGCAACCGCAGCTATTTTCGAACCGGACCGGATCGGCTTGCGACACACTTGGGATCATTGCGATCGCGGGGACGACTGACTTGCCGGATCCAGCGCCATTTCGTCCTGTCCACATCTCGACGGCGGCATTTCCGGAAGCCAAACGCCTGGCGATGTGGCGCGAGGTCTACGGGCGCAACATCGGCAATTTCGACATCGAGCCGATCGGCGAAACCCCGTTTCACGCCGGCGTCACCTTCCATCCGCTCCCCGGCGTAGGCCTGGCCGCGGGATCGCGCTCGGCGGCGCATTACCGCGTCACGCGCGCGTTGGCGGGCCAGGGCAGGGACATCATCGTTGTTTCGATGCTGCGCAGCGGCACGGCGACGGTCGCGCAGTTCGGCAAGGAAGAGACGATCGGCGTCGGCAGCGCCTGCGTGCTCACCTCTACCGACCCTTCGACGAGCACGCTGCACACGCCGGGCAGCTTCATCACGCTGGCGTTGCCGCGCGCCGTGATCTCGGCGATCGTTCCGGAATTCTCCTCCGTGCTCGGCCGGCCAATCAGGGCCGACAACCAGGCGCTGCGTCTATTGGCCCGATATCTCGATGTTCTCTTGGCCAGCGGCGACCTGACGTCGCCGGAAATCGCCGGCAGCATTGCGACCCATATTACCGACCTTGCGGCGCTGGCGATCGGCGCGCGGGGAGACCGCGCGGAAGCCGCACGGCAACGCAGCGCCAACGACGTTCGCCTGCTGGCGATCCGCGCCGAAATCGCGTTGATGCTTGGTCGACCGAGCCTTTCCGCAGCCGCGGTCGCGGCGAACCAGGGAATTTCGATACGTCACCTGCGACGGCTGTTCGAGAAGGACGGCACCTCGTTCTCGGCCTTCGTGCTGGCCCAGCGGCTGGCGAAAGCGCTGACCATGCTGACGGACCGGCGCTATGACCGGCTCAGCATTACAGAGATCGCCTATGAAGCCGGCTTCAGCGATCTCTCCTACTTCAACCGGTCGTTTCGCCGCGCCCACGGCGCGACCCCGTCCGACATCCGCAGGGAATCGATGCTGGGGTAGAGTTGTCGGCCATGACCGGCCGAGATGCTTTGGATTACTCGGACGATCGCTTCCACAATTTGACCAGCGGCCCATCCACGCCCCGCACCGGATCGCTCTCGGGCACCTTCACATCCGGAATCGTCTTCAACGCCTTGGCGTGGTTTTCCGGCGTCGGTCGCGTGATCTGCATCGGCGGTCCGGGCGGATAGGCGCCGACGACGGAAAAATCGCGGCTGGCGGACAGGCATTGATGGCCGGTGCCGGCGGGCAGGATCGCGACGTCGCCGGCCGCGATCGCAACTTCGGAACCTCCGTCGCCGCCGAACCGCACCACCGCATTGCCGCGCGCGACGCCGAGCACTTCATGCACGGTGGCGTGGTAGTGCACGTAATCGTAAATGCCGTTGCGCCACATCGCGCCCCAGCCATTGGCGCCGAACAGCTTTTCGATGGTCGCCTCAGGATGATCGCTATCGAGCGCGACCGCGCGCTTGTAGACCAACAGCGGCATCGCGTTGTTCGGCACCAGGCCGTCGTCGCCGAAGATGAAACTGAGCGGCTGGATATCGGCATCGACGATGGACAAGGCAACTCTCCGGAATTGAAGCGATCTCCGGACAACCAACTCATTTGTCCGGAAAACCGTTCCCGCTAAATTCTGAACTTCAGCACCTCGTCCTTGAACTTGAGCCCATGCCCCGGCCGCTCCGGCGCCGTGATCATGCCGTTGGCGATTTCGGGCGGATCGACCCAGAGGTCGTCGATCAGGCCCATGTTTTCGCACCAGATGCCGTTCGGGATCGAGGCCAGGAGGTGCACGTTCAGTTCGGGAAACAGATGCGGCGCGATGGTGATGCCGAACGTGTCCGCCAGCGTCGCGATCTTGCGCAAATCCGTCATGCCGCCGCGCATCGGGTCGGGCTGCAGGATCGGCAGGCACGGGTTGATGAAGAACGGCCGCAGGTCGTAGCGGGTGAAATGGGTTTCGCCGCCGACCACGCGCATATCCAGCGCCGCGGCGATGCGCTGGTAGCCCGCAAAATCGTCGGCCGGCACCGGCTCCTCGAGCCAGTAGATGTTATATTGCTCGAACTTGCGACCCATCTCGATCGCAATATCGGCGCTCCAGCCCATGTTGACGTCGATCATGATGTCGATGTCGGGCCCGAGCGCCTCGCGCATGCGGCGCACATTGTCGAGATCCTGGGCCGGGGTGTGAACGTGCGCGACCTGCATCTTGATCGCGGTGTAGCCCTGCTTCACGAAGTGCAGCGCCTTCTCGATCATGCCGTCACCGCCGGCGCCGCGGAAGCAGCCGGAGCCGTAGACCGGGATTTGCGAGCGATAGTGGCCCCACAGCCGATGCAGCGGCAGGCCGGCGCGTTTGCCGACCGCGTCCCACAGCGCGATGTCGAGCGCCGACATCGCCATGACAGCGATGCCGCCGCGGCCGTAGGTCATGGTCGCGGTCCACAGGTCCTTCCAGATCGCCTCGATCGCGGTGGCGTCCTTGCCCTTGACGCGCGGGATGATGCATTCGTCGAGGCAGGCCGCGATCGACTTCATGCCGGGCCGGAACAGAAACAGATAGCCCATGCCGGTGATGCCGCCGGCGGTTTCGACGTCGAGGATCAGGATATCGCGGGTTTCGCCGAGCGCATGGCCCTTGAGCCATGGGTCGTCCGCCCATGGCAGGCGCAGCATCGTCACGCGTATATCGCGGATCGTCATGTCGGGGTTGGCGGTCATCGGCGTTTCCCTGTTTGTTTTTTGGTTAGGGAAAGTGAAGCACAGATGGCCGCCGCTAATCCAGCGTCGTTGGCCGCATGGCGGAATGCCTGACGCTCAAGCGTGGGTGTCAGGCTTCCTTGGGAATCTCGAATACGAGACACGTCGTGGTGGCGTGCGCGAGCAGGCGGCCTTTCGAGTCGGTGATGCGCGCCTCGGCGGTGGCGGCGCGGCGGCCGACGCTGAGCGTCTTGCCCTCGCTGCGCACCGGCCCGGTATGCTCGGTCATGCCCTTGATGAAGGAGATTTTGAACTCCAGCGTGGTGTAGCCGGTGCCGGCCGGCAGCTCGGTGTGCACCGCAAGTCCCATTACCGAGTCCAGCAGGGTCGCGGCATAGCCGCCATGGACCGAGCCGATCGGGTTGTAATGCCGAAACCCCGGCACGCTGTAGAACACGACGTGGCCGAATTCGGCGGTCTGGTCGTATGGTTCGATGTTCTGCATGATCGGCGGCGCCGGCAATTTGCCTGCGAAGAACGCGCGGACGAAATCGAGGCCCGTCATCGACGCCATCACCTGCGTCGGTGTCACGCCATATTCGATTTTTGCGGCGGCGGGCTTGTCGGTCATAGAGGCGTCCTGCGGGTAGCCGTAATGATGGAGCGACGACGCGCTTCGCGCTTCTGCCCGGCAATGACAGGAGTGAACCTACGCGCTCTTGTTCGCGCGCATCAGGTCCGCGAACCGCTGGAACAGGTAGTGCGAGTCGCGCGGTCCCGGCGAAGCCTCCGGGTGGTACTGCACCGAGAACACCGGCTTGCCGTCGAGCGCGATGCCGCAATTGGAGCCGTCGAACAACGAGATGTGGGTTTGCGTCGCGCCCTTCGGCAGGGTCGCCTGATCCACGGCAAAGCCGTGGTTCATCGAGGTGATCTCCACCTTGCCGGTGGTCTCGTCCTTGACCGGGTGATTGGCGCCGTGATGGCCCTGATGCATCTTCTTGGTCTTGGCGCCGACGGCGAGGCCGAGCATCTGGTGGCCGAGACAGATTCCGAACGTCGGCGTGCCCGAATTGATTACCTGCTGGATGACAGGCACCGCATATTTGCCGGTCTCGGCGGGATCGCCGGGGCCGTTACTGAGGAACACGCCGTCCGGCTTCATCGCCAGAATGTCTTCGGCCGAAGTCGTGGCCGGCACCACCGTGATCTTGCAGCCGACACCGGCCAGCAGCCGCAGGATGTTGCGCTTGATGCCGTAGTCGATCGCGACCACGCTGAATTCCGGCGCGGTCTGCCGGCCGAAACCCTTTTCCCAGACCCACGGCGTCTCGTCCCAGGTGAAGCGCTGGGCGGAAGTGACCATCGGCACCAGGTCCATGCCTTCGAGGCCGGGCCATTCGCGCGCTTCTTCCTTCAGGCCGTGGAGGTCGAACTCGCCATTCCTGGCGTGCGCGATCACGGCGTTGGGCATGCCCTTGGAGCGGATCAGCGCGGTCAGCGCGCGGGTATCGATACCGGAGAGGCCGATGATGCCGCGGGCCTTCAGCCAGGCGTCGAGATGTTTGGTGGCGCGGTAGTTCGAGGGATCGGTAATCGCCGAGCGCAGGATGACGCCGCGGGCGCCCGGCGTCGCCGCCATGTTCACCGTCTCGATGTCCTCGTCGTTGGTGCCGACGTTGCCGATATGCGGGAAGGTGAAGGTGATGAGCTGTCCGGCATAGGAGGGATCGGTGAGGATCTCCTCGTAGCCGGTCATCGCGGTGTTGAAGCAGACTTCGCCCACCGCATGGCCTTCCGCGCCGAGGCCGAAGCCTTCCAGCACGGTACCGTCGGCAAGCACGAGCAGCGCGGTCGGTTTGTGGTCCGGCCAGGCAGAAGCGTTTTCAGATGAGGTCATGAGCGCACTACATAGTCGCCGCGTCCGGCCCCGTCAAAGCCGGAAAGGCCCTGATTCACATGCGTTTGGCGCATAATTGACAGGCGGCGGCGCAGTCTTAAGCTGAGGTTCCCGCTTTTCCGCCAAAACCGCCCGAATCCGGAGCCGACATGGACAATTCGATGCCGATCTTGCTGATTCCCGGCCTTGTCAGCTCGCCCCGGATCTATGCCCCCGTGATGCCGGCGCTGTGGCGGTGCGGCCCCGTCACCGTCGGCAACCACATCCGCGACGACAATATGGGGGCGATCGCGCGCCGGATCCTGGCCGAGGCGCCGCCGCGCTTTGCGCTCGCCGGGCATTCGATGGGCGGCTACATCGCCTTCGAGATCATGCGGCAGGCCCCGGAGCGGGTGGCCCGGCTGGCGCTGATCAACACCCAGGCGCGGCCCGATACGTCGGAGGCGACCGAACGGCGGCGCGGCATGATGGCGCGTGCGAAGAGCGGCGGTTTTCGCGAGGTGCTCGACGAGCTGTTTCCCGGCTTCGTGCATCCGTCGCGGTGCAAGGACGCAAGCCTGCGGCAACTGGTCTATGACATGGCCGATGATGTCGGGGTCGATGGCTTCCTCCGCCAGCAGACCGCGGTGATCGGCCGGCCCGACTCGCGTCCGGCGCTGGCGTGGATCCGATGCCCGACGCTGGTGCTGTCGGGCGATCAGGACAACACCATCCCGAATTCGCTCTCGATCGAAATGGCCAGCAACATCCCCGACGCCAAACTGGTGATCCTGCCGCATTGCGGGCACATGCCGCAGCCGGAACAGCCGGGAGCGACCGCGACCGCGCTGGTCGAGTGGTTGCAAGCCTAGTTGTTACGGGGCTGCGAACGTCCTAGATCAGAGCCTGAGAATTCGAGAGGAATGAACATGCTGCGCGACGACATCAACAATGCGGTCAAGGACGCCATGCGGGCCAAGGAAGAGCGCAAGCTCTCGACGCTGCGCATGGTCAATTCGACCATCAAGAACGCCGACATCGCCGCGCGCGGCGAAGGCAAGCCGCCGCTCTCGGACGCCGATCTGATGGGCGTGTTCCAGAAGATGATCAAGCAGCGCCAGGAATCGGTCGAACTCTACGACAAGGGCGGCCGCGCCGAACTCGCCAACCAGGAGCGTGAGGAAATCGCGATCATCTCCGCCTACCTGCCGAAGCAGATGTCGGAAGACGACGTCAAGGCCGCGATTTCGGCCGCCATCGCCGAGACCGGCGCCGCGGGCATGAAGGACATGGGCAAGGTGATCGCCGTGCTGCGGGCGAAGTTCGCCGGCCAGATGGATTTCGGCAAGGCCAGCGGCATGGTGAAGGCGGCGCTGTCGGGCTAGTGGCGGAGGCTTCGACGTTCGATGTTTTGAAAGCGCCGGCGATGTCGTCGCTATTCGCGGAGACGGCCGCGGTCTTCAAAGCCGACAGGGAGAACCCGATTCGCCACATGCAGGGACCGTAGTCCCGGCAAAAACCGCACATCTTTTGGCGGAACCTTTCCGCCGGCGGAACATCCAATGGGCTCAAGCTTATTATCCATCGTGGAGAGAGCATCCCAATGAGCCCAACCGTCCATGCGCTGGATCGCGCGCGAGCATCGCAGACCGAGAGCCAAAGGCCCGGCAGATCCGAAGTCGAGGCCGCGGTCCGCACCATCATCCGGTGGACAGGGGACAATCCGGAGCGGGACGGCTTGCAGGAGACGCCGGCGCGCGTCACGCGCGCGTTCGAAGAGTTCTTCGCAGGCTATGCTCGGGACCCCGTCGAGATCCTGGAAAAGACTTTCGAAGAGATCGAAGGCTATGACGAGATGATCGTCCTGCGTGGCATCCGCTTTGAGAGCCACTGCGAGCATCATATGGCGCCGATCATCGGCCGCGCGTGGGTGGCCTATATTCCGAACGGCCGCGTGGTCGGCATCAGCAAGCTTGCGCGTGTCGTCGATCTCTATGCCCGACGCCTGCAGATTCAGGAGAAGATGACCGCGCAAATCGCCAACACCATCAATGATGTCTTGAAGCCGCAGGGGGTTGGCGTAATTATCAAGGCCTCGCATCATTGCATGACCACGCGTGGCGTCCACAAGCCGGATACCGATCTCGTGACCAGCCGCATGCTAGGCTGCTTTCGCGACAACGCGTTGACGCGCCAGGAATTCCTGGGAATGGCGACGTAACGAAGCGGAGGAGAACATGGCGGATCAGCAAACCTCGCCCGCAGGGCCGGACCTGTCGAAGGGCGTCGCCCCGGCTGAGTTTACTGGAACGACGTTGCTCGGCCATGTCGGCGACGAAGAAGTTCTGCTGGCACGCTCCGGCGCCGGGATTTTTGCGATTGACGCGCATTGCAGCCACTATCACGGGCCGCTCGCCGAAGGGATCGTGACGGGCGAAGGCATCCGTTGCCCCTGGCATCACGCCTGCTTCGATTTGCGCACTGGCGAGGCAGTCCGCGCGCCGGCGCTCGCGCCGATCGCGGTGTGGAAGGTCGAGCATCGGGACGATCGCATTTTCGTTCGCGAAAAGCAGGCGCAGCCGAAGCCGAATGTCAAAGGCGCGGTCGATGCGCCCGGCAGGATCGTGATCGTCGGCGGCGGCGCGGCCGGATTTGCCGCGGCCGAGATGCTGCGGCGGCAGGATTATCGCGGCAGTATCGTGATGCTGAGCCAGGACGCCGTCGCCCCGGTGGACCGGCCCAATCTATCGAAAGACTACCTTGCCGGCAGCGCGCCGGAGGACTGGCTGCCGCTGCGGCCGGACGATTTTTATGCCAAGGCCAATATCGATCTGCGGCTCAACACCGAGGTCACATCGATCGATACCAAAACCCGCCGCGTCGTTCTCGCCGGCGGTGAAACTGTGGCCTACGACCGGCTGCTGCTCGCAACCGGCGCGGAGCCGGTGCGCCTGCCGATCCCGGGCGCGGACCAGCCCCATGTCCATGTGCTGCGGTCGCTGGCCGACAGCCGTGCGATTATCGGCTTGGCGGACGGGGCGCGCCGCGCCATCGTGATCGGTGCGAGTTTTATCGGGCTCGAAGCCGCGGCGTCGTTGCGCGCCAGGGATGTCGAGGTCCACGTCGTCGGGCTGGAGCAGCGTCCGATGGAGCGCGTGCTGGGGCCGCAAATGGGCGATTTCGTCCGTTCGCTGCACGAAGAGCATGGCGTGATCTTTCATCTCGGCGACACCGTCACCGCCATCGAAGGCAAGCGCGCGACGCTGAAGAGCGGCGGGGTGCTCGAGGCGGATGTGGTCGTCGTTGGCGTCGGCGTTCGCCCGCGGCTTGCGCTGGCCGAGAAGGCGGGCCTCGCCGTCGATCGCGGCGTTACGGTGAACGCCTATCTCGAAACCAGCGTCCCCGGCGTCTATGCCGCCGGCGATATCGCGCGCTGGCCCGATCCGCATACCGGCGAGAACATTCGCGTCGAACATTGGGTGGTGGCGGAACGCCAGGGCCAGACCGCGGCGCGCAACATGCTGGGGCAGCGCGAAGTCTTCGACGCCGTGCCGTTTTTCTGGAGCCAGCATTACGACGTGCCGATCAACTATGTCGGCCACGCCGAAAAATGGGACGAAATCGCCGTTGACGGCAGCATCGCCGGGAAAGATTGCCTGCTGCGCTACAAGAACCGGGGACGGGTCATCGCCGTCGCATCGATCTATCGCGATACCGCAAGCCTTGAGGCCGAATGGGCCATGGAGAAGGCGGCGGCGTCTTAAGGCGCAGAAAGTCCCTCTCCCGTCATGCCCGGGCTTGTCCCCGGCTTCCACGTCTTTAAAGTCCGGCGGCACAAGAAGACGTGGATGGCCGGGCATAGGCGAGCGGAAGCGACGCCGTCCTTTCGACGGCTATGCCCGGCCACGACGCGCAATTCAGGGACGGACGACAAGAGCCATGCTCACCGAAGCCTCCACCTACGACGAACTCTACCGCAACTTCCGCTGGGACGTTCCTGCCCGCTTCAACATGGCGACCGCGTGCTGCGACCGTCATGCTGACGGCACCGGCCGGCTGGCGCTGGTCTACGTCAACGATGACGGCACGACGACGCGGGCCTCGTTCGACGAGGTCGCGGACATGTCGCGCCGCTTCGCCAATGTGCTGGTCGCGGACGGGCTGAAGCGCGGCGACCGCGTCGCGGTGTTCCTGTCGCAATCGCTGGAATTGCCGATTGCCCATCTCGCGGCCTATCGCGCCGCGATGATTTCGATTCCGCTGTTTGCGCTGTTCGGCGAGGACGCGCTGGAGTTCCGGCTGTCGAATTCGGAAGCCAAGGCCATCGTCACCGACGAAGCCGGCTGGGAGAAACTGTCGAAGATCCGCGACCGGCTGCCTGAGTTGAAAAATATCTACGTCATCGGCGACAAGGCGCCGGCCGGAACAAAACCGTTCTGGCCGTCGCTGAAAGCGGCATCGCCTGATTTTACCACGGTCGACACCTCCGCCGACGATCCCGCGCTGATCATTTACACCTCGGGCACGACCGGTAATCCGAAAGGCGCGCTGCATGCGCACCGCGTCGTGCTAGGCCATCTGCCCAATGTCGAGATGTGCCACAACTTTTT
>Ga0207667_10004413_pt1 | contig 17218 bp, 15 predicted proteins | sample KBSCornC52_FD_184301 | JGI IMG/M metagenome (GOLD analysis project Ga0207667, IMG submission 184301) | Corn rhizosphere microbial communities from Kellogg Biological Station, Michigan, USA - KBS Corn C5-2 (SPAdes) (version 2) | ecosystem: Host-associated > Plants > Roots > Rhizosphere > Soil ...
GCCATAGTTCGTCAAGGCGAAACTATGGCGTCATTGGACAAGCTGGCGGCGAAAGAGTTTCAGAATATGTGGAACGCGAGCAAGGCTGCGATCAACAAGCTGCCAGCCGCTGATAAGGCAGCTTTCCAAAGGTTAATGCTAGCCAGCGGAACAGCAGTTGAGCATGAATGGGAGCTGCCAGACGATATCGTCGAAAAACCAGGCAATTTTGTGTGGCGAGATCATCTCTATGCTGACGAACACGGTGAATTTGCCGCAAACCTTAATGGCTGGGAATCGGCGTTCTTGTCGTGGACGCAAAGTCAGAAGGATTTCGTTTGCTGGCTCCGAAATTTGCAACGGCGTGATTGGGCCTTCTGTATTCCATACGAGAAAGGTGGAGAAAAGCCTTTCTATCCTGATTTCGTTATCGTGCGGAGAGCAGCCAAAGGTTTTATCGTCGATATCCTCGAACCTCATGACGACAGCCGTCTTGATACATGGGCAAAAGTTAAAGGATTAGCGAAATTTGCGGACTCGCACGAAATTTCGTTTGGTCGGTTAATGGTCGGTCGCAAAATTGGCGACAAGCTCGAAGTTGTGGATGTTGCTGACCGTAAGACACGGGAGAAAGCACGAAAAATGGGAGCGCCTGCTGATTTGGAAGCGTTGTTCAACGAAGTTTGACTGTAAGGCTGGCAGCGATTGACACCCATGTTATAACAGTCCCGGCAAAAGGAGGGCGGACAGGGAATATGAACTGGGGCACGGAACAACTTAAACTTCGCAGCGTCGCTCGTCTCACTGGCAGCACGTCAACTCGTGTCCCTTCGTGTAATTCGTGTAAACCCCCGCCATGCCGCGCCGACTTGTCAGCCAAAGCCTTGGCGACGGCGGAAGCCGGGCGGAGGCGGATGGACCTTGGACTTTCCTCCCGCCCTTCGGCTATTTTGGACCAAATCCGGCTAAATCCGGCTAAATCCGGGTTAAAAAATAGAAAAAATTCGTCCGCCTCCACCGTCATCCCGCCCGCCATCACCTTTGGACTTTGGCCGTTCGCCGTTGGACTCGTCCCGCTCCCTTCCCCTCAGTTTCCTCCCGTTAGATCCCCAACCCGCGTTTATTGGTGTTTATCCGTGGTTCAAAGCCTGCGTAAAAATAAAAATTACCAAACGAACCCATTTGCAAAATCTCCAATATGCCTGCAAACAAACACGATTGTCCATCAACCGCATCAAACACCCCCCGAAAACGAACCCATTTCGTCGCGGACCTTGGACCGCTTGTCGCGCCGACCTGCCGCGCCGAAGTCTTACGGAGGCGGGAGCGAAGCGAAGGCGGATGGACTTCTCCTTCCACCCGGCAAAACCCACCAAAACCCACCAGAATGTTTTCTGTTCGCGCCCCTCGCCCCTCGACCTTCATCCCTTTCCCATCAATTTCCCATAAAAAACCAGAAACCGAATCAACATTCGTGCTGTCTAACCACGTAACCTTTAGCCCATTGAACTCATTTAACTCAGTTAACCCATTTAACCGTTTAACCAATTGCCCGCATTTCCCCTCGACTTTCCGCGGCAGAATTCCCACCCTAAAGTTGAATCCCGAGCCATGAGCGAGTTCAAATTTGCCTGCCCCATCTGCGGCCAGCACATTACGGCTGACTCCAAGGATACCGGCTCGCAAATCCCTTGCCCCACGTGCTATAGAAAAATCGTCGTCCCCCCGGCCCCGACCTTGGCCGACCCAAAATTCGTCATCTCCGCCAGCGAAGCCAATAAGCCGCGTCCACCCTCCACGCCGGCCACGGAAACCGTCCTGGCGGCACCCGCAAAAACCGTCATTCCGCCGGCATTGATCGTCCTGCTCGTGCTCGCCTGCGCCGCCGGCGCCACGCTGTTTCTCCTGCGCGGAAAACTTCACGGAAAACGGACCGCCGAAGATGCCAGCGCGGAAAACGGGAAGCCCAAAACCGAACCCGTCGTTCAGCCCGAATACACCGGCACGAACCGCTGGACGCTCGACCTCGCCAACGCCGAGTTTCCCGACGCGCCCGTCAGCGGCTCGGTGCATCATCGCGCGTTCGAGCTCGATCGCGCCACGCTCACGGTCAGCAACCTCGCCTTGCGCGTCGGCACCAAAGGGCCGGTCGAGCTCGGCGTGAACATCTTCTTTTTCAATCGTGCCGCCGAGGAACTTGCCGGCAAAAGCGCTGAAGTGAAACCCACCGATCCCACCGCCCCGCGCGTGTCGTTGCATTGGATGGAAGCAAAACGAGAATCCCAAACCTTCCGCAGCGGTTACGCAATGAAAGTCGAGTTCGGCGCGATTTCGAACAATGTCATGCCCGGAAAAATTTTTCTTTGCCTGCCCGATGCCGGCGAGAGTTTTGTGGCCGGAACCTTCCGCGCTGAGATCCACAAACCTTCGACCAAAGGCCGCGCGCCGGCTCCCCCCAACATGCCGCGCACGCAGTGAGCAAGGGGAAGGAAGAAGGGAGAATGCAGAATGAAGAAGTCAAACTCGGAAAGGCATTGGGAAAATCCAACAACCAACATCGAACATCCAACATCCAGTGAACCCGCAAATACGGAGCGCGGAATTCATTCCGCGTGTTTGTTGCATTTGAATAACTCGCGGAATGAATTCCGCGCTCCACGCCACGATGACTGAGTCGCTCTCAACGCGGGTCGTCCGGCTGCTGGCCGAGCGCAAACAAACGCTCGCGCTCGCGGAATCCTGCACGGGCGGATACATCGCGCATCGCGTGACAAATGTGCCGGGCGCTTCGGCAATCTTTTCCACCGGCCTGGTCACTTACAGCAATGAAGCCAAGCAACGTTTGCTCGGCGTGAGCGGGGAAACACTCGCCCGACACGGCGCGGTCAGCGAACCGGTCGCTCGTGAAATGGCCGAGGGCGCGCGCCGCGCCGGCCAGGCGGATTACGCCATCGCGGTCACGGGCATCGCGGGTCCGGGCGGTGGCACGCCGGAAAAGCCAGTCGGCACGGTGTTCATCGCGCTCGCTTCCCCGACGGAAACCCGCGCCTGGCGGCGGTTCAATCCCGGCGAACGGCTTGCGTTCAAGCAGGCAACTTCCGACCAGGCGCTGGGGGAATTGCTGGCGTTGCTCGAGGCCGAAAACAAGTCAGAGAAATGAGGGGCAGCGGAATGGACCGGACACACAGGCACCGGGACGGTGCCTGAAGTCGCAGGCGAGGACGCCTGCGCTACAATTGGAGGGGACGCCGTCCACAGTCGTCACCGATTCTGTCATCTCCATAACGGAAATTGGCAAAGCCTTGCACTGTCGGATTTTGGGACAGAAACTGGCGGCTTTGTTCCCGGAAACCACCGTTCCAAGCTTCACATTGCTCGACGCTTGGAAACCTAAAGGCTGCATAGGTTTGGGGCATAGTAGCTGCTGATATCCAGTGCTTTTGAATGTGGCTGGACGTGGGGCGGGAATCTTGGAACGGGCGCCGGTCGTCGTGCGGGACGGGATGAGTTTCTGAATCGGATGCATTTTTATGGCTTTGCGAACCGCAAAATTCTACGCGTTATTGACGGCGGCAGTCGGTTGTCTGAACCTGAAAGGACAACCGGCCGCTCCCTCGTTTGCTGCCGTGGCTTCGCCCGTCGCCGCGCTTAACACGAGCACGTCGTCATGGACCATCCAACACACGATGATCGTCATCGGCGCGCTGGCGGTGATTGCGTGCCTGGCGTTGCTCTGGGTACTGCTGCTCCGCCGCAAAGTGGCCGAGCAATCCGCGACCTGGCAGCAGAGCGAAGCCAAGTTCCGCTCGCTCGTGGAGCAATCGCTCGTGGGCGTCTACGTCATCCATGAAGGCCGTTTCGTTTACGTGAATCCGCGCATGGCCAATATTTTCGGATATGCGATGGAGGAATTGATGACCGGCAAAGTCACTCTCCGCGAAGTCATTCACGACGAGGATTGGCCGACGGTCGAAAAACAAATCCAGCGGCGGATGTCCGGCGAGATTGCGAGCGCTCATTACACCTTCCGCGCATGTCGCAAAGATGGGTCGTTGATCCACGTGGAAGTCCTCGGCACACCCGGGCTCTACAATGGGAAATCGTCCATCCTCGGCACGGCCATGGATATCACCGAGCGCAAGATGGCCGAAACACAATTGGCGGAAGCCAGCAACCTGCTCGACACGCTGCTCTCGAACTCGCCGGATTCGATTTATTTCAAGGACCTCCAATCGCGTTTTGTGCGTGCCAGCAAGGGCTTTGAAAAATTGTTCCACGTGGCCGACGTGAAGCAGCTCACCGGCAAAACGGATTTTGACTTTTTCAACACGGACCACGCGCGCGAGGCGTTCCAGGACGAGCAGGAAATCATCCGCACCGGCAATGCCGTCGTGGGCAAGATTGAAACGGAAACGCATTCCGACGGGCGCGTGACCTCGGCGTTGACGACGAAGCTGCCGTGGCGCGACAACCACGGGAACATCATCGGCACGTTTGGCATTTCCAAGGACGTTACGGCCGTGAAGGAAGCTGAGTCCAAGCTCGCGTATGAGCGCGATCTCTTTCACGCGTTGCTCGAAAATTTCCCGGACGTTATTTATTTCAAGGACCTGCAATCGCGTTTTGTGCGGGTGAGCCGTTCGAAGATTGTTTCGTGCATGATGATCCTGCAAACCCGATACGCCGTCGAGCACCCGGGAGTTCCCACCGAGGAATATCCGGAGCACCTCAGAAACGAGGAAGGTTTCCGCCACTGGCTGATTGGCAAAACCGATTTCGACACGTTCGCCGAAGAACGCGCCCGCGCGGCGCATGAAGACGAGCAGCAAATCATCAAGACCGGCCAGCCAATCATCGCTAAAATTGAGCGCACGCCGCAGGCCGATGGCAAAGTGACGTGGTGCATCTCGACGAAAATTCCGTGGCGCGACAAGGAAGGGCGCATCATTGGCACGTTCGGCGTATCGAAGGACATCACCGCGCTGAAGCAGGCGGAGGCCGAATTGGAATCGGCGCATCAACGGCTCATTGAAACCTCCCGCCTCGCCGGCATGGCGGAAGTTGCGACCGATGTTTTGCACAACGTGGGCAACGTGCTCAACAGCGTGAACGTGTCCTGCTCGCTGACGATCGATCGCGTGAAGGGCACCAAAATCGCCAATCTTTCCAAGGCGGCGGCGTTGCTCATGGAAAATCAGAACCGCCTCGGGGAATTTTTCAGCAAGGATCAGCGCGCCCAGCAGATTCCCACTTATCTTTCCGCGTTGGCCGAACATTTCACGCACGAACAATCCGCCCTGTTGCAGGAACTAGAGCAGCTTTTGAAGCACGTCGAACACATCAAGCAGATCGTGGCCATGCAGCAGAGCTACGCGAAAGTCGCGGGGGTCATCGAGACCGTGAACCCCACGCAACTTGTCGACGATGCGATCCAGATCAATGGCGCGGCGCTCACGCGGCACGAGGTGCAACTCCGGTGCGAGTTCGAGCAGGTGCCACTGATCCAGACCGAGAAGCATCGCGTGCTGCAAATCCTGGTGAATCTCATCCGCAACGCGAAATACGCGCTTGACGAATCCAAACGCACCGACAAATTGCTCACCATCAAGCTCGGACGCAACGGTGGCGATCATGTGAAAATCCAGGTCATCGATAACGGCGTTGGCATTCCCGCGGAAAATCTCACTCGCATTTTCGGCCACGGCTTCACGACGCGCCGCAACGGCCACGGCTTCGGCCTCCACAGCAGCGCCCTCGCGATCAAGGAACTCGGCGGCTCGCTCACCGCCCACAGTGATGGCCACGGCAAAGGCGCTACCTTCATTCTTCTCCTGCCCGAAAATCCGCCCCACGCGAACGAATCCCCATGAGTCAATCCCCACACCCTGGACCACCACCACGCATACTCATCGTCGACGACAACCCGTCCATTCACGAAGATTTCCGGAAGATTCTCGGCGTCAAAACCGCCGCGCAATCCCACCTGGAAGACGTGGAGAGCGCGCTGTTCGGTGATAAAAAAACCACCGAAGTCGCGGCTGAACGCAACGGGTTCCGCATCGACTCGGCCCACCAGGGGCAGGAGGCATTCGAGAAGGTGAAAAAGGCGGTGGCCGATGGCGATCCTTACGTGCTGGCGTTCGTGGACGTGCGGATGCCGCCGGGCTGGGACGGCATTGAAACGTTGGAAAATATCTGGCGCGCCGCGCCGGAATTGCAGGCGGTGATTTGCACGGCGTATTCGGATTATTCGTGGGATGAGATGACCAAGCGGCTCGGGCAGACTGATAATTTGCTGATTCTCAAAAAGCCGTTTGAAACGGTGGAAGTTTTGCAAATGGCGCACGCGCTTTCGCAAAAATGGACCCTCGGCCGCCAGGCGAAATTGCGCATGGACGACCTGGATCGTATGGTGCGTCAGCGCACCGCGGAATTGCACGCGAGCGAAGAGCGCTTCTCGAAGGCATTCCAGTCCAGCCCCATTCCGCTCGCGATCATTCGCTGCAACGACGGCGCGGTGATCGATTCCAACGACAATTTCAGCAATCTCACCGGCTATTCCAAAGCGCAACTTCTGCAAAAAACCGCCACCGACCTGAATCTGTGGGGCGCCATCTCCGACGCGCAACCGCTGGCGAACAACACGCGCCTGCGGGAAAAAACCTGCGCTCTCGGCCGGCCCGATGGTTCCGCCCGCCAGGTCATGTTGTCCACCGAACCACTGTCGCTCGGCTCCATCCCGTGCCTGCTGATTCTCATTGAGGACATCACCGAACAACTGAAAATCGAGGCGCAGCTTCGCCAGGCGCAGAAAATGGAAGTCATTGGCCGCATGGCCGCCGGGATTGCGCACGAGTTCAATAATCTTCTCACGGTCATTCAGGGCGATGTCGGTCTGTTGCAGGCGGCCAACCCGAGCCAGGTGGACCGCGCGGCGTTGCTCGAACAAATCATGCAGGCCAGCCAGCGCGCCGCCACTTTCACGCGCCAGCTCCTCGCGTTCAGCCGCAAACAAGTCCTGCAGCCGCGCGTGCTCAATCTCTCTGAAGTGGTCACGCGCACGAAAAAAATGTTGAGTCGCTTGATCGGCGAAAAATTCGAGGTCACCGTCCATTGCGAAAGTGATATCGTATCCCTGCGCGCGGATGAAGGCGGCCTGGAACAGGTCCTCATGAACCTCGTGCTCAATGCCCGCGACGCCATGCCGGAAGGCGGCGTTGTGGAAATCAGTTCCAGCATCGTCACGCTGACCGAAACCGATGCGCAACGGAATCCCGAGGCTCGCGCCGGCCGCTTCGCCTGCATGCGCGTGAAGGATCACGGGCACGGTATGACGCCTCAGATTCTTTCGCGCATCTTCGATCCGTTTTTCACCACGAAGGATGTCGGCAAAGGCACCGGCCTCGGTTTGTCTACCATCCACGGTATTGTCAAACAGCACGAAGGCTGGGTGGACGTCCACAGCGACGTGGGCAAGGGTTCCGTTTTTGAAGTGTTCATCCCCGCCTGCGACAATTCGCCCGCGAACGCCAAGCCTTTGGAAAAACCGGCGGCGCCGGCCGAAGGCAAAGGGGAGGTTGTGCTCGTGGTCGAAGACGAAATTGCGGTGCGCGAACTCGCTTGCATGGCGCTGCGCAAACGAGGTTATCAAATCCTCCACGCCTCCAATGGTCCCGCAGCTATCGATGTCTGGCATAAAAATACCAACCCGCCCATCGATCTGCTTCTCACTGATATGGTGATGCCGAACGGCATGAGCGGCGGCGAGCTCGCGAAGGAACTCATCAAGCGCAATCCCAAACTGAAGATCATCTACACCAGCGGATACAGTCCCGAAATTTTGAAACAGGATTCCATTCTATCGCAGGGAGTCAATTTCCTCCCGAAACCCTACGACCTGCCCGCGCTGCTGAAAGCCGTCCGTCTTTGCCTCGATGGCGGCCGCCTCCCGCAATACGAAGTCCGCGCTGGCAAAACACAGACGATTACGACGATGTCTTAAGTTTGTGGTTCCGCCTTTAGGCGGGCATACGCTGGGAACCGCCTGAAGGCGGAACTACAAACGACAATGACGAATTCCGAATGGAGCATCGTGAACTTCGTTCGTCATTCGTCATTCGACATTTTCCCGACCCGAACAAAAAAGCCGCAGGGCGAAACCTGCGGCTAAATTCTTTAAAACTTCAACTATCCGCCGTTGTCGCCGATCGCTTCGACCGGGCAACCTTCCTTGGCTTCCTTGCAACGCGCTTCCTCGTCGGGATTCTCCGGTTGCTTATAGACGAAGGAATAACCGCCGTCATCGTTCCGTTTGAAATTGTCCGGCGCGGTTTCGCGGCACAGATCGCAATCAATGCACTGATTGTCGACGTAATATTTTCCGCCCGTGTTTTCAGGATATTTATTTGCTACATCAGCCATAAAATGAACCTTTAGGTGAAGCAATATTGACCACCACTGCCGTTCATGGCAAGCCCCTTTTCCCGAACAAAATTAACTTTGAAGGCAGCACGTATTTGAGGCGCGCGGCGTTTACGCCGCTTCAGCGTTTGCACGAAACACGGCTAAAGAATGATCCCGAACCTTGTTGCTTGTCACGTTGAAGCGGGATAAATCCCGCGATCCACTCGCTGTTGCCCTCACAAAAATACTTTTCAATCGCGTCAACGGACTTATCCTCTCGCGATGCAATCCAGCGCGCGGCGCAAAACGAAAATCATTGCCACACTCGGCCCGGCCACCGATTCCGCCGAGATGATCGCCAAGCTGCTCAAAGCCGGCGTCAACGTCTTTCGCCTCAACATGTCCCACGCGCCGCATGATTGGGTGCGCCGTGTCGTCAAGGACATCCGCGAGGCCAGCGCCGCCGCGGGCCGCCATGCCGGCGTCATGATGGACACTCAAGGACCCGCCATCCGCACCGGCGAACTCCGCGTGCCGCTCGATCTGCAGCCCGGCCAGAAATTCACCCTCACCGTCCGCGGCGAACGCAGCGAGGAGGAACGCTCCGTCGACGTCAACTACGCCGATTTCGTCAACGACATCAACGTCGGCGACGTGGTGCTGATCGACAACGGCGCCATCGAAATGAAAGTGCTCGCCAAGAGCGGCAACAAGGTTGAGTGCGAAGTCCTCACCGAAGGCAAGCTCGGCAGCCGCCGTCACATCAATTTGCCCGGCGTCAAAGTCAGTCTGCCTGCGCTCACCGCGAAGGATATCGCCGACGCCAAACTCGGCCTCGAACTCGAAGTTGATTTCATGGCGCTCTCGTTCGTGCGCGAAGCCCGCGACCTGCTCCAACTGCGCGAACTGTTCACCGGCCACAAAAAACACCCGCTCGTCATCGCCAAAATCGAGGACCAGCAGGCCGTCGCGAATCTTGAAGACATCGTGCGCGAAGCCGATGGCGTGATGGTCGCGCGTGGCGATCTGGGCATCGAAATTCCCTACGAAGAATTGCCGATTGTCCAACGCCGCATCGTCAAAACCTGCCTGCGTCAGGGCAAGCCGGTGATCGTCGCCACGCACATGCTCGAAAGCATGATCGAAGCGCCCATGCCGACACGCGCTGAAGTCACGGATGTCGCCAACGCGATTTACGAGCAGGCCGACGCCATCATGCTCAGCGGCGAAACCACCGTGGGCAAACATCCGTTGCGCTGCATCGAAGTGTTTGACCGCATCGCGACGCGCATCGAACGCTCCGGCGGCGCGAACTTTTTTGAAAGCGCCGTCATGACCACGCCGCGCCAGAAACTGGTCAAGAGCGCCGTCGTGATGGCCAACGAACTCAAGGCCGCCGCCATTCTCGTCTTCACGCGCCACGGCCACATGGCCCGCCACACCGGGTGGCTGCGCCCGCGCTACTCACCGGTCTACGCGATGACGGCGCTCGAGGAAAGCGCCCGCGCACTCTCGTTGTGCTGGGGTGTCATCCCGTTCGTCGTGCCGTTCGACATGATCAATCCGGAAAACACGATCGAAGCCGCAGTGAAAAGCATGCTGGAACAAAGCCGCCTGCACAAAGGCGACACCGTCGTCATCATCGGCTCCATACTCGTCGGCGATCAAATCGTGGACGCAGTGCAGATGCGGGTGGTGTGACCGTAGGACAGGCTTCCAGCCTGTCTCTATATTTCCTTCCTTTATGGAAAATGGAGACAGGCGAGACGCCTGTCCTACGACCTACCACTCCACCGCCACCGTCAATTTCTTCCCAAACCGATTGTGGTAATGCAGCTGCCGGTGGTGCACGCCATGCTCGTGCACGAGTTTCGTGATCTTCACGTCGTAGCAGCAGTATTCGGCGATGTTCATCATCTTCCCCTGCCTAAACCATTCAATCGCCTGCAAACCTTCCGCCGTTTTTTCCACACCGAACGTCGCCGTCGCGATGGAATCCAGCGAGAGCCGATGCTGCAGTTTGTTTTGCAAATCCACGAGCATGTCGAGCGTGGGCAATTGGCGCAGATCGAACGCCGTGTAGCCGTGCAGCACTTCGTAATCGAACCGCAGATTGTTGAAGCCCACCACGAGGTCCGCGCGCTGCAATTCCTTGATCAAATCGTCCACCTGTTTCTCGCCGTAAATTTTATACGCGCCGGTGCCGGTGTTGTAAGTCACGCCCACGCTCATGCCCATCGCGCTGATTTTGTCCCACCCGCCGACCTCATCCGCGGACTTCTGCGTTTCCAAATCGAAATAGACGATGCTCTTCGCCATGCTCCCAAAATAAAACCCCCTCCGATGAAAAGAGACAAACCTTTTCTGCGCAGAACCACGAATGAACACGAATTCCAGACGGCGGCGGTTAAAAACTTTACGCGAATTACGCGAATTCCCTCGAATTCGGGGAGAGTTGATGGATAATTCGCGAAAATTAGCGTAATTCGCGTAAAAGCCTTTCTCTGTTCGCGTTCATTCACGGTTAAAAGCATTGCCCCCAACTCGCTTTCCAGCCAAAATGTACGAGTTTAACGAATGAATTCCGCCAGTCCAACCATGTCCGAGAAGGTCGTGCCGTCGGCCACCACTACGCCCGCCGCTCCCACAGCGGCGCCGGTCGATTTTTCCAAGCCGGTTGTTCGCCCGAAGAAAAGCCTGTTCAAACTGGTGGGTGAAGTCCTCGATCACGGCGGGCCCGGCTACCTGCAATTCGCCATCACCAACATCTGCAATGCCGATTGCGATTTCTGCGGATTCGCGCGCTCGAAATTCGATCCCAAAGCCCGTCGCAGCGTCACACTCAAGGAAGCGCAGGATGTCATCGATATCGCGGTGAAAAATCACATCGGCTACCTGCTGTTCGTCGGCGGCGAGCCGATGGTGCACCGGGATCTGCGCGCGATGACCCGTTACGCGGCTGAGCGCGGCATTCATCCGATGATCTGCACCAACGGCGGATTGTGGAATGATGACAACATGCGCGGCCTCGCCAGCGACGGCCTCAGCAGCGTCATCATGTCCATCGACGCGCACGACGTGGCCAAGCACGAGAAAAATCGCGGCTTGCCGGACGTCTGCAAAAAGATCAAACGCGCCAACGAATTTTTCCATTCCGCCGGCATCCAAACCACGGCGAGCATCACGGCCAGCCGGCTGATTGATGATTACGAAAAGCTGCCCGCGTTCCTCGAAGCGCTTGATTTCAAAAGCTGTACGTTCAGCTACCCGCTCACCTCGCTCGCCAGCAGTTATCTCAGCTTCAGCGACAGCGGCCTCGTGAATTTTTCGAAGGACGAACTGATCGAGTTGTTCGAGAAAATCAAGACCATGAAGCATCGCAGCGGTTACCCGGTCGTGAACCCGACCGAATCGCTGCACGAGATGCAGCGGCATTTGCGCGGTGAGAAGGAGCAGTTCGGCTGCCTGGGCGGGCACAAATATTTTTACCTCGATTGGAACCTCAACATGTATCGTTGTCACTTCTGGGAAAAGCCGATGTGCAACATCTACGAGTTCGACCAATCGAAACTCATCCGCGACGGCTGCACGCGTTGCATGATCGATTGCTACCGCGACCCGAGCGTCCTGCAATACGTGGCCATCAGCGCCAGCGACGCCTTCAACAACGTGAAAAAAGGCAAACTCGGCGCGGCGGCGAAAAACATTTTTGACCGGCGGAACCTCACATCGATCAAGGCGGTTTGGGAAGATCGCAAGTGGATTGGCGGGGTGTGATTTAGTGGCACGGGCGTCCTCGCATGTGCGGCTTTGAGCAACCCGGAGGGTTGCCGGACATTAGCCGGGGATAACATCCCCGGTTCCCGCAAAATTGCAACACCGCCCCGGCAGGGGCGGCGGAGAATTACCACAAATACCGCTCGTCGTATTTCACGCCGCTCAATTTCAAAAACTCCAAGTATTCCTCCTGAAACGTTTTCTTTTGATGATGCTCCTCCTGCCGCGCGATGTAATCTTTCACCGTTTGCAGCAGCGACGCACTTACCGTGAAGGCACCGTAGCCGTCTTGCCAATCGAATTGTCGCTCTCCGATAGTTTCATGAACCCAGGCCGAAGAGGTCCGTTTCAAATCGCGTATCACATCCGCCAGCGTGTGCGTGGCTCGGATGCCAAGAAGCAAATGAACGTGATCGGCTACGCCGCCGATTGCTTCGGGCACGACATCCAAAGTTTTTGCTGCGCCTCCCAGGTAGGCGTGCAAGCGAGAGCGCCACTCAGGAACAATTAGGGGGCGTTGATGTTTCGTGCCGAATACGACGTGAATATGCAAGCTTAGGTGAGTTGAGGACATAATCCAGCGCCCCTACAGGGCGCGTGTATTTTTGCGACCACGATCCGGGGATGTTATCCCCGGCTAATTTCCTTCAGCCCTCCGGGCTGACCAGTGATTTATGGCCTGTTCCTCCGTTTTGCAATCATTTGTTTTGATCTGCCAAAACCCCTTGTCATTTTCTCTCCGCGCCGATTTCCTGGCAGTAAAGCTTCCCCTTCGCGCGCACAACAATCCCTGCCAATTCATTCGACGCGCCTTTGTCGAATGTGTAAAGCATGTAAACATTATCCCACCCCGCGCCGCCTATCTCGATCTCGCCCGGCTTTCCATGCTGCGGGATCGCCGTGCCGTCGGTTCGCAAAAGCCACACCTGCAAACCGAAGCTTTCCACATCCGGCGCTGGATATTTCTCGAACGAACTGCCGCCGCCGATGGGCAACTGCACCGAGTACAACGTCGGCTGCTCGGACATCAACACGTGCCCCAATCCGTAATTGATGGTTAAGGGAATGTGTTTCACTTCCATTGCGGCCTGCCTCGCTTTGCTCAACGCCCCGGTCACCTTGTTGGTGCTTTGCGCATTGCAAAACTGGCCAATCATCATGCCCACGCACACTGCCAATATTTGCAAATTTTTCATAACAATGATGTCTCACTAGAATTCAGCCGCGAGATCGCTGCAATGCAAAATAATTCATACCCCTTGACCCGTCTACAACTTCACACTTTAAGCTCGGTTCGTCGTGAGAAAACCAAATGAACATCTATAAAAAACATATCACCAAAGACGAGTGGGTCGCGATGTATGAAGAGATGGGCTGGGATGGCGAGAAACGGCTGCAGTGGCATCGGTTGTTTGAGGCGCGGCATCCGGAAGGGCACGAGGGTTTCATGGAATGGCTCGGCATCCCGCCGAAAGAGATTGCCGAAATTCGGGCGGAATGCCGATGATGCCGATGCGGGGACGAGCAGGCTCGCCCTCGCATTCGTCGCGATGAAGACGTGGTCCATTTCCAAACTCGCCCGCGCATTCGGCCTGTCGCGCAGTGCGTTGCTGTATTATGACCGCATTGGCGTGTTGAAACCATCCGGGCGCTCGGGCGCGGGTTATCGTTGCTATTCGCAAAACGATTTTCGGCGACTGGAACGCATCTGCCTGTTTCGCGAAGCGGGGCTGGCGTTGAAGGATATTGCCGCCGTGCTGGCTTCCGGTGGAAAACCCGGCGCGAAATTGCTCGATAAACAGATGCGCGAAAACACGGCGAACATCGTGGGCCTCAAGAATCAACAGCGGATTCTCGCGGGCATGCTCAGCCGGATGGCGTCGGGAACCTCCCAGCCGCCGGTGGATGTCGAGTTGTGGGTGGAGATGCTGGAGGCTGCCGGCGTGAAGCAGAGAGCGCGGAAACGCTGGCACGTGGAATTCGAGCGGCGCGCGCCGGAGGCGCATAACGAATTTCTGCTGTCGCTGGGCATTCCGTGCGATGAAGTGGTGCGGATTCGGCGTTGGAGCAGGGGAGAAATTGCGCGCCTTTGATTAGGCGTCCTCGCCTGCGAGTTCTGGCGCAGTTTCGGTGCCAGGTCGGCCTTCATTCAATCACCACTCCCGGATTGACACGTGTGATATAACTCAATGCCGAAAAAGGAGGGCAGAAGGGAAAAATGAAAAACTGGAACGAAGCAATCAAATCAGGTTCGCCAACTTTGCACCTTGGACCCAGGAATTTGGACTCACTGGGACCAAATCCGGCTAAATCCGGCTTAAAAAATAAAAAATTCCTTCCCACCGCATGCATGTGAATTTTTGCATTCCGCGCTCCGATCCCTGCCGCGCCGAAGTATGCGAAGGCGGGTCCGCGTTAAAATAAAAATTACCAAACGAACCCATTTCCGTTTTGCGTGCAAACCTTATTCATCAACAACTTGCAATCCGCCGAGACCGTGTCCAAACAAAAAACGAACCCATTTTATCCGCGCTTCAAATCCGGGATAAACATTGATTTCGCACGTCATTTTGTTATCAGTAGTTCAATCTAAAGGAATTGGCCGGGCGCTGATGCCGCAATTTAATCCGAGGATCACATGAAAGTCAGAAGTCTTGTTGGCATTTTCGCGTCTCTGCTATTCGCCGCTAACCTCCCGGCGCAAATCATCACCAATGTCGTGCCGCCGCTCGGCGGGCACGGCGATTTTGTGCAAATTTTCGGGAACGGTTTCGCGCCCGGAAACAAACGGCCGAATTCGCTCACGATCAAATTTAATGGCACCACTTCCACCACGAGCACAAACGCCGTCGTGTCCGATTCGGAAATCGATATCACGAATGTGCCCGCCGGTGCTTCTTCCGGCGTCATCCAAGTGACTCTGAATGGTACTGTGTTTAACAGTCCGCAGTCGTTCGTCATTGTCCCGACCAACATGCCGTATGCCACGAACTTTACTCCCGGTTACGGCGCGAGCAGCACGCCGGTGACGATTACCGGCGTCCATTTCCAATCGGCGGGTGTGAGTGGTGTGACGTTCAATGGCGTGGGCGGGACAGGTTTTTTCCTGAACAGCGATCATCAAATCAACGTGACCGCTCCGGCCGGCGTGACGACCGGACCGCTCATTATCCTGTCTCTACACGGCAACTTCAGCACCAGCAGCAATGTCATCACCACGGCCACGAACTTTTTCGTCCAGCCGAGCATCACCAGCTTTTTGCCGATCAATGGCCGTGCCACGACAAATGTCCTTCTTACGGGAGTCAATTTCATGGGATGCTCAGGCATCACTTTTGGCGGTGTGCCCGCCAGCGATTTTACGATTTCGAATAACACGACGATTCGCGTCGCCGTTCCCTTTGGCGCCCCGAGCGGCAAGATCGTTGTTTCACCCCCGAGCGGCACGGCTTTCGGAATGGCCCAATCGGCAACGGATTTCAAAATCCTGCCCAGTATTTCCAGTTTCTCGCCGGGCGCCGGCGCGACGAACACGTTCGTCACTGTGTTCGGCTCTGGCTTGAACGAAAAATCTCCGCACCCGGATGTGACCGTTGGCGGAGGAGCGGCCGTTAATTTCAGCACTGTGTCGCCCGGCGTGCTCTCGTTCAATGTGCCGGCCAATGCCTCCTCAGGCCCTATCACCGTCACCACAACCAATGGCAGCGTCACCAGTGATCAAATTTTCTATCTCCCGGCGGCGATCACGAACATCGCGCCGACGAATGGCGCGGTCGGGACGCTGGTCCGCATTTCGGGAAATAATTTTACCAATGCGTTCTCCGTGGCATTCAACGGCGTGACGGGCAGTTTCGTCGTCACCAATAACAACAACATCGGGGCGATCGCGCCGGTCGGAGTCCAGTCGGGAGTGATCAGTGTGGCGACGCCGTTCGGCACGACCAATAGCACGCAACTTTTTTACATTGCGCCGACCATCAGCGATTTTTCGCCCACCCACGGCGTGCCGGGCACGCGCGTGACGATCAATGGAAACAGTTTTACCAACGCCTCCGCGGTCGCGTTCAACGGCACGCCGGCGGCGAGTTTCATGGTCACCAACAATTCCACGCTCAGCGCAGTCGTGCCTGACGGCGCGACCAGTGGAAAAATCACGGTGACCGCGCCGGGCGGCATCGGCCAGAGCGCGACGGATTTCACCATCGATTCCGCGGACCTCAGCATCAGCGCGACCGATTTGCCTGATCCGGTGTTCGTCGGCAGCAATCTCGTTTATACGATCACCATCACCAATGCCGGCCCCGTGACAGCCTTGAATGTGCGTCTCACGAATACGCTCCCGGCAACGGTCGCGCTGAAATCGGCGAGCACCACCGCGGGCACGCTCGTGACCAACACCGTCCCGATTACAGGCGTGCTGGGAGACATCGCCAATGCTGGCTCCGCGAAAGTTATTTTAACGGTCGTGCCCACCGTGCCCGGGAACATCCTCAACGTCGCCTCGGTCGGCTCCGATACTCTCGATCCAAACTTCGCCAACAACTCCGTCACGAACACCACGACGGTCTGGCCACTCCCATTCCTTTCCATCGCGAACCTGCCGAGCAACGGGCTGGTGCGCATCACGTGGCCCGCGCCGCTGAGCAACTTCACGCTGCTTTCAATCACCAATCTGTCCTCGAACACGTGGACCATCGATGGCACGTCGCGGTCGGTGAGCGGGACGAACATCTCCGTGATTGAGACCAATCTTGGAACCGAGAAATTTTATCGGCTGACGAATTAGCTGTAGGACAGGCGTCTCGCCTGTCTCTAACTTGAACGGAGAAAATGGAGACAGGCAGGATGCCTGTCCTACGACTACCGCTTCTGGTTGTAACTCCGCTGCGAATATTTTTCCGACACCAACTCCGCTACCCGCGCCGAAAGAGCCTCATCCAGCCTTGCTTCCACCCATTCTGCGCCAAACATTTTTATTCCGGCGTTTTGCATCGCACGTTCCCAATCCGCGCGTTGCAAGCCGAGCGGCGGCGGTTGCACCGAGCCTTGAATGAGCAAG
>Ga0207667_10004414_pt1 | contig 17216 bp, 12 predicted proteins | sample KBSCornC52_FD_184301 | JGI IMG/M metagenome (GOLD analysis project Ga0207667, IMG submission 184301) | Corn rhizosphere microbial communities from Kellogg Biological Station, Michigan, USA - KBS Corn C5-2 (SPAdes) (version 2) | ecosystem: Host-associated > Plants > Roots > Rhizosphere > Soil ...
GGTCAGTGCTCGCCGCGAGCTTGCGCAGCGCGGGAACAGCAGCCGCGTCGGCACGATTTCCGACAGAGTTGATTACTCCGACGAGCGCCTCGCCCTTCGCCGTTCCGAGGGCGCCGCGAAGGGCAGCGGCGGCCGCCGGATCGGGGTCACGCTCCAGTCCGTACCGGGCGATGTTGTTCATGGCCGGATCGTCGAGCAGCTTCCCCAGCACGGGCGCCGACTTCGCGCCAGCGACGAGCCACAAAAGGCGCGCCGCCTCCTGCTTGCCGGCGAGCGTGGAGCTCGGGTCCCGAATCACCCCGATGAGGCCGGTCTCGATGGGCGCCTGTTTCGCCCTGTCCGGTCCCGCCGCCTGTATGTCACGCCGGATGGCCATTGCGGCGCGGCGGTCCTGGAAGTCGTATTTGCGCAGCTCCTGGTAGGGGTTCGACTGAGCAAGCGCTTGCAGCGAGGAGACCATCGCGACGAGCAGCACAGCCGCCGCGACGGCGCGTTTCGCCGTCATCCTGTTCATCCTTTCGGGAGAAGTGTTGAGTATTGAGTGTTAAGTGTTGAGCCCCAATACTCAACACTCAATACTCAATACTGCTGCTTCAGACGTGCCACGGGGCGCGCATCGGCGTGGTGAGAAGCCGGGTGGCGCCGGGGTCGTCGAGAATCGTCTCGGTATCCGGGTTCCAGCGGATCTTGCGGCCTACCAGCATGGCGGTCTGGCCGAGATGGCCGATGGAGGCCGAACGATGCGCGGTCTCGGCGGGCGCAATCGTGGTCTGCCGGGATTTTACGCAGTCGAGGAAATTCCGATGGTGGCCGGGACTGCGGAAGAGCTGAATCTCGTCCGGCCCAATCACTTCCGTGAGAAGGCTCTTCGGGTTCGCGTCGAAGCCGCCGCGGTCCACCCAGACCCAGCGGCCGTCCGCGCCTATCCACTTCGTGCCGCTTCGGACGCCCTTGTTGCCGCCATTCGCCACGTGCATCTCGACGCCGCCGCGGTATTTGGCGACGAAGTAGTAGGTCGTGGCCGCGTCCCAGATTCCCGTGTCGGGATACTGGCCGGTCCCCTCGACCTCGACGGGGCCGGTATTGTCCCAACCCATCCCCCAGTGGGCGATGTCGCCGTGGTGGCCGATCCAGTCCATGAGCTGGCCGCCGCCGTAGTCGAGCTGCCAGCGCCAGTTCCAGTGGGTGCGCTGGTCGCAGTAGGGAAGCATGCGGGACGGGCCGACCCAGAAGTTGTAGTCGAGCTCGGGCGGCGGGTCCTTGAACTGCACCGGCCCGCACGGGCTTCCGGTCGGGAGGCCGACCTCGATTCGGACGACCTTGCCGATTCGTCCGTTGCGGACCAGCTCGCAGCCCTGCCGAAAGTTCTCGACGGAGCGCTGCCAGCTTCCCGTCTGCCAGATTCGGCCGTGCTTCTTCACGGCGTCCGCCATGGCGCGGCCTTCCATCAGGCAGTGCGAGATGGGCTTTTCGCCGAAGATGTCCTTGCCGGAGCTGGCGGCCAGCACCGCGGGAACCGCGTGCCAGTGGTCGGGAGTGCAGAGCGAAATCGCGTCGATGTCCTTGCGGGCGATGACCTCGCGGAAGTCCGCGTACTCGGTGCAGTCGGTGTTCGCGTAATGGCCATCGACCCGCTTCTTCGTGTCGCGGGCGTGGTTCTTGTCCACGTCGCAGACTGCGATGACATGGCAGTCGGGCTCGTTGAGGAAGGCTCCAAGGTTCGAGTTCCCCTGCCCTCCCACGCCGATGCAGCCGAGCGTGATTCGATTCGAAGGGGCGGGCCGTTTGTTATCGCGGCCGAGGGCGCTCGCCGGGACGATGGTAAAGAGCGAAGCGCCAACGCCCGCGACGGTCGCGGACTGAATGAACTCGCGGCGATTAAGAGGTCTCTTATCAGGCATGTTGTGTCTCCTGTGGGTACGGGTCCAGGCCAGCGGCAGGCCCGAATAGCTCATTCAACGCGACGGGAGGCCATTCCTCTTGCCAGGCCTTACGGTGGGATTAGCCATTATGAACATTATGAACGGAATGGGGAAACGGCGTTGAAACCACGAATGCACACGAATGAGCACGAATAACGGCAACAATGCCGGGTCTCATTCGTGTGCATCGGTGTGTATTCGTGGTTTCCGCCTTTGACGTTATTATGTTCATAACGTTTATCCCGGCCAATCCCGCTTTGGGAACCTGGCGGGCTGAATCGTGCTATATAGTGGTGATGAACACACGATACGTATGGCTCGCAGCGGCCGCAATGATTGCCGCGGCGTTTGGCCTACTTCTCGCAGGCTGCGCGCCGACGCCCGCGGTCGCTACTCTTCAGGGAGGTCAATCCAGCGCCATGCAACCGTCACCTGGAAACGAAACCACGCTGCCGACGCCCGCGGGTCGAGAGAACGCCACGTTTGCCGGAGGATGCTTCTGGTGCACCGAGGCCATCTTCACGGAGCTGAAGGGGGTCGACAAGGTTGTTTCCGGCTATTCCGGTGGCGACGTACCCAATCCGACTTATCAGCAGGTTTGTGGCGGTGAGACCGGACATGCGGAGGCGATCAACATCACTTTCGACCCGTCCGTGGTCTCCTACAAGGACCTGCTTCGGATCTTCTTCACGACCCACGATCCGACGACACTGAATCGGCAGGGCGCGGACATTGGCACGCAGTACCGGTCGGCGGTGTTCTACCACGGTGAATCACAGAAGCGCGACGCCGAGGAGGTTATCCGGGAGATTGACCACGAGCGGCTTTGGCCAGGTAAGATCGTGACGGAGGTGACGCGCTTCAAGAACTTCTATCCGGCCGAGGACTACCACCAGGATTATTATGCGCAGAATCCCAACCAGGGTTACTGCCAGATTGTCATCGCTCCGAAGGTCGCCAAATTCCGCCAGAAGTACCGCGATAAGCTGAAGCGGTGAGCGGCAGGGACACACGTCCCTGCCGGGGAGGCGTCCTTCGGACGGTTGCAATGGTCCCGTAAAGGACTGGCTTAAGTTGTGTGGTCCGTCCGCAGGACGATCATCCAGGCAGGGACGCGTGTCCCTGCCGCGGTCTACGCCAGAACCGGGGTTACTACCTGACTCGGCTCGACGCCGGTGAGGCGCGCGTCGAGGCCCTGCCACTTCACCGTGAACTTCTCATGGTCGATGCCGCAGAGGTGGAGCATGGTCGCGTGGAGGTCGTGCATGGAGACGACGTTCTCGACCGAGCGGTAGCCCAGCTCGTCCGTCGCGCCGTACGTGATTCCGCCCTTGATTCCGCCGCCGCACAGCCATAGCGAGAAAGAGTTGATGTGGTGGTCGCGGCCGCTCCCCTGCCCCATCGGCGTCCGCCCGAACTCTCCGCCCCAGATGATGAGCGTGTCGTCGAGCATGCCCCGCTGCTTCAGGTCAGTCACGAGCGCCGCGGTCGCCTGGTCCGTCTCCTGCGCCGCCACCGGCATGGCATTGGCGATGTCGCCGTGGTGGTCCCAGCCGCGGTGGTAGAGCTGGATGAACCGCACTCCCCTCTCGGCCAGCCGCCGTGCGAGGAGGCAGTTGGAGGCATACGTGCCGTCGCCGGGCCGCTTGACGCCGTAGAGCTCGAGCATCGACGCCGGCTCCTTCGACATGTCGGTCAGCTCCGGGACGGAGGACTGCATCTTGAAGGCGAGCTCATACTGCGCGATTCGCGTCTGAATCTCGGGGTCCATCCGCTCCGCTTCCGCCAGCCCGTTGAGCCGCTGAATCTCCTCGACTACCAGCCTCTGCGTCGATTGGCAGACACCCTCCGGGTTGCCGACGTAGTGGACGGCGTCGCCGCGCGTCTGGAACTGGACACCCTGGAACTTGCCGGGGAGAAAGCCGCTCGACCACTGCCGCGCGGAGACCGGCTGCGCGCCGCCGCGCCCCTGCGAGATGAGCACGATGAAGCCGGGCAGGTTGTCTGCTTCCGCTCCGAGGCCGTAGAGGAGCCAGGAGCCCATCGACGGGCGGCCCTTGAGAATCGAGCCGGAGTTCATGAACGCCTGCGCCGGGTCGTGGTTTATCTGCTCGGTCACCATCGAGCGGATGATGCAGATTTCGTCCGCCAGCGCGCCGACGTGCGGGAAGAGCTCGACGATCTCCTGCCCAGACCTGCCCCACTTCTTGAACTTCGCCCTGGGTCCGAACGCATTGAGGGTCGTGCCCTGAAGCTGGGCGAGCTGCTGGCCCTTTGTAAGGGATGCGGGGAACGGCTTGCCATCCAGCTTCGCCAGCTCGGGCTTCCAGTCGAAGGTCTCGAACTGCGAGGGACCGCCCGCCATACAAAGGTGGATGATTCGCTTCGCTTTTATCGGCCAGGCCGGCTGGCGAATCACGCCGCGCCAATGGCCGGACGAAGCCTGCTGCGCCGAGGCCGGTTCGCCGACGAGCGCGCCGAGCGCCAGTCCACCGAGACCATAGGCCGACCGCTGGAGAAACGAGCGGCGGTTGATTCGCTCCGCAAATGCCTCGAAGTCTATGTTCATGGGTCTGTTACCTCGTGACCGTCTCGTACAGGATGGCTCGCCTAATCCGCGAGCAGCCCGGACCAGTCCAGCACACGGTCAGCACTTTCTCGCGCCAGCCGAGCAACCTCCACACGATATTCGGACGAATCGGACGCCTGTACCAGCTCACGATGCCACCTGGTGAGGTCCAGTTGGAGTTGGGCCAACCGGGCGGCAGTGTCAGGGTCCGCCTCAGGCCCGGTCCACTCGATAAACCAACGGCACTCGCTAACCATGCGGAGGGCCATGTCGCTCCGCTCCGGCCGTGCGACCGAATCCGCGAGCCGGCCGAGACTCGATGAGAGATTCCCCAGTCGAATCGGCAGCGGGTCGCGCATGTACCGTTCAAAGCGCTGAGTGTCCATCGTCATTCGAAAGCATCCCTCACAATCTGCTCAACCGCGGCTCGCAGGGCAGAATCCCTGATTACCGTCGACCGATTTCCCTGCGCGGGACGAATGTTGATCAGTGACTCGAACCGCACCTCTCGTTCGGCCGGAATCCAGTCCGCTCCCCAGATGTCCTCCTGGGCGCTTCCGCGATCCAACAGGGCCAGCTCGCAATCGGCATGCATCTCGCCGCCAGCCGCTATGACATGCGCCGCCACATCCACCGCCAGCTTGATGAAGCTCCCCCATTCGGCAAGCAGATCCGGCACGTCCTCCGCCGGCACTTTACCTTCGTAAACCTCGACCATGCCGCCCCCACCGTAACGACCGTCGAAAAAGTGCTAAAGCTAGTACCTTGTGATCGTCTCGTGCAGGTTCAGGATGACGCGGCAGACGGAGGCCCAGGAGGCGAGCTCGACCGGGTCCGTCGCGGCAGGCGGTGGCGAGAAACCGACCGCGAGCAGCTTCTTCGCGTCGTCCGGTCGCTGGCCGTACTCCTGCCGCATCGATTTGAGGAAGCGCAGCAGTGATTCTCGCTCTGACGGCTTGATGGAGCGGCCGAGGGCAATTTGGTATGCCTTCTCCAGGCGGGTGGAATCGTCGCCCGGTCCCGCTGTTACGCGGACGGCGAATGCTCTCGCGGCCTCGACGAACTCCGGGTCGTTCAGGAGAGTGAGCGCCTGCTGCGGGGTGTTGGCCTGCGTGCGGGCGGCGATGCAGTCCTCCCGCGAGGGGGCGTCGAAGTTCGCGAGCATCGGTTGCAGGAAGGTTCGCTGCCAGTGCATGTAGACACCGCGCCGCCACTGGCGGTCGTCCCGGTCCGGGATGTAGTCGCGGTCCGGGAACTGGAGATTGGCGTAATATCCGGCCGGCTGGTAGGGCTTGCAGGGGGGTCCGCCGATGTCCAGGTTCAGAAGGCCGGCGATTCGGAGGGCGTTGTCGCGCACCGATTCCGCCTCCAGGCGGCGCGGGTTCTGGCTGGCCAGCAGTCGGTTGTTAGGATCGATCTCCTTCAGGTCCGGCCGAGGCTTCGTCGAGCGGCGGTAGGTCTCTGACGTGACGAGCAGGCGGACCATATGCTTGACATCCCAGCCGCTCTCGCGGAACTCGACCGCCAGCCAGTCGAGCAGCTCCGGGTGCGAAGGGATCTCGCCCTGCGCGCCGAGATCCTCGACCTGCGCGCTCAGGCCCGTCCCGAAGAACTGACGCCAGAGGCGATTGACGAAGACGCGCGCAGTGAGCGGGTTCTCAGGCGAGGTGAGCCACTTCGCAAGGTCGAGGCGGGTCAGGCGCGCCGGCTGCGCGGGAGCGGAGTTGAGGCTTGCGAGAACCGTGGTCCCGGAGTGCGCCAGCTTCACCGCGCCGGGAAGGAAGTGCGGGACGGCCGGATCGCAGACCTCACCGGTCTCGTCGAGGAAATTACCCCGGTGGAGCAGCCGAGTTTCGCGAGGCTTCACCGCTTCCACTACCATAACGGGCGTGATTCCGCGGCGGCAGGAGGCGATTCCCTGTTCGAGCGACTTCGCCTGCTTCAGCGCATCCGCGTTCCAGCCCGTGCCGAGAAGGTATTGGACGGATGCGAGCGCGCGGTTCTCCACCGTTGTGAAGTTCTCGATGGCGGCCTTCAGGCCCGCCGGCATGGCGGGGTCGTCGAGGGTCGCGGGTGTGAACGGCGATACGGATACGGTGACCAGGCCGGCCGGATCGCTGGGGAGCGTAACGGAGAGGGAATCGCCCTCCGCCAGCGTGATGGGCGAATCGGGATACCAGACGGCGATGTGCCGCTCCGTCTCATGCCCGTCCGCCATGTGCCAGCCACCCTGCACGCCGACGAGGTCGAACCCGTTGACGTAGCGCGGCTTGTGGTAGTTCGCGCCGGCGTAGCGAATCGGAATCTTGCGAACCTTGCCGTCCGCGCCCTTCACTCCGAGCGACAAAGTCAGGTTGTCGCCTGCCTTTCCTCCGCGAAGGACACGGCCGCCGTGAGCCGGATCGGGTTCTACTACGATTCTCAGGGCTGCGATGGTCTTCGTGGACGGCTTGAGGTCGACCGATGGGCTTGCGGGGTCCTGACCGGCGACCGCTATCGCGCCGCCTGTCGGTGTCTCCCAGCCGTTGGGGTGAGCGGCGAGGAACGCGAGGGATGACTTGCGCCAACGGTCGAATGCCGCTGCCGCCGGACTACCGGGCTTGATAGTTTCCGCGGCTCGCTGCGCGATCTCGCCGATCTTTCTGCTCTCCCTGTCGATCCGCTGCTTCAGGTACGGGCTCTCGACCTCGATTTCCGGAGGGAAGGGCCAGTCGTTATCGACGCCGCGCAGCTCGGGTTCCGGCGTGTAGTTGTAGTCCGCGTAGACGCCCCACTGCTTCAAGTCGCCGAAGAAGGCGGCCATCGAATAGAAGTCCTTCTGTGTGAAGGGGTCGTACTTGTGGTCGTGGCACTCGCAGCAGCCCATGGTCGAGCCGAGCCACGCCATCGCGACGGTTCGGACGCGGTCAGCGGCGTATTTGGCGAGATACTCCTTCGGCTGCGCGCCGCCCTCTCGCGTCATCATCGTGAGGCGGGCGAAGCAGGTTGCCGTCCGCGTCTCCGGCGTCGGATTCGCCAGTAGATCGCCCGCGAGCTGCTCGGTCGTGAATCGGTCGAAAGGCTTGTTTTTGTTGAACGAATCGATCACGTAATCGCGGTACGCCCAGGCGTTCTGGTTCTGGTCGCCGTGGAACCCGACGGTATCGGCGTAGCGCACGACATCGAGCCATGGAGTCGCCATGCGTTCGCCATAGTGCGGCGAGGCGAGCAGCCTGTCGACCAGCTTCACGTAGGCTTTCGGCGACGTGTCGGCGAAGAAGGCGTTCATCTCCTCGATGGTAGGCGGGAACCCCAGCAGGTCGAGGTAGACACGCCGGCAGAGCGTACGCTTGTCCGCCTCCGGCGAGGGCGCGATATGCTTCTCGGCCAGCTTCGCGAGAATGAAAGAATCGATGGGATTTTCGATTTTCGATTTTCGATTTTCGATTACAGGAACGGCAGGGCGCTTCGGGGTGACGTACGCCCAGAACATCTGGTACTCCGCGCCCTCCTTTATCCAGCGGACCAGCAGGTCCTTCTGCGCCGGCGTCAGCTTCTTGTTGAAGCTCGCGGGCGGCATCTGCATGGCCGGATTCGCGCTCAGCACGCGCTCGACAAGCTTCGACTTTGCGGTGTTTCCGGGCACAATCGCGCCGTGTTCGAGCGCCGAATCGCGCTGATCGAGGCGCAGATTCGCCTGCCGTTTATTGTGATCGGGGCCGTGACACGCGAAACAGTTGTCAGACAGGATCGGCCGGATGTCGCGGTTGAACTGGACCTTCGTCGCTGGCGCGGGCCGGGCGGAGTTTGGCGCGGCGAGCAGCGGGACGCAGGATGCGGCTATGAGCGCGGACCAATAGAGCGGAAGTCTGGAAGCCATGGGTCTCGTCACCTGCAATCGATGGACGTTTTGGACAGTGTTGTCCGTTTCTATTCTTCCTTTGCGCCCGATTCGCCTGCCAGAGCGGTGGTGCCATGGCAATCTTCGCAGGGATTGGGCATCGGGTGTGGAATATTGGACGCGTCGAACCTTCCGGTGTTGCAACGGTTTTCACTTTGCGAAGATAATCATGCGCGCTCTTTCGCGATTCTCGTTCCTTGTCGCCGCTGTCACCTCGCTACCGGCTGCGTTGCCCGCGTTGGCGCAGAAGAGTCCGGCCGGGCGAGCTGGTATCGAGTGGTGGTCCCTCCAACCGCTGAAGAACGCCTCCGTTCCGGTAGTCCGAAATCGAACAGCGAGAGTCGAAAATCCCATCGATTCGTTTCTTCTGGCAAAGCTGCGACTGAAGGAGTTGGGATTTGCGCCGCCCGCGGAGCGGCGGACCCTTATACGGCGCGTCACGTTTGACTTGATCGGATTGCCGCCCACGCCCGCCGAGATCGATTCATTCGTGAAAGACCGTTCTCCCAACGCGTACGAGCGGCTTGTGGACCGGCTGCTTGCGGACCCGCGCTACGGCGAGCGGTGGGGACGTCACTGGCTCGACGTTGCGCGATTCGGCGAGTCCAATGGGTTCGAGCGGGACCAGTTCCGGCCCAATGCGTGGCGCTACCGGGACTATGTTGTGAACGCGTTCAACCGGGATGAAAATTATTTCCAGTTTGTCCGGGAGCAGATTGCCGGGGACGTGATCGAGCAAGTGACACCAGAAGGAATCGCCGCGACCGGGTTTCTCGTCGTCGGTCCCTATGACGAGGTAGGGCACACGCTCGGCAGCGACCTGATGCGGGCGCGGGTGCGCGAGGAGGAGATGGAAGAGGTGGTTGGGACGGTCGCGCAGACCTTCCTCGGCCTCACGGTGAACTGCGCGCGGTGCCACGACCACAAGTTCGATCCCATAACTCAGCGAGACTACTACCGGTTCAAGGCAGCGCTCGACGGCGTGACGCGCGGCGACCGCCCGCTTCTGAGCGCGGAGATGGACCGGGAGCGGGTAGCGCAGGTGGAGCATCTGCGCACGGACCTCCAAGCGGCGGACGAGCGACTCGCGTCGATTACGCGAACGATTCGAGCGAGGGTTGCCGCGTCGCGGAAAGGCGCGGCCGCTCGGCTCGTGGTCGAGCCATACGCCCGGTGGACGTTCGACGCCGGGCCGGCGGACGTGCAGGGGAGACTGGGCGGCACGCTGGAGGGTGGCGCGCGAATCGAGAACGGCCGGCTCATTCTCGACGGCAAGGCCGCGCTGCTGCGGTCGCGGAGATTGGACCGCGAGCTCAGGGAGAAGACGCTCGAAACGTGGGTGGTCGTGCCGAGTCGGGAGCAGCGGGGCGGCGCGCCGATCTCGATTCAGGACCCCTCAAAAGGGCAGTTCGACGCCATCGTCTATGGCGAGCGGGAACCGGGGAAGTGGGCGGCGGGAAGCGATCTCTTCCGGCGGACGAAGGACCTCGACGCGCCGCCGGAGACATCGCCGGTCGATTCGCTGCTTCACCTCGCCATTGTCTATCGCGCGGACAACTCCATTGCCGTTTACCGCAACGGGCGGCCGTACGCGCCGCCCTACATGCCGACGGGTGAGGCGCTGCGAACGTATGCGGCCGCGTCGTCAGAGGTACTGCTCGGTCTGCGTCACGCGGGCGCGGGCAACGGATTCTTCGCCGGCGAGGTCGAAGAGGCGAGGGTCTACGATCGCGCCTTGACGTCGGAACAGGTGTACGCGTCGTATCAGGCCGGCGTGGACAACGTGTCGCCGGACGAGGTCCGGCGGACGGCGACGGCGGATGAACGCGCCGCGATGGACCGGGCGCAGGCGGACGCAGGCGGTTTCACCCGCAGACTGGCGGAGCTCAGCGCACCGCCGCTCGCCTACGCAGTTGTATCGACACAGCCTCCTCCGACCCGGGTTCTTGCGCGCGGCGACGTGGAGAGCCCCGGCGAGACGGTCGGCGCGGGGATGGTCTCCTGCGCGGCAGCCGGTAAGGGCGAGCGGGATTTGGCGCCCGACGCTCCCGAATCGATGCGCCGACTCCAACTCGCCGCGTGGATGGGCGACCCGCGCAACCCGCTCGCCGCGCGCGTCATCGTGAATCGCGTCTGGCACTACCACTTCGGCCGGGGCATCGTCGCTTCGCCAAATGACTTCGGCTACAACGGCGAGCCGCCCTCCCATCCGGAGCTGCTCGACTGGCTGGCGGTCGAGTTCACGCATGACCTCGGCGGATCCATCAAGCGCCTCCACCGGCTGATCCTGCTTTCGGCGGCGTATCGGCAGTCGGCCGCATACGACGCGAAAGCCGCCTCACTCGACGCGGATGACCGTCTGCTCTGGAGGTGGTCGCCACAGAGGCTGGAAGGTGAGGCGGTGCGCGACGCGATGCTCTTCGTCAGCGGGCAACTCAATCCGGTGCGCGGCGGGCCGAGCTTCAAACCCTGGACGGTCGTGGTGGACAACTCCCACTTCTACACGCAGTTCGATTCCGCGGAACCGGAGTACAACCGACGGACGCTCTATCGGGCGAGCGTCAATTCCGCAAGGAACGCGATGCTGGAGACGCTCGACTGCCCCGACCCTTCCACGAAGACGCCGCGACGCGCGGTCACCACGACGCCGCTCCAGGCGCTGGAGCTGATGAACAACGGCTTCGTACTGAGGCAGGCGCGCGAGCTGGCGCACCGACTGGAGCGCGAATCACTGGATCGTACAGCCCGGATCCGAGCCGCATACGCGATGTGCTTCGGCCGCGAGCCCAGCCCGAATGAGCTCAAGTCTGCAACGGCGTTTGTGTCGCGGAGCGGCATCGAGCCCTTCTGCTGGTCTCTGTTCAACGCGACGGAGTTCCTCTATGTACGATGATTTCGGATTCTCGCGGAGAGAGCTGCTCTTGCGGACGGCGGGCGGTCTTGGCGGCATCGCCCTCGCCTGCCTCCTGGCGGAAGACAAGGCGCTTGCGGGCCAAATCGAAAATCCAAAATCAAAAATCGAAAGTCCCCTCCCCCATTTCGCCCCGCGGGCCAAACGCGTAGTCCAGATCTTCTGCATGGGCGGGGTGAGCCACATCGACACCTTCGACTACAAGCCGGAGCTGGAGAAGCACGACGGAAAGGCGATGACCGGCAAAGGGAAGGTCGACACTTTCTTCGGCCAGCCCGGCAACCTGATGAAGAGCCCGTTCGCGTTCCGGCGGCGCGGGCGGAGCGGCCTTTGGGCGAGCGATCTACTGCCGAACCTCGCGGAGTGTGTCGACGACATGACGTTCATCCGCTCGATGGTCTCCAAGAGCGCGAATCATACTCCGGCGACCTTCTTCATGAACACCGGGTTTACGATGAACGGCTTCCCGTGCCTCGGCGCGTGGCTCTCCTACGGGCTCGGCACGGAGAACGAGGACCTGCCGGCGTTCGTCGTGCTACCCGATTCACGCGGAGTCCCCGCCGGCGGGTCGATCAACTGGACCTCCGGGTTCCTTCCAGCCACTCATCAGGGTGTCGCCTTCGGAACGGGAAAGGAGCCGATTCCGGACCTGTTCCCGGCGGACCCGGCGGTGCAGGCGCATCTGCGGGAGGCGTCCGGATTCGTTGGCCGCATGAATCGAGCGTATGCGGCGGAGGACCCGGGCGACAGCGCGCTGGAGGCTCGGATCCGCGCTTACGAGCTCGCGGCGAAAATGCAGGTCTCGATCCCGGAAGCCGTATCCATCGACACGGAATCCGAAGCGACGAAGCGGCTCTACGGGCTGGACAACCCGGCATCCGCGCCGTTTGGCCGGAACTGCCTGATGGCCCGCAGGCTGCTTGAGCGCGGTGTGCGATTCGTCCAGCTCTGCCACGGCGGCGCGTTCGGCGGCAATCCGCGAATCAACTGGGACGCGCACGAGGATATCGTCGACAACCACACGCGGCAGGCGGGAACGATGGACCGGCCGGTCGCGGGCCTGCTGAGAGATTTGAAGGCGCGCGGCCTGCTGGAGGACACCCTCGTCCTCTGTACAACCGAATTCGGCCGGACGCCCATCACGCAGGGGTTGAACGCGAAGGGCCGCGACCATCATCCGCATGCGTTCACCGTCTGGATGGCGGGCGGCGGGTTGAAGCCGGGATATGCTTATGGCAATTCTGACGAGATCGGGTACAGCGTCGACAATCCGACGACGGTATACGACTTCCACGCGACGGTCCTGCACCTGCTCGGAATCGACCACAAGCGGCTCACGTTCTATCACAACGGCATCCAGCGCAGGCTGACCGACGTCCACGGCAGCGTTGTCGGGGACGTAATCGCGTAATTCGTACCCGCCAGCCGAAGGATTCTCTTCCGTGGCCGCGAATCGTGGCTCGCAGTGTCGTTAATGTCCCCTGAAGGGCAGAACAAGATGTCGATTACGACCATTCCGGATGGTGTGATAGCCCCGCGGCGATCGCTGGCGCGGCGGATGCTCCGCCGCGCGATCCCTACGGGGCTGAGGACACCCCTCTATCTGTTTCTCTCCCGTGGCGCTTTCGGCAGAATCGCAGGCCTCGTCTATCGGAATCGAATCCCGTATCGCGGCCTTCGCATACTAACTCACAATCGGCTCGTGACGCCCGTCGTCAAGGCGCTGCTCTGCTGGGGCTTCTACGAAGAGGACGAGGCCAGTTTCGTAGCGAGGAGCCTGGCGCCGAATTTGGATGTCGTGGAGTTGGGCGCCAGCCTCGGCGTGGTCTCATGCCTCGTCGCGCGGAAGCTGGACGCGGACCGCAGGGTCGTGTCTGTCGAGGCGCTGCCGGAGCTTCTCGCCCTTGCCAGAGCGAACGCCGAGGAGAATGGCCTCGACAGCAGAATCCGGTTTGTGCAGGGCGCGATCTCGTATGGTTCCGGGGACCTGGTCGCATTCGAGGCGGACGACATGAGCCTCTGCGGGCGGCTCGCGGCGGAAAGCGCGGTTCGGGACGCGCGGAGAGTCGAGGTGCCGGCGAAGACGCTCGGAGTCCTTCTGAATGAGTCCCGCATCGGGGATTACGCGCTCGTTTGCGACATCGAGGGCGCGGAAGCCGGCATCATCGAGGAGGATGCGGCGGCGCTGGAGCGGTGCCGCCAAATCATCATCGAGCTGCACGACACGACTTACAACGGCGTATCGCTTACGCCAGCGGACCTTTCCGCGAGACTGGAGGACAAGCACGGTTTTCGGCTCCGCGGCAGGGCGCGCCGAACCTATCTGTTCGAGCGACCGGCATAGGACCCCGAATCCACGGAAAACAGGATTTCATGTCAGGCAGACAGGTGGAGTAACGACCTGAGGCCAACGAGCCTCCTTCTCGCCCCTGACGGCGGGAGACCTCGACATGACCCCGAACATGCCCGCGACGTTGATCGTATCGAAGGTGCTGGGCCGAGGTAAGCGACTCGTGCTTGCCCGCGCATTCAGGTTTGGAATCGTTCCTCGGTTCAAGCCAGGCGAACCGCTGGACCTGGATGTTTTCACGCTTGGCTGTGAACGCGATCTGCCGGAGGTAACAGTCTGCATACAGTCCTTTCTGCACTGGGTTGGCACGCCGAAAAGATTCGTCATCGTATCCGACGGGACCCTGACGGCTGCGATCCGGCAACGGCTTCAGCGGCTGGCGAGCTGCGTCGAGATTACCGAATATGACGATTTTGTTCTCGCGGACCTTCCGGAATCCGTCGTCGCCTATTCCAAAACCCATTTCATGGGCAGAAAGCTGGCGGCGATCATGTCGCTGCCGATCCAGTCGCTGACGTTGTACACCGACTCCGACGTGCTCTTCTTTCGCGGCGGCCGCATGCTGCGGGACCTGGTCAGAGCGCGGCCGTCGGAACCGCACTATCTTGTGGACGTCGGCCCTACATTCGATTCGCGCCTCATAGTTAGCGAGACTGAGAAGGAGCTTCCGGCAAACGCCGGTTTCATCCTGCTTCCGCGGCATCTCGACTACTCTGAGGCCGTCCACCGACTCTCGCAGCTCGAGAAGTACTCGCACTGGAGCGAGCAGACCGTCAATCATCTTGCCCTGCGGGCAAGTGGCGCGAAGCCATTTGCAAGGGCCCAGTTTGTTTGCAGCATCGACGATATGAACGCATTGGGCGATTGGGCTGATTCGCGCCAGATTGCGATGCGGCATTATGTCAGCTGCGTCCGTCATAAACTGTGGCTTAGCCTGGGTAGGAGTCTGCGGATCGTATAAGGTCGGGATGCGGTGTCCGGCATAAGACAATTACGCGGATCGGATATGGATGACGGCGTCAATGCGAAGCCTCTGTATGGCTCCAAAATCGGAGGCGCGGTATCGCTTGCACTACAGGTATCGCGCCTCCTTCTCTGCGTTCTCCCTTCAGTTCCTCTCCACGACGAGCGGGCAGGAATGACACTGAACATTCCCGCGGACCAGGAACGGCAGTGCACATCGGGTTCGGGCGGGCGGGTGCTCACCAACTGCAATGTCTGGTCGCCGGATGGCAGGTGGATCGCCTGGGACACCCGCTCCGACAAGGAGGGCAGCAGCTTCGACGGCTCGCGAATCGAGATGGTGAACGTCGACACGCGCGAGGTGCGCACGGTTTATGAATCCCGCAACGGAGCGCACTGCGGGGTTGTTACGTTCCATCCCCGAAGGAATCAGGTCGTCTTCATACTCGGCCCGGAGAACCCGACGCCGGACTGGCAGTATTCGGCGTACCACCGACAGGGCGTGGTTGTTTATGCGGAAAAGCCGGGCGAGGCGGTAAACCTCGATGCGCGGGATGTGACGCCGCCCTTCACGCCGGGCGCGCTCCGAGGCGGGTCGCACGTCCACGTCTTCAGCCCGGATGGACGATTCGTCAGCTTCACCTACGAGGATCACGTTCTGGCCGCGTTTCCCGACGAGACTCGGGAGCATGAGGACAACCTCCGCAACGTGGGCGTCAGCATGTTGGGCCATCCGGTGACCGTGGCGAAGGACCACCCGCGAAACCACGATGGCACGGCGTTTACCGTGCTCGTGACGCGAACGACGGCGCACCCGATGCCGGGCTCTGATGAAATCAGCAAGGCATACGAGGAAGCGTGGATTGGGGCGGACGGCTATGTGCGGCGGGACGGGACGCGACAGAAGCGGGCCGTGGCATTTCAGGGCGATACGGTCGCAGAAAACGGACAGACGGTCTCCGAAGTATATGTCGCCGACATCCCGGACGACATCACGAAGCCTTCGGCCGATGGGCCGCTGGAGGGTACGGAAACGTTGCGGCCGCGGCCGCCAATGGGTACGATACAACGCCGGATAACCTTCACTTCCAGGCGCCGGTACCCTGGAATCCAAGGGCCGCGTCACTGGCTGCGGTCGTCGCCGGACGGCTCTCGAATCGCGTTCCTGATGAAGGACGACCAGGGAATCGTGCAGATTTGGACCGTGTCCCCCAACGGCGGTTCACCGACGCAGCTCACCCGCAACCCGTGGCCGGTCGCCTCTGCATTCACGTGGAGCCCGGACGGCCGATGGATTGCCTGCGCGATGGACAACAGCGTGTTCGTGACCGATACGTCCAGCGGAAAATCGACCAGGGTCACGCCGCGGACGGACGATTCGACCGCCCCGATGGCGGAGGCGTGTGTGTTCTCGCCGAACGGCCGTAAGATCGCCTATATGCGGCGCATGACGGAAAATGGAATCGCCTCCAACCAGATATTCGTCGCCGCACTCCCCTCTTCGCCGCGGTAGAGCGGCGGTGCGCGTGTCCGGCAAGAAGGGATTGGCGCCCGCCAGGGCCAATAGCAGCCTATTCCAATTTGGAGAGGAACTGATTCATGTCTCTGTCCCGTTTGTGCATTGCAGCCCTTTTGCTGGTCCCCGTCGCGGCGACTGGCGCGCCGGACAAGCCGGTCGCGCACCGGGTCCTGATGCAGGGCCTTGGAAAGGTGCTCATCGTCGGGCCGAAGGGCGACGTCGAGTGGGAGGCGCCCTGCCCTTTCACCTCGCATGACATCCAGATGCTTCCGAACGGAAACATCCTCATCCATCCGGGTCCGGCGACCGTGGCGGAGATTACACGGGATAAGAAAACGGTTTGGGAGTACACCGCGAAACCGCAGGCGCCGTATGACGGCCCGGTGGAGGTCCACGCCTTCCAGCGGCTGAAGGACGGCCTCACGATGGTTGCCGAGACGGGCAATAAGCGAATCGTGGAGGTCGACACGGACGGCAAGATCGTTCATGAGACGCCGCTTACCGTCGAGCACCCAAATCCGCACCGGGACACCCGGATGGTGCGCAAGCTGGAAAACGGCGATTATCTCGTATGCCATGAGGGCGACGGCGCGGTGCGCGAGTATGCGCCGGACGGAAAGGTTGTGTGGGAGTACCGGCTCGACCTGAACGGGCGGCCGCGCACGCCGAACCATGACGGGCACGGGACCGAGGTCTTCGGCGCGGTCAGGCTGAAGAATGGCAATACGCTGATCGCGGGTGGCAACAACAACCGGGTGTTCGAGGTGACGCCGGAAGGGAAGACCGTCTGGTCCGTCGATCAGGAGGAGCTGCCAGGAATCAAGCTCTTCTGGGTGACGACCTTACAGGTGCTGCCGAATGGCCACATCATCGTGGGCGACACCCATGCCGGACCGACGAACCCGCAGTACATCGAACTGACCCGCGACAAGAAGGTGGTCTGGACGTTCAACCGCTACGATTTGGGCGGCAACGACCTGGTGGTCGGGCAAGTGCTGGACGTGAAAGGACCCGTGATTCGCTAGGTTCGCGCGGCGAAGCGGCGGGGGTGCAGGATTATGATTGGGCGAGCTCTGTTAGTTGCGATTCCGCTGGCGGCGCT
>Ga0207667_10004415_pt1 | contig 17214 bp, 10 predicted proteins | sample KBSCornC52_FD_184301 | JGI IMG/M metagenome (GOLD analysis project Ga0207667, IMG submission 184301) | Corn rhizosphere microbial communities from Kellogg Biological Station, Michigan, USA - KBS Corn C5-2 (SPAdes) (version 2) | ecosystem: Host-associated > Plants > Roots > Rhizosphere > Soil ...
TCGGGCCGTCCTCGCCCAGGCCGATGGAGTCGTGCGTGAACACGTGCACGACGCGGCGCTTCATCAGCGCGGCCATGCGGATCGCGTTGCGGCTGTAGTCGCTGAACGTGAGGAAGGTGCCGCCGTACGGGATGTAGCCGCCGTGCAGGCACACGCCGTTCATGATGGCGGCCATGCCGAACTCGCGCACGCCGTAGTTGACGTGGCGGCCGATCTTGCCTTCGGTCGTCATGACCTGGCCTTCGGCGCCGAAGCGCAGCGACGGCGTGCTCTTGGTGTTGGTCAGGTTCGAGCCGGTCAGGTCGGCCGAGCCGCCCAGCATTTCCGGCAGCTTGGCGGTGAAGACTTCCAGCGCCTGCTGGCTGGCCTTGCGCGAGGCCACCGTCTCGGCCTTGTCGTGCGCGCTGCCGACGGCTTCGGCGGCGATCTCGGCGAAATCGGCGGGCAGCTCGCCGGCCATGCGGCGGACGAACTCCCTGGCGAGGTCGGGGTGCGAGGCCGCATAGGCGTCGAACTCGGCCTGCCACTCGGCTTCGGCGGCGGCGCCGGACTTGCTCGCGTCCCAGGCGGCGTAGATGTCGGCCGGCACCTCGAACGCCGGGTGATCCCAGCCGAGGGCCTTGCGGGTCAGCGCGATCTCGTCGGCGCCCAGCGCCTCGCCGTGGGCCTTGGCGGTGCCGGCGCGGTTGGGCGAGCCCTTGCCGATGACCGTCTTGCACAGGATCAGCGTGGGGGCGGTGGTGCTCTTGAGGGCTTCCTCGATCGCGGCGTCCACCAGGTCGATGTCGTGGCCGTCGACCTTGTCGATGACGTTCCAGCCGTAGGCGATGAAGCGTGCGGCGACGTCGTCGATGAACCAGGGCTGCACCTGGCCGTCGATGGAGATGCCGTTGTCGTCGTAGATCGCGACCAGCTTGTTGAGCTTCCACGCGCCGGCCAGCGAGCAGGCCTCGTGGCTGATGCCTTCCATCATGCAGCCGTCGCCCAGGAACACGTAGGTGTGGTGGTCGACGATCTCGTGGCCGGGACGGTTGAATTCGGCGGCGAGCAGCTTCTCGGCCAGCGCCATGCCCACCGCGTTGGCGATGCCCTGTCCCAGCGGGCCGGTGGTCGTCTCGACACCCGGCGTCACGTCCACCTCGGGGTGGCCGGCCGTCTTGGAGTGCAGCTTGCGGAAGTTCTTGAGCTCGCCGATGGGCAGGTCGTAGCCGGTCAGGTGCAGCAGCGCGTACTGCAGCATCGAGCCGTGGCCGTTGGACAGCACGAAGCGGTCGCGGTTGGCCCAGTGCGGGTTGGCCGGGTTGTGCTGCAGGTGGCGGTTCCACAGGGCGACGGCAATGTCGGCCATGCCCATCGGGGCGCCGGGGTGTCCGGAGTTGGCCGCCTGGACGGCGTCCATCGCCAGCGCGCGGATGGCGTTGGCCATCAGCGTGGGCATCGGGGTGGCGATGGGGGTATCGGCGGGAACGACGTTCGAGATCTCGGACATGGACGACTCTTTTTGGGGCCAGGATGGGGCGGGGGCGGAGCCGGCGATTTTAGACGGGCGACCGTAAATCGCGGGGAAATCCCGGCAAACTGACGCCATGAAGGCACTGATCCTGGCCGCCGGCCGTGGCGAACGCATGCGCCCGCTGACCGACCGCACGCCCAAGCCGCTGCTCGAAGTGCGCGGCAAGCGCCTGGTCGAATGGCATCTGGAGGCCCTCGTACGGGCGGGCGTGCGCGAGGTCGTCATCAACACGGCGTGGCTGGAGGAACAGTTCCCCGCCGTCCTGGGCGACGGCACGCGCCACGGCGTGCACATCACCTACTCGTTCGAGGGCCGCGACCACGGCGGCGCGCTGGAGACCGCCGGCGGCATCGCCAAGGCGCTGCCCTGGCTGGGCGATCCGTTCTGGGTGGTGTCGGGCGACGTGTACGTGCCGGACTTCCGCTTCGCCGCCGCCGATTTCCAGGCCTTCGCCGAGTCGGACGCGCTCGGCCAGCTGTGGATGGTCGACAACGCACCGCATCACCCGACGGGCGATTTCGGCATCACCGCCGACGGCCTGGCCAGCCGCGACGCGGCACCGAAGTTCACCTGGGCCAGCATCGGCCTGTTCCGCGCGGCGCTGTTCGACGACATCGCGGTCGGCACGAAGCTGGCGCTGCGGCCGCGGCTGGAGCTGGCACTCGACCAACGCAAGCTGCGCGCGAAGAAGTACGACGGGCGGTGGACGGACGTGGGGACGATGGAGCGCCTGCAGGCATTGAACCAAGGCGACTGACCGCGGCCGGAGGGGCCTGGCCTCTCCTCGGCTCGTGCTGCGAGCTCGCCGGGAGCCGCGACGCCGGCCGCGAATCGAGGACAGGCCTGACCTCGATCCCCTGACGTTCGAGGTCAGGCCTGCCCCCCGCCGCGAACAGCCCCTCGACTACCGGAGGCACCATGGCGCGGACTCGGGAGAGGCCAGGCCCCTCTGCGCCCGGCGCGCCACCGGAAAGCCAGGGCCTTCAGGCCGCCAGCGGCTTGGTGATCTCGTCGATCCGCGCCAGCACGTCCGGCGTCAGCTTGGGAATGATCTCCGCGGCCTTCAGGTTGTCCTGCAGCTGCTTGACGCTGGAGGCGCCGGTGATCACGCTGCTCACGCGCGGATTCTTCGCGACCCAGGCGATCGCCAGCTGCGCGGTGGTGGCGCCCAGATCGCGCGCGATCGGCTCCAGCTTCGCGACGGCCTCGTTCTTGGCCTGGTCGGTCAGCTGGTCGTGCAGGAAGCTCATGTTCTGCATCGCGCCGCGGCTGCCGCCGGGGATGCCCGACCTGTACTTGCCGGTCAGCAGGCCCGAGGCGAGCGGGCTCCATGTGGTCAGGCCCAGGCCGATGTCGTCGTACAGGCGCGCGAATTCCTGTTCGACCTTGGCGCGGTGGAACAGGTGGTACTGCGGCTGCTCGACCACCGGCTTGTGCAGGTGGTGGCGTTCGGCGATCTCCCAGGCGGCGCGGATGTCGGCCGCCGACCATTCGCTCGTGCCCCAGTACAGCGCCTTGCCCTGGGTGATCATGTCGCTCATCGCGTGCACGGTCTCCTCGATGGGCGTGTTGGGGTCGCTGCGGTGGCAGTAGACGAGATCGAGGTGATCCAGGCCGAAGCGCTGCAGCGAGCCGTCGATGGCCTGCATCAGGTACTTGCGGTTGAGCGTGTTCTTGCGGTTGACGGTGACGGCGTCCGGCAGGCCCCAGAAGAACTTGGTCGACACCGTGTAGTTCAGGCGCGCCCAGCCCAGTTTCTTCAGCGCCGCGCCCATCACCTCCTCGCTCTTGCCGCCTGCGTAGGCCTCGGCGTTGTCGAAGAAGTTGACGCCCGCGTCGTAGGCGGCGGCCATCATCTCGACGGCGGCGTCCACGTCCACCTGGTTGGCGTAGGTGACCCACGATCCGAGCGACAGCTCGCTCACCTGCAGGCCGGCGCGGCCCAGTCGACGGTATTGCATTGGCGTATCTCCATGACGTCGCCTGCGTATCAACACGACCGCGGGCATCGGGCCACAATAGCATTCCCCGCCCGACCCTCGCTCCCATGGTGACAACGCACGACAGCCGACCCGCGACCCCGCCACGCCTGGCCGTGATCGGCGGCGGTCCGGTGGGCCTGGCGCTGGCCCTGCTGATGCGCCAGCGCTGCCCGGCCTGGTCCGTGAGCGTGTTCGACACGCGCGAGGCCGCCAGGGACATCTCCGGCGACCCGCGCACCCTCGCGCTGTCGCTGGGCAGCGTGCAGGTGCTCGAGCGCCTGCGTGCCTGGCCCGGCAGCCAGGCGGCGCCGATCCGGCAGGTGCACGTCTCGCAGGCGCCGCCGACGCTGGCCACCCCATTCGGCGAGCCGGTGGTGCACATCCGCGCCGACGAACTGGGCGTGCCGCTGCTGGGCGCCGTCCTGAGCTATGGCACGCTGCTGGCGCCGCTGCAGAAGGCCTTCCTGGACGCCTGTACGCCGAGCCACGACGCACTGGCCGCGATGGCCGCCGGCCTGCACGCCCGCTTCGGCACGGCCGTGGCCGGCGTGAAGACCGACGGCGACGGCGTCGTCGTCACGCCCGAGGGGGGCGTCGGCGAGCGCTTCGACCTGGCGGTGATCGCCGAGGGCGGGGTGTTCGCGGAGCAGTCGCGCAAGGCCGTCACGCACGACTACCGGCAGACCGCCTGGGTCGGCACCGTCACCCTGCGGGGCGCGACGCCGGGCCTGGCGATGGAGCGCTTCACGCGCGACGGCCCGCTGGCGCTGCTGCCGCTGCCGTCGCCGCCGGGCAGCGACCCGAAGACGTCCCTGGCCGCGCTCGTGTGGTGTGTCGACTCGGCCGACGACCCCGTCGCGCCGCTGACCGACGCGCAGCGCCTGGCGGTGCTCGCCACGCGGCTGCCCGAGGCGGTGGGCACGCCGGTGGGGATCTCGCCGCTGAAGTCGTTCGCCCTCGGTCTGAACGCCGAGGCCAGCCTGGTCGACGGCCGCGTCGTGCGCATCGGCAACGCGGCGCAGACGCTGCATCCGGTCGCGGGCCAGGGCCTGAACCTCGGCTTGCGCGATGCCTTCCTGCTGGTCGACCGGCTCGCCGCGGGCGCCCAGGCGACCGACGCAGGCGTCGCGCGCGCGCTGCGCGGGCTCGCGTTCGCGCGGGCGCCCGACCGCTGGAGCGTCATCGGCGCCACCGATTTCCTCGCGCGCAGCTTCACCTGGCACGCGCCCGGCCTGGCCGCCGCGCGCGGCCTGGGCCTGGCGGCGCTGCAGGCCTTCCCGCCGGCCAGGCGCGCGTTCGCGCGGCAGATGATGTTCGGCTGGCGCTGAAGCGCTGCCTGTAATCCGAAGAGAGAGAGACAACCATGTTCGTGGTCGCGGGCGAAGCCCTGATGGACGTATTCACCGGCGCGACGACGCCCACGGGCATGGCGCTCGACGCGCGCATCGGCGGCTCGCCGTTGAACGTCGCCTTCGGCCTCGCGCGCATGGGCCGACCCGTCGCCTTCCTGGGCGGCATCTCCAACGGCGAGTTGGGCGGCCGGCTGCTGGACGCGCTGCGCGCCGAGGGCGTCTCGCTCGAGGCGGTGCACCGCAGCGCCGCGCCCACCACGCTCAGCCTGGTCGGCGTCGACAGCAAGGGCGTGCCCGAATACGCGTTCTACGGCACCGGCGCCGCCGACCGCACGCTGCCGCTGGCCGCGCTCGATCGCATGCCCGCCGCGGCACGCCTGCTGCACGTCGGCTCGTACACGATGGTGGTGGGCGAGACGGCCGCCACGCAGCGCGCGCTCGTCGAGCGCGTGCACGGCAAGATGGTGGTGAGCTACGACCCGAACCTGCGCCTGAACGTCGAGCCCAGCCTGCAGGTGTGGCGCGAGACGCTCGACTGGATGCTGCCGCGCACCGACATCCTCAAGCTCAGCGACGAGGACCTCGGCCTGCTGTATCCGGGCATCGACCCCGCGGCGTTCGCCGCCGACTGCCTCGGCAAGGGCGCCGGCGTGGTGGCGCTCACCCGCGGCGGCAAGGGCGCGTTCGCGTGGCATGCCAGCGGCGTCGTGGAGGTGCCGCCGGTGCACGTCGACGTGATCGATACGGTCGGTGCCGGCGACACTTTCCAGTCGGCGCTCATCACCCGCCTGGACGAGCTTGGCGTGCTGACCCCCGACGGCGTGCGCGGCATGCCGGCCGAAGCGTTGCTCGACGCCATGCGCTTCGCGGCCCAGGCCGCGGCCATCACGTGCTCGCGGCGCGGCGCGGACCTGCCGCGGCGGGCGGAGATGGGCATCCGCTGAAGTTCAGGAAGGCTGCAGGGCCGCCGGCAGGACGTCCGCGTCGAGGGCGCCCTCGGGCGCGGGCGGCCGCCGCACCCGCAGCTCGATCGAACCGTGCGATGCGCCGCGTTCGACGGCAGCCGGCAAGCCGCCGAGGTCGGCCAGCAACTCGCGCGGCAGGCGCGCGATGCGCACCGCCGCGCGGCGACCATTGCGCTTGGCGTGGTACATGCCGGCGTCGGCCACGGCCAGGGCTTCTTCGAAGGCCAGCGGCGCGCGATCGCCATCGAGCGGGAAACTGGCATAGCCGATCGAGGCCGACACGCTGACCACGCGCTGCTGGAACGCGATCGGCGCCGCCGCGAGCGATTGCAGGAGGCGGTCGACCAGCGCGTCGCCGTCGAACGGGCTCGACAAGATGGCCACGACGAGCTCTTCGCCGCCCCAACGCGCCACCAGATCGCCTTCGCGGACGCAGGACTGCACCCGCGCCGCCACATCGCGCAGCACGGCGTCGCCCCCGGCGTGTCCGAGCGTGTCGTTGATATTCTTGAAGTGATCGATATCGATGAGCAGCAGCGTGCCGGCGAAGGCGTCGTACCGATTGCGGCCGCGCAGGCCAAGCAGCAGGCCGTCGCGATTGAGCAGGCCCGTGAGGGGGTCCCGTTCGGAGCGGCTGCGCAGAGCGTCATTGGCGAGCGCCAGGCGGCGGTTGCGCGCACGCAGCCAGGGGATCGCGGCACTCACGGCGACCAGCAGCGCCAGCGCGACCGCGCCGAACCCGGCCCAGCGTCGCACCTCGTCGCTTCGCTGCTGCTGCAGCCGCGCGGCAGCTTCGGCCTGGCGGCCGCGCATCGTGCGCGAGAAGGCGCCGTCGCCGGCCGCCAGCAGGGCGGGCTCTTCATGTCCGAACAACTGCACGGCGTCGTCCATCGCCCCGGCCGCCACCAGCGCGCTGCCCAGCTTGTCGATATCGTTGCCGCGATCGGCCGGGCGCAGGCGGGTGTCCAGCGACGCCAGCAGCGGCCCGAGCCGGCGACGGGCCTCGTCGATGCGGCCGAGGCGCAGCAACGCGACGATCTCGTCGATGTGCAGCAGGTCCAGCATGCCTTGTTCATGCCAGCGCTCGGCCTGCGGCAAGGAGGCCTCGATGCGCTGCAGCGCCTTGTCCGCATGGCCCTGTCGAAGGTCGATCTGCACCAGGCCATCGGCCAGGTTCATGATTCGGCGCGCGTGGCCGGCCGCCTGTGCGATCTGCAGCGCCTCCTGCAGCTTCAGGAGCGACGCCGCCAGGTCGCCGCGTTCCTGCAGGACGCTGGCGCCGAATATCTTCACGAACTCGCGCGCGGAGGCATCGCCGGAATGGACCGCTTGCGCATCGGCGCGCTGCAGCAGCCGATCGCACAGTGCCGTGTTGCCTTCGACCTGCGCCAACTCCGCCGAGATGGCGATCGCGCGCGCGCCCAGGTCGGGCCGGGCGGCCCGCTCGGCGATGCCGCGCGCCGCCTGCAGATAGATGCCGGCCGACCCGCGGGTGGCCTTGTCGCTGAGCGCCAGTCCCGCGAACATGTTGGCCCAGAACCAATCGGACGAACTGCAGGACGTGCTGTTGATGGTGTCGCCTGCGTCGCAGAACGGCGCATAGGCGTCCACCGCGGCGACGAGGTGCTGGGCGCTCCGGGCCGTCTCCTCGGTCACGAGCTCCAGGTCGCCGAGCACGAGCAGCGCGTCCGCGTGGGCGATCGGGCCGGCCGTCCCCGCCAATGCCTCGAGCCTGGCGGCGGAGGCGCGCGCCTCGTCGCGCAGGCCATTGTCGGCGGCAACGAGCCCGACGCCCACTTCGACGATGCGATCCGCCTCGGGGGACGACCCGCGTCGTGCCTGCAATTGCCGCAACTGCGCGAGCGCCTCCTGGGGCGATTCGTATCCGCTGTCGATCAGCCGGTCGACCGTGGCCTGCAACGTGCGGGTCTCGCCCGCGGAGGCGGAGGTGCCTGCCGCCACCAGCACGGCCAGCGCGGCCACGCTCGCACGGTGCCAGCGGCGCTGCCGCGGTCGGGTCGATCTGCAGTGCATTCAACAAGCTCCCTGTCGTTCCAGGGCTTGTCGTCACGCGGGGAATCGCCAGCGATCGCACGCGAGCCAGCGTGCGCCAGCTGCAGCCCCGCTGCCATCTCCTTCGATCAGGCCGGAAGCTTTGCGACCCCGGCTTTCGCGCGGGTGTGCCCTTGTGGGACTCATGATAGCGGCCCGCCGTCGCGGCGACGGCGCCGGCGACGCGTCGCGCGTGCCATTCTTCTCGAAGGCCCTCAGGGCCGATCGCGCCCCTCGTGCGCGGGCGCGTACGCCGCGTGCACGAGGCGCTGCTCCTCCACCGGCGTGCGGCCGAACAGGCGCTTGAATTCGCGGCTGAATTGCGAGGCGCTCTCGTAGCCCACGCGGCTGGACGCGCGGCTCGCGCTCACGCCGTCCTGGATCATCAGCAGCCGCGCCTTGTGCAGGCGCGTCGCCTTCAGGTACTGGATCGGCGAGGTCGCCGTCACCGTCTTGAAGTGCGCGTGGAACGAGGCCGTACTGAGGTTGACCTCCTGGGCCAGCGTCTCGACGTCCAGGCGCTGGTGGTAGTCCATGTGGATGCGGTGCAGCGCCTTGGCGATCTGCCCGAAGTGACCGCGCTGCGCGAGCGCCGCGCGCAGCGCCGGGCCCTTGGGGCCGGTGAGCACGCGGTAGCAGACCTCGCGCATCAGGCTGGCGCCAAACAGCCGGGTCTCGAGCGGCGAGCGCAGCGCGCGCAGCAGGCGGATCACCGAGTCGGCCAGGGGAGCGTCGACGGGCGCGGTGGCCACGCTCTCGGCGCCAGGAACGGGCTCGAACGTCGGATCGATGGCCAGGGCGAGGTCGGCGATGACGGCCAGGTCGAGCTTGACCTTGATGACCAGCAGCGGATCGTCCGGCGTGGCGAAGGTCTCGCCCTCGAAGGGCATCGGCACCGAGGCCACCATGAACTGGTGCGCGCCGTACTCGATCACCTGGTCGCCGAAGTAGCCGCGCTTGCGGCCCGAGCAGACGATCACCACGCAGGCGTCGTGCAGCACCGGGGTGCGCGGCAGCGACCGGTTGGAGCGGCCGAAGGCCACGCCTTCCAGCAGCGAATGGGTCATGCCCTCGGCGGGCGCCAGTTCGGCCACCAGGGCCGTCATCTCCGCGCGCAGGGCCGCGTCGTCGTGCGCCATGGCGCCTTCCTCCAGGGTCATCGGTCGATGACCGGACTCTAAAGGAACAGGCCAGGAATCGGAAACGAAACTGTCATATTTCGTCCGAGTTCAGTGTTTTAGGCAAAAACTCTGGAGTTTCGGGACTTCTTTTCGGGGCCCCGATTTCCTAAACTGCGTCCACCCGGCCTCGACAGGGACCGGCGCGAGCGGCCTCCCCGGCCGCCCTGCATGCGGCCCCGATGACGGCCCGCGCAGCGAGACGACGCGCCGCTCCCCGCCCGCGACGAGCCCGGGTCACGGCACGCAGCGCGGGCGCCCGTCCTCCACGGGCCGTGACGACACCGATGCGTCACGCCAGCAGCTCATGACGACAACCGACGCCTCCGGCGCGCGCCTTTCCGGCGCAGCCGGCGGCATGACCCACCCCATCGAGGAGAAGATATGAATCGACAGACCTGGTTCGTGACCGGCGCGGCGTCGCTCCTGGGCGCAGACATCGTCCGCGCGGCGCTCGCCGCCGGGCATCGCGTCGTCGCGGTGGACGCCGACCCGCTGGCGGCGCTGCAGCGCCTGGCCGCCGTCGCGCGGGACGCGTGGCAGGATGGCCTGCTCCTGCTGCCGCTGGACGCGATCGACGCCAGCGCGGTGGGCGCGGTCGTGCAAGCCGTCGTCGACCGCTTCGGCGGCGTCGACGTGCTGGTGCACGGCGCCGCCGCCTGCAGCCCGCGCAGCCCCGTGGACGCGCCCACGCCCGCGCATGACTTCAGCGCCTCGGTGCGCTCGCTGTTCAACATCACGCGCGGCGTGCTGGAGGCGATGCGCGAACAGGGCACCGGCCGCATCCACCACCTGGTGCCGCCGCCCGATGGCCGGCTCGGGCCGACGTTGTTCTCGATCGCCGGCTTCTGCGAGGCCGTGGCCGCCGACGTCGCGCCGTTCGGCATCGAGGTGACGGCCGTGCCGTCGCACGAGGCGATGCACCTGCTGCGAGCGGCCTCGGGGCGCGATCGCGGGGAGCTCCTGGAGCAGGCGTGAGGCCGCGGACGGCCTTCACGACCCGTGGGACGGCGGAATGCGGCGGGCGGCCGCGGGACAGGGCCGCAACTGATCCGTAGCAGGCCGTACGGCTGAGCACATGCCTGCCCATGGCGCGGGGAAAGGCGACGGTCGGCGTTGCCTCGGGACGGGGGATGCGCTAGCGTCGGCTGGCGCGCCGAAGATACCCCCGACGGGCGCGCGCCATCCCAACGGAGAACGCCATGAAACTGTTTCGGTGCTTCCTGTTCGCCGCCACCGCCCTCACGGCCTCGTTCGCACAAGCTTCCGCGACGTTCTCGCTTCATGTCCTGGGCGACGCCGCGGTGTGGAGCCTCTGGGACGGGTCGGGCACCGCGCCCTGGTTCGGGACACTCCTGATCGAAACACCTGACGGCGCGGATGGCACCTACTTCAACCCTCGAGTCGCTTTCGAATCGAACCTTTCCCTGTCCAACTTCGACACGGCCTCGGAGCCGTTTCCGGCCGAGGACATCAGCGTGACGGTGGAGGACGGCGCGGTGACCTCGATCTTGGGTGGGTGGACGGACGCGGATGTCTCGCGAGGCTGGTGGAGGGACACCTACTTCAACGACGGCTCGATGACGGAGGAGTTTTTCGACCACTTCAACTGGATCCAGGGCACGGGCGCCTTGAGGCCCGTCGATGAGCCGGCGGGCGTCGTCCTGCTCCTCGCCGGCCTGGCGACGATGTGGGTGAGAAGCCGCGGCCAGACAGCCCGCGCCCATTCGGCAACGGCCTAGCCGCCCGGGCCCGCGCGCTGGACTTCAGAGCTTGCGGTGCTTCAACGCCGGCAGTTGCATGCGCACCTGCTCGATGCGCTCGCGCGAGAGCTCGGCGATCGCGAAGCCCTCGCCTTCGGCGCCGTCCAGCGCCAGCGACAGCACCTCGCCCCAGGGGTCGATCACGACGCTGTGGCCGAAGGTGCGGCGGCCGTTCTCGTGCTGGCCGCCCTGCGCGGGCGCGACCACGTAGCACTGGTTCTCGACGGCGCGGGCGCGCAGCAGCAGCAGCCAGTGCGCCAGGCCGGTGGTGTGGGTGAAGGCGGCGGGCACGAACAGCACGTCGCACGGCGGGCGCATCAGCTCGCGGTACAGCTCGGGAAAGCGCAGGTCGTAGCAGACGGACAGGCCGGCGCGCCAGCCGCCGTGCTCGAAGGCCACGGGCGTGTCGCCGGCCTCGAGCACGCGCGCCTCGTCGTAGGACTCCTTGCCGTTGTCGAACGCGAACAGGTGGATCTTGTCGTAGCGCGCGATCCGCCGGCCCTGGGGGTCGTAGACGCAGCAGGCGTTGCGCACGTGGCCGGGCTTCTTCGCGAGGATGGGCAGCGTGCCGCCCACGAGCGTGACCTGGTGCTGGCGCGCCGTCTCGGACAGGAAGCGCTGGATGGGCCCGTCGCCGTCGGCCTCGGCGATGTGCAGCTTGGCGTCGTCGCGCAGGCCCATCATGCAGAAGTACTCGGGCAGCGACACCCACTGCGCGCCGGCCTGGGCGGCTTGCCCGATCAGGCGGCCGGCGGCCTCGAGGTTGCGGGCCACGTCGGGCGTGGAGACGGTCTGGATGGCGGCGAACTTCGTCATGGGGCTTCCTTGCGCGTTGCCCCGAGTATCCGCCGCCCCACGAAATCCGTCCGGCGCGAACGGGCGGATTCCCGGCGGCCGGGCCCTCCGGCCGGCGCTCGCCGTCGGCGGTTCAGGGCGTCTCGGCGCGCGGCGCGGCCAGCGCCGCCGACGCCGCGGCGGCGGCCTCGGCGGCACGCGCGGCGGACGCGGCCGCCGCCGCGGCAGCGACAGCGGCCTTGTGCTCCACTTCCTCGACCTTGGGCGCCGACCACGTGCCGGTGACGTGCACCTCGCGCGTGCCGGCCTCCGTGAGCGGGCTGCGCAGGAACAGCTGCGCGAGGAAAGTGCCGATGCCGATCACCGGGTTGATGGCGGCGTAGGCGAGCGAGGCCGCGCCGGCATTGATCTCGGGCACGATGATGACGTCGAGGTCCTGCGTCTCGGCCTTCAGGTCCGCGCGCCCGGCCATGAGCACCGCCGCCGTGGCGCTGCGCATGCGCAGGTCGCGCGTGCTGGCCACGCCGCGCTCGATCACGACGTCGCCGGTGACGTTGTCGAACGCGAAGCCCTCGGAGAACAGGTCGCGGAAGTCGAGCATGAAGCGGCGCGGCAGCGACTGCAGGCTCAGCACGCCCAGCAGGCGGCCGGCGCCGGCGTCGGCCTTGAGGAACTGGCCCTCGTCGATCTGGACGCGCAGCTTGCCCTGCAGGCTGGGGTAGTCGAGCGCCAGCGGCGAGCCCGTCCACGTGACCGACCCGGCCAGCTTGCCCTTGCCCTTCTTGAGCACCTGGCCCATGCCCAGGCGGCCGAGGAACGCGCCCGAATCGGCCAGGTCCAGGTCGAAGTCCAGCGACACGTGGCGCGCCGGCGCGCCGCTCCAGCGCCCGGTGCCCGACAACGTCGCCTCGGGCGTGGTGAGCGCGAGCTTGGTCAGGCGCCAGTCGCGTCCGCCGGTCTGCGTGGTGGCCGCCACCTCCAGCTTGCCAAGCTTGTTCGCATTGAGCTCGAAGTTCTCGACGACGATGTCCAGCGCCGGCACCGTGCTGGCCTGCGACGTCTCTTGCGCGGGCTGGCTGGCGGGCGTGCCGGGCGGCTCAGGCTCGGACTCGTGCGAATCGAGCGCGAGGCGGTCCAGGCGCGCGAACAGCTGCGCGCCGCGCGCGGGCGTCTCGGGCCGATATTCGACGACGCCCTTGGTCTGGTCCGACGAGATGTTGGAGCGCCAGACATCATCGCCCGCGGCGACCACCTGCGCGAGCAGCACGTCGACGTTGGTGAGGTGGCGGCCGCCCAGCACGAGGTCGGGTGTCCTCAGTGCGGCGGCCGACGGCACGTAGCTGATGCCCATGTCGTCCGCCGCGCCGGCGGTCGCCGCCGGCGTGGGCGGGCCAGCGGACAGGCCGCGCCACAGTGCCAGCCACGCATCGCCGTTGAATGACGGCCCGCGCAGCAGCAGCACGCCCCCCGGCTGCAGCGGCGGCAGCGGCGCCCCGACCGCGTAGGCCGCCCGGACCGGGCGCGGCACGTCGCCCGAACGGTCGCGCAGCACCTCGGCCTGCAGCACCATGCCCTGCGGCTGCGACAGCGCCACGCGCAAGGTGTCGCGGGGGTGGCCGTCCTCCAGCGACACGGTGGTCGACACGGTCAGCGGCCACGTCGCGTCGGCCGGCTTGTTCAGCGGCGCCGGCAGCGCGAGGCCGAGGCCCGCCAGCGGGGTCGTCAGCGCGAACTCGGTCTGGCCCCGGGCGATTCCGATGGTGAGCTTGTAGCCGGCCTGGCCGGTGATGTGCGAGGCCAGGCGCGCCAGCACAGGCTCCTCGGCCACCTTGCGCAGGCCCTCGGCCTCGACCGCGCCCTGCGCCGTGAAGCGCAGCGCGCCGTCCGCCTGCGTCCCGCCATCGAAGACGACGTCGCCGCCGAGCGCGCGCGCGTGGCCGCCGCTGACGGTGACGCCCTTCTCGGTGAAGGCCACGCGAGCGCGGGCGTCCGCGAGCACGGGCGCGCCCGCGACCAGCCGGACGTCGTTGCCGGGCAGCGTCAGCGCGCCGTTGACGGTGGTCTGTTCGCCGTGCTGCAGCGGGATGGCCAGGCCCAGTTCCAGTTCGGCGTTGCCCGTGGCCGTCGTCGTGCCCAGCCCGTTGTGCAACCAGCCGCCCACGGGCGACTGCGCGACGTAGCGCAGGAAGTCCGTCATCGGGCCCGAGACCTGGCCGTGCAGGCCGAGCGCCGCCTGCTCGTACAGGTTCTTCACGCCGCCATTGACGTCGTGCAGCTGCAGCTCGCCCATGCGGCCGCTGGCGTCGTGGATCTCGAGCGCGCCGCGATCGAGCACCACCTCGCCAGCCACCTGCGTGAACGCGGGCCACTGCGACGGGGCGCGCGCGCCGTCGGCAGTCGGCGCGCCGGGCACGTAGGTGAGCGTCACGCCGCGCACGTGCCCGCCGATGCGGAACTCGCCGTCGTGCAGGCGCTGGTAGGGGAAGCCGGCCAGGTCGCCGCGCACGTCGAAGCGCACGTTGTCCAGGTCGCCGCCGGCGAACGCGGCGGCGAGGTAGCCGCGCGTGCTCTCCAGGCCGGGCTTGGGCAAGTAGCGCGCGAGGCGGTCGGCGCGCGCGTGCGTCAGCGCCCCCTTGAGCGCGATCGTGCCGGGGAAGCGCCGGCCGCGGCCGAACTGCGCGGCGGCGGACGCGGCCGATGCCGATGCCACCGCGGCGGGCGCGTTGGGTCCGCTGTGCCACTGCAGCTGCAGCGCGCCCTGGGCGTCGGCGTTGGCGAAGCGCACGTCGTCGAGGGCCACCGAGATCGCCGGCGCCTGCGCGGCGTCGCGGGCCGGTTCGATCTTCCAGGTGGCGTCGGCGCCGAAGCGGTCGAACGGGATCACCGGCTCCTCGAAGACGCCCGGCAGTTCGATGCTGCCGCCGTCCAGCCCCAGGTGCGCGCTGCCCCCGCGTTCGGTGGCCGCCAGCGTGACCTGCGCGTTGCGCCAGCCTGGCCGCCCGCTGCGCGCGCCGTCGGGCACGGCGCCGGCGGCCATCGAGAAGCCGTCGACGGTGGCGTCGACGCGATAGACGTCCGGCAGCGCGAGTGGCCCGGTCCAATGCGCATCGAGGCGGTGCACCACGCCTTCGGGCCGGTAGTCGGCCAGCCATCCCTGCGCGACCGGGGGCAGCGGCAGCGAGGCGGCCAGGCGCCGCATCAACGCAAGGTCGAGGTGGTCGGCCGACAACGCGCCGCCGGTCACCGGCGCGAGGTCGTCCCACGGCACGGTGCCGCTGGACGTGGCCGGGGCCGACGCCGGAGCCGGCTGGCCGGCGGCCTGGGCGATCGCCTCGTCGCGGTGGCGGCTGACGAAGGCGCGCCGGCCCAGGCGCATGACGACGCTCTTTTGCACCTGCTGCCACGCCAGCCGCACGTCGCCCGCGGGCCAGGCGACGCCATCGGCCGTCTCGAACCCGAAGTGCTCGGCCGACAGCGCCACGCCGGCCGGATCGCGGCTGGCCGTCAGGCGGCCGCCGGCGCGCGCGATGGCCAGCGGCGCGACCTGCGGCGTGAGACGCACGACGACGCCGGCCAGCTGCACGTCGGCGGTGGCCGAGCGCCAATGGTTGTTCTGGAAGTCCAGCCACAGGCGCAGCGAGCCCTGGCCGCCGTCGACCTGGAACGGCAGGTCGACATGGCGCTTGAGCTGAGCGACGTCGCCGCGCGGCAGGTCGGCGTAGAAGGTGCCCGTCCAGCGGCGCCAGTCGCCGGCGTACGAGAACAGCGGCTGGCGGGTGCGGGCGCGCAGCGAGAAGCGGTCGCCCCAGGCAGCGGGCGGCGTGGCGTCGACGCGCATGTCGTGCGAGCGCAGGCCGTTGCGCAGGACGACGTCGACGTCGGTCAGCTCGAGCGCCGGCGCGGCGCGCTGCTCGTCGATCCAGCGCACCGCGCCGTGGCGCAGCACGATCTCCTCCTGGCTGAAGAACCAGTCGAGCGTGGCGGCTTCGTCGGCGCTGGAGACGGTGGCGCGCGCGGCGAGGTCGAGCCCGCCCACGTGCAGGTGGCCCGCGGCGTCGCGCCGCACGAGCAGGTGGGCGTCTTCGATGTAGAGCTGCGCAAGCCGCGGCGACAGCACCAGGAGCGATTGCGGCGACAGCGCCGCCGACACGCGCGGCAGCCGCAGCGCCTCGGCGCCGGAGGCGTCGCGCAGCACCACGTCGCGCAGGTCGACCGCGGGTATCCACGAAGACGAGCGCACGCTGATGTGGCCGATACGCACGGGAACCCCTACCGCGCGGCTGGCATGGCGTTCTATCTCAGGGCGCCAATCCTCGATGTGCGGCAGAATCCCCCACTGCAGAGTCAGCCACGCGAGCACGACCAGGCAAAGGAACGACAAGCCCGCATAGACGACGGCTTTCCAGGCCAGTTGAAGCCCGCGCCGCCACGGCATGAAGCGCAGCCGCCTGACGACTGGATCGAAAAATGCGCTCGGTTGCAATCTCATGAAAAGTTCGGCACGGGGTGGCAGCGCCCCAGACCACAGTGTAGGTGGGCAAGATGAGCGCCAAAGGGCGCGGCAGGGAGTCTTTGTCGCCTTTGCTTGCCCTGAACTTCTGGTAACACGCGCCCCCGCGGCGCCGCACCGGCCGTGAACGCACCCGAGACGTCGCTACCGCTATCACGCGGCAAGGCCCTGGCCGCGCACAGCCGCCTCGTGCAACGCGTGCGTCGCCGCCACGGCGACATGCTGGATCGCCTGCCGCCCGGCCTGCCCGATTTCGCCAGCATCGTGGCGCTGATCGCCGCCCTCGAGGCCGACGGCGTCCCCGTGATGAGCGCGCTGCGCATCGCGCGCCAGCTCGTGCTGGAACGCCTGGCGGTGCTGGACATCGAGCAACACGCCGACCAGGCCCAGGTCACCGCGGCGATGACGCACCTGGCCGAAGCCACGCTCGACCGGGCCCACGCGCAGGCGTTGGCCGACATCGACCCGCGCTGGGGCGTGCCGCGCAACACGGCCGGCGAGAAGGTCGAGTTCTGGATCATCGGCATGGGCAAGCTCGGTGCGCGCGAGCTCAACGTGTCGTCCGACATCGACCTGATCTACGTCTACGAGGAAGAAGTGGCCACCGACGGCGTCAAGCCGGTGAGCGCACAGGAATACTTCGGCCAGGTGGCGCGCCGCATGTTCGCGCTGATCGGCGACGTCACCGACGAGGGCTTCGTGTTCCGCGTCGACCTCGCGCTGCGGCCCAACGGCAACTCCGGCCCGCCGGTGGTGAGCCTGGCGATGCTGGAGGAGTACTTCCTCGTGCAGGGACGCGAGTGGGAGCGCTTCGCGTGGCTCAAGAGCCGCGTCGTGGCGCCGCGCTCGGCGGTCACCAGCGGCCGCGCGCTGGCGCTGCGCTCGCTCGTCACCCCGTTCGTCTATCGCCGCTACCTCGACTACGGCGTGTTCGAGGGCCTGCGCCAGCTGCACCACAAGATTCGCGAGGAAGCGCAGCGCCGCGCCGCCGGCCGGCCGGAGCGCGCCAACGACGTCAAGCTGTCGCGCGGCGGCATCCGCGAGATCGAGTTCATCGTGCAGCTGCTGCTGGTGGTGCGCGGCGGCCAGTTCCCCGAGATCCGC
>Ga0207667_10004420_pt1 | contig 17207 bp, 15 predicted proteins | sample KBSCornC52_FD_184301 | JGI IMG/M metagenome (GOLD analysis project Ga0207667, IMG submission 184301) | Corn rhizosphere microbial communities from Kellogg Biological Station, Michigan, USA - KBS Corn C5-2 (SPAdes) (version 2) | ecosystem: Host-associated > Plants > Roots > Rhizosphere > Soil ...
CGCGGGCCGAGTCGATCTCGATGAACGAGGGCTCTTCGGTCGGGTGGTACTTGCCGATCTCCTCGATGACGCGGCCATCGCGCTTGGTGCGCGAGTCGGCGACGACGATGCGGTAGTACGGGGCACGGATCTTGCCGAGCCGCTTGAGGCGGATCTTGACAGCCACAATTCTCCTGAGTTCTGGCACACCCGATGGACGGGAATGCACGGTGTGTGAAGTTCGAACTGCGGCCGTGTGCGTGGGGCACACGCGGCAGAAAGCTCTGAAGGGGGGCTCGCGCGTCTGATAGAGGGTCGGACGCGACAGACCCAACGCACTATTCTGGCAGATTTTCCGGTGGCACGGTAACGGCGGGGGCGGTGGATGCCGCGACCCCGGCTGGCGCGCCGCTGCGCCGCCGACTGATCGCGACGCCCGCCAGGCAGATCACTCCGCCCACGATCGCAAGCGGAGCCGGGATCTCACCGAAGAAGATCACCGCGAGCAGGATCGCCAGCGCAGGAACGATGTAGGTCGACACGCTCAGGCGGCCGGCCGGGGTGCGCTGCAGCGCGTATGCCCATGCCGAGAAGCCCAGGGCGGTCGGGACGAGGCCGAGGTAGACGATTCCGAGGATGGCCGAGACCGGAGCCCCCGCGAGCGACGAGGCCAGCTGCCCCAGGAAGGGCAGGCAGACGATCATGCCGATCGCGCATCCCAGGAAGGTCACCTGGCCGGCGGGAAGCCGCCGGATCGCAGGCTTCTGCACCAGCACGCCGATGGTGTAGCTCACCGCGGCGACCAGCGCCCAGACGACGCCGATCGGATCGATCCCCTTGACCGAGGCCAGGCTGGTCGCGAGGCCGATGAGGATGACGCCGACGAAGGCGACCCCGGCTCCGATCGCCAGCCACTTCGGGATGCCCTCGCCGAGGAACAGCCCGGCCCCGAGCGCGATGAGAATGGGGCCGGCGCCGACGATCATCGCCGTCGTTCCGGCGTCGAGACTGTGCTCCGCGATGTTGAGGGTCACGTTGTACGCGCCGAACCAGGCGACGCCGTATGCCACGATCTGGATCCACTCGCGTGCCGTCGGCCGCATCCACCGCCGCTGCAGAAGCGCGACCACCCCGAGCGCGACCGTGCCCACGATCAGCCGGCCGAGCGCCAGCGCTCCCCCGGGCACGTGGGGGGCGACGCCTCGGATCACGACGAAGGCGCTCGCCCAGGCCAGCAGGGTGACGATGACGGCGATCCACACCAGTGCTCGCTCACGCGGGGTGTCGACGGTCGGGGTCGCAGAGATGCTCACCCTCTGACGCTAGGCCGAACCGCCGACCTGCGAGAGCGGATTCAGGACATCAGCCCAGCGAATCCCGCCACCTGAGCAGCTGCCGCACCACGGTCAGGTCGAAGTCCGGGCCGTCGATGGCCACTTCGAAGAGCCGGACGCCGAGCTCGTACTGCCGGTCGCGCACGTCCTCGGCGACCGACCCCATCCCCCGCACGCTGACGCCGGTGGAGATCTCGATCTCGTCCATGTCGCGTCCGACTGCGGCGCAGTGCTCGCGGAGGATCCCGAGCTTGCGCTCCAGGGTCTCGGGGGTCGAGAAGCTGTGCCAGATGTCGGCGTGCTCGGCGACGATCCTGAGCGTCTTCTTCTCGCCGCCTCCGCCGATCAGGATCGGGATGCGCCGCGTGGGCGCCGGGTTGAGCTTGCCCCAGCGGGCCCGGATGCGCGGCAGGTCCTCGGCGAGCGCATCGAGCCGAGAACCCGCCGTGCCGAAGTCGTAGCCGTATTCGTCATAGTCGCGCTCGAACCACCCGGATCCGGTCCCGAAGATGAAGCGGCCCGCGCTGCCGGAATGCGCGCTGATGTGGTCGATGGTGCGGGCCATGTCGGCCTGCAGGTCGGGGTTGCGGTAGCTGTTGCAGTTCACAAGCGGCCCGAACTCGACCCGCGAGGTCTGCTCGGCCATCGCGGCGAGCATGGTCCACGACTCGTAATGCAGCCCGTCGGGCGCTCCGGACAGCGGGAAGAAGTGGTCCCAGTTGAAGACGATGTCGACACCGAGATCTTCGAGACGCTGCACGGTTTCGCGGATCGTGGCATACAGCGCGTGCTGCGGCGCGATCTGCACGCCGATGCGGACGGGACGGGTCACCTAGCGACCCATGAACTTCTGCAGCGCGGCGAGCTCCTCCTCGGTGGGGCCGCCCGCCTTGCCACCGCCTCCGAGCCCGAATCCCGAGCCGGATGCCGCCCCGGCCGCCGCCTTGCCGCCGCCGGCGAGCGCCGCATTCTCGGCCGCGCGCTTGGCGGGATTGCCCGAGCGCGAGCCCTTCTTGGCCTGCACCTTCTTCTTGCCGGCGTAGCTCGCTCCGGGGATCGGCCCCATGCCGGGCACCTGCGGCACCCCGCCCTTGGCGACCGTCTTCATCATCTTGCTCGCCTGCTCGAAACGGGCGACCAGCTGATTGACGTCGGTGACCGTGGTGCCCGAGCCGCGCGCGATGCGCACCCGGCGCGATCCATTCAGCAGCTTCGGGGTGGTGCGCTCCTGCAGGGTCATCGACTGGATGATCGCCTCGGTGCGGGTGATCTCGCGCTCGTCGAAGTTGTCGAGCTGCTCGCGCATGCCGCGCGCGCCGGGCAGCATGCCCAGCATCCCCTTGATCGAGCCCATGTTCTTCAACTGCTGCATCTGCTTCAAGAAGTCGTCGAGCGTGAAGGTGTCTGTCGCGAACTTCTCGGCGGTCCTGCGCGCCTCTTCTTCGTCGAAGGCCGACTGCGCCTGCTCGATGAGGGTGAGGATGTCACCGAGATCCAGGATGCGGCTCGCCATGCGATCGGGATAGAACGGCTCGAAATCGTCGAGACCCTCCCCCGTCGAGGCGAACATGATCGGGCGGCCCGTCACGGACGCGACCGACAGGGCCGCACCGCCGCGCGCATCGCCGTCGAGCTTGCTGAGCACGACGCCGGTGAAGTCCACGCCGTCTTGGAAGGCGCGAGCGGTGGTGACCGCATCCTGGCCGATCATCGCGTCGATGACGAACAGCACCTCGTCGGGATCGACGGCCTTGCGGATGTCGGAGGCCTGCTTCATCAACTCGGCGTCGATACCGAGTCGGCCCGCGGTATCGACGATGACGGTGTCGTAGAGCTTGCGTTCCGCCTCTTTGACCCCGTCTCGCGCGACCTTCACCGGGTCGCCGACGCCGTTGCCGGGCTCGGGCGCGAAGACCGGGACTCCCGCCTGGCCGCCGACCACCTGCAGCTGCTGCACGGCCTGCGGGCGCTGAAGGTCTGCCGCGACCAGCAGCGGGGTGTGGCCGTCCTTGGCCAGCCACTTGGCGAGCTTGCCCGCCAGGGTCGTCTTTCCCGCGCCTTGCAGACCCGCGAGCATGATCACCGTCGGCGGCTTCTTGGCGAACTCGAGGCGGCGCTGCTGGCCGCCGAGAATCGCCACCAGCTCGTCGTTGACGATCTGCACGACCTGCTGGGCCGGGTTCAGGGCCTTGTTGACCTCGTCGCCGAGAGCACGCTCGCGCACCTTGCCGGTGAAGTCCTTCACGACCTCGAGGGCGACGTCGGCATCGAGCAGGGCGCGGCGGATCTCGCGCACGGTTCCGTCGATGTCTGCGGGGGTGAGCTTGCCCTTGCCGCGCAGATTGCGGAAGGTCGCGGTGAGGCGATCCGAGAGGGTTCCGAAGGTGGCCATGGTGCTGACCAGCTTAATCGGGGCGGAGGTGACTTACCGGAACAGCTGCGCCGCGACCAGCAGCATGCCGTGAGCCCAGCCCCGCTCGATAGGGTCGGAGCATGCCTCTGCTGCTGCCCTTCGACGGTCACACCCCCGACATCCACCCCACCGCCTGGATCGCACCGAATGCGACCCTCATCGGCCGGGTGCGGGTGCTCGCGCACGCCAGCGTGTTCTACGGCGCTGTGCTGCGCGGCGACCTGGCCGACATCGTGCTCGGCGAGGGCAGCAACCTGCAAGACAACTCGACCATCCACGTGGATGAGGGCATCCCCGCCACGATCGGCGCGGCGGTCGGCATCGGCCATGGCGCGATCATCCACGGCACGACGATCGAAGACGGATGCCTGATCGGCATGGGGGCGACCCTGCTGAATCACTCGGTCATCCGGGCCGGCGCGTTCGTCGCAGCCGGGGCGCTCGTGCTCGAGGGTCAGGAGATCCCGGCCGGGATGCTGGCCGCCGGGGTCCCCGCGAAGGTGCGCGGTGCCCTCGACGAGGCGGGGGCCGAGCGGGTGCGGCTGAACGCGATCCAGTACCAGGAGCTGGCCGAGCGGCATCGCGCGTCGCAGGGGTAGTCGCAGGGGTCGTCGCAGAGGGGTCTTGGCGCGGCGGGGGCGTCGTCGCGCTGCGGGGGCGTCGTCGCGCGGCGGCGTTGCGGGCGCCGTCACGCAGCGGGGCTGCGGGCGTCGTCACGCAGCGGGACTCCTTTCCTCCACAGGTTCAGATCTGCCAAGATCTTGTACTTTCGAACAAACGTTCGATGCGCGAAAATGGACCCATGGCCCCCTCCGACACGCTGCTCGCCGAGGCGACGCATGCCCTCGAGGCCATCCGATTCGACGATCTCGCCAGGGTCTCCGATGGTGACCTGCTCGATCTCATCGGGCAGGCCGCCCAGCACGAACGCCTTGCACGGGCGCACTCGGCGACGCTTGCCGGAGAATTGCTGCGCCGGTCGGCTCCCGAGCTCGGGCACGACGGTCTCGCGCAGAAGCTCGGCCATCGAACGCCGCAGAAGCTCATTCAGGCGACCACCGGGGCGACCTTGCGCGACGCAGCGCAGGCGGTGCGGGTCGGCGGGCTGGCCGGGTCGCATCCCTGGCTGGGGTCGTTGGCCGGTGCGGTCGCGAACGGCTCGCTGTCGACGGATGCAGTCGACGCGATTCGAGCCGGACTCGGAGTGCCGAACGAGCACGTCTCGGCCGAGAGTCTTGCGGGCGCGGCCTCACGGCTCGCCGATGAGGCCCCGTCGCTTGATGCGGATCGCGTGTTCACCCTGGCTCGTGAGGTGCGCGACGAGCTCGACGCCGCCGGCATTGTCGATCGGGAGCGTGCGGCGCGCGCTGCCCGCGAGTTCCGACTGCAGCGCCTGCGAGACGGCGGGGTCCGGGTCGTGTGGCTGCTCGACGCCATCGAGGGATCCGTCCTCGCCGAGGTCTATGACCGGGCCACATCGCCCCGCCGCGGCGGACCGCGCTTCGTGACGGAGCGCGCACAGGCTGAACGCATCGCCGACGATCCGCGCACCACGGAACAACTCGCGTCGGATGTGTTCCTCGGACTGATCACGGCCGGAGCCGAGGTCGATCCGAGCCGGTTGCTCGGTCGCGGTGCGCCCGCGGTGCGCGTGACCGTGACCGAACGCGAACTCGCCGCCCGCGCGGGCCGCGGTCGACTGCAGGGCGGTCAGCTGTCCGTGTCGATCGAGACCGTCGAGCGATTGGCCTGCGCTCAGGGAACGATTCCGGTCGTGTTCACTGCGCTCGGGCAGCCCCTGGACGTCGGCCGCGAGCACCGCTTGTTCACCCCGCGCCAGCGGATTGCCCTCGCCGAGCGAGACGGCGGCTGCCTCTGGACGGGCTGCGAACGGCCGCCATCCTGGTGCGAAGCGCATCACATTCAGCACTGGGCGCGCGACGGAGGCCGCACTGACGTGGCCGACGGAGTTCTGCTCTGCAAGCATCACCACCTGCTGCTGCACGATCATCACTGGGAGATCGAACGGCGCGGCGTGGGAGACGCGGAATACTGGCTGATTCCGCCACCGGGTCACCCGGAACCGAATGCACGCCGACTCTCGAGTCGGAGTCTGGCTCTGGCGGATTTACTGGCCGGGTAGCGCCTGCCGCCGGCTAACCCACCAGCTGCGCCGCGAAGACGCGCGCGGTGAACCCGGTCAGATCGCCGATGCTCTCGCCCTGCCCGATGAGTTTGATCGGGATGCCGGTCTTCTCCTGCACGGCCAGCACGAAACCGCCCTTGGCCGATCCGTCGAGCTTGGTGAGCACGAGCCCGGTGACGCCGGCGTGCTCGACGAAGGCCTCGGCCTGCGCGACCCCGTTCTGCCCGGTCGTCGCGTCGAGCACCAGGAGCACCTCGGCGACCGGCGCGAGCTTCTCGACCACCCGTCGCACCTTGGTGAGCTCATCCATCAGGCCGCTCTTGGTCTGCAGCCGGCCCGCGGTGTCGATCAGCACGATCTCGATGCCGTCTCGAACCGCCTTCTCGACCGTCTGGAACGCGACGGATGCTGGATCCTGCCCGGCCTGCTGCGGCCGCACCACCTGCGCGCCGGCCCGTTCGGCCCAGGTGGCCACCTGTTCCACCGCCGCGGCGCGGAAAGTGTCTGCGGCACCGACGATCACCGTTCGGCCGTAGTTCGTCAGGAACTTGGCGAACTTGCCGATCGTCGTGGTCTTGCCGACTCCGTTGACCCCGACGACCAGCACGACCGCGGGACGGTTGGTGAGGGTGAGGGTGGAGTCGAGGCGCTCGAGACGGACCTCGATGATCTCGCGCAGCATCCGCTGCAGATCGGTCGGGTCGGTCGTCTTGAACCTCGCGACGTTCGCCCGCAGCTCGTCGACGATCGCGTCGGTGATGTCGGGGCCGAAGTCCGCGGAGAGCAGGGCGTCTTCGAGGTCGCTCCAGGTCTCGTCGTCGATGGTCTTGCGCGAGAACATGCCGCGCAGGGCGCTGCCGAGCGACCAGGGGGCCGGGCGGGAGGAGGCGGCCGGCGCGGGCTCGGGCGCGGGAGCCGGCTCAGCGGGTGCGGGCTCAGCGGGTGCGGGCTCAGCGGGTGCGGGCTCAGCGGGCGCGGGCTCAGACCGGGCCGGCCCGGCCGGTGCGGGCACAGACCGAGCAGGCTCGGTGGGCTCGGGTGACGGCTCGGCGGGCGCGGGCTCAGACCGAGCAGGCTCGGCCGGCACGGGGGACGGCTCGGGTGCGGCGCCGACGACCGCATCGGCCTCATCGTCGAGCAGGCCGTCGAGCGGTTCGTCGAGCGGGCCGGCGAGCGGGCCGGCGACATGGTCCCGCTGATCGCGCCGCGCCGCGCGACGTTCTCTCCAACTCGGTCTGGCCATGCCGTCAGCCTAATCAGCGCGATGCCGAGAGGTCGGAGGTCACAGCCCCATCGGGCAGGATGGTCGCGTGACCTTCGCCTTCATCCGCCACGGCCAGACCGATTGGAACCGTGACGACAAGCTCCAGGGCTCGAGCGACATCCCGCTCAACGCCCTGGGTCGCGAGCAGGCGCACGAGGCCGCCGGGATCCTCGCCGACGGCGGCTGGGAGGTGGTGGTCAGCTCTCCCCTGCTGCGTGCGCGCGAGACCGCGAAGATCATCGCCCACGACCTCGGTCTCGAGCTCGGCCCGAGCTACCCCGCCTTCGTCGAACGCGACTACGGGCCGCTCGAGGGCACATCGTCGAGCGAGACGATCGCCCGCTGGCCGCACCGCGACTACCCGGGGGCCGAGAGCCTGGACTCCGTGGTGAGCAGGGGTCTGGCCGGCCTCGCGCGGGTGGCAGACGACTTCCGCGATCGCGACGTGGTGATCGTCGCGCACGGGACGATCATCCGCTACACCCTCGCCGCCCTCGCCGGGCGCCCGCTCGATGCGATCCGCAACGGCTCGATCTCGACCTTCCGCCTCGACGGCGACCGCTGGGAGGTGCTCACCGTCAACGGGCAGCCCCTTGTTCCGCTGACCGAGGTCGCCGATTCCGCGGCGCCGGCGGCCGATCCGCGGGGTTCGGCGGGTTAGTCCGGTCCGGCGGGGTCGGCTTTCGGCGGGCCGAGCGGGTTCGGCGGGCCGAGCGGGCTGGGCCGGCGCGGGGCGGGTCAGCCCGCCAGGTACATGACGACGCCGACACCGACGATCAGGATGCCGAATCCGACCAGGAACAGCGTCCAGACTTCGAGCGACAAACCGAAGAACGACGAACTCCGGGCGCGGAGCAGCGGTTCGCCGGTCTCGGGATCGAAGGCCGGAATCGCCCGGTGCGTGATCGTCATCCCGTTCTCGATCACCGGCTCCGGCAACTTCTCGTAGACGACGGCGCGGGTGGGCGCATCGAGGCGCCGCACGACCGATCTGTCCAGGATCGCGAGCAGACCGCCGCCGATGAGGAGGCCGATCCCCACCCCGATCACCAGGCGCGATCCGGAGCCGATCCCGGCCAGAACGGCGATCAGCACCCCGACGCCGATTCCGACGATCGCCGCGACGACCACCGAGAATCCCCACCGCTGATTGACGATCATGTGGTGCCCCCGGCCATGACGCCACCGTAGTGGACGGGCGGGGCGGCTAGGTGGTGAGCCGGCGGGCGAGAGCGATCCGGCTCCTGTGCAATTGGGTCTTCACGGTGCCGGTTCCGATCCCGAGCGCGTCGGCGATCTCGCGCACCGACTGGTCTTGCAGGTAGTGCAGAACGCAGACCTGGCGCATCCGCTGCGGAAGGGTCTCGAGAGCCGCAAGAACATCGAGGTCGCGCCCGACCCGTTCGAGCGGATCCTCGGGAGCAGAGGGACGAAGCCGATCGACCACGCGTCGTCCCACAGCGTCACGGCGGTGCACATCGCGCGCGCGATTGCTGGCGACGACCGTCACCCAGGCTGCGACGTTGCGCGGCCATGCACGATCACGGTGGGTCAGCAGTTGCACGAGGGCCTCCTGCACCGCGTCGACCGCGGCTTCCCGGTCGCCGGCGATCATCCGGACGGCGGAGACGACGCGTGGGTACTCGGTATGCACGAATTCGGTCACATCGAAATCGCGCGGGTCGGCGAGGCCATCGGCGCGGCCGTCGGCGAGGCCTTGGGCGAGGTCGTGGTTGGGCACGGCTCGGGAGACGAGCCGCGGCACCGCCGGAGAAAGCGCTGTCATGATGCGGCCAGGGTAGCGACGAGTCTTTGTCATATACTCGCCATGACAAACACAGGTCATCGCACTGTCAGCCGGGCAAGCCCACAGAGAGGCGTGCAGATGGACACCGTTCTCGCCGATCCCGATGCTCGCCGCCTGTTGAGCACCATCTACCGAGTGCGTCCGGGCACCGTCGAGGAGCTGCGAGCGCTGCAGGGCCTGCCCCGCGACCGGATACCCGAGCTTCTGCAGAGGCTGGATGCCGCAGGGCTCATCGCCTTCGATGGCGACGCGATCGAGGCCCTCTCGCCGGATCGGGCGATGGCGACGGCCGCCGAGCAGGTGGTCAGTTCCGAGATGGAGGGACTCCGCGCGCTCGCGATCTCGGCCGCCGCGCTGTCGGCCCTCACCCGCGACTGGGAGGTCGGGAGTTCACCGGATGACACGGCTCCGTGGGCCGAGTTCGTTCATGGGCATGAGGCCCAGTGGAAGGCGTGGCCTCGTTACGCCGTGACCCACCCACCCCGGAATCCGGTCAACCTGTACCCCGACCTCCGCATTCTTCGCGACGTCATGGTGGCGACCATGACCGACGACGAGAAGCGACTGGTGGCGAGCGCCGGCCTGCGCGGGGTCTTCCCGCGTTCCGTGCTGGCCGAGCCGGCGGATCGCGCGTTCCTCGACGAACTGCGCGGGCTCGGAGCCCGCATCCGGATTGTGGATGAGGTGCCGAGCTGGGTCTACGCCGACCGTGGTCTGCTGTGCGCCCTGCCGCTCAACTGGGCCGAGCATCCGCCCAGCAGCATCGCCATCGTCACCCACCCATCCATCACCGAGATCGTGTCGCTCTATGTCGAGAGCATCTGGGACAAGGCGGTCGACTACCCGCTGGCCGACGACGGCTGGAAGCCGGTGCTCCACCTGCTGGCACGCGGGCTGTCGGATGCCGCCATCGCCCAGACCCTCGACATCTCTCCCCGTACCGTCCACCGCCGCATCGCCGAGGCGATGGAGCAGCTCGATGCGCATTCCCGTTTCGAGCTCGGCGTCGCCTGGGCGCGACGAACGGATGGCGACTAAGCCGTCGCGCCCTCGGGCGCTGCCACGCGCTGGCCGACCACGGCGCTGACGCCGTCCTGGCGCATCGAGACCCCGTAGAGGGCATCCGCGATCTCCATCGTGCGCTTCTGGTGGGTGATCACGATGAGCTGCGAGCTGGTGCGCAGGTCTTGCAGGATCGTGAGCAGCCGTCCGAGGTTCGCATCGTCGAGCGCCGCCTCCACCTCGTCGAGGATGTAGAACGGGCTCGGCCGCGCCTTGAAGATCGCGATCAGCAGGGCGACGGCGGCCAACGAGCGTTCGCCGCCGCTGAGCAGCGAGAGCCGCTCGATCTTCTTGCCCGCCGGCTTCACCGTGACCTCGATCCCGGTGGTGAGCAGCTCATCGGGGTTGGTCAGGAACAGGCTGCCGGTTCCGCCCGGGAACAGCACGGGGAACACCTCATCGAATGCGGCGCGGGTGTCTTCGAATGCGGCCGAGAAGATGTCCTGCATCTTCTCGTCGATCTCGTCGATGATCGTGAGCAGGTCTTTTCGGGTGGCGGTCAGATCGGCCAGTTGCTCGGTGAGGAACTTGTGGCGCTGCTCGAGCGCCGCGAACTCCTCTAGCGCGAGCGGGTTGACCCGGCCGAGCTGGGCGAGCTTGCGCTCGGCGGAGGCCAGGCGCACCTGTTGCTTGCTGCGGTCGAACCGCTGGTGGGCCGGCTGCCCTCCCGTCTCGCTGATTTCAGGAGCATTCAGCGAACCGGCCGCCTCGACCTCGAGAACCGGCGGCGAGGCGGCATCAGCATCCTGAAAAACGAGGTCGGAGTCGGCAGGCACCGGCACGTCGGGCCCGTATTCCGCGACCAGCACCTCTTCGTCGAGGCCGAGCTCTTCTGCGGCGCGTTCGAGCAGCGTCGACAGGTGCAGCTTCTTCTCGTACGCCTGCATCTCGAGGCCGTGCACGTTGTCGTTGAGCGCCTGGAACCGGTCGCGCAGGCCATTCTCGTTGCGTCGCAGCTCCTGCAGCTCTTCGTTCTGCTTGGCGCGCTCGGCCTCGGCGGCGGCGAGGGCGACCCTGGCCTGCGAGACCGAGCGGTCGGCAACATCCAGCACGGCGGGCAGGGCATCGGTCACGCCGGTGGCCGCCTGCACCTGTCGCTGGCGCAGCACCGCGAGACGCGCAGATTCCTCGGCGGCTGCTCGCTCGGCCTCGAGCTGCTTCTGCAGGGAGTCGGCCTGCGCGTGCTGGGCGCGCACCCGCTCGCGCGCCGTCTCGAGCTCGATCCTGGCCTGCACCTCGGCGGCTCGCGCTGCCTCCAGTTCGGCGACCAGCGCGTCGCGGCTGCTGACGTCGAGGATCGGCCGAGGGGTCGCCGCGTGCGCATCACGATCGCCGAGCGCGCGCTCGACCGCGGAGTCGGCGGCCTCGGCGGCCTCTGTCAACTGGCGCACCGCCTCGGCGAGCCGCTCCCCCTCTGCCTGGGCGCCCTCCAGCTGCGCGCGCGAACGGCCGACCGCCTGGCTGCGCTCGGCCAGCAGGGCGTCGAATGCCTTGAGTGCCGCGGCGGCCTGCGCCGCGTCGATCTGCGCGCCGTCGAGGAGTTCGCGCTTCTCGGCGAGGGCGAAGCGCCTGCGCTCGATCGCGGTCGTGACCTCGACCAGCTTCTCTTGCGCGGCATCGCGCTCGGCCACGAGTTCGAGGGTGCTGCGGCCGGCGCCCGTTCCCCCGCGCAGCACGTACTCGGTCAGCACATCGCCGTCGCGCGTGATCACGGTGAGGCCGTCGATCCCGAGCTTCATCAGCTCGGGCCACGCGGCGCGTGCGGCGGCCAGGTCGTCGACGACCACGGTGCGGGACAGCAGACCCAGGATGCCGCGGGGCGCCGTCACGAGTGCCGATGCCGCCTGCGTGCCCGAGGGCAGGGGGGCGAGCGCTGCGGCGTCGTCGCCGCCGTCGGCGACCACGATCTCGACCCGCCCGGCATCGCTGTCGTGCGCCTGCCCGAGCGCCGAGAGCCCCGCATCGCGCGAGTCGGCGAGCACCGCATCGGCGAGGGTGCCGAGGGCGGCCGCGATCGCGGCCTCGTATCCGGCCTGCACCTGCACGTGCTCGGCGACCAGGCCCCGGATGCCGCGGGCCGACAGGATCGACGCCGAGCCGTCCTTCTGGTCGACCGCCATCGAGAGGGCCGAGGTGCGCGCGGCGAGTGCATCGCGCTCGCGCTCGGACGCGTGCAGCTCATCCCGCAGCGCCTCCACCTCGGCCTGCAGCACCTTGACGGCCGCGTCGGCTGCCTCGACCGCCGCCGTCAGGTCGCTGTCCGAGCCGGACTCCTCGTCGCCGCCCTCGATCTCGAGCAATTCGGCCCTGGCCTGCTCCCGGCGCTGCTCGGCAGCCGCGAGCGCGGCGCGCTGCCGGTCGAGCTCACCGCGGGTCGCCGTGCGACGGGATTCGGCGGCATCCACCTGACCGCTCAGCCGGCCCTGCTCGAGGTCGTGCTGGGAGATCAGGCTGCTCTGCGCGCTGATCTCCTCGTCGAGCGAGGCGAGCGAGGCGCGCGCCGTCGCGGTGACCGCGCCGGCCCGGCCCAGCAGCTCTTCGACCTCGGCGACCCCGGCCGCCAGGCGCGTTGCCTCGTCGCGAGCGTCGTCGACCATGCGTTGCGAGATCGTGGTGGTCATGCCGGGCAGCTCCGCCACGATCTCGCGCAGCGCGAGCCGCTGGTTGGCGAGGGTGAAGAGCGAGCGCAGGTGGTCCTGCACCTGCTCGAGGCCGAAGGCGACCTGGCGGGCGGCATCCACCGAATCGCCGGTCATGGTCTGCTCGAGACGGGCCTGACGCAGCTTGGCCTGGTCGAGCTGCTCCTGCAGCACCAGGCGCTCGGTCTTGCGCTCGCCCTCGTTGCGGCTCACGTCGCTGATCGCGGTGCGCAGCTCGACCACCTCGTCGGCGAGCAGCCGGGCGCGGGCATCCCGGACGATCGCCGCGATGGTCTGCGCCTCGCGGGCGATCTCGGCCTGCTGCCCGAGCGGTTTGAGCTGGCGCCGGATCTCGCCTGCCAGGTCCGAGAGGCGGGTCAGGTTGGCCTGCATCGCGTCGAGCTTGCGCAGGGTCTTCTCTTTGCGACGCCGGTGCTTCAGGATGCCCGCGGCCTCTTCGATGAAGCCGCGGCGCTCCTCGGGGGTGGCGTGCAGCACCTGGTCGAGCTGGCCTTGCCCGACGATGACGTGCATCTCACGGCCGAGGCCGGAGTCGCTCAGCAGCTCCTGCACGTCGAGCAGGCGGCACTGCTCGCCGTTGATCGCGTACTCGCTGCCGCCGTTGCGGAACAGCGTGCGCGAGATGGTGACCTCGCTGTAGTCGATGGGGAGCGCGCCATCCACGTTGTCGATGGTCAGCAGCACCTCGGCCCGGCCCAGCGGCCCCTTCGTGGCCGTGCCGGCGAAGATGACGTCCTCCATCTTGCCGCCGCGCAGGGTCTTCGCGCCCTGCTCCCCCATCACCCAGGCGAGGGCGTCGACCACGTTCGACTTGCCGGAGCCGTTGGGCCCGACGACGGCGGTGACACCCGGTTCGAAGGCGAAGGTGGTCGGCTGTGCGAACGACTTGAAGCCCTTGAGGGTCAGGCTCTTGAGGTACACCCCGACCTCCGTCCGCTTCGCCGTTGCACGGGTCTACGGTACCGGTACGGACGCCGTGGTCTCCCCTGCCGGATCTTCCCGCCGGCCGGGATCGAGGAGTGCCGCGCGAGATATCCTCGGGCAATGAGATCCGTTGTCGCCCTCGCGCTGCTGGTCGTACTCGCCGGCTGCTCGGCGCAGCCGAGCACGCCGTCCGCCTCGAGGGGACCTCTGTGGTCTGCGCCCCGGGTGTTCTCGGCGACCGGGCCATCGCAGCAGAGCATCCCGGTGCCGCCGAGCGCGAAATCGGCTGAGATCAGCGTCACCTGCGGCAGCAGCACGGACGCGTATCTCACCGTCGCCGTCGGCGCCCAGGACCAGCCGCGCAGCGCCAGGTGCCCGTCGACACTGCGCTTTCGCAGCGCTGCAGGCGGCACGCTCATCCTGAATGTCGACCTCGCGGGCGGCACGGGCCGTTACGTCGGCCAGGTGCGATTCTCGACGGAGCCCTTCGCGTCCGACTCCGCCATGGCCGAACAGTGCACCGGGCTGAGCGGGGTCTTCTCGGACATCGCGAGTGCCGACAACGGGTACCCGAACGGCCCGCTGGATCTTGCGGGCTGGCATCGCCTGATGAGCTCGGCGAGTAAGAAGCTGGCCGCGGTCAGCGGCTCGGGCGCTCTCGGCACCCAACTCGATGCCCTGACCGCCTGGTACGGCCGGAGCGACCTCACCCCAGGCACGCCGACGACCGCCAGCGCCAGCGAAGCGTTCGAGGTCGTGAACGGCCTGTGCCTCGACAACGGGACCCCGCTGGTGATCCTGTCGCAGTACGGCGGGTGATCGGCATGTTCACGATCGACGAGGCGACGATTCCGCGGAGCATCGCCGACGACCGCGACGGCGTGTTCGCCGGGATCATGGCGGTGCGCAACGCGGTCGAGGTGGCCGGCTACGGCATCCCCGAGGTCGCCGTCAGCGCCGAAGAGATGCTGCCGACCTACCTCGACGAGAACCAGCCGAAGCGGGTGCTGCTGGCACGGTCCGACCGGACGATCGCCGGACGCGCGGTGCTCGTGATGCAGCACGACGACACCGAAGTCGGGTGGGTCGACGTGCGAGTCCTCCCCGAGTTGCAGGGGGCGGGTGCCGGGCGGGCGCTCAGCGACGCGATCGAGGTGCTCGCCCGCGAGGCCGGTCTGACCCGGTTGATCACCTACGTCGTCTCGAAGGATGCCCCGGGCGAGCGCCTCGCCGCGCCGACCGGCTTCGGCTCGGTGCCGGCCGGCAATCGCGAGGTGCGCTTCCTGCTCGCCAACGGGTGGACGCTCGAGCAGGTCGAGCGCGGCAGCCGGTTCGCACTCCCGGCCGACTCCGAGAAACTGGCCGCGCTGGGCGCGACGGCCGAGGAGCACGCCCGCGACTACCGGGTGCTGACCTGGACCGGCGCGTCCGCCCCCGAGCTGCTCGAGGATCTGGCCGCCCTTCAGACCCGCATGAGCACGGACGCACCGAGCGCGGGCCTCGACGAACCTCTCGACGTCTGGACCGCCGAGCGCTTCGCCAACAAGGAGGCGCTGCTGCTCGACTCACCGCAACTGCTGCTCACGGCCGCGGTGCGGCACGAGCCGACCGGGCGGCTCGTCGGCTTCACCCGGTTGACCGCCCCGCACGACACCACTCGAGCGGTCGGGCAGTGGGACACCATCGTGCTCCACGAGCACCGCGGGCACCGGCTCGGGATGCTGCTGAAGATCGCCAACCTGCAGCTGCTGGGCGAGGCCGCGCCCGGGCATCCCTCGGTGCTCACCTGGAATGCCGAAGAGAACCGGCCGATGCTGGCCGTCAACGAGGCGGTGGGCTTCGTGCCGATCGGCTATGAAGGGGCGTGGCGGAAAGAACTCACCTGACCCGCTGGCAGAACGCGCAGAAGTGCGAGCCGCGGTTCATGAAGCTCTCGCGCACGATCGGGCGACCGCAGCGCGGGCACGGTTCGCCCTGCCGTCCGTAGGCGTTGAGCGAGTGCGAGAAGTAGCCGGATGCGCCGTTGACGTTCACGTACTGCGCGTCGAAGCTCGTCCCGCCCTCGGCGAGCGCCTTGCCGAGCACGGCCCGCACCTCGGCCAGCAGGGCTGCGGCCCGTGGGCGGCTGAGGGTCGCCGTCGGCTGCTCGTAGTGAACACGGGCCGCCCAGAGCGACTCATCCGCGTAGATGTTGCCGACCCCGCTGATCAGCGTCTGGTCGAGCAGGGCGCGCTTGATCGTCGTCTGCTTGCGCGAGAGGGCGGTGAGGAAGGCACGATCGTCGAAGAGCGGGTCCATCGGGTCGCGGGCGATGTGCGCGACGCGGCTCGGCACCCGCTGCTCGGGGTGATCGACCGTGGGCACCAGCCGGTCCAGCGCCATCGAGCCGAAGATCCGCTGGTCGACGAAGTCGATGCGCGACTCTCCCCGCTCGGGATGCCGCACCTCCAGCACCACGCGGGTCAACCGGTCGCGCGCCGCCGCCCGCTCGCGCAGCAGCACCTGGCCGCTCATCCCGAGGTGGATGGTGAGGGCCTCGTCGGGTTCTGACCCTGACGGCGCGGCCAGCGGGATCCACAAGAACTTGCCCCGGCGCTCAGGCACCCCGAGCACCGCGCCAACGAGCCGCTCGATGAAGTCCTCTGCTGGGCCGTCATGCCGCCGCAGCGAGCGCTCGTCGAGCACCTCGACACGCGTCACGGTGGCGCCCGTCACGGCGGGCTCGAGGCCGGATCGCACGACCTCGACTTCTGGCAGCTCAGGCACAGCGGCGCCCGTCTAGCGCTTCGGGCGCTGCAGCACGGCCCAGGCCGCGAGCGCCGCGGCCATCTCGGCCTGCTTCTTGCTCGACCCGTCGCCGGAGGCGACCGGCGAGCCGCCGACGACCACGGTCGCGTGGAAGCGCTTCGAATGATCAGGACCGCTATCGCTCACCTCGTAGACCGGAAGGCCCCGCCCGCTGCGGGTGGAGAGCTCTTGCAGGCTGGTCTTGGGGTCCATCGCGGCCCCGAAGCGCTCCGGGTCGGCGAGCAGCGGGGCGATCAGCCTGAGCACCAGGGCGGTCGCGGCATCCGGGCCGAGGGACAGGTAGGCGGCCCCGATCACGGCTTCGACGCAGTCCGCGAGGATCGACGACTTCTGGCGGCCGCCGGTGAGCTCTTCGCCGCGGCCGAGCAGGATGTGCGAACCCAGGTCGATGCCCACGGCGATCTCGGCCAACGCCACCGACGACACCAGGCTGGCTCGGCGCTTGGCGAGTTCGCCCTCATCCAAGCCCGGGTTCTCTGTGTAGAGCATGACCGTGACGGCCTGGCCGAGGATCGAGTCGCCGAGGAACTCGAGGCGCTCGTTGTGGGCCAGCCCGCCGTTCTCGTAGGCATACGAGCGGTGGGTCAGCGCGAGCTGCAGCAATTCCGGGTCGATCTCGACCCCGAGAGTCTCACTGAGACGAGCGCGTTCCGGAGGAACGCCAGCGTCGCCCGAAGGGCGAGCCATGAACTCAGACGTCCGCGACCTTGCGGCCCTTGTACTCCAGGTACAGGGGGGTGCCGGTCGAGTCCTCGACCACCTTGGCCCGGTGCGGGAGGCTGTAGACGGTCTTGCCGTTCTCGATGGTCT
>Ga0207667_10004425_pt1 | contig 17200 bp, 21 predicted proteins | sample KBSCornC52_FD_184301 | JGI IMG/M metagenome (GOLD analysis project Ga0207667, IMG submission 184301) | Corn rhizosphere microbial communities from Kellogg Biological Station, Michigan, USA - KBS Corn C5-2 (SPAdes) (version 2) | ecosystem: Host-associated > Plants > Roots > Rhizosphere > Soil ...
GGCCAAAAGCCACATATATGCGGCAAGTACAAAGTAACTATCAAAACAGATTATATTTACAGTTTAGACAAAGAAGAATATGCCATATACAAGCACACTCTTCCCGGCGCATTTAATCCTGTAAATGAAACTATCAAATACGAAATCAATAAACGGGCATTTAGAGAAGCACATAAGTATGCTTCCTTATCCGAACAACAAATGTTGGCCAAGTTCATCGAGCTTAAGCCCGCGAAACCATCCATTAAAATCGAGGCTCATTTATGAGGGCTTTAATATTAATATTAGTATTATTTTTATCTGGATGTGCTCATCAAATAATTGAGGACCCTATGGCGACTCATGATAACGCACAAAAAACATGGATTGATTTAGGGGTGTTGGCGCAGTCATGAGTAATTCTATTTTGGTTTTAGGTGAATCTGGGAGTGGTAAGAGCACGGCCATCAGAAGCTTGCCTTATGAACAAACAATGATCTTAAATGTTATTGGGAAACCATTGCCATTTCGTGGCTCCAAGAAAAATTATACCCCCTTGTCTTCTGATGGATTAACAGGCAATTATTATGCCAGCGATGATCCTACCTCTATAATGAGGCTCATTAAGCTCGTGAATACTAAAAGAGACGACATAAAATATTTAGTTATTGATGATTTTGGTTATACCATAACAAACAATTTTATGAGAAAGGCCCAACAAAAAGGTTACGACAAATTCTCTGAAATAGGAAAACAAACTTTCGATATACTAGAGGCCATTACTTCTTTGCGCGATGATTTGTTTTGTTTTGTCATGATGCACACAGAAATAGACCAACAAGGTCGACACAAGCCCAAAACCGTAGGCCGGATGATAGACCAATATATATGCGTAGAAGGCAAGTTTACGTATTGTTTCCATGCATTAATTTCAGAAGGAACATATAGATTTTTGACAAACAATGATGGGCAGCATATGGCTAAAACGCCATGTGATATGTTTAAAGACCAATACATCGATAATGATTTAATGTTCATTGTTAACCAAATAAATAATTATTATAACGAGGAGTAACTGATGTCATTTTGGAAAATAGATGGTGCAACAATTGACGGCTCTGAGCAATCTGCACATGCGGCTAAAATAAGTGTAATCCCCGATGGCACTAAGGCGCTCGCTCAAATCAAGGAATTTACTCTGGAGTCATCGGAGGGGCACCCTTCTCATTATCAAGTTATTTGGAAAATAACGGCTGGAGATTTTAAAAACTACGAGGTAAGACATAAAATAAATTGCTTCGACCAAGACATAAAAAAGAAAACTCGAGCGCTAAATATGCTTATGAGGTTATTTAAGCTTTCTGGTATGCAGCCTGCGCATTCTAACGTGCCTGTTGATGCAGATCTAAAGCCCATGGTTACCAAGGTATTCGGAATAGAAATCCGTGAATGGGCAATGCCTAAAAAAGATGGGACTGGAATATCCGAAGGAAATTGGATTTCAGGTGTGTGGCCAGCTGATGACAAATTTGAAATTATTACAGGCGTTAAACAAGTACATGAGGTAATTACTTCACATATGGATACGGCGTTTTCTCGTAATCCTATGAAGCTTGATGAAGATTTGCCATTTTAATGCATGGAGTTTAATTAATGAATTTATCCAATCTTATTAACAATGCAATCATAGCGAAGCCACCTGATGAAATGCGCAATTATATAGGTGCATCTTCAATCGGCTATGATTGCTCAAGAGCAATTTGGTATGGATTAAAAGGTTATGAAAAAAATCCACATAATTCTAGAACCAAAATTAATTTTGAAATAGGAAGGCAATTAGAAAAATTCTTACTAGATATGCTTGTTGATTCAGGCCTGGAAGTTATTAGGCCAACTGAAGAAAATAATGAGCTTTATACTTGTGATAATGATATAAAAATATTTCAAGGACACATGGATGGCATATTAATTTTTAGCACAGGAGAAGAATGTGTATTAGAAATTAAAACCGCCAAAAATGCCAATTTCATGAAATTTAAAAAGCATGGATTAAAGATTTGGTCTAGCATTTATTATTCCCAATTGCAATCTTACATGGGAATGTCGGGCATAAGGTTGGGGGCTTTGATTGCTGTAAACAAAGATACTTCTGAGCTTCATCACGAATACATTCAATTCGACCAGAAATTTTATGACTCATTAAAGCAAAAGGCCATAGATATTAATTCTCATACATTACCTCCAAATAGAATCAATAAAAATCCATGTTTTTATTTATGTACCGGTTGTCCTTATAAGGAGATATGTCATGTTGATTGAAATATTAAGCGGAGCAATAGGAGGCGTACTAATAACACCTATTATGGTTTTCATATTTTTGTATAACTATGAGCGAAAATATCGTTTATTCACAGAAATGCGGGATAGTTTTAGTGCAGAGAAAGAATGCCGCTCTCTTCGTAGGCAAATTAAAGATTTGGAAGCTGCAATTTATGATCTAATTTATGAAGAAAATGAACCAGAATAATATAAACGTGGGGCATGCACCCCACGGAAGACGAGGTTAGTCAGCCTTCAATAGAGTGATTTTCATATAACAGCTATTAGCCACAGCATTACTACCGAGAGCCGGAGATGTCAAAGATATTTGAGCAGTAGAAGTATTAGCTAACTCCAAATATTCCCCTGCATTCAAATGAACAAATACATCTGCTGTAACTTCATTTGACTTTTGCTCTGGAGATAAAGTCATACAAGCAAATGTAGATCCAGCAACTATAATTCCATTTTTAAATAACGACAAAGTCCAAACCGGCAAAGGACTTGCCAACGGATTTAACGCACCACAAATACCTGTGGCAACATCATACCACCCAGCAACATTAATAAACACTTTGCCATTCACCGCGGCAAATGATGCATCAATACCAGGAGAAGCAACAATAGTATTTTCAAAGATTGCAACTTGACCAGCTAAATTAGATCCAGGAGATGCAGATAAAGACTGATTTGAGCTGGAAAAAACTTCAGCAAACTCTACTTTATGATGATGTTTAGCACCATCGTCAAAACAATTAACACACGAACCTGGTACACCCTGAGGACCTTGCGTGCCTTGTGGACCTTGCAAACCATCTTGACCACGCGGGCCTTGGATACCCTGTGGGCCTTGTTCGCCCTGCATTGATTGGCAACAACAATCGTTATGATCTTTCATGATTAGCTCCGGTTGGATTGAGGCATATCTTCCTATGCCTGATTATCATTATAGGCCTTATTCTATAAATATCCATAGCGATGAACCTGCATACCTAGAATATAAAATCCATAAATATTTGACTATGCAGGATATAGGCAGTATCATTCGATGTAGGTAAATATTGAAATGGTATTATTTATTATGACGCAGAATAACGAGCCTCAAACACCCTATTTAAAAGCGAAAAAGGCTTATGCTAAAAACGCTTAGGCCCTACCAACAAGAAGTCGTAAACGAAATAAAATTCCAACTACGGCAATCAGACAATCCAATCCTAGTAGACGCATCAGTTGGCAGCGGAAAATCACTTATTATCGCCACCATCTTGCTTATGCTCGAGCACGTCAAGATGCGCGCTTTGTGCCTCACGCTCAATAGCACTTTGATACAACAAAATGCAGACACGTATAAGTTGCAGGGCGGAAATCCCGGCATTTACTGTGCTGGCTTGGATGCCAAAGACTTCGAACATCTTGTAATATTCGGCTCCCCACACTCCGTTTGCAAAGATATCAGTAACGAAGGCAATATCAGTCGCCAGCCATTTAATCTGATAATTGTGGACGAAGCGCACAATATTAATCCACATGACAGCTCCTCAATGTTCATGCGTATAATTAATCATTACGGATTATTAAGCCAAATTCAAGGCCATAAATTTAAAATAATTGGATTAACAGGGACGCCTTATCGAGGAAAAGGTGAATCAATTATTGGAGAAAACCAATTATTTAAAACAAAAGCTTGCCAGATATCTACACCATGGTTGATTAGTGAAGGCTATCTCGCCAAGCCCTACTTCGGTTTAACGCAAATACCAGGGTTTGATTTCAGTCAATTGCGTGTTAATAATATGGGCGTGTTTAATGGTTTGGAATTGCAAGTTGTCTTAGATAAGAATGAACGATTGACTGCTGAGATTATGCGGGAAGTTGTTTCGGTGATTGAGAATGGTCGACAAGGGGCGTTTATTTTTGCGGCCACGCGGAAGCATTGCCTTGAATGCGCCAAGAGTTTGCCGGATGGACAATGGGAAATTATCGTAGGAGAGACGCCGCATCATGAACGCAAAAAAATACTGGACCGTGCACAAAAAGGCTATATTAAATATCTTGTTAGCGTCAACTGTCTCAATGTGGGCGTCGATCTTCCTCGCTTCGATGTGGCTGCATGGCTCAGGCCAACAGAATCCCTCATCCTCTACACGCAGGGAATCGGCCGCGTATTGCGATTGCATCCAGAAAAAACAAGCGCGCTTATACTCGACTACGCCGGAAATCTTGAGCGTCACGGAGACATAGATGATCCAATTATTAACGACGCATTGCAACCTAGGCCTGAAAATGAAAAAGATTATTGCATCCCTTGTTATACATGTGGCCAAAAAAATACCATACATGCTCGTAGGTGTATTAGTGTTCGTGATAATAAGCGTTGTGAACATTTCTTCACATGGAAGGATTGTCATGGATGCAGAACAAAAAACGACGCCACAAGCCGGTACTGTAGGGAATGCAACACAGAGCTTATAGATCCAAATACAAAATTAAAACGAAAACACGCCACACTAGAGCTATATAAATTTCAAGTTAAAAAAGCCAATTATTCAATATTGCCTCATCCATACAATAAATCACCATCAATTAAGATATTTTATAAAACAATAAATAATCGAACCATTTATGAATCTTATGACACATCTACAGAAAAATCCAAAAACATATTTTATGCGAACTTCGTAAGAAAACATTATGACAATGCATCAGATTATTATCCCTATTTAAATAATCTCTCAGCCATGCAGAAAATGATTAAAGAAGGGCCAATCAAAACGCCCGTGGAATTAATCTGTGTTAGAAACAATGAATTTTGGAAGATTAAAACCAAAGTATTTAATAATGCAGATAATAAAAGTTAGAAATAATCTCTATCGCTTCTTCGGCAGAATAGGCTACTAAAGCCTGATATCCTTCCCTACGCATCATAGCCATAAACTCCAGCTGATTTTTAGTAGGCTTATTGGGCTTTACTTTAAGCTCTATCCAAAGCCCTTTATATTCACCATTGCTTCTAGGCATAAAGCAATCAGAAGCCCCCGGGTACATACCCATGCGCTTCAATAAATCACCAAGAAATTTCGATCTTTTAGCTTCGTTAGGAATGTGTAAAAATGGTATATCAGTATTTTGTTTAACAAATTCAGCCACTTGAATTTGCATTATTTGTTCAGGCTGAATAGGCATCTGTTAAAATCCGCTGAGAAATATTATTTAATCGTGAAGACCCAGCTTGGCTAGCCCATTTAGAGTCTGCAAGCTCTTTGGCTGCCTCTTTATAATCTTTGGCTATGAATGCTTTAAGCATCTTAGAAAACGTCTCCAGGCGCTTAATTCCCATGTTAAAGCATAGCTCTATAAGACATTCTTGCCTAACTTGAGATTGACCCTGGTAATATGCTTTGTTTTGTAATTGTGATCGGCATAATTGCAAGTCATTATTTAGAAGATAGTTTTGTTCCTCAAAAGAAAGGCCTCTAAGGCATCTAGAATCAATTGAACGACCTACCCCAATCGTCCAGTAACCCAAAGTATCTTGATAAGCATATCGTGCCCTTCCTTCGTGCTCAACGATACAATCAATCAGGTTGCTCATAGCATGTAGCTCCCTCATTAAATAATGAACGCGCATAAAATTTTATAATAAAGAATTTTATAAAAGAACGCCATTTTGATACACCCACTGAACGCAAAGCATGATAAAACAACGCATCTACTTCAGCCCTTGAGTATGCCTCTGGGCATTCATATAAAAATGAATGCAAAATATAAGCAAGAATTTCAGGCCCAGGATTAGTATTTAAGACAAATGGAATGGTAGGAAGCTTAGTATTATACCCCTCAGGAATAAAAATACCTTCATCATCAATTAACACTGTAAATTCTTGATTAACAATATATGAATTATTCATTTTGCTAATACTAACATCATTCTCAAACATCACATCCATATTAGGCATTGATACGTACATGCCCACAGGAATAGATAAAAAAAGTATTAACGGGATAATAAATAATATTTTCATAATACCCTTAAAACGGGCCCGTGTTAAAAGTGGGTACAAAATATCACGGGCATTAAAAGCATATCATGCTAGATTATAATAATAAAATAATATTATATATTTATCTAATTACTGTTATTAAGCAACAGCACAGAGGTGGATAACGTCATATTTGTTAATGCTATCATTAACTTAAATCTATATGTAGAGTGTGTGTAAATACGGTATAAGGGTGTGAGGCAAATGTAGATAACCAGTTTTAAATAAGATCTTACTGGTTATCCATAATTAATTTCACAGCTTCTTACTGATGTTCCCCACAGCTTTCTGCTACCGGCTTAAAATCAACTATAACAGGTTCAGAAGATGCTGCCTGAGATTCCATCTTAATGCACTCATCTAACATATAAATGAAAGCATTTAATTGCCCTGCTAATACATTATGATTATCAACTAATTGCTGCATTGCTTTTTTTGTTTCATCAATTTTTTCTTGGATTTGCGCTTTATTCATTTAGATCTCCTTTGGAAATAGAAAACGAGCCCCCTGCTTTTGCAAAAAGGCTCATAATAATTATCATTGTTGAGCAATAAATACAATGTAATTCAATATGCATGCAGCACCAGGATCTCCACTAAATAAAACACTGAAGTTTCCAGTTCCTGGTGTAACTTTAGCGATTGATACTGTATTTGTAGAACTAACAATATTTGCCACAATAACGCTCGTTGCCACAACCCCTGCTTGGGTAATTGTAATTGGACCAGCTCCGCCACCACCAATATCAGCGCTGCGAACAGCTTTAATATTAGTATTTAGCTGAACAGCAGATGTTGCAATACCTGAGTCAGCAACCAAGCCACCTGTTCCCGAAGATGCTAATATATGCGCCGTAGTAAATGGAGTCGCTGTAGCGCCTACTAAAATACGAGCCGCAGCATTGCCGGGGTCTGGTAATGTATATGTGCTTGATTGCCCCAATCCTGTTACATCGCTAATAATGGCATTAAAGTTACCAACATTTCCGACTGGCGTTAAGCGTAAGCTGCCAGTGGTAGTAGTAGCCGGATAAGCGATAAATCCACCAGCAGTACCGCCAGTCGCAAGACCTGTACTAACTACACCAGCGTCTACTTGTAGAGCACCAACGGTAATGTGCTGAGTTGTAGCAAATTTACTAATGATAAAATTAGCAGTTGTTGCGCCAGAATCTGGAATAGAAATAACTTGAGATTGGCCAGTAGTGCCATTGCTTATAGTAGTATTAAAAGCACCGCCCGCATTGGCCGCTGCAAGAATCAAAGTTCCATTAGCAGCTGAACTCGGGAAAGAAACAAAACTTCCGGAAATCGTAGAGCGACCAGCTTGGATTGAGCCATCATTAATGGCTGTTCCAGTAAGATTTCCCAATGTTCCTGCTGTGTCTGTAGAAACAATTAGGTGATTTGCAATGGTTGGCAATACAACATCGCCCGGACTAGAAATCTGAACCAAGCTTACAACAGTATTTTCAATAGTAGCACCAGAATAAGTAATTACCACTTTAAGCCAAACTGGACCTTCATCAGAAGTCTTTACCAATGCCATTTGATTGTTGCTGAATGTGAAGCCTTGTTGCTTGGCTGAATTTAAATATCCAGTAGCAGTTACAGTTGCATATGTATCATTTGTTAAAATATAAATCAAACTAGGCAGAGAACTTTGCGTAGATTGTACTGAGGCGGTCACAGCAGCTTGTCCAGTAGGAGGCGCTGTTTGAATGTTTAAAATTGCCATGTTTTTCTCCAGTTAAGAATTAGTTGTTTAACTAAGCGCATATAAAGCCATTTTATATTGTGTTCCGTTCCATTTAACAAGCGCGTATCCTGAAATAGCTCCAGCTGTCGGATATATTGTCGCATCGCCTCTAAATCCAACGGGGAATGCCGCAGAACCAATTGCAATTCCAGGACCATCATCAGAGCTTGTAGCACCGGTTGCGATTGTGGATACGGCACTAGCCCCAAGCGCAATTGTGCCTGCGGCAGCCGCATTATTAGCGCTACTCAGAGCACCTAAAAATGTATTAGTCGAACCGGAGGTTACTTGAGCCGCACCTGAGGCAATAGAACTCCCGCATTGATATCCTAACGCCGCATTAGCACTGCCTGTATTTACAGACTGAATACATCCAGAGCCTATAGCGGAGTTTTGAATACCAGACGATACCGACAATCCAGCACTACTACCCATACAAGTATTGTTAGTGCCCGTTGACACCGCTAAACAGTCATTTCCAATCGCAGTGCTATTTGCACTGGAAGTGTTGCCCGCTAACGCATTAGATCCTATCGCTACGTTCTGCACACCACTTGTATTCGCAGCCATTGCAGCGGCACCTATAGCAACGTTATTGGCTCCACTAAACGAAGCACTAGTAACCGCAGAAGTACCAATCACCACGTTATTCACACCCGGCGAAGTAGCATTTGCCATCGCTTGGTAACCAATCACAATCTGCCCACTAGCAGCAGTACTACTGCCCATCGCAGTTGTACCAATAGCTACGTTATTATCACCAGTAAGATTGTTCGTTAGAACCAAATAACCTACACCAACGTTATCATTAGCACTGGTTGCAGAGCCAAATGCTGAGAAGCCAACAATAGTATTTTCAGAGCCTACGAATCCCGAAGCACCTGCAACGCTCCCACCTACAAAAACATTGCTATTTCCGGGAGATGCACATGAGTCCATGGCTTGGTTGCCGATTACTAGATTGTTAGTGCCAGTAGTAGCTGTATTTATAGCATTATAACCAATACCAATGTTATCATTTTGGGTTGTTAAGGATTGGCACGCACCAGAGCCGATACCTATGCTTGTAGCGCCAGTAGTTAAGCTCTGTAATGATTGATACCCCAAGGCTACGCAATCACTGCCTGTAGTAGTAGCATTAAACACCTTATATCCTAATCCGCTATTTCTAACAGCAGAATAAGATGCACTTACCGCAGATGAAGCCCCAACTAAAGTATTTTGTGCTCCGGGTCCTGTTGCTGCTACAAGAGATTGGTAGCCAATGGCTGTATTGCTTGCGGCAGTCCCAGCATTAGCGCCCAATGCAGTAACGCCTAAGGCTGTATTAGTTGATACTGAATTTGCCCCTAATCCTACGCGGACTGTATTAACCGTAATGTCTGTAGTAAAAGCAGGATTGCCACTAGCCCCTACAAAAGCACCGCTTCCTGTCGAGCCTGTTAGCGCATTACCAACTTGATTTACTGCCGTCATGATAAATTCCTTAAGCTGTAGTTAATAGAACGCTAGCAGTGCTAGTCATAACCCAAGATGTATTTGCGACATCACAAATCAATTCAATGCATTGACCTGCTGCTGCAGTAGATGTAACCGTCCCGCCAGCAGACGTCGTTGAATTATTAACACGGATAGTGTCCCCTGTTGAGGCGGTAACAACCCATCCTCCTGTGTTTGCTGTTGCGCCAACGAGTCGAACAATATCTCCTACGGCGTATACTGCTGGAAGAGTCAATGTTGTTTGTCCTGCATTCAACGCAATATAAGTCGTATTAACGGCAGCGGTTTGTGTTGTGCCGGAGATTGTTGCCGTAGCAAGACCGCCGCCTGTCACATTAATTGTAATCGCGTTAGACGCATTGGTTATACTAACCCCTGTGCCCGCTGTCAAACTTGCCGCAGCAGGTGATCCAGCTGTTGAGCCAACGACCAATTGGCCATCAGTTAGAGCAAGCCATGTGGGCACGCCAGTCGCATTTGTGGATAGAGCCGCTCTATTTGTAGTAGCAAGTCCTGAGACAGCATTTGAGCTATTGGCATACAATAATGTGCTTACCGCATATGTGTCAGCAAATGTAGATGTGCTAGCTACCCAATTTGTACCATTGGCACGCAAGATTGTTCCTGTGCCTGTCGCAACTGATGGGTATGTGGCTGTTGTAAAAGCAGGAGCACTTCCAGAGCCATTTGATTGATAAAGTTGTCCAGTACTACCTGGACCAACGCCACTGACAACACTTCCTGCGGTGGCATAATAAGCAGTTTGATTTGCAGTGCCGATATTAACGCTACTTCCTGATCCAGCTGCATATAACGCAAATGTAATCGCAGTGGTTCCTATAGTCCAAGGACCAGCACCAGTTTCTTGATATAACAATCCAGCGCTAATAGTGCCCTGGTTAACAAGAACGACTCCATATTGAATGATTTCAGCAGCCTGGTCATAATCAGTTGCGCGTGTTAAAACCCAATTTGTTGATGCGGTACCAACAGTCGTTACTGTATAAATGCCATTTTGAGCTGGAGCAGCCTGGTTTTTTATTAGCACCCGATCACTTACAGCTAAAGTTACGCCATCTAATGTCAAAGCAGCTTGTGCGCCAGCATTGGTCAAAGTTGCACCAACGCCCAGGGCACCATTAGCATAAGTTGCGGTCAACGCACCTGTACTCGCTGCCAATACAGCAGTATACGTTGTTAAACCTTGCGCATGAAGATAATAATTTAATTCTGATGAGCGAATATATTTTTTTGTTGTACCAGATGATGCTTGGGTCGTATCTGTTGTATCAACTGCTGGCGTCTCATCGGTGCCTTTGGGAGTACCTGTTGTTAACGCACTAATCTTGATTGTTGCCATGGTTTACTCCGTTACAATGAAGTCGCCGCCTTCGGTTAATATGTCTGCGCCGCCTTCGGTAATAATAAAATCAGAACCAATTGGTGGCGTGATAGATCCAAACTCTGTCCCCTGGACAAAAGGCGATACCAGCAAAGGATTGTCTTCAAATCTAACCCCCATGCCTAATGGTGTATTAAATATCGCCATGCTTGCCTCTAGTTTTGATACGGAGCTATCACCTGAAATTCAATTGATATTTCCGGGCTATCCGCATCATTAGTAATTAAGCTAATAGTCTGTCCAGCCGAAACCGCACGTGCCGATGGATTTAAGCTTGACGCCGTAGAACTAAATGCTCCAGTAGGCACAAGAGCCGTTGTGTAAAACTTACCCATATATTAGACCCAGGACTATAGCTAAATATAGCAATCCAATTGGGATAATTATCAGGCACAGTAACGCTTTGCGCTACGCCAGCGGCCATAATCCCCGACTGGATATCATATGTTGGCATAATCCCAAAGCCATTATAGCCATTAATGTCTCTTGTCATATTAAATTTGGTTGACATTTATTTCTCCTAATAAGTCCCCAGTCTCGCATCAACTGTATATTGAAAATATATGAGACCTTGTATGCCGCTTGCTCCAGATATGGCCCCTGAGGTAATTAAATTTGTTGCGCTTGCGGGAAAATATAAAACACCTTTCTCACTTAATCCTGTAGCCGTCCAATTTCCTGCTAATGAAACGGACCCTAAATTAGATGGCACGCCACCACTATAAATTACTCCTTGCATTATCCCTGCTGTTGTAGAGGCAGGCGAATAAAGAGTAATTGTTGGCGTTGAAGTGCTTTTAACTGAATTCCAAGTGATGGGAAATGCGGCGGCACGCAAGTGCCTTGCAATAACACCAGAATCATAGTTATCTAATACTTGCGGGAATGTTAATGCACCATTGTAGTTGGTTGCAACTCCTGGGATATCTCTTAGGGAATAACTTTTTTCATAATAATATTCCAAGGCATCTACAGTTTGCTCTATTGAGAGTGGCGGAGGCTGTGTTGCAATATCTCCAGCACATAATGTTGCATATTGCATTTTCATAGTATTTGCGGAAGTAATCTCATTAAAACTAATTACAATCGCAATAAATGTCGCAGTTGTGCCACCATCAATGGGAGTTGAGCCAGAAGAATCAAGACCATCCCATCCGGAAAATTGAAATTCTGTCATTGTTGGCGTTAATTGGAAAACTGCATTGCCTAAACCACTTCGCTGAACTTTATTCCATGTGCCGTTCCCAGTTGTTGGCACTCCAAGTGTAAGCGCACTAACAAGGGAATTATTGGTTCCCGCAGCAACATTTGGTAATGTTACATCAGTAGTCCAGTAAATATTTACATAACCCGTTAAAGTGCTTGCTGCCAATGATAGTCCGGCTTTAAGTTTTACTGCCATGCGCCCTTTAAGTAATTCCCGAGCAGTCGCTTGATCTAAATACTGGACTAATGCAAATTGTGTTGTGCCTCCAGTGGAGACTGTAAGTCCTGCCGAAGTACTAAACGAATATGCCAATACATTTGAAGCAGCTTCAAAAGCGATGGTTTGATCGGCAATATAACGGGACTTATTGGCGCCTAAGGCTGTGGCAGATACAGTTGGGCCTAACTCCTGACATGGGTTGAATGGAAAATCCCAACCTATTGTATAGCTTGGAATTGGTTTTGCTTCTAATTTTGATTGATAATAATATGCTAGCAAACTTTCTTGAATTGGCGTTGATTGTTCACTAAACGCAGGCACCTCGGTTTCATTATTGACACCGACAACTTGAAAGCTTGTAACAGCAATACTACTACCATCAGGAATTGCCAATTGAATATCAACATAACCAGAACCTCCGGCTGTGCTTACGGGTTCTGGAATAATTGCAGTTCCAGTTATTTCGCCAAAAGCACCATTAGCAGTCGTTTCGCCATTTGCTAATACAACTGAAGTTCCTGATGATGGAACATAAGTTAGAACTAAACTTGTAATATTACCGGTTAATGACTTTGCCAAAAAATAAGATGCAACAGCCGGTGCATTAACAAGCAATCTTGGGCTATTAACAATGCGCTGATACAACGTAGCTGACGTGCCGGATGCCAATGTGATGTCTAATGCATAAGGCGGATCAGAAAACTCATCCGAACTAATAGATTCCTGCTTTAATGTTACAAGACCAGACCCAGACCCCGTAGTCGCAGCCAAAAACCATCCAGGCGCTACTTCGACAGTAGTTGTGCCGGAATTGGTATAAGAAAATGCTCCGGTAGATGGATCTGGGGTAAATAATACAACTGGAAACTGTGGATCTGTAATTTGATTAATCGTTAATGGGGTCACTTCAGTAAATACTGAACCCGCAAAATCATTAGCAGGCCAACCCGTTATAGAGAACTGGAAAATACCCCCAGACGAATAAACCGTAATAAAATAAGACTCAAATGCTCCAGGAGCACCTTGAACTCCAGGCGCAATACTCCAAGGATAAGCAAAAGGAATAAAATTATTGCCATTATTATCTACGAAAGAACCAATGGAACTTAAAGTTACTTGAGAACCAATATTAGTATAAATATAGCTGCCATCTGGCTGATTGCTTTGTTCATAGATGTCTTTGCGGACTGTGAAGGAAGGGTCTGAATAATATGTAACTATACCACCTGCTAATGCTGCCCCAGTATCCTTATCAAAAAGGCACTGCTGTAATGGCTGCATTGCAAAATATAATGGACTGGGTGTCGCCATGTATTAATCCGTAATCTTAAGGCATATCCCGATATGATACGCCTATTGATTACGGTTGCAATACGGTTATTTAATGAGGGAGTTTGACTCAAATAAGTCCAAACGAATGCAAAGTTACTGGAAGAGCGATTCCAATTATTACAGTACCCAATAACCATTTCATGAGGCTAATGATCGTGTTACTACTTTTCTCGAGCATTCGCAATCTTAGTTCATGATCTATATAAAAGTCTGAATATGGATTAACCATAATTAGCATCTCAATCAATAATTACAATTTTGTTGATTTTGATTATAAGCCTCAGCAAATTGTTGCTCAGCAGCTTGATAATTCATATCATGCGATTGATCATAACTAGGATGTGGTCCATTGGCAAAAACATTCATAGATGCCACCAAACTTAAAATCATTATTGCCTTCTTCATTTACATACCCACTTTATTTAAAGTAGTCATATTAAATTATGGTACTATTTAATGCAAGCATTATTTGTTGTTGACAACAAATAAGCACAATGTTAGCATTTGAGCATATTAATAAGTGGGATGATTAAAATGGGTAATGATTTCTATAGTTTGCTGATTATGGTTGGTGTTTATTTCATTTTGCAATGGTATGCTAAAGATTGGTGGCGAAGTGTCAAAGAAGAAATTTCGCTTCGGAAGATGGCAAAATGTCTTAGAAATATGGATATTCATGAAGCAGAACTGCTACTAGAAGAATATCCACCCGAAGAATATCTTACGCCATATCAAAATAGAAGACTATTTAAACTCCTTTAGCTAAAGATGCTAACTTATAAGCCAACGCACCTCCTGCAGCAGGAATGGCGCCAGGTGCAATTGCCTTACCTATTTCTTTAAGTGTAGATCCAGTTTTTTGCCTACGTTCTATGCCACTCATAATCTCGCGCATATCTTCAGGCAACTTGCCTTGCTTGCTCAGATTTTGCAAATATCTCACATATTCTTTTCCAGTCATGGATTTAGAAGCTTCTTGCAATTTCTTAAGCAACGGCCCACTCTTAGCATATTCTTTCATTCCGGTAGAATATTCACTTAGCAATTGAGGGTCTTTAGTTAAATGTTGCTGCATTGATCCAAGCATGCGCTTGCGTAAATCGCGAGCGGTTGCACGCACAGATTCATCAACATTAGCACGTTCGATTTGCCCCAAACCGCTCTGAGCTTTCTGGGCATTCTTAAATGTGGGATTGTTTTTGAATCTGGTCAAGTCATTAATTTGCCTTGACCAATTACTTTCGTGACCAGCCAATGCTTCTTTAAGTTTATCAGCGTAACCACTAATCTTTGCAGGGACTTTTAAGTCACCAAGCTTGTTAGCTTCAGCTTCTACGCGCTCAAATGGCGCGACACGTTTCTGAAATAATTTCTCTGTATTCTTTATCGCTTCCTTAGCAATTCCTTTTCCAGATACTTTGCCAAGAACCTTCCCAAGCGCACCAGGAACAGCTGCTAATGCTAAATTTTCTAAAGCACCTTGAATACGCTTTCCAGGAGCCGCCTCATAAGCCCCTTGGCCTAACGCCAATGCGCCACCTGCTGCACGAACCAATGGATGTGGCGCCTGCAATAAACCTGCCGCAGCAATATCTCCAGCATAGGGTGCGTATTTCTTTGCTTCTTGAATGAATCTCGATGCCTCATTTGGGCCTTGCATAGATTGAGGACCAGCTTCTCTTGATATCTCATCAAAAGCATCAGCGTCGTTCACAGGAGCGTATTGATCTCCAACCTGACGAAACATCGCATTTTTATAACCGGCTTGCTGTGGAGCGGCTTCTTGCTGAGTGGGCAAAGACTCCTCTAAGGTTTTGGCCGCCTTATCTTTTGCGTCTTCAAAACTCAAGCCTTCTTTCCGATATTGAGTTATCAAATGTCGCTGCATTTGATCTCCCATCATATCTTTAACAAATTTATTCATCTGAGCTTTGAAAGCAACAGGATTGTCATTAATACTCGGTAGAGCAGAACTTAACAATCTTCGTTCATAATCAGAAACAGCACCCTGGCCTTTAAATAAACTACCCTGTTTAGCGCGTAAGGCATTTAAAGTATTCTCAAACTCTGCTAAGTCACCAATTTGTTTATCGGATAAAGAAAAATTAGCGCCGTAAGGAATATTATGCTTCCATCCTAAGGCTGGATCGAATTCGCCAGAATTAAGTTTCTGAACGTGAGACATCAAATCTTTTAATACTTTTCTATCCCGAGGATTCTCAGCAACGAAAGATGCTTCTTCTTTGCCTTTTGCACTACCAAGTTCTTTGGCTGCAGCTTTTTGTGTCTCACTTGCACCCTGACCAATGGCCACTTTGCCTTGGCGAGTATAAGCATATTTAATACCTGTTTCTGGATCTACCTCAGTAGCAGGCTCCTTTAAGCCCAATATTGCAGCCATAGCACGCTCTTTCTGATAAGCCGCATTACCTTTATCAATATCTTCTGATATTTGATTTGGTATAACTGTATTCGCGCCAACAGGAGTCTGCTGATATAAAGCGTCTATATAACGCGGAGAACGTTGACCACCAAAAACAGCATTCGTCGCGCGAGTAGGCATTCCATTGGCATCTGCTTCATCTAAGAGTTGCTGACCAACAGGCCCAGGACGAGATTTTCTTCTTCCAGGAAAAGTGTCATAAGCGCTTGGCGATTTAGCAATCCCAGGGCCTTCAGCACTAACATTCGCTTGACTATTATCGCCAATCCCACCCATCCATTGCTGGAGTAGTTTGGCCTTTTGCTCAGCAAGCTTATCACCTTGAGCATAATGACCCGCTTGGGCCTGTATTAATTCACGCCGAGCAGGTAGATTGGCTGCTTCGCCAGCCATCCTAGCACCTTGACCACGAAGAAAATCCAACATTGCAGACTGGTAATCAGGGCTAGCCTTGAACGCATCATACTTGGCTTTTAAAGCTTTATTAAGTAAATCGGCAGATGTTAAAGCTGGTAATGAACCTGCCTGATACCCACGAGTCAAAGAACCCACATAATCAGGAACGCCAACATCTTGAGCAGTTAACTTCATATTAGGCATCATAGGCGAATAAACCATATCTATCTCCCAAAGAACTTGCTAAGAAATCCACTGCCAGGAACCATTGAAGCCCCAAATCCGCCCAACATTCCAAGTGCACTTAACCAATTGTTAGTGCGAGCTTGATTATATTGATTACGCCCTTGTTGTCCCATGAAATTATATTGCCCCTGTTGATTCAGAGCATTTCCAACTGTATCAGCCATCCCTTGGTTAGCTTGGAATCCCATTTGGTTAAGACCCTGCTCACCTTGCAAACCTAAGCCGTATAAACCCATTTGATTTTGCAAATAATTATTGAAGTCTTGGTCAGCCAAACCATGTGCTGTTTCTTGAGCATTATATTGATGCATCGGTGTTCCGAGCATTCCACCAGCAGCACATGGTTTGGCTGACCAAG
>Ga0207667_10004434_pt1 | contig 17190 bp, 11 predicted proteins | sample KBSCornC52_FD_184301 | JGI IMG/M metagenome (GOLD analysis project Ga0207667, IMG submission 184301) | Corn rhizosphere microbial communities from Kellogg Biological Station, Michigan, USA - KBS Corn C5-2 (SPAdes) (version 2) | ecosystem: Host-associated > Plants > Roots > Rhizosphere > Soil ...
CAAGAGCAGTGCCGGCTACGACCTGACCCGGCTGATGGTGGGCAGCGAAGGCACCCTCGGCGTGTTCACCGAGATCGTGGTGCGCCTGCATCCGCTGCCGGAGGCGCAATCGGCGGCCGTGTGTTCATTCCCCGGTATCGCCGAAACCGTCGCCGCGGCGATCGACATCGTCCAGTCCGGCATCCCGATCGCGCGCATGGAACTGCTCGACGCGAATGCGGTGCGCATGGTGAACCGGTACAGCAAGCTCGATCTGCGCGAAGGCCCGATGTTGCTGATGGAATTCCACGGCACGCCCGCGTCCGTGCGCGAACAGGCGGAATCGGTCGAGGCCCTGACCGCGGAACACGGCGGCGCCGCGTTCGCCTGGGCGACCGACACCGAGGAGCGTACCCGGCTCTGGACCGCGCGCCATCACGCGTATTTCGCGGCCATCGCCTCGATGCCCGGCTGCCGCGCGATCAGCACCGATACCTGCGTGCCGATCAGCCGCCTGGCGGAATGCCTGCTCGAGTCGGTGCGCGAAGCCGACGAGATGGGCATGCCGTACTTCCTCGTCGGGCATGTCGGCGACGGTAACTTCCATTTCGGCTACCTGATCGATCCGCACCAGCCGGAGCAGCGCGAGCGTGCCGAACGCCTGAATGCCCAACTGGTCGCGCGCGCGATCCGCCTCGACGGCACGTGCTCGGGCGAGCACGGCATCGGCATCCACAAGATGGATTTCCTGGTCCAGGAAGCAGGGCTGCCCGCGGTCGAGCTGATGCGGGCCATCAAGCGCGTGTTCGACCCGCAGGACATCCTCAACCCCGGCAAGGTGTTGTGGGGAGCAGCAGGACAGGACGCGCCGCGGCGCAGCTGGGCCGCGTAGACAAGGGCGGCAGGACTACGCTGCCTGCGGCAACGTCACCCGGAACGTCGTGCCGCGCCCTACGACGCTCTTCACGTCGATCTTGCCCTGGTGGCTCTGCACGATCCCGTACACGATCGACAGGCCGAGGCCCGTACCCTTGCCGACCGGCTTGGTCGTGAAGAACGGTTCGAAAATGTGCTCGAGATGCTCGGGCGCGATGCCGCTGCCGTTGTCTTCGACCTCGACCCAGACAGCCTTGTCGTCGAAGCCGGTGCGGACCACGATCGTGCCCTTGCCATCGATCGCATGGGCAGCGTTGATGAGCAGGTTCAGGAAGACCTGGTTGATCTGCGAAGGCAGGCAATAGAGCGCCGGGATGCCGGCGTATTCCTTGACGACGTCCGCCTTGTACTTGATCTCGTTCCAGGCGACGTTCAGGGTGCTGTCCAATCCCTGCTCGAGATCGGCCATCTCTTTTTGCGTGCCGCCGGGCCGCGAGAAATCCTTCAGGTTTTGCACGATGTGCTTGACGCGCTGCAGGCCTTCCCTGGACTCCTTGAACAGGTCGTCCAGGTCCATGCGGATATCGTCCAGCCCGATGTCCTGTTTCATGCAGGCGACCGGTGCGCGGGCATCGCCCGGCAACAGTCCTTCGACGCCTTCGAATGCGTTGATGAGCCGCAGGATGTCCCTGGCGTCGCGTTCGAGCGCGCCGAAGTTCGCGCTGATGAAGGCCAGCGGATTGTTGATCTCGTGCGCGACGCCGGCGGCCAGCAGGCCGATCGAGGCCATTTTTTCGGACTGCAGCAACTGCCCCTGCATGTCGCTCAATTTGCGGATCAGTATCCGTTGCTGTTCCTTCTCGGCTTCCAGCGTGGCGTTCGCCACTTCGAGGGCCTGGGTGCGCTCGCGCAGGCGTGCTTCCATCTGCTTGCGTTGGGTGACGTCGTAACCGATGCCGACGATGCCATTCACCGCGCCCTGTTCATCGCGCAGCAAGACCTTGGTCGTGACGGTCCAGCCCAGTTCGCCCGTATCCTGGTCTTCCACCAGTTCCTCGTAATCGAACAGCGACTGGCCCGAGTCCATGACCTGTTTTTCGTCCGCAAAATACTTTGCCGCCAGGTCGGACGGAAAGAAATCGAAGTCGGTCCTGCCGATCAGCTGCGGCGGCGCCTCGACGCCGGCCAGGCGGGCCATGCGGTTGTTCCCGAACAGGAAGCGGCTGTCGCGGTCCTTGGCGTAGATGCGGAATGGGATGTTGTCGACCAGCGTGCGCAGCAGATTCTGTTCGAAGGCCAGTTCCGCGGCCGACTGGTCTTGCATGTCGCGGTCGTGCCGGATCCGCTCGCGCAGCGTCGCATTCGTCAGTGCCGTGGAGGCCGATGTGGCCAGGATATCGAGGAGTGCCGTCTCGGTTGTCCGTGCCTGCTCCAGGACGACCACGCCGGGTACGCCGGCACCGTCGTCGACGGCGAAGCAGCCCGTTGCGCCCACGCAGACGCATTCGCGGGTGCGCCGCACGTGCCCGACGATGCCTGCTACCGGCGTACCGGCGTCGCACGCGTCGTCCGGGCCCACCCAGTCGCCGCGCTCCGCGCCGCACAACGCCACCGCGACGGCGACCGTTTCCTGCCGCACGGTATCTGCACTCGTTTGCGCGGCGATACGGCGCAAGCCTTGCGCGAGCGCCTGGAGCGCCGGTGTTTCATGTTTTTCCATTGCAGAACAATAGTTTCGACACGGTAACTAATTCTTGCAGTTCCTCCCTGTATGGACAACTGAATTCGAGACAATGGGCCAAATAGCCACACTCATCCGCTAATTCGTTGTATGGCGGATCACAGGAAGTGCCGCGCCGCCACCGCGATCAGCGTCGGTGGCGGCGCGGCGCCGGCTGGATTGGGCGCGTTGGCGATCAAATCCACTTCGCCGAGCAGATGGCTTACGGCTGGCCCGCGATGCCCGCCTTGCCCAGCGAGTCCGCCATGCGCACGAGCTTCACGAATTCCGCGCGGTAGCCGTCGCGGTCGTCGCCGCGCGCATCGTTGGCCCAGCGCGCGATCTCGTCGTAGCCGACGTCCGCCAGCGCCGTCTCGCCGCGCAGCCGCTGCCCGAACGCCGCAACCGCCACGGCGAACCGCTGGTCTTCCGGTGCCGCGTCGAAGCGCGCACGCGCCGCGCGGGCCAGCACCGGCTGCTCGATCAGGCGGCTGCTTGCTTCTCCCGGCAGCTTGTAGCGCAGCTTGACGAAGCACAGCTCGTCGCCGCGCTTGCCGGGTTTCGGCTGGGCGGCAGGCTGGTTGCCGGCATAGCGTGGCGGGTCCACCAGGCCGCCGGCTGCGGTGGCCGGCGTGATCTCGTAGATCGCGGTGACGGTGTGGCCGGCGCCCATGTCACCTGCGTCGACTTTATCGTCCTTGAAATCCTGGCGCTGCAGCATGCGCGTCTCGTAGCCGATCAGGCGGTAGGCCGCGACCTGGTCGGGGTTGAATTCGACCTGCACCTTGACGTCGTTCGCGATCGGGAACATGGTCGAACCCAGTTCCTCGCTCAGTGCCTTGCGCGCTTCCAGCAGCGAGTCGATGTAGGCGGCGTTGCCGTTGCCCGATTGGGCCAGGCGCTGCATCAGGGCGTCGTTCAGGTTGCCTTCGCCGACGCCGAAGATCGACAGATAGATGCCCGTCTTGCGCTTGGTCGCGATGAATCGTTCGAGCTGCTTCGGGTCCGTCATGCCGAGGTTGAAGTCGCCGTCCGTCGCCAGGATCACGCGGTTGACGGCCTCGTTGTCGAAGTGGCGTTCGGCCATCTCGTAGGCGCGCTTCAGGCCTTCGCCGCCGGCGGTGCCGCCGCCCGCATGCAGGCTGTCGATGGCGGCGAGGATGGCGGCCTTGTCCCTGCCGGGCGTCGGTTCCAGCACCGTGCGCGTGCCGTTGGCGTAGCTGACGATGGCGACCGTGTCCTCGGGGCGCAGCTGTTCGACGAACAGGCGGAAACCCTGCTGCAGCAGGGGCAGGCGGTCGGGCGGCATCATCGAGCCGGAGACGTCCACCAGCAGCACGACGTTCGCGCGCGGGCGCTCGGCCGCGTGGATGTCGTAGCCGCGCACGGCGATGTGCACGAGCTGGTTGCCGGCCTTCCACGGGCTCGGCATGACTTCCGTGCTGATCGCGAACGGTTGATTGCGGTCGCGCGGCGCCGCGTAGTGATACGGGAAGTAGTTGACCATCTCTTCGACGCGCACGGCGTCCAGTGGCGGCATCCGGCCCGAGGCGAGCAGGCGGCGCACGAAGGCGTACGAGGCCGTGTCGACGTCGGCGCTGAATGTGGAGACCGGCTGTTCGGACACCAGCACCGTCTTGTTCGGTTCCTTGTCCGGGAATTTGTCGGCGCCCTGCGGCAGCGGCACGATGATCCGCTGCTGCATGATCGCCGCGTAGTTCGCCGACGCCGGCGCCGGCGGCGCCGGCGGTGGGGGTATCGACGCGTCCATGTAGGCCGCTTCGCGTGGCGAGCTGCACGCGGCCAGCAGGAAAACGCCGCAGGCGAGGGCGGAGGCGATACCGGTCGAAGGTTTCATGATGGTCCCTGTCGGAAGAAGGCTGGAATTATTCTTCCGCTAACTTGCGCCAACCGGGACCATCTGACAACGGGCGTTACAACTTGTAAATATTGACCTTTCGCTCAGTTCCCCAGCGCGGCCAGTGCCCGCTGTGCCAGCGAATACTCGTTGAACTCGACGACACCCGTGTCGATGCTCTTGCGGAAGTACTCGCGTGCCTTGGCCTTGTCGCCGTCGAGCAGGAATTTTTCGCCCGCGTAGAAATACAGCTCGCACAGGCGCGACGGGTCGTCCCCGTTGTCGCGGGCGGCCTTCAGCGCCTGTTCGTAGCTGCCGGTCCCGGCGAACCATTGCACGACCTGGTTCGGCCATTCCGGCGCGGTCAGGCTGGACTGGTAGGGCTGCACCGCCGCGACGCCATCCTGGCCGGCATGGCGGTTCGACAGATAGAGCCAGAGGGCCGGGTAGCCGCGGTTGCGGGACATGTCGTCGGCCAGCCAGGCTTTCCAGTGCCCGATCGCGGCCTCGTAGTCGCCGCTCGAATATTCCGTCAGGCCGAGCGTGCCGTGGATGTCGGTGTCGGCCGGCGCGCGCTGCAGGATCCGTTGGCCGAGTTCGCGGGCGCGCGCGTAGTCCGCGCGCATGAACGCGTTCACGGCGGCAGCCTGGAGAGCCTCCTGGTCGTCGGGCACGAGGCGCAGGGCTTCGTCGTAGTCGGCCAGCGCGTCGTCCGCCTTGCCCAGGTGGTCGCGCTGGATGCCACGCTGGACCAGGGTCTGCGCGCGCAGGCGCGGGCCCAGGTAGCCCGAGTCCAGGTCCGCCGTCAGCGCGGCCAGCCGCACGCGTGACTGGGCCTGGACGGTCGTGACGATCCTGGGACTCCCGCCTTTGCCCTTGCTGATGTCCTGGATCATCGTCTTCAACTGGGCCGACATCTTGTCCATCGCGGCGATGCTCATCGGCGGCACGGTGACCGTGCTGACCATGTGGGCGCGCATCTTCTTCAGCGTCGCCTGGAAGCTGCGCCAGTCCGCAGGCGCGATCTGGTCCTTCAGGATGCGCAGTTCGCCGCTCACCCTGGCCCGGTCCGGTGCCGTCTCGGATACCGTCTGGAGGGCCACGTACGCGTCGTGTTCGCCGGCGCGCCTGCTCTCGGTGCGGCGGTACACCGCTTCCGGGAACTCGAACGCGACGCTATGCCGGTAGATGCCGGGGAACGGCAGGCGGAACGGAAACTTGCGCGTCGGCGAGTCCGGCACCTGGACGTTCGCCGCCAGGTTCCACAGCCCGATGTCGCCGGCCAGTGCCCGCTGTTCCGGGAAGCGCCAGAAATCGGGGACGGCGAAGCGTTGCACGACGGTGAGGGCGTTGCGGCCCTCCTGCTCTTCGATGCGGATCGGTGCCACGCTGTGCAGGCCGGAATACAGCCGCGCGTAGTCGGCCGTCAGCTGGCTTTCGAATTTTTCCAGCGTCATCGCCGCGATCGCCGTGCGGAAGATCTCGGCCATCTCGCCCTGGTACGTGATGCGCGATTCCAGTTCCGGCGGTTGCGCCATCGACGTCACGTGGAACACGTCGCTGACCGCGATCCTTTCTTCGTTGGCGGTGCCGGGGAGGTCGGCCAGGGGCGGCACGGACGCATCCAGTACGAGGCCTTTGCCGAGACCGACCGATTGGCGCTGTTCCAGCGGGCCGGTCTGCTGGTTGCGGGTGCCGTCCAGCCAGTACGTCTTGCCGTCGAGTTCGACCTTCGCGATGACGTGATCGAACGTCGTCGGACTCGGCAACAGCGTGCCGACGTCGTTCGTGAGCGCCGTCGAGACCAGGACCGGCGTGGCCTTGATGTCGAGCGCCTTGAGCAGCGTCACCAGCAGGACGACCTTGTCCTTGCAGTCGCCGGAACGGCGTTCGAGGACGAGGTCCGGCGCGGCCGGCCGGTGGCTGCTCGCGCCGATCTCGACGCCGAAATACCGGATCTCCTTCTGCACCAGCGTCAGCGCCAGCAGCAGGCGCTGTTCGGGCGTCTGCGCCTGCGCGCGGATCGCGGCGGCCCGTTCCTGTACGGCGGGCGACAGCGGCGGCGGGGCGAACAGCCTGGCACCCCAGTCGCGCACCGCCGTCCAGTCGGCGAATTCGCTGAACACCACCATGCGGTCGAAGACCGCGCTGGCCGGCATATGGTCCTCGCCTTCCAGCTGGGGCACCGCCACGAGGCGGAAGCGCGTGTCGCGCCAGCCGCCCTGCACGGTGCTCGTCGTGGTGACGTCCGTGCCCGCGCGCGTGGCGATGGTGCGGTTTTCCGGCGCCAGCAGGCGGAATTGCGTGACCGCGGCCGGGCCCATGCCGCTGCCCAGCCATGCATCGCCCGCGGCCTTGCCGCCGAAGACAGGGTTCTCGCCTTTGACGGAATAGCTGTATTCGATGCGGTCACCGACGCGTACGTCGTCCAGTACCACCGATGCCGTCACGCGGCCGTCGTACATGCGCGCCTCGAGTCGTGTCTCGCGCTGCAGCAGTTTCACTTTCTTGCGGTCCAGCCGGTCGATGCGTTTTCCGGCGCGTACGATCTCGATCTTGTGCAGGGTCAGCGTCTGGTATGACGGGTCGAAGCCGATCTGGATCTGCGCGGCCGGGGCGAGTCCTGCGCTGTCATCGATCTGCCGGATGACGTGCGTATAGGCCGTCGACGACTCGCCTTCGATGCGGGTCTGGTCGTCGATCATGACGTAGTGCATGGGCGATTTCGGCAGCGCGGCCGTGTTGTCTTCCGCGACGGGCACGACCCAGGCCGGCGCCGCCCCGACCGCGAACGTGAAGCCCGTGGTCTTGACTTCCTGGGACGCCTTGGCGGGCGCGGACAGTGCGGGAGGCTGGGCGGCCAGGGAAAATGCCAGCAGGGTAAGGCCGAGTACGGTTTTTTGCATGGACGGGCGCGGGATGTGCTCAAGAAAATTGAATTGCATATTGTCATCTAATTGTCGAGCTGGCAAGTCAAGTGTCTTGACAGGCCATCCGTGTGTGTTGCGTCGGTCATGTGACAACGCTAACATCGAGCAATAACACCGGTAGCGCTAACTACTCATAACAGGAGACTTCATGCCACATCCTTTCGCCCGGCTGTCCGCCGCGCTGCGTTTTTCCATGCCGGCGCTGCTGGCCTGCATGGCCATCGCCACCCATCCCGCGGCGCATGCCGATCCGTCGACCCAGAACATCTACGGCCGCAGCCACGTGAGCCTGGACGGGCGCTGGAGCTACATCATCGACCCCTACGAGATGGGCTACTACGATTACCGGCGCATGCCGTTCGACCAGTCGGAAACCGGCAAGGGCGGCTTCTACGACGACCGCAAGCCGAAGGACAAGACGGAATGGGTCGAGTACGAGTTCGACCGCGCGCCGACGATGTCGGTGCCGGGCGACTGGAATTCACAGGCCGAGAAGCTGCAGTTCTACGAAGGCACCGTGTGGCTGCGCCAGGTCTTCCAGGCCGATCCGAAGCCGGGCAAGCACTACGCGCTGTACTTCGGCGCGGTCAACTACGAGGCGCACGTCTACCTGAACGGCAAGAAGCTCGGCATGCACAAGGGTGGCTTCACGCCGTTCCAGTTCGACGTCACGGACAAACTGGCGAAGGGCCGCAACGTCGTCGTCGTCAAGGCGGACAACACGCGCCACCAGGACGAGATCCCCACCGTGAACACGGACTGGTGGAACTACGGCGGCATCACGCGCGACGTGCTGCTGGCCGAACTGCCGGCCACGTACATCGCCGACTACAAGGTGCAGCTGGCGAAGGGCGACGCGCACCGCATCGAAGGCTTCATCCAGATGGCGGGCGAGGCGAAGGCGCAGCAGGTGACGGTGTCGATTCCCGAGGCTGGCATCAAGGCGACCGTGCGCACCGACGCGAACGGCCGCGCGGCCCTGAACATCCCCGTCGACAAACTGGTCTACTGGTCGCCGGAGCAGCCGAAGCTGTATTCGGTGGAGCTGTCCGGCGGCGGCGATAAAGTCACGGACCGCATCGGCTTCCGTACCATCGAGACGCGCGGCCAGGACATCCTCCTGAACGGCAAGTCCGTGTTCCTGCGCGGGATCTCGCTGCACGAAGAGAACCCGCTGATTCCGGGCCGCCTGCGCGGGCAGGGCGACATGCGCATGCTGCTGCAATGGGCGAAGGACATGAACTGCAACTACGTGCGGCTCGCGCACTACCCGCACAGCGAGGAGATGATCCGCCTGGCCGACGAGATGGGCCTGATGGTGTGGGCGGAAGTGCCCGTCTACTGGACGATCTCGTGGACGAATCCTGCCACCTACGCCAACGCGAACGCCCAGCTGACGGACCTCGTCACGCGCGACAAGAACCGCGCGAGCGTGGTCGTCTGGTCGGTGGGGAACGAGACGCCGATCGGTAGCGAGCGCAATGCGTTCATGGGCAACCTCGCGAAGACGGCGCGCGCGCTGGACGACACGCGCCTCGTCGCGGCGGCGCTGGAAATCCACCGCAAGGGCAATGACATCACGGTGGAGGATCCGCTCGCGGACCTGCTCGATCTCGCCAGCTTCAACGAATACGTCGGCTGGTACTGGTCCAGCAATGCCGAGATGCTGAATTACCGCTTCGACGTCCGCTACGACAAGCCGGTCGTCATCACGGAATTCGGCGCCGAGGCGCTGGGTGGCTACCACGCGGACGACGCCACGCGCTGGAGCGAGGAATACCAGGACACGCTGTACCGCAACCAGTTCAGGATGCTGTCCGCGATCCCGGGCCTGCGCGGGATGACGCCGTGGGTGCTCGTCGATTTCCGCTCGCCGCGCCGCCAGCACCCGTATTTCCAGGACTTCTGGAACCGCAAGGGCCTGATTTCGGACGACGGCAAGAAGAAGCTCGCGTTCTGGACGCTGAAGCGGTATTACGACGACGTCCAGCGCCGCTACGAGGGCAAGGCCGCCCGCTGAAGCTATCGTCGTGAGTCAGTCGCGGTCCGGCGCCCCCAGCGGGAACAGCGGGCGGTACGGCCGCGCCTCGTCCACCGCGCGGGCGAACGACGGTCGCGCCAGCAGGCGCGCGCGGTAGGCCCGTAGCGTGGGATAGCGGTCGGCGATCGGATGTGTCCAGTCCGCGTAGAACAGCGCGGGCGCGGCGGCGCAGTCCGCGAGCGAGAACGTGGCGCCGGCGGCCCACGTGCGGCCGGCCAGGTAGCCGTCGAGCCAGCCGTACGCGAGCTCCAGCTTTGCCAATGCCGTCGCCAGCGCGTCCGCGCGCTTCGCCGGATCGCCCGTCAGCGCGCCGCTCACCGCGTGCTGCACCATGCTCATCACGTGCAGGTCGAAGAAGCGGTCCATGAAGCGCACGTCGAGCGCTGCCAGCGGGTCGTCCGGAAGCAGGCGTACGGGGCCGGGCTGCGTCAGCTGCAGGTATTCGATGATGATGCTCGTTTCGACCACGTTGCGCTCGCCGTCGACGAGCAGCGGGAATTTGCGCAGCGGCCAGCGTTGCAGCCATTCCGCGGCGTGCTGCGGCGTGTCCGGCCCGAGGCTGCGGAATTCGAAAGGCGTGGCGTTCTCGTACAGCGCAACCAGCACTTTTTGCGTGTACGACGAGAAGGGGTGACCGTAGAGCACGAGGGACATGGCGGATCGTTTCCGGTTGGGACGGTGAGATAGACTAACACCATCTTGAAAGGATACGCTCCATGACCCAGCACGGATGGACCCCTGTCACCCACGACACCTGCGCCGGCGTGGAAGGCCCCTTCTACCACGGCACCCGGATCCGCTTCCAGCCCGGCGACCTGCTGACGCCGGGCCGCGCCTCGAATTTCGAGGATGGCCGCATCTCCAACAACGTGTATTTCAGCGCCTCGCTGGAGGCTGCGGTCTGGGGCGCGGAACTGGCGACAAACCTTGCCGGGGACGGGGGCAGGGGACATGTCTATGTCGTCGAACCCACGGGCACGTTCGAGGACGATCCGAACCTGACGAACAAGCGCTTTCCCGGCAATCCCACGCGCTCGTACCGCACGCGGGATGCGCTCCGCATCGTCGCCGAAGTGGAGGACTGGCAGGGACATCCGCCGGAAACGATCCGGCAGATGCTCGACCATCTGGAAGAACTGAAGCGCGCGGGGCGTGCGGTGATCGAGGACTGATCAGCCGCGCGAGCGCCTGCGCGCGCGCCGTGCGGCCAGCAGCGCGGCGACCCCGGCGCCGCCCAGCCACAGGGAACCCGGTTCCGGCGCATTGCCCTGGCGGTGTGGCGTCTTGCCCGGATCGTTCGTGTTGCCGGGCAGGTCAGTCGTCGGCGGCAGCAGGTTGCCGGGGATCGGCGACGACGGCTTCGTGCCGGTGTCGGTGGACGGCAGCACCGTCTCGTCGAGGGTCGTCGGCAGCTTCGTGTCGGTGGACGGCGAACCGTTGTCCGGCGTCGTGCCGGACTTGCCGCCGGCTGGCGTTTCGTCCGTGCCCGGACTGCCGGTGCCGCCCGGCGTGCCGGTGCCGGTGCCGGTGCCGCCGCCGGTCCCGGTCCCGGTTCCCGTCGTGACGCTCGAGGTCTTGCTGACCAGGTACAGAGGCAGGCCGGTGCCGGTCCAGGTGCCCTCGGGAATGCCGTTGCCGAAGCGGTTCATGCCGAAGTTGTGCAGCATTGACGCGCCGCCGTTCGGTGCAGTGGTGCTCGCAAAGGTCTGCAGCTGGAATGGCTCGCCCGCAGGATTGCCGTCGAACGCGAACCCGGCCTCTTCCACGTCGACGGAGGAATCGAGTTCTTCTGCGCTCGGACCTTTCTCCTCGACGGGCAACTGGGGCACGTCGGAAATGCGGTTGCCGCAGCGCGTGCGGATTTCGTTCTGGCCGTCGGACAGCAGGGTCTCGCCCTTGGCCAGCTGCAGTTTCTTCGCCGTCCAGTATACCTGGTCACCCTTGCGGTACGAGACGTAGACGGCGCGCGGCTTGTCGACCGTCCTGACGGTGGCCTTGGCCATCTCGAACGCGGCATAGTGCGTCGCCACGACCTTGTCCGTGGCGACGATGCGGGTCAGCTCCCGGCGGTCGGTCACGCCGCCGGGCACGATGGAATAGGGATAGACGCGGCGCGTCTGTTTCGTCTCCGCCTGTGCCGCCACGCCCAGCACGGCCGGTGCCGCCGCTGCCTCCTGCGCCTGTGCCTGCATGACGGGCGCTGGCGCCGCCGGCGACCGCATCGCGAGCGCGTACAGGGCCGCGCAACCCGCCGCGCCGAGCAGGCCGATGGCGGCCAGGCGCTTCTTCAGGTGCACGCCCTTTCTGCTGCGGCGTATGTAGGCGCTGCGGTAGTCCATACGAGGCTGGAGAAGTTGGAAGTAGGAGATCTCCTACAGGGTAGCACTGTTCCTAATAGCAATACTACATTTTTCTGTGGAAATTCTATTTGCATAGTGTAAATAGAGACAGTGCGGCCGGTACTGGCGTTTCCCGCGTGAATCAGCCATGCGCACGGGGTGGCATGGCGGCAGGACGGATCAATCAATGCTCGACGAGTGCCAGCACGGCGGTGATGTTGTCGCGGCTGCCGTGCGTCTTGGCGAGGGCGATCAGGTCATGGCAGCACTGTTCCAGCGACTGCGCATGTGCGCCGGCCAATGCGTTTTCGATGGCGGCGTGCGGGGTATTGCCGTACAGGCCGTCGCTGCACAGCAGGTACACGTCGCCGGGGCGCGGCATGCCGGCCTTGACGTCGGGCGCGACGGTCGCCGTCGGGCCGATCGCCTGCAGCAGCAGGTTGCGTGGCGGGAAGTCGCCGGAGATACCCGCTTCCAGCGCCTGCTGGTACATCGTCTGGTCGCGCGTGAGCACGGCCAGTTCGCCGTCGCGGTAGCGGTACAGCCGGCTGTCGCCGACGTGGAAGATGACGAGCGGACCGCCCGGCAGGCTCTGCCAGAAGCCGGTCAGCGTCGTGCCCATGCCGCTGCCTTCGCCATGGCCCTTCTGCACATTGGCGCCGTACACGCGCGCGTTGGCGGCGTCGACGGCTTCGTGCACGGCCACGATGGCGGGCATGTGCTCGTCCTGCCAGGTCGCGTCCGGGTCGGCGGCATCGCCGGGGCTGGCTTTTTTCGGGACGCTGGCGGCCAGCGCGTCGCGCAGGGTTTGCAGCGCCAGGCAGGCCGCGATCTCGCCGCCGTCGTGCCCGCCCATGCCGTCCGCCACGGCCACGAGGCGGAGCGAAGGGTCGATGAGGAAGTTGTCCTCGTTCGATTGGCGCACGAGTCCGACATCCGTCAGGCCGTACGCGCTGCCGAAGGCGAGACGGTGATAAATGCTAGGGGTGAGCTGCTTCCATGTCATGACTATATGCTAACACGCGCCGCCGGCGCTGGCGACGTGTGGCATGCCAGCCCCACGGGTTTATACTTGACACATGAACGACACCCGCTGCACCTGGGCCAATATGGCCAATCCGCGCTACATCGCCTACCACGACCATGAATGGGGCGTGCCGTGCCATGACGAGACGACGCTGTTCGAGATGCTCAATCTCGAAGGTGCGCAAGCCGGGCTGTCGTGGGAAACCATCCTGAACAAGCGCGACGGCTACCGCGCCGCCTTCGACGGCTGGGACGCGGACAAGATCGCGCGCTACGACGACGCGAAAGTGGCCGAACTGCTGGCCAACCCGGGCATCGTGCGCAACCGTTTGAAGGTCGCGGCCGCCATCAACAACGCAAAGGCCTACCTGCGCCTGCGCGCAGAGGGCCTGACGCTGGACGATTATCTGTGGAACTACGTCGACGGCCAGCCCATCGTCAACGACTGGCCCGACGGCGCACGCCCGGCCCGCACCGCGCTGTCCGACCGCATGTCGAAAGACCTGGCGAAGCGTGGCTTCAAGTTCGTCGGCTCGACCATCGTGTATGCCTACATGCAGGGCATCGGCATGGTGGACGACCACGACCGCGCCTGCCTGTGCCGGCGCCGGAGGTGAAACCATGGATTACCGCGCAGGGTGGTGTGACCGGGCCCGCTTTACCGTCTTCGATACGCATTACGGCGACGGCGCCGCGATCCGCGTCCTGACCGACGTCTGGCGTACCGATCCGCACCGTTCGCCCGGGCTGCACGTGATCGCCCGCTGCGACCACCTGCTGCCGGGCTTCCACCGCATGCCGCAGGCCGAGCCGGGCTTGACCGTGGACCTGGTCAACGCCCCGCTGGTCGACGCGCTCGCCCAGCTGACGGCAAGGATCGACCTGTTCCGCCTGCACGACATCGAACACGCCGGCACGGATTTCGTGCGTCACGTCGCGCGCCTGGCCGCGCACGACGCCCGCCTGCTGGTGCAGGGGCTCACGCGGGACCAGTTCGCCGCGCTGGAGGCGCAGGGCTTCGTGTTCGACGCGGATGGCCGCCATGCACGCTTCGCGAGCCGCAAACCGCGGCCGCCGCAGCCGCCGGTGCCCGAGCGTCGCGTCATCGTGCTGGGCGCGGGTGTCGCCGGTTCCGCCGCGGCCGAGCGCCTGTGCGCGCGCAAGTGGCACGTGACCATCGTCGACCGCCAGCCGGCGCCCGCGATGGAAGCGTCGGGCAACCGCGCCGGCATCTTCATGCCGCTGCTGTCGAAGGACGACAACGTGCCCACGCGCCTGACGCGCGCCGCCTACCTGTACGCGTTGCGCCATTGGGAGCACCTGGGCGGCATCGGCCGCGCCATCGAGGGCGACACCTGCGGCGTGCTGCAACTGGCACGCGATGCCGACCATGCCGACGTGCAGCGCGCCATCGCCGCCGACCATTCGCTTCCGCCGGACTTCGCCCAGTGGCTGGAGCGCCCCGAGGCCGAAGCGCTGCTCGGGCTACCCGTGCCGGACGGCGGCTGGCTGTTCCGCGGCGCCGGCTGGGCACGCCCCGGCAGCGTGTGCGAGGCCATGCTCGCCGCGTGCGGCGGCCGGCTGGAGCGCCGCTTCGGCGTGGGCGACGTGCGCATCGAGCATGACGGCGACCAGTGGCGGCTGACCGACGCCCACGGTGACCTCGTCGCACGCGCGCCGAACCTGATCCTGGCCAACGGCGCCGGCGCGCTGGACATTCCGCAGGCGGCGGCGCTGCCGCTCACCACGCTGCGCGGGCAGGTGTCGCACGTGCCGGCCGACATGGTGCCGCAACTGCCCGTCGTGCTGTGCCGCGAAGCCTACCTGACGCCGGCGTCGGGCGGCGTGTGCAGCGCGGGCGCGACGTATGACGCCGATCCGAACCCCGCGCTGTCGCCGCAGAGCCACGAAGAAAACCTGCAGAAACTGCGTGGCCTGCTGTCCGATCCGCACGCGGCGGCCGGCGCGCCGCTGGAAGGGAGAGTCGGCTTCCGCTGCATCGCGCCGGACCGCCTGCCGCTCGTGGGCCGCCTGCCGGACTTTGCCGCCGCCGGCAGCACCGAGCGCCTGCGCGACGTGCCGCGCCATCCCGGCCTGTACGGGCTGCTCGGCTATGCGTCGCGTGGCCTGATCTGGGCCGGATTCGCCGCCGAACTGCTGGCCGCCCAGATCGAGGGCGAGCCGCTGCCGCTGGAGTCCAGCCTCGTCGACGCCCTCGACCCGGCCCGGTTCGTGTTGCGCGCACGCCGCGCTCCGCGGGGACCGCAAGCCGAAAGTTGATTTCTTTCGGGAAACCGAAAGTTTCAAAGGTATAATGTCGGTAAGCAACATTTGACATTATCCGGCCATGGACGACACACCCGACGCGCCAGAGCTATCGCTGTTCCTCGCTTCGACCGCGCACGACATGAAGAATTCGATCAGCGTCCTGTCCGGGACGCTGGAGCGGCTTCTCGCGCGCGCCACGCCGCAGACGGAGTCGGCGTACCCCGAAATGGCGCACATGCTGTACCAGACGAAGCGCCTGAACGACAACCTGATGCAGCTGCTCGCCCTGTACAAGCAGGTAGGGACGCCCGCGTATCCGTTCGACGTGCAGCCGCTGGAACTGGGCCAGCTGGTCGACCAGGTGGTGGCGCTGGAGCGCATGCTGCTGCAATCGCGCGGCGTGAAGCTGGAACTGGACTACGACCCGGACCTCGTCTGGCATTTCGACGAAGACCTGATCGTGGGCGTGCTCTCGCATGCGATCAACAACGCGATCCATTACACGTGCGACACGGTGCGCCTGGCGATCCGCACGACGGACGACGGCTGGCTCGAGCTGCGCGTCGAGGACAACGGCCCCGGCTACCCGCCCGCATTGCTGCGCGCCGGCGCGATCGCGACGAAAGAGACGGCGGGCGGCATGAACTTCCTGACCAATAGCGCCGGCCTGGGCCTGTATTTCTCCAGCGAGGTCGCCCGGATGCACCGCCACCGCGAGCGCCGCGGCGGGCTGCGCCTGGAGAACGGCGGCCGCTACGGCGGCGGCTGCTTCATATTGAGCCTGCCATGAACGCGCCGGTGACGGGAGCCGCCAATGCGCCGGTCAAGGCCGTGACCGAGATCGATTGGGCCGACAAGAACTACCTCGTCGTCGACGACTTCATCGGCGTGCGCCAGCTGCTGCGCGAAAGCCTGCGCAGCCTGGGCGCGAAGAACATCGACCAGGCGTCGTCCGGCGGCGAGGCGATGGGCCTGCTGGCGCGCATCCGCTACGACGTCGTCCTGTGCGACTACAACCTGGGCGACGGCAAGAACGGCCAGCAGGTGCTGGAAGAAGCGCGCGTACGCAACCTCATCAATCCAAGTACCGTCTGGCTGATGGTGTCGGCCGAGAAGAGCGTGGAATCCGTGATGGGCGCGGCCGAGCACCAGCCGGACGCCTATCTGATCAAACCGATCACGGAAGGCGTGCTGCTGACGCGCTTGAACCGCGTCTGGCACAGGAAGCAGATCTTCCGCCTGATCGACCAGGCTTACACCGAAAAGGATTATTTGCGCGCTGCCCGGCTGTGCGACGCCGCTATCGGGGCGCACAAGGCGCACGAGATCGACCTGCTGCGCATGAAGGCCAAGCTCATGGAGAGAAGCGGCGAGCCGGTGAAGGCGCGCGAGGCGTACGAGCGCGTGCTGGAGCAGCGCGAGTACCAGTGGGCCCGCGCCGGCATCGCCAAGATCCGCATGGCCAACGGCGAGTTCGAGCAGGCGCGCCAGGCGTTCCAGAGCGTGATCGCGGAAAACCGCTACTACATCGACGCCTACGACCAGCTGGCCCTCGCGTACCAGAACATGGGCAAGCTGGACGAGGCCTGCGCGATCCTCGAGCGCGCGGCGAAGCTGTCGCCGAATTCCGTGCTGCGCCAGCGCAGCCTGGGCAATGTCGCCCTGAAGCTGGGCAACGTGCAGATGGCCGAGAAGGCCTTCCGCAAGTGCATCGCGATCGGCGAGTACTCGATCATGAAGACGCCCGACGCCTACCTCGGTCTTGCACGCGTGTGCGGCCAGAAGAACGACCCTAAGGAAGCGTTGCGGCTGCTGCTGCAGGCACAGCGCGAGTTCGCCGCGGATCATCCGGACATCGCCCTGCGCTCCAAGATCACCGAGGGCCTCGTCTACCACGAGAGCGGCGACTACCGGCGCGCGCGCAAGGCCGGCGACGAACTGGAAGCCCTGCTGAATGCGACCGAAGACCGGCCCGACATCCCGACCTGCCTCGAACTGGCCACCTTGCTGTTCGCCGTCGGCGTGAAGGATGCGCCGGTGGACCTGCTGTGCTACGTGATCCGCAACAACCACGACAACCCGCTGCTGCTGGACGACGTGCAGAAAATCTTCGACAAGGCACGCCTCGGCGACGAGGGCCTGGAACTGATCCG
>Ga0207667_10004435_pt1 | contig 17183 bp, 13 predicted proteins | sample KBSCornC52_FD_184301 | JGI IMG/M metagenome (GOLD analysis project Ga0207667, IMG submission 184301) | Corn rhizosphere microbial communities from Kellogg Biological Station, Michigan, USA - KBS Corn C5-2 (SPAdes) (version 2) | ecosystem: Host-associated > Plants > Roots > Rhizosphere > Soil ...
GTTGCGGGTTTCAAGAAGTATACGCGCAACAGCTTGGTGGTTGAAGTGGCGGCTGTAGTTCGTGTTGATATCGCGTTGGAAGTGGGCTCAGCCAGCGAGTCGGTGACTGTGAATGAATCGGCTCCCCTCTTGAAGACGGAAAGCGGCGAACTGAGTCATAACGTGCAGACGACCACCATGGATAGTCTCCCCATCCTCGGTATCGGTTCTTCTATCGCCGGCAGCGCCGGTATCCGCAATCCGCAGGCGGTGATGTATCTGATCCCGGGCGCATATGTGCAACAGAATGCGAACGTCCGGGTGAACGGCTCGCCGGGCAACACCGCCTCGTACCGAGTTGAGGGGCAAGACATCACCAACGGCAACCAAATCACTCAGGCCCAACAACAGCCGAGCGTCGACGCGATTCAGGAAGTGACGGTCCAAACCAGCAACTTCGCGGCCGAGTACGGGCAGGTCGGCGGCGGACTCCTGAATTACGCGATGAAGTCCGGAACAAACCAGCTTCATGGGAGCGTCTACGACTATGCCGTGAACGAGATCTTCAATGCAAACACGCCGTGGGTGAACACGAAAGCCAAGGCCCGCCGTCACGACTACGGTTTTACCGTGGGCGGACCGGTGGTTTTGCCGAAGGTTTACAACGGCCACGACAAGACGTTTTTCTTCTTTAACTGGGAACAGTACCGCGAGACGCAGACGGTCAACAACCTATTCCTCACCGTTCCAACAGACGCTTATCGCCTCGGCAACTTCGGCACAGCGCTCACGGGCCGCAATCTAGGCACGGACCCGCTGGGGCGCGGAATCCCGGAAGGCGGAGTGTATGATCCCGACACGCAACGCGCGGCTCCCAGCGGGCAGCTCATTCGCGATCTATTCCCCGGAAACGTCGTTCAAGCCGCGCGGCAGGACTCGGTGGCGCTGGCGATCCAGGGCCTAATTCCCACTGCAAACCTGAACAAGAACCTGATCAACAACGCGTTGAATCCGTTCCCGAGCACGCGTCACACCCAGATTCCGGCGTTTAAGATCGACCATTCTCTCAGCTCTCGAGCCAAGCTCTCCTACTACTGGCACCGAACCAATACCGGCAGCGCGTACTCGGCGCAGCTCAGCGGCGCAGACGGCCTACCGGAACCGATCACCCAAGCCATGGGCACCTATACCACCGCGTACGTGCAGCGCCTCAACTTTGAATTTACCGTGACGCCGACTATGTTGTTTCACGCCGGAATAGGGTTCCTGGACAACAAATTTAACGACGATCCGGTGGTCACGAATTTTAATCCCGAAAAGGAGTTGGGCCTCAAGGGATTTCCAACCAACCGCTTGTTCCCCTACATCACCGGACTTTGTGCGGCCGGCTCCACCGGCTTCAACGCGTCCGGTTGTTCCGGAACCGGCGGCATGAAGTTCATGGGAACCATCCAGAACCGCTCACCGCTGGCCTATCAGAAACCCACGGGGAACCTGAGCCTGACATGGGTCAAAGGGAACCATACGTACAAGTTCGGCGGCGAACTGCGCATCAACAATAACTTCTCAACCTTGTACACCTATACCAGCGGCAACCTGGCGTTCAGCCCGAATGAAACGGGCCTGCCGTACCTGCAATCGTCAACGCTGGGCGGCGGCACAGTCGGATTTGCATACGCCAGCTTCATGCTTGGGATGGTGGACCAGCTGCGGCAGTCTCCGATTCTGAACATGCATGTCGGGCAGCACGAGCTCGGATACTACGCCCAGGATTCCTGGAAGGTCACGCGCAGGCTGACTCTCGACTACGGGTTGCGCTACGACTACCAGACCTATTCGAAAGAAACGACAAATGCGCCGTTCGCGCAATTCGCTCCGGATATTCCCAACCCCTCGGCGGGCGGACGGCTGGGCGCTGTGCGATTCGAGGGCAATGGTCCTGGGCGCTGCAACTGCAATTTGGCGAAGAATTATCCATGGGCGTTTGCGCCTCGGCTGGGGGTCGCCTACCAGGTGTCTTCGAAGACGGTACTCCGCGGCGGCATAGGCGTCGTCTACGGGTCTCCCTCGGACGCCTATGGAGTGGTGGCCGGAGCGTATGCGATTCCCGTTTCCATCAGCTCTCCGTCGTTTGGCCAGCCGGTGATGACGCTGCGCAACGGCACCCCATTCCCGCCCCTGCCTTTCCCCAATTTCGATGTGGGTCAGTTCCCCCAACCTGGTTATGCGACGCAGCAGGCCCCGGCATTTTGGATCGACCAGAACGCAGGCCGTCCGCCACGCCAGATCCAGTGGAGCATCGGGGTTCAGCGCGAGCTGTCGCGCGACCTGGTGGTGGAGGCGACCTACGTTGGAAACGTCGGCGTATGGTGGGTCGCGCCGCACTTCGCGAATCCGAACGCGATCACCCCTCAAATTCTTGACGCATATGGCCTGAGCCTGAACAACGCGGCGGATATTCAACTGCTCTCGTCGCCAGTGAATTCGACGCTTGCCGCGACGCGCGGCTTCAGCACCAAGCTTCCTTACTCGGGGTTCCCGACGACGGCGACGGTGGCGCAGGCGCTGCGGCCGTATCCGCAGTTCAACACCATCATCGCGGCATGGGCGCCCAGCGGAAACACTTGGTACAACTCATTGCAGACCAAGGCGACCAAGCGATTTTCTCACGGGTTGTCTTTCACCGCGATATTTACTTGGTCTAAGCAGCTGACGACATCGCCGGCCAGTCTCGTCAACAACGCGACCACAGTGGGCGACGGCGGAGCGCCGCGGAATGACGTCTTCAATCACCAGCAGAACAAGTACCTTTCGGGGTTCGATCAGCCGTTCGCGCTGACGATTGCGCCGATGTACACGACACCGGCTCTCAAGATCAACAAGATCGCATCGTTGGTCCTGCGCGATTGGCAGATCAGCGGACTTTTTGCGTACGCCAGCGGATTCCCGATTCTATCCCCCGCGGCACAAAACAACCTGAACACAGTGCTGCTCCGTGCGAATGGCGCCACTGCTCTCAGTTACGCAAACCGGGTACCCGGCGAGCCTCTGTTCACCCAGGACCTCAATTGCCATTGCTACGATCCGAACAAGGAGTTTGTGCTGAACCCTAAGGCTTGGACACAGCCGGCAGCGGGACAGTGGGGCACTTCCGCGGCGTATTACAACGATTACCGGTTCCAACGCAGACCGAATGAGAATCTGGGGATGGGTCGGGCGATCCGCTTGCGCGAAAGAATGGAGTTGAACGTGCGCATCGAATTCGCCAATGTATTTAACCGCGCAGAGGCACCCAATCCGGTATCCACCAATTCGGCGGCGACACAGCAGAGAAACAACCAAGGCGTGCCGACTGCGGGCTTTGGACAGATTTCCACGACAACCATCGGTGCCACCACACCCATCCAAACCCCGACCTCGCGGCAGGGTACAGTAGTAGCGCGGTTTACTTTTTAGATTAGTGGGTTTGCCCGCAGCGTCTTCGCCAGAAAGCCGTAACTAACGGCGCGAGGGATGCTCGGGACCCGTATCAAGGAAGGCGACTATGACCATCCGGTGCGTTTCCCTGACGCTGCTCTTGGCTGCGACGATGTTCGGGCAGCTCCCCCCAAAGAACGCAACGGGTGTCAGCATGGGTCACATTCATCTATATGTCAGCGACGTGGCTGCGCAGCAGAGCTTCTGGGCCACGCTGGGGGGTATTCCTGTAGCCAACGGAAAACTCGAAATGATCCAGTTTCCAGGTGTGTTCATTCTCGTACGAAAGGCCGAGACTCCAGGCGGACCGGAAGGATCCATCGTGAATCACTTCGGCATGACATGGAAAGATTTGCCCGCCGCAATAACCAAGTGGAAAGCTGCCGGTCTCAAGATCGAGCAGGGTGCCAAGCCGAATCAAGGCTTTGTGGACGGACCCGACGGGATCCGCGTAGAGTTTTCCAGTGATCCCTCACTCAAAACGCCGGTGGAGCTGAATCACATCCATCTTTATCCTCAGGACGTCCCCGCCATGCAGGCATGGTATGCCAAGGTCTTGGGCGGCGTTCCCGGCAAGAGTGCGCGAGTCTCGAGTCTGGGGCCGATCGATACCGTGGATGTGCCGGGCGTGACCCTGGCGTTCTCCAAAAGCGAGACCAAGCTGTTGCCGACTGCCGGACGGTCGCTTGAACACATCGGCTTTGACGTGCAGGATCTGCCCGAGTTCCTGAAGCGGCTGGAGGCCATGGGCATCAAGCCGGATGTGGACATCCGCCCGAGCAATTTCTCCCCAAAACTCCGCGTCGCGTTCATTGGCGATCCGTGGGGCACGAAGATGGAGATCACCGAAGGCCTCGCGCCGTAGCGCTTGGAGTGTCGAGGCCTGCATCAGCCACGGGGTTCAGCCCCCATGTCACTTAGTTTTTTGAGGTTTGCCAACGGCTCGCCACGATAAGGAATCCTTTTGCGGAGGCATTACTATTTTGGGGTCCATGAGAACATTCAGCTACTGCACCCTTGCTCTTTCGCTCATCATCGGAACTTCAATCGGACAGGATAAGGGTAAGGCGAAAAGCTCTCCGGGACCCAGGCTGACAATAACCAGCCCGGCGTTTCCCGACGGCTCGGAGATTCCCGTGAAGTACAGCGATTCCGAACTGATGCCTATTTCTCCCAAGCTCGAATGGAGCAATGTTCCCATGGGGACTGAGAGCTTCGTGCTGCTGTTTCACGATCCGGACGTGGCTTTCAACAAAAGCGCCGAGTCTGATGTGTTGCACTGGCTGGTGTGGAACATCCCCGGTGAATCGCGCGGTCTACCGGAGAACATTCCTCCGATTGCTAAGTTGCCCGATGGAACCATTCAGGGTAAGAACCAAGGAAACGTGGTTGGATACCGCGGACCGGGAGCCAATGCTGCAGGCCCGCGACACCATTACACGTTCGAGCTGTACGCTCTCGATACTAAGCTCGATCTGGGATCTGAAGCCAGCCGCACCGACGTGATCAAGGCGAGCAATGGGCATGTTCTAGGTAAGGCTTTGTATGTCGGCCGCTTCATGCGGCCAAACTAATCGTGCGCAAGAACACCGAAGATGAGGAGCCGGACTACTGCTCTTTAGCTTTTCCTTTACCCCGAGGCGTAGCCGCGCTCTTCAGATAGGCCTGCGATGCTGCTTCGTCTTTCAAGGGGAGGACCTTGTCCGGATCGATTCGCACCATGATGTAGCGAATGTGGTCGTCGATCTTAGTGAACCAGTGGCCGGTTCCAGCGGGAATCACGATTACGTCACCGGCCTTGAGCTCATGGGTAACGCCGTTGCGAATCGTAGACCCGCCGTTGCCCGGACCGTTAAATTCGCGAACTGTCTGTAAGTCGGCCGAACGCCGCGTCATGTCGGCGATATCGGGACCCGTGACCAGCGTCGCCGAGCCGTCGATCACGTGATACACCTCACTCACCAGATCGTGCTCGGCGACGGAATCGTTCTGGGGCTTGTCGAGTTTGCCCCGATAGACCACGCCGATGCCGATATTGGCCTTGCCGATACTTACCGCCCGTGTCTGCTGGTCGGTGAGATTGTTCGCCTGGGCCCGCGCAAGGTAAGCTTGAATTTCTTCATTACTCACGTAGCTCGCATTGCACTTATTGCAAGTCGGCTGCTGCGCCGAAAGCGCGAACAAGAGTGCGATTAACCCCAGCCCGGCCATTCTGATTGATTTCCGCATGAGAGTCTCCTACCTTTTCGGCCAAACCGCGCCTTGATCTTTCTTAGCCACTGCCGCCAGGCCTTTGTACATGAATCGTTGCACGCGTTGGCCGCGGTACGTCTCCGTGGTGTAGATGTTGCCCTTGGAATCCACGGCAATACTGTGCACGCCGTAGAACAAGCCGGGCTGGCGTCCGCCGTCGCCGAAACTGGTCAGCAGCTCGAGCGACTGGCGGTCGATGATATGGACCTTGTCGTTTTCCCCGTCGGCCAGATAGATGTACTTCTGCTGCGGATCTTTCGAAAACGCGATATCCCACACCGATCCCGAGCCGAGAGTCTCTTTGTTGTAGAACATCTCTTTGATGTAGGTCCCATCCGGCTTGAATACCTGTACTCGGTCATTGACGCGATCGCACACATACAACATGTTGTCGACCGACAGCTCGGCGCAATGCACCGGGTTTCGGAACTGCTGCGGCGGCGGACCGTTGGGATTGTACGGTCCCTGATCAACGTCGTCCGGACGTTTGCCATAAGCGCCCCAATGCCGCTTGTATTTCCCGGTATCCGCATCGAACACAATTACACGATGGTTGCCGTAGCCGTCGGCAACGTATAACTCGTTGGCTTTTGGATCGATGGTGAGTTTGGCCGGCAAACGCAGGTTTTCAAGATCGTTGCTGCCTTTGCTGCGGCCGGGCTTACCGATCTGCATCAGGAACTTACCTTCCTGCGTGAATTTCAGGACCATGTTGTCGTTAAACGGCTGAACGCCACCCACCTGGCCTTCTTCAAGCTTGAATTCCTGTTTGGCCTGCTTGGCTTGCTTGCCTTTGCCATCCTTGGTAGCCGCCTGGGCCGTTCCGCGACCGTTGCCGCCGATCCACACGTTCCCCTTGTAATCAACCGTGATGCCGTGGTTCGAATCGGGCCAGTCAAAGCCTTCTCCGGGCCCGCCCCAGTGATGCAGAAGATTGCCCGCTTGATCGAATTCCAAAACCGGCGGCGCGGGCGCACAGCATTGCGCGGTTGGCGGGGTCGTGGTGGCATGCACCTCGCCGGCTTCAAGCGACCCGGCGCGATGGATGATCCACACGTGATCCTGCGCATCCACAGACACCCCGATGGTCTGCCCAAGAATCCAATGATTGGGCAGCGGCTTGGGCCACAGTGGATCCACTTCGAAGCGCGGCGCCATGACGCTTGCGCCCTCGGCCCGCTTGGCCAGCACTTCCGACCCGATCCACAGTCCGCCGAGGGTCGCTACGAACGTAGCGCCCAAGTACAAGTTGCGTTTCATGTTCTCATCCCCTTCTGAATGCGTCCATACCGGGTCTATTACTTCCCATCTGCCCAATCGAAGCGAATGGCCAGAGCTAGTATATAGCAACGGTAATCGCGCGGGAACCAGGGTTTCATTTCGTCGAACTCACAGTCGCATGGTGCAGCATCAGCTAATCGAAAGAGCGACGTTAACCACGCTGACCGGCTGGCAATCGATAGCGAAATGTAGTATCGTACCCGGTGCGATCAGGAGACCACTACCATGAAAAATGTCGCGCTCATCGCCTTGGTATTTACAGGGGCCAGTTTAACTGCTGCTGCAGCAGATTTGCCGACTGGATCTGTGCCCGAAATCCGCTTTGATTCGGTTGCCGATTTTCTGAAGCTGCCGCCGGACATGCATCTGGGCGAGGCCTCGGGCGTGGCCGTCAACTCGAAAAAGCACGTCTTTGTCTTTAACCGGGGCAACACGAACGGTCCAGCCTACGGCGCGACCGCCGCGCAGGTGCTGGAGTTTGGTCCCGACGGCAAATTCCTTCGCGAAATCGGAAAGAATCTGTACGCCTGGTCTTTTGCGCATACTGTCCGCGTGGACAAGGACGACAACCTCTGGGCTGTGGACAAGGGATCGGACATGATCATCAAGTTCAACCCGGAGGGCCGCGTGGTGATGGTGTTCGGGCGCAAGAAAGAGGCTTCGGACGAAGCCGGACCCTGGACCCGCGTCACCCCGCCGCGCCCCCACGTCGACGGCCAGTTCCGCCAGCCGACCGATGTCACGTGGGATCCGGAGGGCAACATCTTTATTAGCGACGGCTACATCAATTCCCGCATCGCCAAGTACACCAAGAACGGTCGATGGGTGAAGTCCTGGGGCGAACGGGGAACCAAGGAAGGGGAGTTTAATACGCCCCACAGCATTGCGGCCGACGCCAAGGGCAACATCTATGTGGCCGATCGCGAGAATAGCCGCATTCAGGTATTCGATCACGACGGAAAGTTCAGCAAGGTTATCAAGATCGATATTCCGGCCCCGCCGGATGCCCAGGTCTGGCAAGGCAACGCTTTCACTGCCGCTAATCCGCCGGCCGGATCCAGGAGGCCAGGTTCTCCCTGGGCAATCTGCATTACGCCGGGACCCGGGACGCAGTATTTGTATAGTGCCGACGCTTATCCCGGCCGCGTGTACAAGATGTCTCTGGATGGCACGGTCCTGGGCATGCTTGGGAGTACCGGCCGGCAGATGAAGGAGTTCGGCTGGATTCATGAAATGGCATGCCCGTCGGAGAACGAGATCTATGTGGCCGAGATCCTGAACTGGCGTGTACAAAAGCTGGTTCTTCACCCGGCGAAATAATCGCGAAAAGCTATCTCGAAAAAAATGGTAAAACTGCTGAAAAACTCAATGCTCGCCGCGGCAGCCTGTGCGGTACTAGCGGTGCTGCCGGCGACTGGTCAAGCCCCTGCAGCTTATAAGGCGCCGCGACTGGTCGGCCGGCCTAACTTAAATGGTATTTGGCAGGCGATGAACAGCGCCAATTGGGATCTCGTGAGCCACGCGTCGGCGAAGGGTCCCTTGTGGCAGAACGGCGCTGCCGGCGCGGAACCTCCCGGCATCGGCATTGTAGAGGGGGACGAAATTCCTTACCTTCCCGCGGCGCTGGCCAAGAAAAAGGCAAACTACGCGAATCGTCTTACGCTGGACCCCGAGACGAAGTGCTACCTTCCGGGCGTGCCGCGTGCCAACTACATGCCGTATCCGTTTCAGATCGTCCAGTCGCAGAAGGTCATCATGATCTCCTACCAGTACGCGGGCGCGGTGCGGACGATCAACATGGATAGCAAAACACTATCGCCGGCGGACAGCTGGATGGGCTGGTCTAACGGACACTGGGAAGGGGAGACCTTGGTGGTTGATGTGACAGGCCAGAATGATCAGACCTGGTTTGATCGGGCCGGCGATTTCCATTCCGAGAAATTGCATGTCGTCGAACGCTACACGCCGCGCAGCGCCGATACTCTGATGTACGAGGCTACCCTTGAGGATCCGGACACGTTTTCCCGGCCCTGGAAGATCAGCATGCCGCTTTACCGGCATGTAGAGAAGAACGCAGTTCTGCTGGAGTATAGGTGTGTGGAGTATTCCGAAGAAATCTTGTACGGGCATCTTCGCAAGAACCCGATCGCTAAGTAGTCCGAGAGTTTGAGAGGAACTGATTCAAAATGCGAACCAACCTAGTTATTTCATCCGCGGTGATTGTTCTGCTAGTGGCGGTGGCGCCTGTGCGGGCGCACCACGCGTTTGCGGCGGAATTCGACGCGAACAGGCCAATCAAACTGACCGGAGCTGTCACCAGGGTCGAGTTGATCAACCCTCACGCCTGGATTCACATTGACGTGAAAGGCGAGGATGGCAAGGTCACCAGTTGGATGGTCGAAGGCGGCAGTCCTAACGCTTTACTGCGTCGCGGTTTCACCAGGAATACGCTGGAGAAGGGAACTGTAATCGTGGTAGAGGGCTACCAGGCCAAAGATGGAATGCCCAGAGCCAACGGCCGCGATATCACGTTCCCTGACGGGAAGAAAATGTTCGTCGGCTCGTCCGGCGGCGACCAGAATCCCCCGGATAAGAAATAGCCGCTCCCTTGTCGCGCCGATCCGTAAGCCCTACGCTGCCGTCATTTTCGGTGCATCGACCTGTTGGCAAGACTGGAAGGGTTAGGATTGACGACGGTAAGGCATTCAGATAGACTGTGCCCGATATGTCACCCCAGAACTTTGCTGCACTCACGCTGGTCACTATGGCAACCGCCTTTGCCCAAGGGCTGCCGACGCAGAAGGTACTCACCCTCGAGGTAGCCCAAATCATTGCTCAGGAAGCGCTGGCCAAGTGCCGGGCCGACGGATACAAAGTTACTGTGACCGTGGTCGACGGCGCAAACATGCTGAAGGCTTTCCTGCGCGATGACGGATCGAACAATGTGGGAATCGAGGTCGGTCGGATGAAGACCAACTTTGTCATGGCCTACGGCCGGCCGTCGGCACCGCCGGCGAATGCGGCTCCAGGTGCGGTCCCGATTGCAGCCAACACCACCTACGCGCAAGGCGGCATACCCATCAAAGTAGGAGACCAGTTGATAGGCGCGGTGTCGGTGAGCGGCGCTCCCGGCGGAGAAAGAGATGCCGCCTGCGCCAACGCGGGACTGGCCAAAGTGGCCGACAGGTTGAAGTAGCGGCGTTTCATCCCTCGATGGTGTCTCGGCGACGCGCGGCAGCGACGGATGCGCGCTTGACGGGGATGCTCGATGGAATGGCAACAGGGAGATCGCTTATGAGACTGAAGATTCTCGCCGAAACAGCGATGATGGCGATGGCCGTGGCGCTGGTGGTGCCAATTGGCGTTCAGACGCCCGTATCGGCCGCCGGCAAAGTCCCGAAGTTTGAGCCGGACCCCTACTGGCCGAAGCCCCTGCCAAACAAATGGATGCTGGGAGGCAACGGTGGAGTTTTTGTCGATTCCCACGACCATATCTGGATCGCCAACCGCCCTCGTAGCCTTCAGGACAATGACAAGTTCGCGGCCGATATTCCGCCGCAAGCGGATTGCTGTATCCCTGCGCCGTCGATCGTCGAATTCGACATGGCGGGGAACCTGATACAAGCATGGGGCGGGCCCGGGCCCGGCTACGAGTGGCCCGACATGGAACACGGCATCTTCGTCGATCACAAGGACAACGTCTGGATTGGCGGTAACGGCGGCAAGGATACGCAAGTCCTAAAATTCACGAAGACCGGAAAGTTTCTGTTGCAAATTGGGAAACACGGAGTGACCAATGGCAGCAACGATACCGCCAATCTGAACCGGGCGGCGGGAATCGCGGTATATCCCAAGACCAATGAAGTGTTCATTGCAGATGGGTATGGGAACCGGCGCGTCATTGTCTACGACGCCGACACCGGCGCGTATAAACGCCACTGGGGAGCCTACGGAAAAAAGCCCGACGACAAGGCCTCGAATGCGCGCACGTTTGACGGCCCAGGGACCCCGCAGTTCAATACTCCGCACGCGATTCGTATATCGAACGACGGCCTGATTTACCTGGGAGATCGACGCAACAACCGCATCCAGGTTTTTCAGATCGATGGCACTTACGTGAAGGAGGGATACGTCCAGCGGAGCACCCTCGCCCAGGAAGGCACCACTTTCGATCTCACCTTCTCGCCTGATAAGCAGCAGCAGTTCATCTACGTGCCGGATGGGGTTAACAAGAAGGTTCAAATCTTGAGCCGGGATACGCTCGAAGTGATCGGATTCTTCGGGGGCCGTGGAGGGCGCGGCTTCGGAGAGTTTTTCCATATCCACAGCATCACCAGCGACTCGAAAGGGAACATTTATCTTGGCGAGTCATTTGGGCAGCGCGTGTACAGGTATAACTACAAGGGCATGTGAAGGAGACCTCGTCATGACGAAACAAACCAGCGCTTTGGCCCGGATGCTGATATTAGGTTGTGCCGGAGTAGCGTGCGCTGCCACAGTACCCGTACCCAACGTGACAGCCGTTCCGGTGACGGCGAATTCTTTCCCGGCTCTGGCCAACAGCAGGAACCTCGGTCCGCTGGATCTCGCGAAAGCCGGCTACGTGGAAGAGGAGTTTCTCATCAGCGGAACCGCAAACGTCTATGACTGGGCGGCCGATGGATCGCTTAGCGTGAAGACGCCGAACGCGCCCTACGTTACGCGAATCCTGGTTCGCCGGCCGGCGGCAGCAGCGCGCTTCAGCGGTTCGGTGATGGTCGAGATCCCCAATACGGCCCGCCGTTTTGATTGGAGCATGATGTTCGGATACGTGAACGAACAGTTAATGCGGCAAGGCGATGCCTGGGTGTTGGTTTCGATGCCCGGATCAGTCGAGGGCATGAAGAAGCTGAACCCCGTTCGCTACGCATCGTTATCGTTCGCCAATCCGACGCCGGGTGCGCCCTGTCCGGGAGCGGGGAAGGGTGGTCCCTCGGATCAGGAAGAAGGCCTGCGCTGGGATGTTCTCAGTCAGGTGGCCGCTGCGCTCAAAAGCGCCAACACGCCTATCTTGGGCGGCGGCCGGGCGCAATACGTCACCATGACCGTTCAGGGCTCCGACATCGTTACCTACATCAACGCGATTCACGCTCGGGCGACACTCACAGACGGCAAACCTGTGTATGACGGATACCTGATCAAGAACGCGGCGGCGGCGGGCAAGATCAGCCAGTGCGCTGCGGCGCCGGCCAGGGGTGATGCTCGTCAGGCCATCGCCAACGTGAATGTGCCGGTGGTCAACGTGGTGGCCGAGGGCGAAGTAATCGGTTCACTGGCGATGCGCAAGCCGAACAGCGACGATCCCGCCGGGCGATTCCGGCAATACGAGATCGCTGGAGCCGCGCACATTGACAAGAACGCTTATGACTTCCTGCCGGTGTACGCGGATCAGGCCGCGGCTGGCGGTAACGTTCAGGGAACGCCGGAATGGCCGTTTGCTGCTCCGTGCGAGCCGGCGATTCCTCTCAGCGCTCATCCTCTTCTGAAATACGCCTTCAGCGGCGCAGTGGCTAATTTAGATGTATGGATCCGCAAGGGTACAGCGCCACCGAAAGTTGAGCCGCTCGGCGTCAAGGATGCGGGTACTCCGCAGGCTACCTTGGCGGCGGATGAGTTCGGCAACGGCGTAGGCGGCGTTCGAAGCCCCTATGTAGACGTTCCGACGGCATCGTATTTCGGAGCCAGCCCCGGGCCGGGAACATGCCGCGAACTTGGACACATCGTGGCTCTCGATGCCGCTCGCATCAAGGCGCTCTATAGCGATCAAAAACAGTACGCTGCCAAGGTAAACCAGTCCGTAGATCGCGCGGTGAAGGAGCGCCTGTTCACGGAAGCCGACGGCAAGAAAATGAAAGCCGAGATTCTGGCATCACCGTCGGTCGCCAGTGCGCTTGGCGGCAGCCGTTAATCCAGCACTCACGAATGGAGGCAAATTGATGGGGCGGAAACATCTGGCGAGACAGTTGCTCGGCTTCCTTGCGGCGTTTGGATTAGCGGGTAGCGCGGGCCTGTTTTGGACACCAGGAATCCATGCGCAAGGGAAGGGCAAGGAGGCGCCCGCGCCTGCACCCAAGATTGTCGCCGTTCGTGCGGGTAAGATGTTCGAGCCGAAGTCGGGGACGCTGCTGGCAAATCAGGTTGTGCTGATCTCGGGCGACCGGATCACCGATGTCGGTCCTGCAAACCAGGTTCAGATCCCGGCGGGCGTTCAAGTGGTCGATCTCACCCGGGCGACCGTTCTGCCTGGCTTGATCGACCAGCATCTTCATGTTATGGAGAAGGCCCAGCGCGATCCTGCGGGGAAACGCACTCCGAACTTGTCCGCCACCGCGTTACCCAAGACGCCGGCTGAACTCGATGCTTACATGTATTGGACCATGCAGGCGATTTTCGAGGCCCAGAAGGATCTCAACGCAGGTTTCACTACAGTAGTCGACATGGGAGCGCTGGGTGGCTCCTACGGCACGATCACCTTGCGCGACGCCATTGACAAAGGGCTGATCACCGGTCCGCGGATGCGTACGGCGGGCCCGATGCTCAACGAAGTGAACCCGAAAATAGAAACGACGGAAGCGGCTCGGGCAACGGTGCGCGAGTTGGCCGATCGTGGCGTGAACTGGATCAAGATCAGCAGTACCGGAGCCTACACTTTGAAGCCGGACGGGACCATGGACGTCATGCCCAGCAACCTAACGCTCGAATTGACCAAGGCGGTCACCGATGAGGCCCACAAACGGGGCCTAAAAGTTGCTTGCCACGCCTATGGCGGCGTGGGGCTGCGTAACTGTATCGAGGGCGGAGTGGACGCTCCCCAGCATGGTATAGCTCTCGATGATGGCGACATCAAGTTGCTTCTTCAGAAGGGCGTTTCTCTCAACTCGACTCTTTTCGATCTGCGCGTAAACGACAAAAGCGAAATGGAGCGATTCGGTAATAGCCGTTATCGCATGATGGAAAAGAGTTGGAAGAAGGCCCTGGCTGCGGGAGTGAAGCTTGGTTTCGCGAGCGGCGCGCAGGCTGAGTGGACCGGATTCCCCCATGGGAGCCAGGGCGAGATGTTTGCGGTTTTCGTAAGCTGGGGAATGTCGCCGGTACAGGCCCTCCGGTCGGCCACTACGACGAACTCCGACATCATTGGATGGCCGGATGTTGGGACCGTGGAAAGAGGCAAGTTCGCAGACCTGGTGGCCGTAGCCGGGGATCCGTTGCGCGATATTACTGAGATGCAACGTATCAGGTTCGTTATGAAGGGCGGCGAGATCGTACGTAACGATCTTGGCGTGAAATAGATGGTATTTAAGGATGGGGTCAATATGAGCTATCGGATCTTCGTTTCCAAGTGGGTTCCACTGTATGTGATGGCGGTGCTGCTGCTGGCAGCGCTCCCCTTCGTTGGGCAGACGCCTACGGCCGCCACGAAGAAAGCAACCGTAACGAAGGGTTATACGGCTCCCCGAACACCGGATGGCAAACCGGACCTGCAAGGGGTATGGAATAGCGCTACTCTCACGCCCCTGACGAGACCCAAGGAATTTGCCAACAAAGAGTTCTTCACGCCCGAGGAAGCGGCCGCATTTGAGAAGTCAGAATTGCAAAGTGTCGACGCTGACCGCCGCGACGGAGGCGCTGCTGCCGACATTGGCCGCGCTTACAACGAATTCTGGCGGGACCGGGGTAAGGTCAGCCCGGAACTGCGCACGTCACTTGTGATCGATCCTCCGGATGGCAAGATTCCTCCTTTGACCCCGCAGGGCCAAAAACTGGCCGCGCAGCGCCGCGATCAGAATAAGGGTAAGCAGTTCGATGGTCCGGAAAACCGGTCATTGGCCGAGCGCTGTATTTCCGTAAGGAATGCCGGGCCGCCCATGATTCCGACCAACTACAACTCCAACTATCAGATTGTTCAAACTCCTGGAAGAGTGGCGCTTCTCAGCGAGCAGATTCACGATCTTCGCATCATTCGGACAGACGGCAGTCCGCACATTCCCTCGAGCGTACGCCAATTACTGGGCGACTCCATCGGACATTGGGAGGGCGAGACGCTGGTGGTCGAAACCACGAACTTCACAGACCAGACAGCTTACCAGGATTCCGGCGAGCACATGGTTCTGATCGAACGCTTCACGCGCACCGGGCCCGAGACCATGTACTACGAATTCACAGTCAACGATCCCGAGTCCTTCACCAAATCGTGGACCGCTCGCATTCCGATGCTCAAGACATCCGACCAAATCTTTGAATATGCGTGCCACGAAGGAAATTACGGTCTAGCGGGCTCGCTTTCAGGCGCCCGAGCTGAAGAGAAGGCCGCTGCGGAGGGCAAGGGCCCGGGCAACGCCCAGGACGGCAAGGGTAAAGCCAAGGGCAAGCAGGGAAAGTAAGCTTTCCCCCAGCCTTGCAGGAGCGAATCTAATTCTTGAGCCGGAACGCGAAGAGCGAGCCTCCGGCGGCTACGGCGATGTACTGCTTTCCGTCGACCATGAAACTCATGGGGCCGCTATTCACTTGTCCTCCGAGCGCCATCCTCCAGAGCTGCTGTCCCGTGCGAGCGTTTAACGCATAAAAGTAGCCCTCGCGCCCGCCGCTGAACACCAGGTCCGACGCTGTGCTCAGCACACCCGCATAAGTAACGTCGCTCATCTTGTATTCCCACTTTTGGTCGCCGGTCTTCATGTCGAACGCACGGACGAAACCGTAGCCCTGGTTTTCGGGCCTGTCGTTAATCACTAGATTGGGTGCGCCCGCAGGCAAGTCGCCAATGGTTTGCGGCCGCCCGCCCTCAATTGCAATGCTGCCCGTGTTCTCCCAGCCAGGAATATAGAACAGCTCCGTGCGAGGGCTGTACGACGGCGGATACCAATTCGTCGCACCGTTCACGGTCGGCATGATCAACGTGCCTTCCTTCGAAGGCCCCATGCCGGGCACCCGCTTTGGCCGGCCCTTCTCGTCAAAACCGTCCATCCAGTTCACCTTGGCGAACGGCTTGCCCAGCAGGAACTCCCCGCTGGTTCGATCCAGAACATACATCAGCCCGTTGCGGTTGGCCCACAGCATCACCTTCCGCGGCCGCCCCTGCCAATTCAGGTCCGCGAGCACCGGGACCTGGGTCGCATCGTAGTCCATCTCGTCGTGCGGAGTGAACTGGTAATACCACTTGAGCTTCCCGGTATCCGCGTCCAGCGCGACCACGCAATTGCTGTACAGATTATCGCCGAGCCTCTCGCGTCCGTCCCAATCCGGCGCGGGATTCCCCGTGCCCCAATACGTGAGGTTCGATTCAGGATCGTACGCGCCGGTGTTCCACACGGCAGCGCCGCCCTTCTTCCACGAATCGCCGCTCCAGGTGTCGTTCCCCGGCTCGCCGGGTTCCGGAATGGTGTGGAATCGCCAGACCTCCTGGCCAGTCTTCGCGTCGAACGCCGCGATGATTCCGGGTGCACCCCCGTCCCCGCCGGCCGTGCCCACGAGCACTTTGTCCTTGATCACAAGGGGTGCGTGTGTGATCGCATAGCGCTGACTGGCCTCGGCGACCTTGGTCTTCCACAGCAACGTGCCGCTCTTAGCGTCGACGGCGAGGATGTGCGCGTCCAGCGTTCCCATAAACAGCGTCTCGCCCAGGATGGCCAGACCGCGGTTCACTTGTCCACAGCAGTTGCGCCCCTCCGGCAGGTTTCGGTACAGGAATGTCCAACGTGGCCGGCCTGTGGCGGCGTCGAGCGCCACGATGTCGTTCGGCGCCTGAACGGTGTAGAGCACGCCGTCCAGCGCGATCGACGTCGCCTCAAACTTTTCGACCGAGCGCGCCTGCCACAGCCAGGCCAGCTCCAGATTCTGGACGTTCTGCGGCGTGACCTGTGTGAGTGGGCTGTACCGTTGCCCCATGTTGTTGCCCGAATAGGTGAGCCAATTCTGCGGCTCGCGATTCGAGTTCTGAATCCGTTCGAACGTAATGGGGCCGGAGGGCTGCGCAATCGCCAATCCGGCAATAGCTGTCAGCAGCAAGGTGCCAAGGAAGGGATAACGCATGCTCATCATGATACATGCGCCAGCAATGTGATGGCACACTCAGCCCGGGGAGCCTTGCTCGCAGAGCTCCTCAATGGCCCGCGCCTTTCGCCGGTGTTGATCGGTCCCGCGATTGCGCGAATCACATC
>Ga0207667_10004436_pt1 | contig 17179 bp, 14 predicted proteins | sample KBSCornC52_FD_184301 | JGI IMG/M metagenome (GOLD analysis project Ga0207667, IMG submission 184301) | Corn rhizosphere microbial communities from Kellogg Biological Station, Michigan, USA - KBS Corn C5-2 (SPAdes) (version 2) | ecosystem: Host-associated > Plants > Roots > Rhizosphere > Soil ...
TAACATTCTCATCTCACAATGCAGTACAAAAACACAGCCTTTCACGACTAAGTCTTTTGTTTGCGATAGTTTGGATATCACCAACTAAACGACTTACAGCCGCCTGCGTCCGTAAACCATTGAAAAAACTAGCCCCTCTTGGGGGGGAGGGGTACCCGGCCGGACCTCCAGCCGCCCACCCCAGCGAAGGATAAATCAGGTTCAAGATCCATGCAGGTGGCGCCCAATCCATTCGACCGTTCTTGCCGAATGGGTCGAACCACAATGTTCTATCAACCAAAATCCGGGTGGGCATCCAGCGAGCCGGGGACTGCGCCATTGACCCCCTGCATTGCTCCTCCGGGTGCCCTTTGATCCCCGTTGGCTACCATTCTTTGCCCGTGGAGCCTGCTCGCAATTACCATGGATAGATGTGCCGGTGTGACCTCGGTCGCCCGATGCGCCTTGTCTTCCGCTGCAACAGCCCTCATCAGCCACTCGCGGCAGACAATCCACCTTAAGTCCCTTCAATGGGGAGGAATGCGAAATTGAGCGATCGTTTTTTGTTTACCTCTGAATCGGTCACGGAAGGTCATCCCGACAAAATTGCAGACCAGGTATCGGATGCCATTCTGGACGCCTGTCTCGAACAGGATCCCTACAGCCGTGTAGCGGCCGAGACGCTGACCGCGACCGGCCTTGTGGTTATCGCGGGTGAAATCACCACCAAGGCCTACGTCGATTTTCAGAGCCTTGTGCGTGGCGTCGTTGCATCCATCGGATATGACAACGCGCTCTACGGCTTCGACTCGAACACCTGCGCCGTGATCTCGTCGATCAACAAGCAGTCGGGTGACATTGCCCAGGGCGTCGATACGGGAGGCGCCGGCGATCAGGGCATGATGTTCGGCTTCGCGACAAACGAAACGCCCGAACTGATGCCTGCCGCCATTTCGCTGGCCCACAAGCTTACCCGTCAGCTCAGCATCGTGCGCAAAAACGGCAAGCTTCCCTACCTGCGTCCCGACGGCAAGAGCCAGGTCACGGTGGAGTACGACGAGAACGGCAAGCCAGCCCGCATCGATGCGGTTGTCATCTCGAGCCAGCACTCTGAGACCGTCACCAACGACGAGCTCCACGCCGACGTGCTCAAGCATGTCATCCAGGCGGTGCTCCCGGCCAAGTGGCTCGATGAGCATACCAAATACCACATCAATCCGACCGGCCGGTTCGTGATCGGCGGCCCGATGGGTGATACCGGCCTGACAGGACGCAAGATCATCGTGGATACCTACGGTGGCGCGGGCCGTCATGGCGGCGGCGCCTTCTCGGGCAAGGATCCGACCAAGGTCGACCGCTCCGCTGCCTACATGGCGCGCTATATCGCCAAGAACATCGTAGCTGCGGGTCTCGCCGATAAGGCAGAGGTCCAGCTTGCCTACGCGATTGGCATTGCGGAGCCGGTTAGCGTGCTGGTGGAAACCTTCGGAACGGGCAAGATCAGCCAGGCAAAGCTCACTGAACTTGTTCGGAAGAACTTCTCGCTCACGCCCAAGGCAATCATCGAGAGCCTGAACTTGCGTCGTCCGATCTACAGGCAGACGGCTGCCTACGGGCACTTCGGGCGCACAGAGCCGGAGTTCACCTGGGAAGCGACCGACAAGGCCGCTGCGCTTGCGGAGCAGGCCGGCGTGGCTGCAACGGCTGTCAAGGTCAAGTAACAGCTTCTTCAGAAGCACAAACATGGGACCCGCAAGGGTCCCATTCCTTTTGACCAGGACTATGGCTTTCTCTGCGATTCGCAGTCCATTGTGTCAGGTGCTTTAAAATCTCCATGTTGTTCATTCACCAGCCAGGAGCGACTCATGCGCGGTTGTGCGTTGATCATCTCGTTTGTAGTGGGAGCTACATGTGCTGCAGCGCAGTCGGGCGCGAACTGGAACTACGCCGGGAAGACCGGGCCTCTGGCGTGGGGAAGGCTCGATCCCGCCTACCAGGCATGTTCCAAGGGACATGAGCAATCACCAATCGATATCCATGGTGCGCGCCTGAACAAGAAGCTCCAGCCGATCGAGTTCCACTACATAGCGGCTTCGCTGGAACTCGAAAATACAGGGAATCTCATCGTGGCGAAAGTGAAACCCGGCAGTTACATCGTAGTCGATGGAGTACGCTACGATCTCCAACGATTCGAGTTCCACCATCCCAGCGAGACGGCCGTAAATGGCAAGCTCACCGACATGGACGTGGAACTTCTCCACAAGAGCTCCGACGGCAAGATGGCCATTGTGGAGGTCCGCATGGCGCTCGACCGCGGAAGTCCGAACGCAGTGCTGGCCATGCTGTGGCCGCACTTGCCAAAGACAGCGGGCGCGAAGGAGACAGTACCGGACATGGTGAATCCGGCCGGCTTTCTGCCAGCCGACCGAGGCTACTGGACCTACACGGGATCGCTTTCGACTCCGCCCTGCACGGAGGGTGTGCGGTGGTTCGTGTTCGAAAACGAGATCACTCTCAGCCTCGATCAGATTCGCGCGTTCACTTATCTGTTCCGATTGAACTCCCGGCCGCTGCAGGACGCGCATGGGCGCCGCATCCAGGCGAACGAGTAGATAGCTAATCAGCCAGTGGGGTGAACGTGAGCACGATTCCCTGCTCGCCGGGCAGATTGCGCACCTGCACCCCGGTTACGTCTTCGATCAAGTAGTGCGCCGCAGCCAGCGACTCGGCCTCGTGCGAGAACGTAGTGGCGATCACCGTGCATCCAGCGGCGCGCCCTGCCAGAGTCCCCGATTCGGCGTCTTCGAAGACCACGCAATCCTCGGGCGGAACTCCGAGCAGCGCTGCACCGGCGATATACGGCGCCGGATCCGGCTTACCTTGCTCCACATCATCTGCCGTCACCAGGCGATCGGGGACTGGAATCCCCGCTTCTGCCAGCCTCTGGCGCGCCAGCCTCTCCGTTGCGCTCGTTACCACGGTCCAGCGGTCCGGAGGAAGAGCACACAGGAGGTTGAGCACACCCGGAAGCACGGCCAGTCCCTCGCCGTCCGCCAATTCGATGTCTTCGATCAGCCTGAGTTCCGCTTCGCTGTCGAGGTCGGGTCGCAGAAGCGCCGCGGTTTCAATCGCCCTCCGCCCATGCGCCGTCTTGCGGGCAAATTCAGGGTCGACGCCACGCATTTCCGCCCACTTCGTCCAACTGCGCTCCACGGATCCGATGGATGAGATCAGGATGCCATCCATATCGAACAGCACGCCCTTACAGCGAATCTCAACGGGGGAAGAGACAACTTTCGGTGCCATGCACTGATTGTAATAACCCGGGACGTGATCGCTCGCCTACTTCTTCAGACTTGTGCTCTTCGGTGCTCCGAAGGCGACTTTTGGGGGGATTCCGAAGCTGATGGTGACCCTGGCAGTTGTGGTGCGTGCGCCCGCCTTGACACTGCTTTCTGTTACGGTGACAGCGCCGTTCGCGATCTGCGCCTCACCCGACCATTCGTCGAAACGGACTAACGCTCGCGGCACAGAATCGTCCTTAGTAGCGGTCGCATGACCGCTGATCGCGCCCTTTTTCCAATCGAAGTGCAGCGTGCCCTTTGCTGAAGACCCAAGGTCCGAACCGGCGAATCCTGCCAACTGCACCTTACCAGTGGCGTCAAAACGCTGTCCGGCACATTGGAGATCGAAGATCCGGCACAGCTCAACCGGGTCCACCTGCTCGGCCTGCCCTTCCAGGGTGTACGAAGGTTTGTCGCCATTCTCAATTTTGCCGGTGACATGAATCTGCCCGCCGAGCAACGCTGCATCCAGACTGGTCAGTTCGGCTTCGGTGGCAGATACCTTCAGATCAACTGTTGCATTCTGCAGCGTCGTCGGCCCAAGAACAAGAGCGTCTACCTTCAGCATTCCCTGGAACACAGGCCATTTGTGGTCCGACGACGATGCAAACCGCGCAAGCACGCTTGACAACAGAGTTCCCTTCTTCTCTGAACCAAGTAAGGTGGTCTGCAGCTCCGCCGCATCAAGCGTGGGAAAGTCGAGGCTCACGGTCGGGGGGCACTGTTGCTCCCGATCGCAGACCGGAATGACAACACGGGCTGTTCCTTCCAGTGGGCCATATACGAAAGCGACGGGATCCCAAGTTTTTGTCCCGCCATTGAGGTGGAGCACGGCTTGCGGAATTTGGACTGCAGTCGGAAGAGCGTCGGTCTTCCAGTTGACGTTGTGCAGAGTGACGGTCCCGTTTAGGCGATCAGGCAATGGCGAGTTGCCGGAGTCAACCGGTATCGGTGGGTCACTTACACCAGCGCTCTCGGCCAGAAGTATTTCGGGCGCCGGCAGCCACGGACCTGCAATCGACAGATCGAGCGTCACAGGATCCCCCGCGATCGCGTCCAGCGATCCGGCCTCCTTTAATCCTGCCGCCTGCGCAATCTGACGCAATCGCGCGGGCGTTCCTGCTCCTTTTATGGAAACCTGGTATCCGCTCTGGTTGAGGCGGACCGAGAGAGCCAGCGGTGCAGGCGCTCCCGCAGGCACTATCGAAGAGCCGGCAAGGATCTCGCCCTTGCCATCTTCTGCTGGCGCAGGCTCCAAAACAGCCTTCTGAATCTGGATTGGCTGGTTGAGGGTTCCTCCGCTCAGTCGCAGTTGATCGATTTTGATACTGCCTGTCAGAGGCCCTGGCGCGGGCGGAGGCTGTTTCGCTGCCGTCTTGACGCGATGAAGCGACTTCCTGGGAGCGGCTACTGCTTCCACAGGTGACATAGGCAGGTTGGCATCGTAGTTCAGGTTTCCACTCAGAGTTCCAGCGGCTTCCAGTCCCACTCCCACTTCGTTACGCACTGTGCGAAGCGCATCCAGAATTGCCTGCGCCGGAATCTTATCGAGCTGAACCGAAATTTTGGGCTTGCCATCGCTGGGCAGATTGCCTTGAATCAGCAACCGTCCGTTGCCCAGTGGCGAATTGCACGAGAGCTTGTCGATGGTGCGGGCGGAATAATGATAAACAAGACCGCAGTTTGCGTCGAAATCCAGTGGCTCGGCGGGCGCAAACTCAGCGCGATGTACTCCAGAGGCTCTCAGCCGCGTGGTCACCTGCGCGGATTCCGCTGTCCCATCCAGCTTCATCTCGGCCGTCAGATCGCCGCGCCAGCCCGGATCGCTCCCGATGAGTAAGCGGGTGAGCTGGCCAAATTGCGCCTGCCGCCATTCCATCTCGACATGAACTGGCATGAGCTTGAGTTCTGGCGCGCGGCGCATGCTCGCTTCCAGCTGCACAATTCCGGTATCGCCGAGTTCCAGGCTGACGTCGGTTCGGGCCGGTTGCCCCTTCAGGCGTACGCGCCAGTCGCCTGGGTTCTCCTCCCAGAACGAGAGGTCTGCGTTCACAAGCGAGTACGGCAGTTTCTCCGCGCCCTGCTTGATATTGATGCGAGAGTTCGTCGCTTCTAGATATGGCAATGCCTGCCGTCTCGGCTTTGCTCCGTCGGCTTGAGACTGCGCGGCGGTGCGAAACAGCGTGTCCATATTCCAGCGTCCGCCCGTTGTGCGCACCAGGTTCAGGCTCGCTTCATCGACGCTGATCCGGCTGATCTCAAGGCGCCCCCGCCAGAGCGGAAACAGGCGTATGGCCGCCTTCACCTCGTTGGCGTGTAGCACCGGCTCGGCGCCGTATGAGGGATCTTCTTCAACCGTAAGGTCGGTGATGACAAAGCCGGGGCGTGGAAGAAGGCGTAGTTCTACGCCGGAAAGGTGCACGGGGCGGCCAAGCGAGTTGGACATCGCACTCGCAATGCGGCTTTTGTAACGATTGATGCTCACCAGCGGCGGGACGACGATGATCGCGACCAGAATGGTCAACGCCAGGGCGGGAATCCACAGCTTCGATCGCCTTTGCTGTCGGCCTTGCACTTCTTCCGTCATCATGGTTGTGTGCGTTCTGATCTGAAAGCTCCCGGCAGCAATCGCCGAGTTCAGCGGGTGACGTGCAGCGTGCGTTTCCAGCGCGTGTCACTAAAGAAGTGCAGCGCCACATGCGCAATCCAGGCGATGTTGTCTCCAATGCCCGTCCGCTCAAGCTGGTCCTCGGACGCTTTGAACGACCAGTAGTTGAACAGCGGTCGTCCGATGATATTCTCGCGCGGAACAAATCCCCAGTAACGAGAGTCGAGGCTATTGTGACGATTGTCGCCCATCATGAAGTACTTGCCGGGCGGAACAACAAGGTCGCCATCGACGACATGACTCGGAAACTCATTGGCCCAGGCATCGGGAGTGCCAGTGTTCGGATCCCCATTCCCAATAGGCGCAATCGAAGGAAACTCATCGAGGAAAGGAGTAAAGTTCGCCTCGGTTGTCGGCTGAGCATAAGGATACGGATGCTCCTGGCCGTTGATGTAGACAACCCCGTTGTGAAGGTGCAGATGATCGCCCGGGACCGCAACCAGCCGTTTTACCAGGTAGAGAATGGTCGGCTTGCCATCGGCATCGATCGTCCCCGGCTTGATGAACACCACAATGTCCCCGCGCTTCGGCTCGCGGTAGTGAACCAGGGGCATCCACTTCGACGGCGGCGCCAGCGTGATCCGATCCACCACCAGATGGTCGCCGACAAGCAGTGTGTTTTCCATTGAGCCGGAAGGGATCACAAAATTTTGAGCAAGAAAGGTGAGAATAAACAGGCCGACCACCAGAACGGAGCAGATGCTGGAGGCAGCCTCGAAGGGGGTTTCCTCATGTTTCTCTTGTGCAACGGAGTCAGTTTCAGCAGGCGCTTTGGCGGGCGGCGTGTTTTTCGTGGTCATCCTGTCGCTCTGTGCCTTAGTGGCTGGCGGTTCTCAAAATCGCTCGTCAAGACTAGTGCACCACGCGAAAGATGCGTTTCCAACGCGCGAAAGCCGCCAAGCGTGTCGAGAGTTCCCTGTCGTGTCCGAGTCTATCATCCGCGGCCTGTTGCACATCGGTGGTGGAGGGCCGGCGTAGCGAGAAGTAAATCACGAGCGGGCGAGCAATGATGTCCTGCCGAGGCACAAAACCCCAGAAGCGCGAATCCTTGCTGTGGTTGCGATTGTCGCCCAGCATGAAATATTCTCCTGCCGGTACGATCAGTTCGCCATTTCGTGTGAGACTCTGCAGTTCACGCCACCACGTGGGATCCACGTTCGGATCCGTGTAGATGCTGGTAGGAAAATTTTCTCCGAACTGATTGGGCGCGATCGGCTCAAATGCTGCGTAAGGCTCGTTGAGCTGCACGCCATTGATGCTTACCCGTCCATCTTCAATGCGGATACGGTCGCCAGGCACGCCCACAACCCGTTTGACCAGGTAGGGAGGATCGGGATGGTGAAACACCACGACATCGCCGCGCTGCACATCCCGATACGGCATGAGCCGGCGCATGATGCTTCGCTCGCCCCCCGCTGGCGCAAATATCTGCTTATTCACAAGCAGGAAGTCGCCAACCAGCAGAGTGCGCTCCATGCTCTCTGAGGGAATCAGGAATGGCTGAAGTACAAACGTGAGCAGAAAAAGTGCCACCACCACGGTCCGCATCAGCGAAGCAAGAGCCTCTGGCACCGTAGGCAGATGCTGCCAGATGTGCGATCTATGCGTCGGAGGAGCTGGCGTTTGAGTCGGGGCACTCATTCCGTGTCTTCCTCCACCATCTCAGTCGTTGCATCAGCGGTCGGCGTAGCCGCACCTTTCAAGTGTGCCAAAGCTTTCCGTGCTGCGTCTTGTTCCGCATGTTTTTTTGTCGTTCCGGAGCCGCGTGCCAGCGCCTTGCCAGGTTCTCCATCCGCGGGCTTCAGCCTCACCTCCACCAGAAACCGCTTGCGATGATCGGGCCCGCTCTCACTCTTCACTCGATAAACCGGTGCGCCTGCGTGCTCTGCCTGGAGTCGCTCCTGGAGCGCCGACTTATAGTTGCCCAATGCCGCGCCGGAAAGCAGCTGTTCGGCGAGTTTCTCCACCGTGTCTGCCATCACGTAGCGGCGCGCGAAGAACCGCACGGGCTCAAGTCCGCCGTCCAGGAAAAGCGCTCCGATCACAGCCTCCATCGTGTTTGACAGCACTGTGCTCTTGCCGCGCAAGCCGCTGCGATCTTCGCCACGGCTGAGACGCAGATGATCCCCGAGGCCGATTGCCGCCGCCACCTTAGCCATGTGCTGCCGACTGACTAGCTGTGCACGCACGCGCGTCAGCTCGCCTTCCTGCCATTCTGGATGACTCAAGAACAACGCCTCTGCTACCACTAGACCCAACACCGCATCACCCAGAAACTCGAGTCTCTCATTGTCCATCGCGGGAATCTTCGAGTCGTCGGCGCCATCCTGCATCTGCTGATTGGCCAACGACCTATGCGTCAGAGCACAAAGCAGCAACTCCGGTTTCACAAAGCCGTGTCCGAGCGCAGCTTCCAATTCCCTTAAATCTGCTTCCACACACCCTCTGCTGAACTCAGTTCGAACGGGCTGCCAGAAAGCCCGCCGCGTGCCGGGGTCGTTTCCGCCCCTTTTGCGATTATTCCTTAGACGTGCCGGGGCTTCCAAGCGGAGCGTCCCATTGCCGGTGAGGAAAAACTCTCGAACCAGCAATTTGCAGTTCATCTCTGGGCAGGGAACAAATGTGACCAACTCCAGGCAACCCGCCAACCTACCAACCTGCCGCAAATCGAAGGCATCTAGACACGAGTTCGGGCGTTGCGGGTCATTCCCGTGCGTGATGTTCGCGAACCCTTCTCGACCGGAGCAATCTCCGGCGAGGATAACTCAATTTTTGGGAGCACACACTCATGAATCGCATCCTCGGCTGTGTCGGGCTGCTCGCAACCCTGGCACTTCCCCTCTCAACCAACGCGCAGGATCAGGTACCACCGCAATCTCCTCCTCCGCAATACGCGCAGAATCCCCCCAACCATGCCTTTGATAACAATCACGGCGAGATCGGCGTCTACGGCGATCTGTTTCGCGTCAAGCCATCCGGTGGAACCGCCGTAAACTTCCTCGGTCTTGGCGGCCGCGTGGGATTCAACGTTCATCCCAACATCGCTCTCGAAGCCGAAATGAGTTATGACTTCGTGAAGAACTACACAGCTCTCAACACCAGCGGCTCTTCCGGAACCGTTACCAGCACGACAGTAAGCAGCAGAACCCGTCCACTCACCGGACTATTTGGACCTAAATTCCAGTTCGGAACCTCAGGTCCATTCCGCGCGTTCGTGACCGGCAAAGTGGGATTCACCGAGTTCAGCCACAGCTCAACGACAACCGTTTCGGGAACTACCTTCAGCAACTCGTTCGATCAGTTCGGCGGCGGCACAACGCACATCGCGCTATACCCCGGCGGCGGCATTGAAGGTTTCTTCGGCCCCATCGGACTTCGCGTGGAAGCCGGCGACCAGATGTACTTCAACAATGGGACCTATAACAATTTGCGGATAACGTTCGGCCCTACAATACGCTTCTGATCTATTTCGAACCGGACTATTGCTGACTATCTTGATCTGACCGGAATCATTCAGGGGAGCGTCCTCCCGCTCCCCTGCTCCATTTCAACGATCAGATGTTTTGACGCGTCATCTCTCCCGCGAGATACTCCGAGGCCCTCATCGAGAGCGCGAGGATTGTCATCGTAGGATTCTGCCACCCGGCGCTCGTAAACTGCGCGCCGTCCACTACGAAGAGATTCTTGTGATCGTGGCTCTGGCTGAATTTGTTCAGCACACTCTTCTTTGGGTCATTCCCCATCCTGCACGTACCTACCTCATGGATGCTGTATCCAGGGGGATTTGGCTTGTCGTTCTTTGAAAGCACTTCGAAGCCCGCAGCGTCCGCCAGTTCGCACGCAGTATCCACGGCATCCTTCGCCATGTTGAATTCGTTATCGGTGTACTTCGTGTCCACGTGCAGCACCGGGATCCCCCATGCGTCCTTCTTGTCCTTGTCGATCCGCACGTGATTCTCGTAGCGCCCCAGCACCTCGCCCATGATTGTCATGTGCAAACCGCTACCGTAGTACTCGTCCAGCTTGCGTTGGAGTTCCGCACCGTAGGCCGCAAAGTTGCGTGCCGGAATCGCTTCAGTCGAAGCTGTAGTGTTGATAGCGTAACCACGAAGGAACTTGTCACTTTTTGTGTTGATGTTCCTGAATCTTGGCACGATCGCGGCCGAGCCCATCACAGCGTTGATGTTGCCCTTACGGGCCTCCGGAACTGAGGCGAGCACGCCAGGGCCATACACCTGGTCCATCAAATAGTGCCCGACCAGACCACTTGAATTTGCCAGGTTCGAGTTGAGCAGGAGACGCGTGCTTTCTAGGGTTCCAGCGGCGAGCACAACAACCCGGGCTTTGACGCTCATCTCGCGATGCGTCAAGCGATCGACGAAGTTGCAGCCGTTCGGCAGGCCCGTGTTCTTGTCAACAGTGAGTTCGCGGACAACGGCGTTGGCGATGGAAGTGAGCTTGCCCGTGCTCTCAGCATCCGGAAGCAGCAGATTCACCGAACTCGCGAGACCGTCGCGACCCTGGGCCCTTCGCTGCTTGCAGACGGGAATGCCGCGGGGCTTGGCTACTTCGATGAAGCGCTGCAACGCCACGGTCCACGGCGCGTCATCGGGGATGAAGTTCCCATTCGGCAGCTGGGGCACTCCATCCTGCGCGCCCATGACGCGAAAGATACCCTCGACGCGAGAATAGTACGGCGCGAGATCCGCGTGGCTGATCGGCCAATCTTCGCCGAACCCGTCATGCGATTTCCCTTTGAACTCGTAGTCGCTCAGGCGAAATGACTGCCGAGACCAGAAGAGCGATCTCCCGCCAAACAGCCGAACACGCACCCAGTTGAATGGCTGGTTCTGCTCAAACGTGTACGGCACTTCCCTTTCATCCACCCATATGTTGGCGTTGAATCCATTTGACTGAAAGACGTGTTCGATTTGTCCCGGCGGACGGAACCCGCGATAGGGCAGTTCATATGCATGCTTCCGCTCCGCATCGCGTGTCACGTTGGCCACCGGCCCCGCGTTCAGCATTACGCAGCGAATTCCATATTCGGTCAGGATTTTGGCGGCCATTCCGCCCGAATGCCCCGACCCAATGATCAGAACGTCATACATCTCGTTTGACATGCGATTCGTCTCAGGTATCTTTGGCTGCGCGATGATCACTTATCGCTGGTAGGAGGGCATCGGGTGGTCAGCCTTTGGCACTGCCTGCACGTGCGGCTGCACGCTCCCGGAACTAACATTGAGAGGCGAAAGATCGGGCTGGATCGGCGACCAATAGAGCTCTTCCTCAGTTCTTGGCTCCGTCCCCTTTTGCGGGGCCAAAGACCATTCCCTGGAGTTCACCGTTGCCGTTCGAATATCATCGTGCGCAATGTTCACAAAGTCCGCGTGCTCCTCTGCTGGTGGATGGTCGTTGAGCCAAGTGCGCAGCCAGGGCTTCAGCAGTTCACCAGCTTGCTGGTCAGTCAGCATGGCGAAGGCGGCATTGAATTTCTTCTTTGACTCGGCATCGAGCCAGTCGAGTCCCTTGCTGTAGACCTGTTTGCGCTCTCTCGGGGAACTGCCGATTAGAAAATCAAGGAACATCGGAGTCTGCGCCTGAACAGCACCCGGCTTGTCTCCCAGCGCCGGCATCAGTACGTCGCTGAGGCGCGTGAGCGTGGACATCTGCTCCGGCGAAAAGAAACGCAGTGCGCCGGCGGCGATCTGGTCGGCAGCCTCCACGTGCGGTATCGGCGTTTTCTCAGTGAGCCCCAAAAGCCACGGGACAGGCGCAGGCGGCGGAGGAGCAGGGGTGGAAGCTTGCTGACCAAGCAAAAGTTTCGGAGCAGCACCGGCAGCGAGCACGGCGCGGACAAAATCACGTCGGCGCATCAACCCTCCACGGAACCTCAACGAACAGTCCCCAGGGGGAACCCGTGAAGTCTCATCTTCTAAGATGCGCGAAATAAGCAATTAAACAGCACGCGCCGGCGGATTGATTTGGGGATGCACTCCTCAAAGCCGCCCTTATTGAGGTTTCGGCTGGCCTTGCTGCGCAGGAGCATTGGGTTTCGGCGGCGCGGCATCCGACCCCTCCGCGTCCTCTTCGCAGCTATGCCCCTTCACAGCGTACGCAGTTTTGACGCCGCGTTCGGCCGCGATGCGAGTATCCTGCTGGCCATCACGGGCCGCAAGCGCCGCCTGGTATTCACTGACCGCCTGGTCGCGCTTGCAGTCGAGGTCGAGCATTCGTCCGAGATAGATGTGCGACCACGCCACGAGGCGCGGTTCCTTGCTCATGGAAATTGTCTTCTGAAAGCGATCGATCGCTTCATCCGGGTGACCGGTAGCGATGGCCGTTCGCGCAAGAATGAAGTCCGCGCGTGCTTCCTGTGAGACGGAATCGAGCGTGTCCGTGCGATTTGCGAGTACCTTGTGCGCCATGGCGCTTGCAGTGGCTATATCGCCTTGCGCGAGCTTCGCCTCGGCAAGGTCGAGCCCGGTCAGTTCCCGCGGCTTGCTTCTTTGCAGGATGTCATCGTCGGCATTCTGATCGAACTCTGTCTGCCTCGCACGATGAACCTGCTGCTCGACATCCATGCCGTAAACCATTTCGCCGATTGTGTCGCGAAGGCTGGCGGCATCCTTCTCGAATTGAATCAGCTGCTCGAAGAAGTACTGCGTCAGCACAAAGCCCTGCGTCATATCGTGGTGTACCGCCGCCACCCGGACCGCCTCCTGCTTCTGCGCCGTTGCCTGGCGATCCCGCTCATAACGCGGCAACTCGGATCGCTCCACGCCCGCAGGAATTTTGTAATCCGCGATTCCCGTATTCATGGTGCGAGCCTCGATCGCCTTGATCAGGCATTCGACCACCAGCGGCACGGTCCCAGAGCGATAGCGAAAATCCAGAGGCGCCTCGCGCACTTCTTTCAAAATCGGCTGCATTCGGTCAATGGCATTTGTACGGGAATAGAGCATCGGCTCGATGATGTAGTGCAGGTAAACATGCCGCACGTCCTGCATGTCGATCGTCCCGTTCACTGGCGAGAGAACAACGACGTAATCAGTTCCGTATACCCGTGCGTTCACTAGCTTTGGCGAGAGCAACGGCTCGATCACCACGACGAAACGGCGCCCCTCATACGTGGACGCCGGCATTTTGAGGTACAGGTTGGTGGAGACAATCATCTTCGACAAGGGATCGTGCAGACGATTCGTCTCGTCATCGTAAGTGCGACGCACCGAAAGCCAGATTCCATGCAGATCGATTGCTTGTGCGAAGTCCTTAAGCAGCGGAACGATTTCGACCACCTGGGTTGAATCAGGCGGCATCTCAGGCAACTCGACCGTGGTCTCGAGCGCGGGAGGGGGGCTGAGATAAAGAGCCAGCGAGATGTATTGCGAAATGTCGCGCTCAGAGCCGGTGAGCCGGTGCTGGGCAATATAGAGGCACACCTTGTCTCTCTTTGCGCGCGCATCCTCGCTCTTTGCCATTGCCGCGTTCATCTCATCTCGCACATGCTTGCGAACCGGAGCGCTCTCCTCCAGGCCCTCGTCGTAGCCACACGCGTTCAACGTAGCCGCCATGAAGAATACGGGCTCTAGGCTGACCAGCGAGATCATCGGGCCCGCGGGATCAACGAGCGTCGGAGCCTTCTCTTGAACAGGCTGGGATGAGGAGCCCTGCTGGCTGCTGCTCGAAGATTGAGCAACGACGGGCGCGGCACTGGATGCGACCAGAAGGCAAATCGTGGCAGATAGAGCACTGGCAACAGTAAAAAAGCGGCTTAACGACATGAACAAGGACCTTTCATGCAGTCTACGGCATTCGACACCGTAGTTCACGTGTTCGGCCTTGTTGCAGTTTCGGAAACAATCTGGGAGCACGGAGGTTAGACGAAGCAAAACGAGCAAGGAAAGGCCCTGACGCCTTCAGCGCAAGGGCCAGTTGGGATCCTGAGATCTTGGTGCTACCCGCGAACGGAAACGCCTGAGAACGAGAGCACAGCTAGACCGCGAACCGGCTGCCCGAAGAAGCGGGCCGGCTCAAAGTGGCTCCACAGCAGCAGGTTCTCCACCTGGGTGCGCGTTGTGTCGTCCACCGGGCCTGAGACGATGCGGTAATCGTAGACTTCGCCTTCTCCGTTGATATATGCCTCGACAACCACCGGAGAGCTGAGTTCGCGGATCTGATCATTGCTGCTGATGGCGGAGGAGAGATACAAAAAATGCGGTGCCGTCGCCATGCCCAGCGGTTCATCAACGCCGTGCGCCATTTCAGGCCGCGTAAACATCCCCACCAGCACCGTTATGGTGCCGAGCAGCAGGACAGCACTGGCGAATCCGGCTGTCGCCTGCAAGACGAACGGCCCGACTGTGTTGTCCCAGGTAAGCTTGCAGCTCTGCAGCAGACTTCTCCGGCTGCGTGCCCGCTCATGGCTCACTGCTACTCGAATGCGCAGCAGCAGGTCCTCGGGTTGCGGCACCGGGCCCAGAGAGGCCAATGCCGTTTGCGTCTTTTTCAGCCCTGCCCATTCGATCGAACAACCGTGACAGCCTTCAATATGGGCGGCGATGCTCTGCATCTCGTGCCCGGTCAGCCGGCCATCAAGATACTCCGAGAACTTCGGTTGAATGGAGCCGCAGTCGTTCATCTCGCCTCCTCTCCTAGAGAAACCTCAAACGCGCGACGCGGCATGGCTGCATCGGCCGATCGGGATTCCTCAAGAATGGCCTTCAAAAGGGCTCGTCCACGCACGAGCCTCGATTTAACTGTTCCGAGATTCACCCCCTGGATCTCGGCTACTTCTTCGTAAACAAATCCTTCAATATCCCGGAGGATGAGCGTGGTCCGGAACGGCTCCGGAACTTGGCTGAGCGCGGCTTCAACGCGCACTCGATTCTCCTCATGGAGCACCATGTCGAACGGCGATTCCCCCGGATCGACCAGCGTCTCCTTCAGCTTCATCGACGTGCCGCAATTGCCTTCCCCAATCTCCTGCTCAATCGGTACTTCCTGCTGCTTGTGTCGCATCCACCAGCGCCGTTGGTTCGAAGCTTCATGAAGCGCGATCCGGTAAATCCATGTTCGCAGCGACGACTCACCATGGAAGCGGCCCACACCGCGAAAAACTTTGACGAACACTTCCTGCGTGAGATCGGCCGCGTCGGCTCGATCGTGCAATGTGCGCGCAAGCAGCGAGTAGATCGGCTGATGATAACGAGCAATCAGCCAGGCAAACGCTTCTTCAGACCCTGCCTGCAACTCTGCAATCAGAGCGGCTTCTTCGGGCCGAAGTGTAAGCGCGCTTGCGATATTCCCCATGGTGAGATCCGCCTGCAATTCAGTTCCCCCCACGTTACCGCATCAGCACCACACTTGGCATCTTCCGCTAACGGTTCCATGCCGAATGGCAATTCTGCTGCGGCAAACATTCTCGAATTCAAGAAAATGCCGGACGTCGTATCAACAGGTGCGCAGGGTGCGAAGCTTCCAGATTGCCCGCGCGCCTATTGTCTTAGACACCGGAACACCCCCAAAGTGTTCCCGGTCACGACACTTCCTCGGCCTAAATGACTAAATTGGGGCTATTTAGCTCGTGGATGCGATCCGTCACCGCTTTCGTTGAGACCCAAACCGCTCAACCTTCCGGAAAAGCACCGGCTCGACGAAACTCGGCCGCAGCTCAGATCGGGGACGCCCGCGAAGAGATATCGCGGTAAACACGGCCCACTCGCAAAGAAATGGCTTTTCATGAAAGCTAAGCTTCGTCTTTGCATCTCTTAACGGTTGCGGCGACGGTCTGCCGGCCCGATTGACGAATCCCTTCATAGCAGAGACAATAGAGGAGTTGTTCCCCGCAAGTGTGGGCCTGTGGCGCAGCTGGGAGCGCGCTTCCATGGCATGGAAGAGGTCATCGGTTCGATCCCGATCAGGTCCACCAAAAACCCTTCAAACATCAGCAGTTTGAATACGCCTTTCTGGCGCGGGGAATCTGGCGTTGGTTTGAGCCAGGAAGTAGCTGAAAACTCGCTCAAACTTCTTCGCAATCTAGCGACCATTTCGCGTTTTGTTTGTAGGCGTCCGGCGGGCTCGCGACTCACGCTCCAGCGCTGGAATTAAGGATGGACTCTGACGCAGAGTCCGTTTGTCGAGGACCAAACCCTACAATCTCCGAAGCCGGCTTCTCAGAACCTTGTGTGTCAAGGCGAAGTCGACGCGGCCAATGCCTCGTCAGACACAAATTCGGATCTGCAATGACTGCGGGTTAGACTTGAAACGGACCCCAACCGACCGATGACTCAAATTCACTTGGCCAAAACTCAACGCAGCATCTACTCTCTTTCGCTTTCAATCGAAGCGGGATTATTGCTGGCAGAAGCGGCGGTCTGGGGAGCGCCGAGCGCAGACCTATGAATCGCCGGGAATTCCTCGCCGTGCTGGCCGCAGGAGCCGCTTCACGTCTGTCTGGAGCGCAGGAACTCGGCGGGATGGCGACACGCGGTATCAGGCCCCAACCGCGGGGTAAGCCCTCGGGACTGCCGTTTCACGCAACGTTTACGGATGTGGCTGCTCGCGCGGGGCTGCGCGAGCCGGTCATCTTCGGCCCCCCAGATCGGATGGATTTTATTCTCGAATCGATGGGTTGCGGGGTCGCGTTTCTGGATTATGACAACGACGGCTGGCTTGATATTTTCCTGTTATCGGGAACGCGCCGGGAAGGCCCCGTCAAGGGCGCGACCAACCGGCTCTACAAGAACAACCGCGACGGGACCTTCACAGACGTCACAGCGAAAGCCGGACTCACGCGCCAGGGCTGGAATTTTGGTGTCACGGTAGGGGATTACAACAACGATGGGTTTGAAGACTTGTTCATCAGCGGCTGGCCGCAAAACATCCTGTATCGCAACAATGGCAACGGCACCTTCACGGATGTAACGCGGGAGGCGGGCCTGCTGCACCCCGGCAATCGCTGGGGCACGGGCTGCACGTGGGTGGACTACGACCGCGACGGCCACCTGGATCTGTTTGTGTCCCATTACCTCGCCTTCGATTTCGACAAGATCCCGCCTGCCGGCAAAAATCCAAATTGCGATTTCAAGGGAGTACCGGTCAATTGCGGTCCGCGCGGCTTGGTTGGCGAACGCCCAATGCTCTACCACAATAACGGTGACGGCACTTTCACTGACGTCACTGAGCA
>Ga0207667_10004438_pt1 | contig 17176 bp, 10 predicted proteins | sample KBSCornC52_FD_184301 | JGI IMG/M metagenome (GOLD analysis project Ga0207667, IMG submission 184301) | Corn rhizosphere microbial communities from Kellogg Biological Station, Michigan, USA - KBS Corn C5-2 (SPAdes) (version 2) | ecosystem: Host-associated > Plants > Roots > Rhizosphere > Soil ...
GGCCGGCGATGTCCGCGATGCCTCGCTCACATGCCCTCCCGGAATTGAAGGCACGGTAGTCGACGTGCGCATCTTCAGCCGCAAGGGCCAGGAGAAGGACGAGCGCGCCAAGCAGATCGAGGCTGAATACATCGCCAAGCTTGAAAAGAACCTCGGCGACGAGATTCGAATCTTGACTGACGAGCGTTTGAAGCGCCTCGATGCCATTCTTGGCGGCAAGGAAGTGTTGGCCGATCTGCACGACGAGCGGACCAACAAGCGCCTGCTCACCAAGGAATCAATTCTCGATCGCGACACCATCGAGCGCATCTCGACCAAGAACCTCAAGCGCATCCGCTACCCTGACAAGGATCCCCGGGTCAACGAGCAGATCGATGAGATCGAGGAGATGACCTCGCGGCAAATTGAAGTTCTGCGCAAGATCACCAATGAAAAGGTGGCCAAGCTGCAGAAGGGCGATGAGCTGCCTCCGGGCGTAATCAAGCTGGTCAAGGTCTATATCGCCATGAAGCGCAAGCTGTCGGTAGGCGACAAGATGGCCGGACGTCACGGTAATAAGGGTGTCATCGCACGCATTCTTCCTGAGGAAGATATGCCGTATCTGCCCGACGGAACGCCGGTTGAAATCGTGCTGAATCCGCTGGGCGTGCCTTCCCGTATGAACGTGGGTCAGATCCTTGAAACCCACCTCGGTTGGGCCGCGCACGCACTCGGCCAGAAGATCGCCGATCTCATCAAGCTCAATTCGGCCGCTGATTCTGTTCGCGAAGTTGTCAAGAAGGAGTTTGCCGGAACGGCAACGCTGCGCCAGTTGCTCGAGCTCGATGACGAGATGCTGCTGCGTGTCGCTGCCGGTATGAAGCGCGGCATCTGGTTTGGTACTGCGGTGTTTGATGGTGCACAGGAGGGCGAGATCAAGGCGCTGCTGGCTTCGGCTGGCCTGCCTTCTTCAGGCAAGACGGCTCTCTTTGACGGCATGACGGGCGACCAGTTCGAGCAGCCGGTGACGGTGGGTTACATCTACATGCTCAAGCTGTCGCACCTGGTCGACGACAAGATCCACGCTCGTTCGATTGGACCGTACTCGCTCATCACACAGCAGCCGCTGGGTGGCAAGGCGCAGTTCGGTGGTCAGCGCTTTGGCGAAATGGAAGTGTGGGCGCTTGAAGCTTACGGCGCGGCATACATCCTGCAGGAATTGCTCACCGCCAAGTCCGATGACGTATACGGCCGCACTAAGATCTACGAGGCCATCGTCAAGGGCGAAGCGGCAATTGAGCCCGGCGTGCCTGAGTCGTTCAACGTGCTGATTCGCGAATTGCAGTCGCTCTGCCTTGATGTTGAATTGATCAAGCGCGCGGATCTAATCAAGAAGGTGCCGGTGCCGGAAGTAGCGGCGGTAGCCGATTAAAGACAGCTCTCAGCTGTCAGCTTTCAACCTTCAGTTCAATCGAAGGCGAAGCTGGCAGCCGAGACAGAGCTGAGTTCGTCATTAGCTGGAAAGCACTACACCAGCTCCAGCACAGAAAAAGCTGAGAGCTGAAAGCTGAAGGCTAATAGCTGTTTTAGGGGTTCTTCTTGAAAGCGGCAAACACCGCTACCCGGGAAGGAAGAACTCCAAAATGAGAATCCCGGGAGATACCGCGGCGGTTGCCTGAGGGCCCGCCAAGGAGGGTCGCCTTGTTCCGTTCGAACCCGTTTGAGCTTTCCAGTCCCATTACCGACTTCGATGCCATCCGCATCATGCTGGCATCACCAGAAAAGATTCGCAGCTGGTCGCATGGCGAAGTCACCAAGCCTGAGACCATCAACTACCGCACGTTCAAGCCGGAAAGAGACGGCCTGTTCTGCGCCCGCATCTTCGGACCGGTGACCGATTGGGAGTGCTTGTGCGGCAAGTACAAGCGCATGAAGCACCGCGGCGTCATCTGCGACAAGTGCGGCGTAGAAGTCACCGTCAGCAAAGTGCGCCGTGAGCGCATGGGCCATATTGAGTTGGCTTCGCCCTGCTCGCATGTGTGGTTCTTCAAGGGCCTGCCTTCGCGCATCGGCCACTTGCTCGATATCTCTCTGCGCGATCTCGAAAGCATTCTGTATTTCGAGTCTTACGTTGTGGTCGATCCCGGCGACGCGCCGGTGCGCGAGCGCGAGATCATCAAGGACGAGACGAAGTTCCGCGAACTCGATCAGCAGTTCCGCCCCTCTGGCTTCAAGGCCATGATGGGCGCTGAAGCCATCAAGGAACTCCTCAAGCGCGTCAACATCGAAGAACTCGGAGTCGAACTGCGCGAGCGCATGAAGACCGAGACCTCAGCGCAGAAGAAGATCAAGTACGCGAAGCGTCTCAAGGTCGTCGAGGCGTTCCGCAAATCGAGCAACAAGCCGCAGTGGATGATTCTCGACGTGCTGCCGGTCATTCCTCCAGAGCTGCGCCCGCTGGTGCCGCTGGATGGCGGCCGCTTTGCTACATCCGATCTGAACGATCTTTATCGCCGTGTCATCAACCGCAACAACCGGTTGAAGAAGCTGATGGACCTGCACGCGCCTGAAGTGATTGTGCGCAACGAAAAGCGCATGCTGCAGGAAGCTGTGGACGCGCTGTTTGACAACGGCCGTCGTGGCCGCGTTCTGCGTGGTGCCAATAACCGCCCGCTCAAGTCGCTCTCCGATACGCTGAAAGGCAAGCAGGGCCGCTTCCGTCAGAACCTGCTCGGCAAGCGCGTTGACTACTCAGGCCGTTCAGTCATTGTGGTCGGTCCCGAGCTCAAGCTGCACCAGTGCGGTTTGCCGAAGAAGATGGCACTCGAGCTTTTCAAACCGTTCATCTATCACCGCCTTGAGCAGACCGGCCAGTGCACCACCATCAAGCAGGCAAAGGAAATGGTGGAAATGCAGGAGCCGGTGGTCTGGGACATTCTTGAAGAAGTCATCAAGGATCACCCGGTGCTGCTGAACCGCGCTCCAACGCTGCACCGCCTCGGCATTCAGGCGTTTGAGCCAGTACTGGTTGAAGGCAAGGCCATCAAGATTCACCCGCTGGTCTGCACCGCGTTCAACGCCGATTTCGACGGCGACCAGATGGCCGTGCACATTCCGCTGTCGCCTGAAGCGCAGATTGAAGCTTCAGTGCTCATGCTCGCGTCGCACAATATTCTGTCGCCGGCTTCCGGTCACCCCATTACGGTGCCCACGCAGGACATGGTGCTTGGCCTCTATTACCTCACCAAGGCCAAGAAGGGCGGCAAGGGCGAAGGGCGCACATTCGCGAACACGGAAGAAGTTCTGATGGCGCTTGAAGCTGGCGAGGTCGAAACGCTTTCGCCGATCCGCCTGCGCTATACCGGCAAGGTCCTCGACATGACCACTGCGTATGACGATCAGGACCTGATCCACACGGACCCGGTTGAGTTCAACAAGGAATACATCAACACCACCGTGGGCCGCGCAATCCTGAACGATTCGCTGCCACCGGGTATGCCTTATATCAACACCCTTTTGAAGAAGAAGGGTATCGGACAGCTGGTCAACTATTGCAACCAGAACCTCGGCCTTGAAGTCACCGTCGGCATGCTTGATCGCATCAAGTCACTTGGTTTCAATTACGCTACGCGCTCCGGCTTGTCCGTCGGTCTGGACGACATGGTCATTCCGGCCAGCAAATACACCGTGGTCGAAGAAGCCGATCGTAAGGTAATCGAAGTCCAGAAGCAGTATATGGACGGCGCCATCACCAACGGCGAACGTTCGAACAAGGTCATCCAGATGTGGTCTGCCGTTACCGACAAGGTTGCGGACGAGATGTTCGGAAACATGAAGCGCGCGGACGAAGAAGGCTCCATGAATCCGATCTACATCATGGCCGACTCGGGCGCCCGCGGTTCGAAGCAGCAGATCCGTCAGCTCTCGGGTATGCGCGGACTGATGGCCAAGCCGTCAGGCGAAGTCATTGAGACGCCCATTACGGCGAACTTCCGTGAAGGCCTCACCGTGCTGGAATACTTCATTTCAACGCACGGAGCACGTAAGGGTCTGGCCGATACCGCACTCAAGACCGCGGACTCGGGCTACCTGACCCGCCGCCTGGTTGACGTGGCACAGGACGTCATCGTCACCGAATACGATTGCGGCACCATGGAAGGCATTTACGTAGGATCCATCGTTGAATCTGGCGAGATCATTGAGGAACTGCGCGACCGTATCATCGGCCGCGTATCACTCGAGCGCATCAAGGATTACGACGGCAATATCGTTGTCGATGTAAATCAGCAGATCGATGAGGACATCGCTTCGGCCATTCAGGGTGCGGGTGTTGAGCGCGTCAAGATCCGCTCGGTGCTCACCTGCGAATCGCGTCGCGGCGTTTGCGGATTGTGCTACGGCCGCAACCTCGGTTCGGGCCGCATGGTCGAACTCGGCGAGACGGTCGGCGTCATTGCAGCGCAGTCCATCGGCGAGCCCGGCACGCAGCTCACAATGCGTACCTTCCACGTGGGCGGCACGGCTAGCCGTGTGCAGGACAAGTCCCGCCTCGACGCCAAGAACAACGGCTTCGTGCGCTTCATCAATCTCAACTACGTTGAGAGCAAGGACGGCACGCTAGTCGCCATGAACCGCTCGGGTTCCGTAGCGGTAGTGGACGAGCGCGGACGTGAAAAGGAGCGCTACCAGGTTGTGTACGGCGCGCGTCTTCGCGTCAAGGATGGCGAGCAGGTAAAGCTCGGCCAGTTGCTGGCTGAGTGGGATCCCTACACTTACGCTATCCTCACTGAAATCGGCGGAACCGTGCAGTTCAAGGATCTGCAGGAAGGCATCACGCTCAATGAAGAAGTCGACGAAGTAACCGGCCTCTCGCGTTGGGTTGTGGCCGACTCGCCCGATGAAAAACGGCAGCCTGCTTTTGTGGTCAAGAACGCCAAAGCTCACAAGCGCTATCTGCTGCCTCGCGGCGCTCACCTTATGATCCAGGACGGCGACGAAGTTGGTCCCGGCGACGTGCTTGCCAAGATTCCAAAGGAAAGCACCCGCACCAAGGACATCACCGGCGGTCTGCCGCGTGTGGTGGAACTGTTTGAGGCCCGCAAGCCTCGCGAGACGGCCATCATCTCCGAGATCGATGGTGTGGTCCGCTTCGGTGAAGTTAGCAAAGGTCAGCGCAAGATTTACGTGACCGCCGACAACGGAGAAGAGAAAGAATATTCCGTGCCGCGCGGTATTCACGTGAACGTGCAGGAAGGTGAACGGCTTCGCGCAGGCGACCCGCTCATGGACGGTCCTTTGAACCCGCACGATATCCTCAACGTGCTCGGCGAGAAGGAACTGCAGGGTTACCTGGTGAACGAAATCCAGGAAGTCTACCGTCTCCAAGGCGTGGCCATCAGCGACAAGCACATCGAAGTCATTGTCCGCCAGATGCTGCGCTGGGTGCGCATCGACGAAGTGGGTGATTCCAGTTTCCTGCTCGAACAGCAGGTGGATCGCTTCCGCTTCAACGAGGAGATCGAGCGTGTGCTCGCCAACGGAGGCCGTCCACCAATCGGGCGTCCGCTGCTGCTCGGCATTACCAAGGCCTCGCTCTCGACCGATAGCTTCATCTCCGCCGCCAGCTTCCAGGAGACCACGCGTGTTCTCACCGAAGCCAGCATTAACGGCGCTATCGATAACCTGCGCGGACTCAAGGAGAACGTGATCGTCGGACGTCTCATCCCCGCCGGCACGGGCCTCGAGTACTATCGCAACGTTCAGCTCTCACCCGAGTTGGAAGAAGCGGCAGCCCGCGTACAACAGGAAGTGCATGCGGAGATCGAAGCCGCAGAGCGCGAACTGGAACTCATGCGTCAGGAAGGCGAAGCGGAAGAGATGGCAGCAGAGTAATCACCGCATAGCTCTCAAAACTGAACGGCCCGGCGCGCGCGCCGGGCCTTTTCTTTCCTCTACAGATTTCAATCGTGCGACTGCACAGGGACGCGCACAATCTCGGAGATCGGCATTCCACTGGCCCGATGTTTTTGGCCCTTGTTTCCATACATTGCGGCGTCTGCAATGCTCATCAAGGCATCATCGCTCAAACCATCCGTGGGGTACAGTGCGATTCCGATGCTTGCGGAGCCGCGCAGGGCATAATCTTCTATCATGAAGGTTTCATCGAAGCAGCGTTCCAGCCGATTCGCGATCTCTTCAGCCTCGCTGCGGTGGTGGAGAACTGGAACCAGCACTCCGAATTCGTCGCCGCCCAGCCGCGCCAGCAAGTCGCCGGGTCGTAGCTGTTGCTTCATCCGTTCCGCTGCGCTCTGCAGATATAAGTCACCGGTCTGATGCCCATAACGATCGTTCACTTGTTTGAAATCATTCAGGTCAATGTAGATCAGGCCGAACATGGTTGCGTTACGATGGCCTTCCTCAATTAATTCCTTCAGGTGCTTCTCGAACGCAAAGCGGTTTTGGATTTCTGTCAGCATGTCGAATTCTGACCGGTGGACCAGGTCAGTGTGCATGCGTGAATTTTCGATAGCCAGGGTGGCTAGCGCTGCTGCGGTGCTCAGAGCCTTTACCTCTTCAGGGCGCGGCTTGGTGCGCACATCAAATGCAGAGCAAATTGAACCAAGATTATGTCCAGAGCGAGCCGCAATGGGCACTTCGATTGTTCGTAGACCGCTCGCGCTGATCACTGCCGGGCAATTCCCTAATGTCGGTCCATCAGAAATGTTGCACCAGCACGCTGCGCCTTTAAGGTTCATGGAGGCAAGTTCGGTGATCTTTTCAAGGATCTCCGTTAAGGGGCGCGACCGGTTGATGTCTTCAAGAATTTCGCCGCGACGGTGTGAAAGGTAACCAATCTCTGCCACCTGTCGGCGCATCTTGCGTCCGGTCCACAATGCCCTCGCGCCAACCGCAAGCAATCCAAGCAGTAAAAGCACCACCAGCCTGGTCATATTGCGCACGGTCAAAATCGAAGGTGGGGTAATCACTTCAAGGTCGGCCGCCGATCGAATCAAAACATTGAACGGCACGTCACGGGCAAATGGATTGGCGTCGTCGGTTACGCAGATGCCGGTTGCGCGAATCCTGGACCCAGCAGCAACATCTTTTAGCTCAGGGAGAGCGTCAGTCATAATCCGATGCGAGTAGACCACCCTGAACACCTGGCCGTCTGCCAGCAGTACATATTCATCCTGCGATTGCTCGCGAGTCTCCGTAAGAACTTCACCCTCGATTGAGACGAGGTCGTAAATGTGCTTGCTTTGGCGCAATTCTTGCGTGTTCACCGGGATGGCCTTTATGGGCGCCGCGACTCCAGTATCGACAATCTCGGCTTCTTTTAGCACCAGGAATCCATCATCCGTATCTGGGAACCCAGTCACCTCAACGGTGTCGCCAATGCGCACGGGCCCCAGGCTCTTCGTCTTTACCCAGAGGCTCCTGGAATTCTTCTGCACCACCAGTGCCGATCCAGGCTCAAAGTATGTTGCCGTCCCGCTTACACGCACGCGGGCGGTTTCAATCTTCGCCTTGTACACCCGCAGGATCTGGTCCATTGCAGTAACAGGGAGCGACCACGGGTCCCCTGCAGCGTGCTCAATCGTTTTCACATCTGCCAGACTATTTACGCGCAAAACGATTCCGGTTAACTGCCTCTTTCCGTCGAATCTGCCTCCACCCACCCCCGTGATCTCAACTCGAGCGTCCAGCAACTGATTGAGACGCTGCGGATCGGCCGCTGAAACCTCTGCCTGAATTAATCCGCCATCTGTAAGCACTTTCAGTGTCGCTGTGGGCTTCTCGTCCCCTACCAGCAGGTTCATGTCGGCGGCGTGAACGACTCCTCGAACTTTGACCAACTTGGCGTCGAACTGTCCCCGGATCAACTGTTCAAAGTCGGCGTCAACAGGCTTCGGCAACTTGCCGTGGCCCAGCAATGTGATATGTTTGGCCACAATATTCGCGCTGTAATCCCAGCGAGTCGTCCCAGTGATTCGCACGCGGTCACCAGCAGTGAGTTCCTGGCCCGCCGCTCTTTCAACAAAGATCCCATTGGTGCCGTCCTGCACGAAAAGGTTGTTCACTCGTTGCCGCGAGTATGTGACGGTCGCCTCAATGTCAACCTGGCGATGCTGCTCAACCTCTGTTCGCGAAAGAGAGTGAATGGCAAGGATGGTCGTGAGGGCAGTGGGCGAACTTGACCGGGCCACGAATGGGCACACCGACACTACGAAAATAAGTAAAACGAATCTCTTCATTTGAATTCCGGGGGGCCGATACTTGTCGCCCCAAGTTGTCTTGCTTCCGGTGACGAAGTACAAGCTGGGAAAAGAGTGAGTCCGTGCGCAATCTGCGCGCACATGAAAAATGCTTCAATTGGTACACCCGATTCTCGCCTGAGATGGACGTCTCTTAAATAGCACTTTCGGAGCGCATCTGACACTTTTTGCACACCTCATCGTCGTCAGTAAAGGTTTACTGCTGAAATGATTACAGCAAGTTCATGTTGTTACCCCATCACTCGGAATTTGGAAGACCATGGACTGAGCGGTTCTAAACTGGACTTTGGCCGCAGGCGCAAGGCCCGGCCGGGATAGAAGAGGGAAATGGAAAAAAGACTGCGCGTAGGAATTCTTTTTGGTGGACGCAGCGGCGAGCATGAAGTCTCATTGCTCTCCGCCGCATCGGTTCTCAAATCCATCGATCGCGAAAAATTCGATGTCGTGCCCATTGGCATTACCAAAGAAGGCCGCTGGCTGGCCGCTGCGGAGGCCCACGATTTGCTGGAGGGGAACGGTACTGAACCAGCGCAAAAGCTCCGCGCCGGCGATCCGGAGACCACACCGGGCGCGAAGCTGCTGCACGAAGGTATCCCCACGCTCATGGCTCCGGAGCCCGGGCGCTCTGCTGTTCTGGAAAATGCAAAAGGCCGCGGCGGCAAGCCGCTCGACGTGGTGTTTCCTGTCCTGCACGGGACCTTCGGAGAAGACGGAACTATTCAGGGCCTGTTTGAACTCGCCGGCATCGCGTATGTTGGCTCCGGTGTCCTGGGTTCCGCTGCGGGCATGGACAAGGATGTCATGAAGCGCCTGTTCGCACAGGCCGGTCTGCCCATCGTCAGACACGTGACGGTACTCCGTACAGAGTGGGAGAGTGCACCACGCAAGTGCGTCGCCAAGATCGAGGCTGCGCTCAAGTACCCGCTCTTCATCAAACCGGCGAACCTCGGTTCATCAGTCGGCATAAGCAAAGCGCATGATCGGAAGGAACTCGGCCCCGCACTTACGCTCGCTTCCCGTTATGACCGCAAGCTGGTGATCGAGGAAGGCGTCGGCGGCAAAAAATTCCGCGCCCGCGAATTAGAAGTCGCAGTGCTCGGAAACGACTCACCTAAAGCCAGCGTGGTTGGTGAAATCATTCCGGGCAAAGAGTTCTACGACTACGAGGCAAAATACCTCTCTGAAGGATCGGTGCCGGTGATCCCCGCCAAACTCACCCGCACACAGGCTAAGCAGGTTCGCGAAATGGCAGTCGCCGGATTCCGAGCATGCGATCTCTCCGGCCTTGCCCGGGTCGATTTCCTGATGGAGCCCGGCGGTAAGCAGCGCATCTTCTTGAATGAAGTCAATACCATGCCCGGGTTCACCCGTATCAGCATGTACCCCAAGCTGTGGGATGCCACCGGCGTAACTTACCGCAGCCTGATTACGAAACTGATCGAACTGGCCCTGGAGCGGTTCCAGGAGAAGAGCCGCACAACTTACAGCCGGGAGTAGGTAATGAGGGGGCAGGGAACCGAAGCTGATTACTTGGTGTCTAACCTAACAGGAGTGCGACGAGACGGATGGAAGATAATTGATCGGGGCCATTCTGTAACCTGATTCTGTTCCCTCATCTCTGCTCCAGAGGATTCAGTTCGATGACGCTTCTCGATGCACCGAAATTCGACGAAGTACGTGACCGCCGGAATCGCATTATTTTGTTCGGCTCAGCCGGTTCCATATTTGTGCTCATTGTTGCCTTCTGGTTCGCTGCCGGTCATCCCGTGGATTGGCCGTGGTACTGGCTCAACCATCTGCGCGCCAGGAACACGGCGAATCAGTTCCTCACGGCGGTTGAAAAGGACGACCTGACGAAGGCTTACGGAATCTGGATGCATGATCCGGACTGGCAGAAGCACGCGGATAAATACTCTACTTACCCGTTCAAGCGCTTCCATGATGACTGGAGCCGCACTAGCCCCGACAACGAGTACGGAATCATCCAGAGCCACAGAATCGCAGTTGCTCACCAATACGGCAACATCGTACTGATGGCGATTCTCATCAACGGAAGAAAGAGCAATGCGCTAAACCTGACTTATGATCCCAAAACGCACACGCTCAACTTTTCTCCGCCCAGCATGGAAATCAACCCGGAATTCTACAAGTAGCCAGATCAGCCCGCAACCCAGGAAAGGCTAAGGGCGTGCTTAAGCGCCCTTTAGCTCTGCCACTGTTTTCTCCAAGCTCGCCGCATCTTCAACGTTAGTAGTCTTCAGCGCCGCATCAATCTGTTTCAGCAGTCCACAAAGCACTTTGCCAGGACCAACTTCAACGTAGAGCTCCGCGCCCGCCGTCTTCAGAGACTGCACGCAGTCCACCCAGCGCACGGCGGCAGTAACCTGGCGAGTCAGGGCATCCCGCGCCTCGTCTGCCGTCGATACGACTCCGCCGGTGACATTTGCAACAACTGGGATACGCGGATCGGAAATGTGGAGGCCGCTCAGCACGCGCGCCACTTCTTCCTGCGCAGGCTGCATCAGCGCGCAATGGAAGGGGGCGCTGACAGGAAGCATCACAGTGCGTCTCGCGCCTTTAGCCTTGGCAAGTGCGGAGGCTTTCTCAACCGCTGCTACTGCTCCTGAAATCACGGTCTGTCCCGGCGAATTCAAGTTGGCCGCCTGCACCACTTGTCCCGTTTCCGCTGCAGCTTCCGCACAAGCCTCGGTCACTAACGCCGGATCCAGCTGCAACACGGCGGCCATAGCGCCCTGTCCCGCCGGAACAGCGATCTGCATTGCGCGACCGCGCGCTTTTACAGAGCGCACCGCATCGGCAAAACTCAAGGTTCCGGCAATAACGTGCGCCGACCACTCGCCGAGTGAGTGCCCCGCCGCCAGCGATAGTTGAACGCCATGCCCGGCCAGCACTCGGGCCGCTGCAACGCTCACCGTCATAATCGCCGGCTGAGTGTTCTCGGTCAGGCGCAGGTCCTCTTCCGGACCCTCAAAACACAGCTTCGAAATAGGAAACCCGAGTGCCTCATCGGCCTCGGCAAAGGTCTGTGCTGCAATCGAAAAACGCTCGGCCAGCTCGCGGCCCATGCCAACCGCCTGCGAACCCTGCCCCGGAAACAAAAACGCAATCTTCGTGGCCATTTGTAATCTATTTTATTGGTTGGGGCTCAAGGACTTGACCCAAGAATCCCACAGCCTGAAGCCGCTCTTCACGCTAGAGCTCGTCTATAAATGGCTCAGTGAAAGGGCACGACTTTAATCGTGCCGTAGAAGACCGTAAAAGCAAAGGGCTACAGGCCTGAGGGATGGCATACCGCGAGCCACCACAGATGTGAGACGGCTCCTACGTCCTGTTTCCTATTCTCGATCCTTCAGTTCCAGCGTTTCTTGTCGTCCTGATCTTCGTCGATCAGGTGGCCGTTGCCATCGAAGCGAACCGTGCGCCCCTGCTTCTGCATGTACACCTCGAATTTGCGTGCTGCCCGGCGGCGCTTTTGGCGGTAGTAAGCGTTGCGCAGGGCGTACCAGCGCTCGCTCAGAATAAATGACAGTCCCTTGCGAGGAGCCATGCGCACATAGAGCCAGCCAGCCAACGCACCGCCCAACTGGGCAAAGGCATACATACGTTGTTGGCCGAACAGCATGGCTACGGCGACAAGTCCGTAGATGACTGCCATGTACTTGGCCTTGATGCCAATTGCGAAAAACAGCAGGAACTCCATTTCGCCGTACAGCGTGCCGATGGCCACCAGCATGCCGAAGATACCGCCAAAGCAGCCATACAGCGCAACGGGTAGGAGTCCGTAGCCCAATGGAGCGCTGCACACGTAGATCAGTAGCGCAGCGGCCGCTGTCCCCAGCACGGAGGTGGCGTAGAGCCCGTTCACCCAGGCCGAACTGTGCATGTTTTCAAGAAAGCCAGCCAGGAACCACAGTGAGAGCAGTTCGAACAGCGTGCCCACGATTCCCACATGGACAAAGCTGTACGTGAACGGTTGCCACAGCAATCCATGAAAGAACGATGCGGGATCGAGCGTGAGCAGGCGCGCGATCTCGTTTGCCATCTCGGCCGAGATCAGTTGCCAAACCAGCAACGCAAAATAAGCGCCAAGATTGACAAAAATCAGGGTGCGTGTGGCTCCTCTGAATTCGGGGAAAGAAAACGGGCTGGAGCCAATCCTGCGCATCGACTTCTAAGGTAAACGGAAAGAGGGCTCGCTGTCATCGTGTAGTCAAGGAACGAGGCAAGACTCCGACGCTCTGCGGCATTGATCAAGCCGAAAACAAAGTTGCCTCCGGAAATAGCCTTCAGGTACCAAACCTTACCGCTTATCGATCGTCTTTTCTAGCGTGCAGGCTGGATCGTCTGGTGCCCGGGCAATTGCCCTGGCGGGCGAAACTGGGGTAACCAGCACAAGCTCCTGAGCAGATCCCGAGCAAGCCGGAGGAGCAAGGTACCGATGCCAGTGCGTAAAGCACCAGCAGGGGAAAACCTCATGATCTACTCTCTGCGGTGCAAATTGGCGGATGTGACCAATGGCTCTTGACCGAAAGGCGGCTTTTCCCTAAAACTAGCGTAGTCGAACCCCAAATTCCCGTAATCCTACAATGCGGAACCCTGGAAAGGAGGCTGCCATGCCGAGCTGCCCCGAATGCGAAAATGAATTAGACGTTGAGCTGGACGAAGTCGAAGAAGGCGACGTGGTTGCCTGTGAAGAATGCGGAACAGAGTACGAAGTGGTCGGCGTCGAACCGCTCGAGCTGGCGCGGGTTGATGCCGAACTGGACGAAGTAGCCGATCTGTACGCGGAGGAAGAGGAAGAAGAGTGAAGATTAATCGCACGAAACTGATTTCATTCACTGCTTTTGCCGCTTTGGCCGCGGGACTGGCTGGTGTTCGGTCAAACAATGCTTTGATCGCACCTTCCAGCGCCCAGGCCCAGAGCACAGGAATGCGAGTTGTCTCGGGCGCTGTGCTCGATGGCGATGATCCGGTCGTCGGCGCAACCGTTTTCCTGAAGAATCAGAAAACGAAATCGATCCGCAGCTACTCGTCGACCGACAAGGGGCACTACTACTTTGCCCAGGTCAACATGGTAGACGACTACGATCTGTGGGCCGAGAAGGGCGGCAGGAAAAGCGCGGTTAAGACCGTCAGCTCGTGGGATTCCCGCAAGGATTTTGTCTCCGATCTCAAGCTGAAGTAGTCCCGGCAGGCGTGTAGGAATCAGCAGGTGCTCCGTTTTGGGGCGCCTGTTGTGTTTATCCTTCCAGCTTTTTCGTGACCAGTTCGTTCAGCAGCGCTGGATTCGCCTGTCCTTTCGACATGCGCATCACCTGGCCCACAAAGAATACGGCAATGGAAGTTTTGCCCGCGCGGTACTGATCAACCTGCTTGGGATTCGCGGCGATCACTTCATCAATCAGCTTTTCGATTGCTGAAGCGTCCGTAATCTGCTGCGGCTTTTCACGCTCATAAACAATGCTGAAGTCCTCGCCCTTTTCAAACGCCACATCAAACAACTGCTTCAGCTGCTTTGAGCTGATCTTGCCCTCATCCAGCAAATCAGCTGCGTGCACAATGCCCGCCATCGTAACCGGCGACTGATCCTGCTCCAAGCCAAGCGCATTCAATCTCCCAGTCACTTCGCTCAGCAGCAGGTTTGCCACACGGCGTGGATTCCTGGCCTTCTTAGCAGCCTCTTCAAACCTGTCAGCAAACTCGCGCGAGGCGGTCAGTGTTTGCGCATCTTTTTCGCTCAGGTCATATTCGGCAACCATACGTGTCCGGCGCGCCTCTGGCAGTTCGGGCAGCTTCTTCCGCATGTCATCCAGGAATTCCGCAGTCACGATCAACGGCGGCAAATCCGGCTCGGGGAAGTAGCGATAATCGTGCGCCTGCTCCTTTGAGCGCATTGTGTAGGTGCGCCCTTCATTTGCATCCCAGAGCCGCGTTTCCTGCTTCACTGTTCCGCCAGACTCGACGACTTCGATCTGCCGCTCGATCTCGTACTCCAGCGCCGCGCGAACAAACTTGAAGCTGTTCACGTTCTTAACTTCCACCTTGGTTCCGAACTTTGGCGCGCCTTTTAGACGCACGCTCACGTTCGCATCGCAGCGAAGCGACCCTTCTTCCATGTTGCAGTCGGAAACTTCCGAGTACAGCAGGATCTCCTTCATTCGCGTGAGGTATTCAAATGCCTCATCGGGCGTACGAATATCGGGCTCGCTCACAATCTCCGCCAGCGGCGTCCCACAGCGGTTAAGGTCGAGATAGGTGCGCGTGGCCGAATCGGCAAACCCGTCGTGCAGGCTCTTGCCCGCATCTTCTTCCATGTGCAGGCGCGTAATGCCGATCCGCTTTGTGCTTCCGTTTGCCGCTGGCACCTCAATCCAGCCATGCTCCGCAATTGGCTTGTCGAATTGGGAGATTTGATAGCCCTTCGGCAGGTCTGGATAGAAGTAGTTTTTGCGCGCGAAAATTGACCGCTCACGCACCTGGCAGTTCAGCGCCAGTGACGCCATGGTGGCGTACTCCACAGCCTTGGCGTTCAGCACCGGCAGGGCTCCGGGCAGTCCGAGGCACACCGGGCAAACGTTCGTATTCGGCGGAGCGCCAAACCGGTTGGCACAATTGCAAAACGCCTTACTCGCGGTCAGCAGTTGAACGTGCACTTCAAGGCCGATCACAGGCTCGTACTTTGCCAAAATTTCGGGTGATACACCAGCAACGGCAGGCATATCCAGATTTTAGCGCGGCGTAGTGACCAGGTTGGCCGATCAGGCAGTACACCACATGCCGCTGCTCCTTCACACGCGCAGCCAGTGCTACGCTCACTGTAACGTTTAATCCTGGCCAAGCGAGTCGGAAGACACCTCCACACCGGGCAATTTTCGCCAGTGTGGATGCCCCTGAAAGGGTGATTAGAGCCTTCGCAATGTAACATCATCCAGTTTGCAATAGCTCGCAAATCCTACGCTCACATAGGTAACGGCGCCTTGTGTTCAGCCGCCCACACGAAGTGATCGCGCTTCGGCCTCAAGAGGGTGATCCTTCTCACTTGCGCCGGTGTTGACGAGCACATAAACCGGGCAGGAACGGTGCCAATCTCTTATTCGAAACCGGATTTAAATCGTCTAATCCGGCGACGCAAGGAGTTTGCGATGGCTGATCCATGCGGCACAAGGTGGATTCATCCGGCTGTAATCCTGGTCGCTACAGATTTGACCGACCTTGACCGGCTCATGCCGTTTGCGCTCGAGCAAGCTGCGCAATGCGGAGCTCGCCTGATTCTCCTGCATGCCACCGCAATTTCCGCCGCCATGGCCGTCGACGCGGTAGGGATGCCGTACTACGACCGCTCCGGCGCACTTTATATCGCGGAAAGAACGCTGATGCCGTGGTGCGAGGCCGCGCAGTCTCGCGGGATTGATTGTCATCCAATTGTGCGCGAAGGCGATCCCACTCAGCAGATTGCCGCAACCGCACGTCAGTTCAAGGCGGATCGGATTATTCTTGGGACCCGGAGTAGGGGCAGGCTCGGCAAGATGCTCCTCGGCTCCGTGGCAGAACAAGTGCTGCGCTCGGTCAACCTCCCGGTCATCACCGTGGGACCCGAGGCTCATCTCCCGGTTCAAAGCAGCGAAGATCGGATAGTGCTGCTTGCTACTACCCTTAGAGAGACCTCTCGCCCGAGCGCAGTGCTTGCCTGCGAGCTTGCCGCACAACTGAATGCCAAGCTCGTTCTCCTTCACGTCCTGCCAGCCGCCCATCAAATGATTCACGAGGGCGCACCGTCGGATTTCGAAGCCGCTGCCGCTCGCCAACTGGAGGCGCTGGCAGCCGACGCCACCGCAAGTTGCAATCCGCAAATTGAAACGCTGGTTCTTCACGGAAATCCGTTCATCGAGATACTTGCCGAGGCCACGGCCCGCAACGCTACTCTCATCGTTCTCGGCACGACGCATCGATCCGCATTTACCGATCTAATGCGCGACCGCACGGTCTACCGGGTGATCGCCCATGCTCGTTGCCCAGTTCTCACGCTTCATGAAGCGCAAGCCGTGAACGAATCAGGGGCAGAATACGCAGGAGCTTCTCACAGTTCGCGCTGACGCCGCCTTCGTAAGGCGACATTCGCAAAGTTGCCGTGCACAAACTCGTTTGTGTGACTGGCAACTCCCCGGAGCGGAGGGCCAAAATAGCCGGGTGGGAAAGCCTGGAAACCAGTATCCGCCAGAGTCATGAGCCTTGGAACGGCGACGGAAATGTTGCAAGTTTCTGCGCCACGACGCACGCATCCGCTCGTTACTTACTAGTTGTTGTTTTTGATTTACGCCGTTAACCGTTCCAACTGATCCGGCTTCACAATCGTCAAGCTGGTGCCTCTGATCGTGATCCACTGGTCACGGCGGAACTGATTCAGTAGGCGGGTTACTGTCTCGCGCGAAGTGCCCGCCATGTTGGCGATCTCTTCGTGAGTGAGCGCCATTGTAAACCGGATTTCCGGCTTGCCATTGGATGTCGAGCGTCCCCAGTCCAGCAAGAGCCTTGCCAGCCGTCCTGCAGCCGAACCTGAAAGCGCCAGCCGCTTTGCATCATGGAACACCGTGAGGTATTCACCGCTCAGCGCTTGCGCCGCATGCATGCTGGCGATCCCGTGGCGGCCCAGGAACTCAACAAATTCCTGCTTTCGCACCGTCTTCACCTGGCATGGCTCGATTGCTTCGGCGGTTACTTCGTGAGGAACATTGGCCAACACGGCGCTCAGCCCCATTACATCGCCCGGGCCGGCAATCTTAAGAATCATGGTTTTGCCATCGCGCGAGGTAGAGGAGATCTTTACCTGGCCATAGCAGATCACGAATACATTGCGCGCCGGGTCACCTTCTGAAAAGAGCTTGGCTCCACGCGCATGGCTC
>Ga0207667_10004439_pt1 | contig 17176 bp, 17 predicted proteins | sample KBSCornC52_FD_184301 | JGI IMG/M metagenome (GOLD analysis project Ga0207667, IMG submission 184301) | Corn rhizosphere microbial communities from Kellogg Biological Station, Michigan, USA - KBS Corn C5-2 (SPAdes) (version 2) | ecosystem: Host-associated > Plants > Roots > Rhizosphere > Soil ...
ATCTCCACGCGGCAGGGCCCGCACCAGGTCGCCCAGAAATTGAGAAGGAGCAGACCACCTGCGAAGTCCGTCAGCTGATAATGTCGCGAAGCGCCGATCGCTTCGACAGAGAAATTCGGCGCCATGTCCGCCGATTTTCGAGGCGTGCGCTTTTCGGACAGCTCAACCGCAATCCCGGCTCCGGCCGTAACCGCCACAGCCGTACAGCCTCCGACAAAGACTCGCCGCGAGATCATAGGAAATTCTCCGCCAGTTTACGAAAGATCGGGATGTCGTTCATCCAGATGCTCAGCCTGCTGAGGTGATGGCTCATCAACAGCGCGCCGGTGACGATGAGGAGCAGGCCGCTTGCGAGATTCAGATAGGCGAGCGGCGCCTTCATTCGTTTGTAGGCGGCAAGAAACTTGCCGACACTGAGCGCCGTGAGGAGGAAAGGGATCGCAAGTCCTGCCGAATAGAGGGCGAGGAGCGCCGCGGCGGTGAGGATTGCCGACTGGGTTGCCGCAAGCGCGAGGACGGTGCCGAGAACCGGACCGACGCACGGCGTCCATCCGAATGCGAATGCGAAACCGGTCACGAAGGAGCGCGGCAAGCCTCCGCCGCTCATGAGTGCGTGGAAACGAACCTCTCGCGACATGACGGGCACTTTGACCAAGCCCGTCATGTGCAGGCCGAGCACAATGATCAGCGCGCCGAAGCCCGTCTCCAGCGCCGACTGATATTTCCCGAGAACGCTTCCGAACGCGCCGGCGGCCAGGCCGAACGCGATGAATACGACCGTGAAGCCGAGGACGAACGCGAAGGCATGTTTGAGGCTGGCGATCTTCATCGCCGGAGTCGGCGAGCGAAGTTCGGCGACTCCGGTGCCGGTAATGATCGACACATAACCCGGCACCAGCGGAAGCACACATGGCGAAAGGAACGAGATGAGCCCAGCGGCGAATGTCGCCGCCGGAAGCGTCAACGGCAGGCTCATTTCGGCAGTCCCGTTCGTGCGAACCAGGGCGCGAAGTCGGAGCGGATGAAATCCTTGGTACCCGGACGCCCGGCCAGCTTCATCCATATCTCGCCATGCTCCCGCGCGAGACTGAGTTCGATGTCAAAGAATGGACAGCAGAATCGCTCTCCGTTGGTCCATTCCGTCAATGCGGCATAGGTCGCCCAATCGTTAGGAAAGCGGAAAATGTATCCGTCAGGCGTGGCGCGGACGCCCGAGACCTTGGTTCGCAAGAACGGGCCGAGAATGTCGAAATGACGGTGCCGCAGCGCAGGCGTAAGGGCGAGACGGTCGCAAGCGAACGGGCTCTGCATGACCCGTGGAGATGCACCGGCCGCGTCAAATCCCGCAGCCGCGGAAACAACCGCCGCCGTTCCGATCAGATAAGCTCGATAATTCAGCATTTGTCAGCTCCCGAAATTGAGGCTGACAGGTCATGTACCGGTTCAAGCGCACTTTAAGTCAAGCGAAAAAAATCGACACCCGGATGCCGGACGTTACGGTTGTCCGAGCGCCTCGGCGATCAGCTTTCGGCTGTTGTCGATGCCGTAAAGCGCCATGAAGCTGCCCATGCGGGGCCCCTGGCTCGAGCCGAGAAGGGATTCGTAGAGGGCCTGGAACCAGGCGCGCAGATTCTCCTTGCCGAAATGCTTCTTTCCAACCTCGAAGACGAGGGTCTGGATGTCCTCGGCCGACGAGTCCGGTGGCAGTTCGGCTAGCTGCGAATCGAGGTCGCGCAACGCTTCGGCTTCGCCGGGAGCGGGCGACCGGCGCTTTAGTCCGGGTACGACAAAGTCGCGCGCGTAATTGACGGCGAGCCCGATCAGCTCGTCGAGTTCGGGATCGCTCTCCGGCGAGGTGTCGGGCGCGTAGCGCTGGACGAAGCGCCAGGCGACCTCGTTGTCCTGGAGGCCGGGAAGGCTGACCAGATTGAGCAGCAGGCCGTAGGTCACCGGCAGCGCCTCGCCGGGCACGGCGCCGCGATGGATGTGGTGCACCGGATTGCCCAGCTTCTGCTCGACGGGCTGGTTCGGATAATTGCCGCGGAACTGCCAATATTCGTCCACCGCGCGGGGGATGACCCCGATGTGCAGGCTCTTCGCGCGCTTGGGCTCGCGGTAGATGTAGAAGGCGAGGCTTGGTTCGCTTCCGTAGCGCAGCCATTCCTCGAGGCTGAGGCCGTTGCCCTTCGACTTTGAGATCTTCTCGCCTTTGTCGTCGAGGAACATCTCGTAATTGAACCCTTCGGGCGGGCGGCCGCCGAGGATGCGGCAGATCTTGCCCGACTGGATCACGCTGTCGATCAGGTCCTTGCCGGCCATTTCGTAATCGACTCCGAGGGCGACCCATCGCGCCGCCCAGTCGACCTTCCATTGGAGCTTGGCCGCGCCGCCGAACGCCGATTGCTGGACGCGGCTGCCGTCCTCGTCGTCGAAGGCGATCAGGCCGGCCTCGGCGTCGATGACCTCGACCGGCACCTGCAGCACTCGGCCGGTCGAGGGCGAGATCGGGAGGACGGGCGAATAGGTCTTGCGGCGGTCCTCGCGCAGCGTCGGAAGCATCACGCCCATGATCGCGTCGAAGCCGTGGAGGACCTTGCGGACCACGCTGTCGAAGCGGCCGCTGGTGTAGCAATCGGTCGCGGAGAGGAATTCGTAGTCGAAGCCGTAGCGGTCGAGAAAGCGCCTAAGCATCGCATTGTTGTGATGCGCGAAGCTCGGATATTCGCCGAAGGGGTCCGGGATCTGCGTCAGCGGTTTGCCGAGATATTCCTCGAGCATGGCCTGGTTGGGAACATTGTCAGGGACCTTGCGAAGCCCGTCCATGTCATCGCTGAAGGCGATCAGCCGCGTCGGCGCGCCGCCTGTCAGCTCCTCGTAAGCGTGGCGCACAAAGCTGGTCCGAGCGACCTCGTTGAACGTGCCGATGTGCGGCAGGCCCGAGGGACCGTAACCGGTCTCGAAGATCATCGGATCGCCGGCCGGCTTGCCGTCAGGCCAGCGCTTCAGAAGCTTGCGCGCTTCCTCGTACGGCCAGGCCTTCGAACTCAGGGCGGCGGAGCGGATTTCTTGGGCGCTGGTCATGAGCTGAAGCGCTCTAGCGAAGGCCCATGCACGCTTCCACCCGCCTCATTGGATCACTCCGAGCCGGCGCCACTGCGGCAGCACTTGTTCGACGAAGACGGGGGCGAGACCCGCGAAGTGCGACTGCAGCTGCTCGTCGGAGATGATCTGCCCGCGAAACTGGACTTGGCGGGTCAGCGCGGCGACGCGCTGGGCGACTCCACGCGCGAGCTCCTGCGGGTCGGTGTTCCGGCCGCTCGACAGCCACGCGTCGAGCATCAGCAGGTTCAGCTCGGGCGCGAATATGCCAGAGCCGACCGTGGCAGCCGCGAGATGCGTGTAGGGTTTTCCGCTTGCCGCGCGACCGGCGACGACGGCATTGAACTGTTCGGCGATTCCGGCCGAGGCAGAGGCAGCCCGGCCGACGGTAAGCATTTCCGCGTCGAGCATGCAGAAAAGGATGCTCCGCGTGTTGAGGCGCGCGGGGTTTTTCAGCGCGATGAGTTCGGCGAAAGGCCGGGGGCCATCCGCCAGAGCCGCCACGATGTCGGCGACGACTGCATATTCCACCACGAGTCCGCCAAAGGTGGTTCTGAACTGGACGGGGGCACCGTCCGGCGGAGCTGACAGCAGATGGATTGGGCTTTTGTCATCGAGACTGCCCGGGTTTGCGGTTCGCGGCCCGCGGCAGAAGATGTCGCGCCGGAACTGCTGCATGATGACGATGTCCTGCACGTCCTGGCGTAGCGTCGAATCCGACTGCTCTTTGATGATCGCGCCGAGCTCCGAAGAAAGGGTGTCCGGCAACAGGGCTTCGGCAATCGTCGCGGGACCGACGTAGCCGAAGTCCGCCGCGCGCAGTTGCTCGGCCAATTCCGAATGCCACAGCGGCGCCCAGTGCTCGGGAAGATATTCGTGAGCGAGATAGGTCGGCGGTTGCCCGACGACCATTTCGAGGTGGGTTTTGAAGTACGGCATTCGCTCGAACAATGGAGCATTAGCGTCCCGCAGACGCCGGAACATGGAGATCGCCCCGCCGATCGCCGCATTCACCTCGCGGCGCCGTCCGAACTGATTGGCCACGTGTTGGAATGGCATCGCGGGCAGCCACCCGGGTGGAGTGTTGTAACCGAATGCCGCAACCGTGCCGGGCTTGCTCGCGTGCGCCACGCACTGCAACGCCGCCGAGCGCACGGCGGCTGAGACCCAGGTGAGAATGCCCTGCAGCAGCAGATAATCGAACGTGCCGAGCTCGGCCGGCCAGTTCGCGGCAAGGTCGAGGAAATCGGCCTGGATGAAGCGCACGTTGGTGAGGCCCGCGGCCTCGGCGAGGTCTCGGCCGCGCAGGACGTCAGAATCGAAATCGATGCCGATGAACTCGGCTTCGGGATTGGCGGCAGCGAGTAGGCAGATGTGGAAACCTGGCCCGCAGCCGAGGTCCGCATAGCGATAGGATGGGCCGGTCCGCGGCGGCTCAACACCCTGCGCACGGATGCAGAAGTCGAGCCAGTCGGGCGCCATCTGCGGGAAGAAGTTGGCGAGATAGCCAACGGACACATTATAGCCGTGCCGCCCCTCAGGCATGCCCAAATCTCTCCTTCAACGGGGCGTCTAGGGGCGGTTTGCGCGAGCGCCAAATTTTTACCAGTCCGCGTGTGCATATTCTGGCCTCCCGGAACGAAACGCGTACAAGCGAGGTCATGGCGCTCGCTCTCCCCGCACTTCACGCAACCCATGCCGGAATCTGGCTTGCAAGCGGGGACGGGGAGGTGCGCGAGGCGAGCCGCGGCGAAGCAATCGCGCGCGGCGCCGAGACCCCGCACATCCTCCTGAATGCGCCGCTCGTCGGGCAGCGCCTCGGCTATCCCGAGCTCAGCGGGCTCGACCTGCTCGAGCTGTTCGCCTTCATCCATCCGGCGCGCTTTGCGGTGCCGACTGTCGCCGGCTTAAGCCGTCTCCTGGGCCTCGAGCCGCCCTCGAACGACGCCGACGCGGCCGCGGCGCTTCAGGCGATTGCGGGCAGCCTGCTGACGGCCCTCGGGGATCCTGAGTGGCGCGAGCGCGAAGGGGCGTGGACCAGCAACGCGACGCTGCACCGGCTCGGCTGGAGCTGGGCGCCGCTGGTCGCAGCGCGCCTCGAGCCGCCCGAGCGGGGCGAGCGCATGCTCTTCTCCCGGCTGAAGCAATGGGACGAAGCGGCGGAGCGGCCCCCGCCGCGCACCCTTGTCGTCGATCCGGTGGACGCGCGCTCGAGGCTCGATGCGCTGACCGGCCGCGCCGAGGCCCGCGAAGGTCAGAAAGCGATGGCCGAAGCCGTGATCGAGGTCTTTGCCCCCAAGCGCTCGAAAGGCGCGCCCAACCTGCTGCTCGCGGAGGCCGGGACCGGAATCGGCAAGACTCTCGCCTATCTCGCGCCCGCGTCCCTGTGGGCCGAGCAGGCGGGCGGTGCGGTATGGGTCTCGACCTTCACCAAGGCGCTCCAGCGGCAGCTCGACGCCGAGGGGCCCAAGCTATTCGCCGATCCGGAAGAGCGTGCGCGGCGGATCGTCGTCCGCAAGGGCCGCGAGAATTACCTCTGCCTGCTCAACCTCGAAGATGCGCTCCAGGGTGCGTTTGCCGGCCGGGCGGCGGTTCTCGCGCAACTCGTCGGGCGTTGGGCGGCTTACACCAAGGACGGTGACATGGTCGGCGGCGACCTGCCGGGTTGGCTGCCGAGCCTGTTCCGGCGCGCAGGAGCGACCGCGCTGACCGACCGGCGCGGGGAATGCGTCTATGCCGGCTGCCCGCACTATCGCCGCTGCTTCATCGAACGCGCCGAGAGGGCCAGCCGCGACGCCGACATCGTCATCGCCAACCACGCGCTGGTGATGGTCAATGCCGCGCGCGCTCGCGAGGACGCGCCGGGGCGGATCCTGTTCGACGAGGGCCATCATTTGTTCGACGCCGCCGACTCGACCTTCGCCGTGACGTTCGGAGGACAGGAGGCGATCGAATTGAGGCGCTGGATCGTCGGGCCGGAGGGGCGTTCGCGCGGGCGCAGGCGCGGTCTTGCAGCGCGGCTCATGGACGTCGCCTCTTACGACGACGAAGGAGGCCGCGCGCTCGAAGCGGCCATAGATGCGGCGAAGGCGTTGCCCTCGGATGGCTGGCTCCAGCGGCTGATCGAGGGATCGCCGTTCGGCCCGGTCGAGACGCTGCTGAGCGAAGTGCGCGGCGTCGTTTATGCGCGGTCGAAGGCGCAGGAAGCGGGATACGGGCTCGAGACCGAGCTCGCGGAGCCGGACGGGGCGCTCGTCTCGGCTGCCGCCGGCGCGGTGCAGACGCTCGAGGCGCTGCACAAGCCGCTGGCAGCACTCGCCAGGCGGCTCGAAGCCGTGATCGAGGACGCTCCGGACTGGCTCGACAGCCAGGCGCGAGCGCGGGTCGAAGGGGCAATCCGCGGACTCTCGTGGCGGCGCGAGATGCTGGCCGCCTGGATCGCGCTTCTGGCTCGGATCGGGGGCGAGGCCGACGCGGAATTCGTCGACTGGCTGGCGGTCGAGCGAAGCGAGGGGCGCGAGCTCGACGTCGCGATTCACCGCCGCTGGCTCGATCCGACAACGCCGCTAGCGGCCGTCGTCATGGCGCCGGCCGATGGCGTGCTCGTGACCTCCGCCACTTTGCGGGCGGGCGAAGACTGGCCGGTGGCCGAGGCGCGGACCGGCGCTGCCCACCTCCCGGCGCCCGTGCAGCATTTCGAAGCGGAAAGCCCATTCGATTATGCCGGCTGCTCCGAAGTGCTGATCGTCACCGATATCCGCCAGGGGGACGTCGCCGCGCTTGCCGGCGCCTATGCGCGGCTGATCGAGGCGGCGAAGGGCGGCACGCTCGGCCTCTTCACGGCGATCCAGCGCCTGAAAGCGGTCCATGCGCGCATCGCCGACCGGCTCGCGCGTGTCGGGCTGCCGCTCCTCGCCCAGCATGTCGACCCGATCGACGCCGGCACGTTGGTCGACATCTTCCGCGACGACCCTCGCGCGTCGCTTCTCGGCACCGATGCGCTGAGGGACGGAGTTGACGTGCCCGGCGAATCGCTGCGCCTCGTGGTGATGGAACGTGTGCCGTGGCCGCGGCCGACCGTGCTCCACGCCGCGCGGCGGATGGCGGGAGGCGGGAGCGCCTACGACGATCGGGTAGTGCGGGCGCGCCTCGCCCAGGCGTTCGGGCGGCTGATTCGCCGGCAGGGCGACCGGGGCCTTTTCGTGGTGCTGTCGGCCGCTTTTCCCTCGCGGCTGCTGAAGGCGTTTCCGAAGGGCGTTCCGGTCAGCCGAATCACCCTGGACGAGGCGATCGCCAGAGTGGAGGCGTCGCTCGGCGCGCCCAGCGACGGATTAGTGCTCCAGCGCCTCGGCGAGACGGTTGCGCAGGGCGATTAGCCGGAAGACGTCGACTCCGATCGGATCTTCGTGCTCGGGCACGTCAGAAGAGGCCAGCGGCGCGGGCGGCGACGGCGCCGGTTCCTCGCGCGCGGGCGGCGACTCCGCCGCATTGCGGTCGCGAAGCAGCTTCTGCACGCCGCGCACGGTATAGCCTTCTTCGTTGAGAAGGCGGTTGATCCGCCGTGCGAGATCGACGTCTGCAGGCCGGTAATAGCGGCGGTTGCCAGCGCGCTGCATCGGCTTCAGCTGCGGGAAGCGAGTCTCCCAGTAACGCAAAATATGCTGCGGAACGCCGAGCTGGTGGGACAACTCACCGATGGTCAGGAGAGCGCCGGGCTCCTTTTCGGCCGGCACTTAAAGGTCAGCCCTTCGCGATCCGGTCGCGCATGATCTGGCTGGCGCGGAAGGTCATCACCCGCCGCGGCGCGATCGGCACCTCGACGCCCGTTTTCGGATTGCGGCCGATGCGCTGCCCCTTGTCGCGCAGGATGAAGGTGCCGAACCCGGACACCTTCACGTTCTGGCCGACCGCAAGCGCGTGGCACATGTGGTGGAGGACGCGCTCCACGACGCCCGCGGATTCCGCGCGCGACAGGCCGAGGCGGCGATGAACGACATCGGCGAGGTCGGCGCGGGTGAGCGTGCCGCTCGCGTCCATGTCATTATTGATTCGCGCGATCCCGAGATCGGCCATGATTGTCTCCCCGAGTGGACGGCGTGCCCCCGCCGTATCAATTACACTTTCGTAACGGAATTCCGTGCCGTCGGCAATTCGACTCTTCGCCGGATATTCCAATTTTTTCAATACCTGAGCGCTGCCGCCCCCCATGTAAAGCCGCCGCCCATCGCTTCCAGCACGACGACGTCGCCACGCTTGATTCGCCCGTCCTTCACGGCCGTATCGAAAGCAAGCGGGACCGATGCGGCAGAGGTGTTCGCATGTTCGTCCACCGTCACCACGACCTTTTCGGCGGGAAGGCCCAGCTTCTTCGCTGTCGCGTCGAGAATCCGGGCATTCGCCTGGTGCGGAACGACCCAGTCGACGTCGGCGGCGCTAAGACCCGCATCCTCGAGCACTTCGTTGAGCACGTCGGCGAGGTTTATGACGGCGTGCCTGAACACTTCCCGACCCTTCATGCGCAATTTCCCGACCGTCCCCGTCGTGGACGGTCCGCCGTCGACGAACAGCAGGTCGTTGTGGCGCCCGTCGGCGTGGAGTTTGGTGGCGAGCACGCCACGCTCGCTCTCTTCAGCGCTCAGCACCAACGCCCCGGCGCCATCGCCGAACAGCACGCAGGTCGCCCGATCTTCCCAGTCGAGGATCCGGCTGAATGTCTCGGCCCCGATCACCAGCGCCTTTCTCGCGTTGCCCGAGCGCAGCATCGAATCGGCCACGGAGAGGGCGTAGAGGAAGCCGGTGCAGACGGCGTGGACGTCGAAGGCGATGCAGTCCTTGATGCCAAGGGTCGCCTGGACCTTCGTCGCGGATGACGGGAAGGTCTGGTCGGGGGTCGCCGTCGCAAGCACGATGAGGTCGATGTCCTCCGGCTTGACGGCTGCATGATCCAGCGCTCGGCGCGCGGCCTCTACGGCAAGACTCGCCGTCGTCTCGCCTTCGCCGGCGACATAACGGCTGCGGATTCCGGTGCGGGCGACGATCCATTCGTCGCTGGTGTCGACGCTCTTGGCGAGCTCCTCGTTGGTGACTCGGCGCTTCGGCAGAGCGCTTCCGGCGCCAAGGACGACCGAACGCCTCACAGCGAGCTTCCGTTGGCGAAAGCGTGGGCGCGGAAGTTGTCGAGGTCCTCGCCGATCCGCCGAGTGATGTCGTTGCGGACCATGCTCGCGGCGACGCGGATCGCATTGGCAACCCCCTTGGGGCTCGCAGCGCCATGGCTTTTGACGACGAGGCCGTTCAGCCCAAGGAAGACGGCGCCGTTGTGATTGTTGGGATCGAGGTGGACCTTGAGCAGGTTGAGCGCGGGCTGCGACAGCGCGAAGCCCGCTTTCGAACGCAGCGAGCTCTTGAATGCGCGGCGCAAAAGGTCGGTGACGAACCGCGCCGTCCCTTCCGCGGTCTTCAATGCGATATTGCCCGAAAAGCCGTCGGTGACGACCACGTCGACCTGGCCGCGCGACAGCTGGTCGCCTTCGGTGAAGCCGTCGAACCGGAACGGCAGATAATCCGCTTCGCGCAGGAGCGCCGCCGCGTCCTTGAGCTCGCCGGTCCCTTTCAATTCCTCGGTGCCGATGTTGAGCAGTTTGACCCGCGGCTCGGCGATACCGAGGACGCACCGCGCATAGGCCGCGCCCATCACGGCGAACTGGACGAGGTTCTGGGCATCGCACTCGGTGTTGGCGCCGAGGTCGAGCATGATCACGTCGGTCTCGCCGAGTGTGGGCAGGAGTGCGGCGAGCGCGGGCCGGTCGATCCCCGGCATGGTTCGGAGCGCGAGCTTGGACATGGCCATCAGCGCTCCGGTGTTGCCGCCGGACAGGGCAGCGTCGGCGCGCTCTTCCTTGACCGCGTTGATCGCCATGCCCATCGACGTCGTGCGGGCGCGGCGGATCGCCTGGCTCGGCTTTTCGCGGGGATCGATCGCCTCGGGCGAATGGATGACGGCGACCCGCTCGCGCAGGCCCTTATGTCCCTCGATCTCGTCGATCACCCGGGGCTCGTCGCCATAGAAAGTGAAGCGCAGCGACGGATCCTTCCGCAACGCCCGGGAGGCGCCCGAGATCATCGCCGAGACGCCGCTGTCGCCCCCCATGGCGTCGATTGCGATGTGCGGGCCCGCTTCCATGGGCCGAAAGGCTTAGGCCTCGGTGGAGACGATTTCGCGGCCGTTATAATGGCCGCACGCCGGGCACATGTTGTGCGGAAGCTTGAGCTCGCCGCAGTTCGGACATTCCTGGAACTTGGTCGCCTTCAGCGCATGGTGGCTGCGGCGCATGTTCCGCTTCGACGGCGAGGTTTTTCTCTTGGGGACAGCCATTGCGGCACCTTCAACTCAAATGACATCAATAAAAATGGCGACGATCTGCGCCTCATCGGCGGGGCAGGCCCCGCGGCGGCGGCCGGATCGTCGCGAACCGCCGCCCCTATAGCGAAACCGGCTCCTGTTGCAAGGGAGCCGGCGCCGAACGCCTCGCGGTTTCGGCGTCAATGTCCTCCGGACCCGTCATCACCCAGCCGCCGGGGCGGCGCATGAGGACGAAGCGGTAATAGCAATAAGCGAGCAGGTAGATGCCGCTGCACACGAACAATGACTTGCGTCCGGAGTCGGGGTCGAGCCACAGCACGACGACCTCGCCGGCGACGATCGCGATCCCGATCAGCGGGATCAGCGGCCACATCGGCGTCTTGTAGCGGCCGATCCCTGTCCGTCCGCTGCGTCGCCCGGCGAGCACTCCCCAGACGTAGAAAGCGGTCAGGATCGTGTAATTCCCGGACAGGACCAGCACCTTGAAATAGAGCGGGATGTAGGTCGCGAGCGCGGTGCTGCCGCCGATCAGCAGAATGGCGACCCAGGGCGCGTCCGTCTTCGGGATGAGATGGAGGAGCACGCGGTTGATCGGCCGCGCGAACAGCCTCGTCCTCGCCATGGAAAAGACATTCCGGCCGATGCCGACGAAACCCGCGAGACAGGCGTTGAAGATCGCAATCGCAATCGACAGCGATACCAGCTTGAGCACGAAATCCGGGAGATAGAAGGCAAGGAAGGTCTCGAACGGCGAGTCGCTGCTGAGGACCGCCCTCAAGTCGTGTGACCCGACGATCACGCCGATCATCGGCGCCGTCTCGAGCACGATCGTGATCGCGAAGGCCAGCATGATGATCCGGCCGACCGTCTTGGGCCGCTTCATGTCCTCGCTGAACATCAGCGCCTGCGATGCTCCGGCGAGCGCCCATGAGGCGTTGTTGATCGCGATCCCGGTGATGGCGATCCCGGCCGCGACCCACATGCCGTTATCGATCCGCACCGGGTGGATCATCGCCGCTCCCGCGCCAGGCTGCCAATGCGCAACTCCGACGATGGCGATGAGCAGCAGCGCCGTCCCCTCGATCAACATGAAAATGCCGGTGATCGCCTCGTTCGATCGGATGTTCAGCAGCGAGAGAATCGTGATCACGACGACGGTGATGAACGTGATCTCATTCGCGCTGAGGCGAATCCCGAAGGGCTGCAGATAAATCGCGATTCCGACCGCGGAGGTGCTGAGGAACAGGGGGATGGAAGCAATGCTCGCGATATAAGTCGTGGCCCCGGCCCAGTCGCCGATGGCATGGCCGATCGCGGCATAATCGTAGCCGGCGGTGGGATAGGCGGCGCCAAGCTCCGCCGCCATCGAGGTCTGGCAGTAGCAAACGAGGCTTCCGAGCACGAAAGCGAGCACGGTGCCGGTCCCGGCTTCGGTCATGATCGCGCCGCCGCTGACGAGGACCGACACGCCGGGCGACAGCACCGAAAGCGTGAGGATGATCACGCCGAGGCCCGAGAGCGAGCGCGTGAACTTCGGAGCGTGCTCGCCGCTCACGCTTGCGCTTCGCGGAAACGCGTGACGTGATCGCCGACGAAGGGATTGGTGCGCCGCTCCTGGCCGAAAGTGGACATCGGGCCATGGCCCGGCACGAATGCCGTTTCGTCGCCCATCGGCCAAAGCTTGCCCGTGATCGATCGGATCAGCTGCTGCTGATCGCCGCGCGGAAAGTCCCAGCGGCCGACGGATCCCTTGAACAGCACGTCGCCAACCAGCGCCAGGCTGGATTCCGGGTGGTGGAACACGATGTGGCCCGGCGTGTGGCCGGGACAGTGACGGACGTCGAAGGTGAGCTCGCCGACAGTCACCCGGTCGCCGTCGTCCAGCCAGCGCGACGGCTCGAACGGACGGCCGAGCACGCCATATTTGAGCCCGTCCTGTGCGAGCCGCTCGATCCAGAAGATGTCGTCGCGATGCGGCCCCTCGATCGGAACCCCGAGCTCTTCGGCAAAGATCCCGGCGCCTCCGCAATGGTCGATGTGGCCGTGGGTCAGCAAGATCTTCTCGATCGTGACTCCGGCCTGTTCTGCCGCCGCCTTGAGCCGCGGCAGGTCGCCGCCGGGATCGACGAACGCGCCGCGCATCGTCGCGGTGCACCACAGCAAGGTGCAATTCTGCTGCAGCGGCGTGACGGGAATGATAGCCGCCTTGAGGGGTGGGTCGCTCATTTCCAGACGTTGGCGGGGTCGATCGGCTGCAGCCTCGCCGTTGCGGGAGGCTCATCCTTCATGGATGCGGCCACTGACTCGGCCTGACGCAGCACTCGGAGCACATTGCCGCCCGCGAGCTTCGCCAGATTCTCGTCGCTCCAGCCGCGGCGGATCAACTCGGCGAACAGCAAGGGATAGCCGCTGACGCTGTTCATTCCGGGCGGCGCTCCATCGGCTGGGATCCCGTCGAGATCGCCGCCGATTCCGACGTGGTCGTAACCCGCGACCTTCACGATGTGCTCGATATGATCGGCGATGATCCCGACGCCGGTCGACGGCGCGGGATGCGCCTGCTCCCATTCGGCGAGCTTCGCCTTCCGAATATCCGGCTGGCCGGTGTAGAGATCGCCGAGGAGCGCTTCCTCCGCGGTATGGTCGGCGTCCCACTGCCGGTACGGCTCCCACAAATGGCCGAGATAGAAATTGACCATCACCACGCCGCCATTTGCCGGCAGGCGCTTGAGGACGTCGTCGGGCACATTGCGCGGATGGTCGGCGAGCGCGCGGGCGTCACTGTGGGAGAAGATCACCGGCGCCTTGGTCACGTCGAGCGCGGCGCGCATCGTCTCGGGCGAGACGTGGCTCAGATCGACGAGCATTCCGAGCCGGTTCATCTCGTGGATGACGATGCGGCCGAAATCGTTGATCCCGTGCCACTTGGGGTCGTCGGTCGCGCTATCGGCGAACTCGTTGTCCTTGAAATGAGTAAGAGTCATGTAGCGCGCGCCGAGGTCGTAGAACTGGCGAAGCGCGGCGAGGCTTCCGCCGATCTGGTGCCCGCCCTCGACGCCGATCAACGAGGCGATTTTCCCGGCCTTGTGGATTCGTACGATATCGTCGGCGGTTCGCGCGAGCTCGAGGTCTTGCGGATAGGCTTTGACGAAGCGCTTGACGATGTCGATCTGCTCGAGCGTGTCGCGGATCGCGCGATCGCCGGTCACTTCCGACGGGATGTAAACCGACCAGAATTGTCCGCCGACGCGACCTTGGTGCAGCCGCGCCATATCGGTCATCATCGGGTGGCCCGGCCTCTTGTCCGTTTCGCTGGCGAGCCCCTCGACGCTCATGCCGTAATTTTCACGGAGCTGCTCGGCGAGGTCGTTGTGACCGTCGATCAGCGGCGTCGCTTTAAGGATTCGGTCGATCCGCGCCTGGATCTTTGGATCGATCGACTGGGCCGCGGCGACACCGGGCATCATCGCCAGCGCTGCTGCGAGGAGGAGCAAATGTCTCATGGCAGCGGGTTTAGGAACAGCCGCCGGTACACGCAATCGCGGGGGCTTGCGCATCGCCACTCAAGCAGCGAAGCATAAGTCGAATGGCGCCGTCGTCCGATCTTGAAGTCAGAATGGATTTCGACCCCGACGAGGGCATCCCCAACCTCGAACATCACCTCGACGGCCTGAAGCGGCAGGCTGACAGTCGCGGGTTCAAGTTCGACCGGCACGCGGCGCGCAACGAGCTGCAGGCGGCGACATTTGGCAAGACCCGCCGCGCCGTCGCTCGGCTTTTGCTCAGCCCGACCGGTGCAATGGCGATCGAGGTCCGTCCCTTCTAGGCGGCGAGCGGGAAGCGCAGGAGCCGGTCGGAGACCGGGACGAGCGCGGCGGCGTGCGCGCCGACCGAGCGCAGGATTTCCGGGTGGTGCGCGTCGAGGCCGCCGGTGAGCGAGCCAAATGCCGGCATGATAATCTTGCTCGGTGAAACCACGAAACAGCGACGCGAGATGTGCCGCCCATTCAGATTGACCCGCAGCTTGGGGTGGAAGTGGCCGGAAATTTCCGGGAGCGGTTCGGCGCGAAAAGCCTCATGCCGATAGACGATGCCGCCCATTTCGACCGCCGGCTCGATCACCCCGCCGCAATGGTCGATGCCGCGGGCATCGTGGTTGCCGACGATCCAGATCCAGGCGACCCGATCCATCAGCTGTTGGAGGAGCGACCGCGCATCGGCAGGCAGCCGCTCGCAGCCGAAATTGTCGTGGAAGCTGTCGCCGAGGCAGAAGACGTGGCTGGGGCGGATTCGCTCCACTTCTTCGGCCAGCGCGGTCAGCGTCGCGTGGGAATCATAGGGGGGAAGGAATTGGCCCAGCCGAGCGAACCAGCTCGCCTTTTCAAGGTGCAGGTCGGCAACGAACAGCGACGTATGCTCGGGCCGATAGAGCGCGCCGGAGGCGGTCGCGAAGAATGTTTCGCCTGCGAACGAAAAGGGAACCATGGGGCCGGTCTAACGCCGGCCGAAACGCCACGCTAGATCATAACCGTGCCCGGATGTCGCCGGGACAGCCTCGGCGCGTCTGTTACTCGTAATCGCCGCCCGACGGGCTCGGACGGGGCGGCGCGGCGGCGGTGAGCCGCAGCGCTTCGGCGGCTTCGCTCAGCGATGCCAGCTCTTCGGTCTCGTCCTCCTCGTCGATCCGCACCTTCTGCAGGTTGCTGACGACCGCTTCCTCGAGATCGCGAGGCTTGACCGTGACTTCGGCGATCTCACGCAGCGCCACGACCGGGTTCTTGTCGCGGTCGCGGTCGATCGTCAGATCGGCGCCGCCGGAAATCTGCCGCGCACGCTGGGCCGCGAGCAGGACGAGATCGAACCTGTTCGGGATCTTGTCGACACAATCTTCAACCGTAACGCGCGCCATTCAAAAGCTCCGCAAAGCCATTCCACGAGCTATTCGCTCGCCGGGTATATGGGATGTCAGGAAGGTCGCGCCAATAGCTTGCAGGCGCTTCGAAAGTCAAGGAAAGCGTGGCAATGGCCGATCAGGCAGCCCCTGCCGCGACAAAAGCGCCGATCCGCGCCGAGATCGCCGGCAACCGGCTCGAGCTGATCGAGACGGGGCAGGAGCGATTCCGGCTGCTGCTCAAGCTGATCGCGGAGGCTCAGAGCAGCATCAGGATGCTGATGTACATGTTCAATCCCGACCGTGACGGGGACGCGGTGCGCGACGCGCTCACCGCCGCGGCGGCGCGGGGGGTGAAAGTCACGCTGCTGATCGACGGCTTCGGATCGGCCGCGCCGCCTAAGTTTTTTGACGACCTTGGCGATGCAGGCGGCGAGCATTGCGTGTTCAACCCGAGCTACGGACGCCGCTACCTGCTCCGCAACCACCAGAAGCTGATCATCATCGATGAGCAGACGGTGTTGATCGGCGGCGCCAACATCGATGCGACCTATCTCGACGACCGAGCCTCAGGCCATTGGCGCGACCTGTGGCTTCGCCTCGACGGGCCCGAGGCCGCGCTTCCGGTGCGTTATTTCGACAGCCTCTTCCGCTGGTCGAAACGACCGAAGTCGACGCTTCGCTCGCTGCGGCGGATGGTCGCCGAATATAATGAATGGCGCGGTCCGCTGCAGTGGAAGTTCAGCGGCCCGCTGAGCGTCCGCAACAGCTGGTGGCGGAGCATCGGGCGCGACATGAAGCGAGCGCACCGCCTTGAGTTGGTGTTCGCCTATTTCGCCCCGCCGGGGGCGATGATCAGGCGCATCGGCAGGGTCGGCCGGCGCGGCCGCGCCCGGATCATCAATGCCGCGAAGTCGGACAATATCGCGACCGTCGGTGCAGCCCGGCACAGCTACAGCCGCCTCATTCGCCGGCACGTTGAAATCTACGAATATCAGCCTGCCAAGCTGCACACCAAGCTCGCCATCGTCGACGATACCGTCCACATCGGCTCGTCCAATTTCGATTACCGCAGCTTCTACATCAATCTGGAGATCATGCTGCGGATCAAGGACGCGGCGTTCGCCGAGGCGATGCGCGGCTATTTCGACCGCGAGCTGAAGGATTGCCGGTGGATCACGCATGAAGTGCACGCCCGCCGGGCGACGCTGTGGCGGCGCATCAAGTGGGCGGCCTCCCACTTCCTCGTCAACGTAATGGATTATTCCGTGACTCGGCGCCTCAACTTCCGCGCCTGAGGTCAGGCCTGGGGCTCACCCTTGTAGGCCCAGAACAGGGTCGCCGGGGGAACGTTGACCCACTCGAAGCCGCGCTCGATCGGCGCGAAGTGCGGCTCGATAAAATCGCGGACCTTCGGGCTGAACTGATAGACCAGGAAAGCGCCGCCCGGCCGGATCACGTTCGCCGTCGCTTCCGCAATATCCTCGCCGACCCCCGCCGGAAGCGTCGAGAAGGGCAGGCCGGAAAGCACATAGTCCGCCGAGCCGAGACCGTGGTCCGCGAGAATCATCTCAACGTCCGCGGCGGAGCCGTTCACCGTCACCAATCGTGGATCGTCGATCGATTCGCGAAGGAAGCGGGTGAAGTCGGGGTTGGTGTCGATCGTCACCAGTGTCGCGTTCGGGCCAAGATGATCGAGCACCGGCCGGGTGAACGTTCCCACTCCCGGGCCATATTCGACGAACAACCGCGTGTTCGCCCAGTCGACCGGCGCGAGCATCTTTTCGATAAGCACCCGGCTCGACGGAATGATCGACCCGACC